>Ga0187803_10000023_pt1 | contig 66143 bp, 55 predicted proteins | sample NC_wetland_sal_i_2_FD_132425 | JGI IMG/M metagenome (GOLD analysis project Ga0187803, IMG submission 132425) | Wetland sediment microbial communities from Neuse River Estuary, North Carolina, USA - Control_3 | ecosystem: Environmental > Aquatic > Freshwater > Wetlands > Sediment | place: USA...
CCCATCGTGATCCCCATCCACGTCTTCGGCACGGAGATCACCGGCCGCGATTTCATGGAAGCCACGGAAACTCGCATGGTCGGCCCCAAAGAGGCCGTCATCGTCCTCAACCATAAGATGGCTCCCCTTCAGCAGGTCACCATCCGCAATGTGGTCACCGGCGCGGAAGCTACGGCGCGCATCATCGGCCAGTTGGGCGGCGCTCCCGACGCGCGCCTCCACGGCGTCGCGCTGCTCGATCCCGACGTGAATCTCTGGACCATGAATTTTCCGCCGGCGCTCGCGTCGAAGCCGCCCCGCGCTCCCCTGCACCTCGAATGCAGCGCCTGCGGCGGACGCGAGCAGGCCGCGCTCACTCGCATCGAGCGCGACGTATTCCATGCCGGCGGCTGCCTCAGTCGTCACTGCCCTCGGTGCAGCGAAGCCACCGTTTGGCGTCTGGCCCCGAGCGATCCGCCCGCCGCCAAGCGCGAGTCCTCCCAGCCACCCGAATCGCCGCAGCCGCAGCCACCGGTTTTCCCCGCGTCATCCTCCGGCGCTCGGCCGAACACGCCCCTGCGTCTCGAACTGTCCGCGTGCGTCCGCGAACCCCGGTTCAGCGCCGAGGACTTTGTCCGCGTGGAATTCATCTCCCGAGCCGGACTCAGTTTCCTCAGCTCGTGCACGTATGTCCTGGGCTCGGAGATTCGCGTGGCGGCTCCCTATACGAAAGGTACGCAAAACGTCTTCGCGCCCGCACGCATTGAGCGCGTCGAGCCCCTTCCCGGCAAAAACATGAAGCGCTACACCATTTCCTTCATCCGCAAGCACACTCCCTGACCCACCCTCTTCGCCGCTGCTTCGGACGGAGCAACGCGCCGGCTCGGAAAACTACCTAGGAACCCAAAAAGAGAAATCGATCACCGTTTCGCTTCGTATCGGCGAGCCGCCACAGACTGGAACCTTGTACTTCCATTTCTGAACTGCGTCTCTCGCGGCACGTTCAAAAGCCGGAGAGGCCGAACTAAGGGTTAGCAAGTGCGAAGTGGAACCGTCCTGCTCGATCCGTGCATAAATACTGACGAGCCCCTCCTGCCGGTTTCGCCTGAGTTCAGCAGGATACTCCGGACTTTTTGCAGAGCTTATCTCCGCCGGGGAACCGTCCCCGCAGCCTCCCCAGAACTCGGAATGCGCGGGCTGTGCGAACGCAGCTGCGCTTATTTCGAGGGCGGCCGCCAGCGACGTAAAGGAAATACGCATCTGGTATCGCCCTGGCCGCTCGATTCGAATGCTTCGCGCAATCTGCTTATCGCCGAACGGCTGCACGTCGGAGAAATCCACTGTTTTGTTCACCGTCGCGCCGTGTAGCGCACGCTCCGGAAAGTCGGCGTGCAGGAGCACTCCGCCGGCTGGATCAAAACACAGCTCTCTCTCCAGGCTCCTCTTCCCGCGAATCTCGACACACGACAAGGTGATGCCGTCGATTTTGCGCGACTGCGGTTTGCCCACCATCTCTGTCGGATGCACCCCGAGCACTCCGGCAGCATCCTTGAATTGATCGAGATCAAAAATAATCTGCGGCTGGTAATCGATTGTGCGCTCTTGCCAATATCCCCCGTCAGCGCCTACCCGCAGCCGGCCAAAATCACCGAGCTTCATTTCTTCGCGCCAGCGGTTCGGCGCCTGCCAAATCAGACCATATTCTCCCTGGGTTTCAGACTTGTTCACCTTGACCTCAAGATGCGCGCGGAGCTGAAAGGGCGGATTTCCTTCGGCGCGCAGGTCCTGCAATTGCCTGGCATGCGCCAGCAATGCGAGCGAGTCCGCCGATGTGTCCTCCGCTGCCGGGCGGACAAGTCCCGCCTGCGACAACACCGCAGCACCGAGTACAGCGATTCGCAGATACCTTTTCAACTTCGCTCCTCCTCTTCGCCGCTGGCTCTCGCTCGCCCTGCACCCGCTCTAGGCGCGAGAGACGATTGCTTCCACCGCGTCGCAGAACCGATCGATCTCCGCCGTCGAGGTGTAAACATTCGCGCTTACCCGGATCCCTTCGACTCCGGGTGACGCAATGGGCGTAACCAGAATCTTGTGTTTGCTCATCAGCGCCCCGCCCAGCTTTCCGCAATCCATGGTTTCAAAGTGGATGGTGCCGAAGGCCCCGGAATGTTCCGGCCTCAACCCCACCAGCATGCGGGCGCCGGGCACTTTGCCCAGGCGTTCGGCCCATCGATTCTTCAAGTACCGGAGCCGTGCGAATTTCCTCTCGTCCCCCATTTGCTCGTGGAACTCCAGCGCTTCGAGAATTGCGTTATGCATGGCCGCCGGATGAGTCCCGATTTCTTCGTACTTGCGGATATTCTTGTCCATCGACTGTGGCGCGGCCATCAATGCCCAGTGTTTTTCGATGCGGTCCTTTCGTACGTACAACATTCCTGTACCGATGGGCGCCGAGAGCCACTTGTGCAGGCTGGCGCCGTAGTAATCGCAGTCCAAATCGGAGAACTGGAAGGGTACGTGCGCAAACGCATGCGCCCCGTCCACGATGCTGGTGATGCCCCGCTCCCGCGCCAGCCGGCAAATCTCCTTCACCGGAAAGATCTGCCCGGTCATGAACACCACCTGCGACACATGGATCACGCGCGTGCGCGGCGTGATTGCCTGTTCGAACATTCGCACCAGATCCTCTGGATGCTTCACCGGCACGGCGAAGTCCAATTGCTTGAGCACGATTTTTTCCCGGCGCTCACGCTGCTGCCACGTGGTGATCATCCGGGGATAGTCCTGGCTGGTCGTCAGCACTTCGTCGCCGGGCGCAAGGTCCAGGCCGAACTGCGCGATCTGCAGCGATTCACTCGCGTTCCGCGTGATGGCGATGCATTCCGGATCGGCGTTCCACATTCGCGCCAGGCGCTTACGTACGTCCTCGATCTTCGGTTCCAGGTCCTGCCACATGCGGTAGGCCGGCAGCCGGTTGCTGTAACGGATCGCTTCAATCTCGGCATCCAGCACCGCGGTTGGCGCAGGCGCCACTCCGCCATTATTCAGGTTCAGGATCTCCGCATCCCCGCTGTACGCGCCCCGCACCTGCTTCCAGAACTCCTCGTCGCCCGCAAGGTCCTCCGGAGGGACGCCCGCGTACGCGCGGCTAAGCAAGCCGCCAATCACGATCGCCTCGGCCCCAAGCAGAAAGTCACGTCGCTTCAGTTGTGTTTGCATGGCTGAAAACTCCCACCTACGGCTATGAATTGCAAGCACACATTATGCTGGCAGCCTTCAGATTCTTGGGAACATTTCGCTGGCAGCGTAATTTCCTGGAATGCCGTCACTGGACCCTTGGGGACACCGGCTGGATTTGCCGGCCTCAGTCCCATGCGGCGGGCAAGCGCTAGCTGCTGCAGGGCGGTGGGTCAGTTTGCCGGGTGGAACAGGCACTCCTGCCTGTTCAAACGCCCTAACGCCTCCATTTCATCAGCACACAGAGCAACGCGACGCCCAGACCTCTACAGTGGCAAACTGACCCACTGCCCTACTGCAGCTTTGCGTATTCGGCTTTGGCTTGCTTCAGGACTGGGATATCGGGGTCGGCATCCTTCCAGAGCGTGAGGAAATCCTGATAGGCGGCGCGGGCTTTAGCAGTGTCGCCTTGCATCGCGTAGGCCCTGCCGACTTGGAGATGTGCCATCGCGCCGGCAGGGCAAGCCTGCACGATGCCGCGATGATCCAGGAATTTCTGGAACTCCGAGGCTGCGGCCACGCCTTGCCCGCCACCCAGGTAGGCTTCGCCGCGAATGTAAGCCGGATTGATGCAGTTGACTCCCAGCTCATACGGGGCTGCGGCCTGGAGAAGCTCGATGGCGGAGGAAGGAGTCTTTCGATTGATTTCGATTGCGGCCCGAATGGCACGCAGCCAGATCAATTGAATCACCGTATCGAGGGGAAACCGTTTGTTCAGGTCATCGGTGAGCGCCTGAGCGCGGGCCACATCGCCGGCAAGGGCCAGCGCCAGCGCGGCCTCGCTTTCGGCGTCGTGGCTTCCAGGTGCGAGGCTCAGGGCTGCGGCTGCCCGCTCGCGCGCTGCCCCGTAATTGCCAAACAGCGCTTCCCGCAGTGCGGCCTCGGCTGACCACAAGGCCGCCGATTCTTTGTTCTGCGCGCTTTCAGCGGATGCGACCACTCGTCGTGTCAACTCGCGCGCTTTGTCGAGCCGCCCGTGATAGGCCTCTGCGTCAGATTCCAGAGCGAGGATGGCATTCTCGGACTCTGCCTTCCCCTCGAACCAGGCCGCCTGTCGAGCCATGCCCGCCGAATCACTCTGCACGAATTCAAGCAAATACAGGGTCGTATGGAGCGGGTAATCATCGAGCTTGCGGGCCAGCGCTTGGGCCGTGATGTCACGCGCCTCTGGGAAGCGGTTCAGCGCGAGGTAGTATCCTGCGAGGTTCTCGTAGGCATACACGCTATCCGGATTGAGCCTCAGACCCTCGCGCTGTGCCTCCACTGCTTTTTCATATTGTCCCAGGGCCGCATAGACACCACTCAGGTTGCCGAAGGCAGCATCATCGCGCGGATAAGATTGCGTCCACAATCCGTAAGTCTGGATGGCTTTCTCCATCTCGCCGGTGGTCAACTGGTAGTACAGCGTGGCGATATAAAACTTCTCCCGCTCGCTGGCGTGCTCGCGCAGCTCGAAGGCCTTTGCAAGGAACACGTTTGCCCGGGCCGGCTGACCGATATTGGAGTACATGACTCCCAAGGCCTCCTGCGCCCGCGCGAAGTTCGGATCAAGCTCGATAGCGCGCTCGTAGAACGGGATGCCTGCAACGGACCCTTTTTCGCTTTGCGCCTTTTGACCGAGGCTGAAGGCCTTCAGGGCTTCGAGTGAGGAAGTCGTGGCCTGATCGAGAGGCACATCGAATCTTTGCACCGAGCGGAGCGATTCGCCCAACTCGCTCCGCAACTTTGTAGCCGCGCTGCCAAGCGCCTCGAGCACTCGCTCCTTGCCCGCGGCTTGCACCTGTTCCCGGGCCAGCGAGTCGCCAGTGGCGCAATTAACCGCGTTCAGCCCGATCACATATTGATTCCCCAGACCGGCGATGGACCCGGCGATGAAGGCCTTGCTCCCCGCCCGCTGGCACACCTCGCGCGCCGTTTCTTCGGTGAGCCGCTCGCTCGGCAGCCGGGTCATCTGCCGCAACGTCGCGCGGACTTTTTCATTCGAAAGGATGTTCAGGAAAGGCGATTGGCCCAGGTCCACAGCCAGCGCCTGCTTCAAAGCATCGTCGAAGACCTCTTCGCCGGTCGCGTTCGTGAAGTCCGCGAGGACAATCGTGTCCCTTTCAGTCAGCGCAGGAGCGTGGCGCGCCTTGATTAGCCATCCACCGATCGCCAGCGCGGCGATCACCACCGCCGCGCCGGCAATCGCCAGCGCTTTCCCGTGCTGTTTGATCACGGATTCACTCTTCGGCGCGAGCGCCGCGGGGCCAGCCGTTGCCTTCTCCGCGGGAATCGAGAGCCCCGCTTTGCGCAGTCCCTCGATCACCTGTTCGCCGAGTTCCGGATCAAACCACTTCCCGACCCACTCGCGCGCAGCCCCGGCGAAGTCTGGCCTCAGAGCGAAGAGCTCCCGCAATGCTTTGGCTGCTGCATCGCGTTCGCCGAGCTGTCCGTACGTTGACGCAGTCACGGCGATGGCGTTAAAGAAGCCCGGCATGTTGATATTGAGCGCCACGTCCAGCGCCCCGCGGTAGTCGCCTTTGCGGTACGCGTTGTAGAAGGCAGGAAACCTGTACCATCCGGGATGCTGCAGGTTGAGTTGCATCGCCCGCTCCGCCATGGCGCAGCCGCGCTCCCAGTCTCCGGCAAACGCCATGAGCATGCCCATGCGGCCAAGAATGGCTCCGTCCATGGGATTGAGCGCGACGGCCCGCTCCGCCGCATTTCGGAAGGCCTGGAACTCTTTGCGGAAAAAGAGAGCTTGTGCCAAAGCGTTATGCGCGGAAGGATTTGAAGGGGCCGTGTCGACCGCTCGCCGCGCCGCCTGGAGCGCGCGCCCCAGTGGATCCTGCTGGACGTTGAAATCAAACTTGTACTCGTCCGCATAATTCATGGAAAGCATGGCCCAGCAGTCCGCGTGGCCCGGCGCCTGCTCGACGGCCCGCTCCAGCGCGGCCCTAGCCGCCGCATGCTCTTCAACGGTGAGGCGCTCGGCGTAGCTAAAGCTGCGCAGCAGTGCCTCGTACGGGCTCAACTCCTCGGGAGCCCTTCCCCGCAGCGCCTCGCTCATGCTGTGCGGCAGAACTCCGTAGGCATCGGCGACGGTGGAGACGATGCGGGGAACGACTTCGTCCTGCAGCTCAAAAATCGCTTCCGGGCGGAACGGACGGTCATAGCTCTCCGCCCACAAATGCGCCCCCGTGTTCGCATCCACCAGTTGCACCGCGATACGCAGCGTGGCCCCCGCCTGCCGCAGGCTTCCTTCCATCACATAGCGCGCTCCCAACTCCTTGCCCGCAGCGCGAACATCAACTGCCTCGCTCTTGAATCGCGCCGTCGATCCTCGCGCGATCACCCGCAAATAGGAAAATCGCGATAGCCCGGTCACGATCCCTTCGGACAATCCCTCGGCCAGCGCCGTGAGCTCGGCGTTCGCCCCGCTGTAACTGACCGGCAGCACCGCGACCCAGAAGCCCTCGTCGGCTCGCGCCGCTCCAGACTCACCCGCGGCGGAAGCGCCCGTGGGCTCGAGGACCGAGGCTGCCGGAGCCGCCAACGACGGCTGTCGCGCAAGTTCGCGCAACTCGTTGCCCACGTCGCGCGCCGTCTGCACCCGGCGGCGAGCGTCCTTTTCCAAGCACCGCCGGATGACCCGCGCCAGATCGCCAGGAAGATCGGCCCGCACGTCCGAGACTGCCCGCGGTGTATCGCGCAAGATCGCCGACGCAAGCTCCGCGGACGAACGTCCCTGGAACGGCCGCCGCCCGGTCGCCATCTCGTACAGGATGATTCCCAGCGAGAAGATGTCCGTCCGATGGTCCACCGCGTCGCCCGTCACTTGCTCCGGCGACATGTAGGCCGGCGTCCCCATCACCACGCCCGCTTCCGTGCGCTCGGCGGCACTCAGCGTCGCGTCGCCGACGCCTTCTGCCCGTGTTTCTTTCGCCAGGCCGAAGTCCAGCACCTTCACCCGGCCGTCGTTGGTCACCATCACATTGGCGGGCTTCAAGTCGCGGTGCACGATCCCTTTTTCGTGCGCCGCGGCCAGCGCCTCGGCCAGCGCGATGACGATCTCGAGCAGCCGCTCGAGCGGGAAACCCTGCTTCGGGATTAGCCGGTCGAGCGTTTGGCCTTCCACTAGTTCCATGGTGAGAAAGTGGACGCCCTCCACTTCCTCCACCGAAAAGATCGTGACGATGTGCGGGTGGTTCAGCGCAGCCACGGCGCGCGCTTCGCGCTGGAATCGCGCCAGCCGCTTGGGATCGCGGGCCATCTCCTCGGGCAGCACCTTGAGCGCCACGTCGCGCCCGAGCTTCACATCTGTGGCGCGATACACCTCGCCCATTCCGCCCGCGCCAATCGCCGCGATGATGCGGTAGTGTCCGAACGTTTTCCCGATTCTGGAAGAAGCTTCGGTCACAGGCAGCCGATGTTACGCTCTGCTCTCCAGGACTGGCAATCGCGCAAGACGGGCCGTGTATACGCACCACCGTGCGGAGGAAACGTCGCTCCGGTTTACCGTTTCCTCCTCCGGCATTGGACGAACAGCCTTGTTGCGGGTATCGTCTCCGCGGCCTGAGCGTGGCCGGGTCGGATGAACCCTCTCGAACATCCCCTCGTAATCGTCAACCCATCTGCCGGACGCGGTCGCGCGGCGGCCGTGCGCCATGCGGTCGAGGCCTACTGGCGCGAACAGGGTGTGCTCGCTCACTTCGTGACTCCCGACTCGCGCGAGGAGGTGCGCCTTCGGGCGCGCGTTGCGGCCGACACGAAATATTCCGCCGTGGTTGTGCTCGGCGGCGATGGCACTGTACACGAAGTAATCAACGCGCTAGCAGGAACCGCCATGCTCGTTGGCATTTTGCCCGCCGGCGGAGGGAACGACCTGGCTCGCGCCCTGGGCATGCCTCACGATCCGCTCGAGGCCGCGCACGCGCTGCTCGCCGGCCGGACCACGCGCATTGATCTGCTTCGGCTGACTGACACGGTAGGGCACGGCTGTCTCTACGCGGGCGCGGGCGGCGCCGGAATTGATGCCGAGGCCGCGCGCCTGGCCAACACGCGATTCCAGCGCTTGCCCGGAGTGGCGCGCTATGTGGCCGCGGCGGTGGCCGCATTTCGCGAGGCTCGCCCGCTTGAAGTGAAGGTCGAGGCGGATCGCGCCACGCGTCACTTCACCGCGCATCTCGTGGCTGTCGCGAATTCTCCCAGCTACGGCGGCGGAATCCTCATCGCGCCCCAGGCGCAAATCGACGACGGATGGATGGACATCGCCATCATCGCGCCGCTGCGCTGGACTCAGCTTCTCGACGGGCTGCTGCTGGCCCTCCGCACCGGCGACATCCGCTGGCCCGAGATGCAGCGCATGCGCGCGCGGAAACTGCGGCTGGAAACGGATCGTCCGGTGATGTTTCACGGCGACGGCGAAGTGCTGGGCGAGACTCCGGTGGAAATCGAGGTGCTTCCCGGCGCGCTCGAAGTTTTGGCGCCGGGATGAGGGCGGCTACTTCTTCCGTGGAATGACCAGATTCATGTAGATATCTTTTCGGTCGTCGAGCGCGGAGAGCCGGCGCGTGGGCGAGACGTCGCCCTTGAACTCCGCGTGGATTTCATAGTCCGTGTTGGGATCCAGGCCGCTGAAGCGATATTTGCCGTCGTCGTCGGCGAACGACGACTTCACCGTTTTGTTCGTCAGATTCTTCAGAAATACGATGGCGCCGGGGAGCGGGTCTTCCGACTTGTTCACCACCATCCCGTGGACGGTCTTGAGGAGGGGTTGCTTCTTATCCTGCCCCGCCCCGGGGAGCGCCGCCACAGCGGTGAAGCACGCGAGCAGCGCGAACAGGAATAGGGCGCGACTACGAAACAAGGGGAGCCGGATGCGGCGGTTTCGATTCATACGCAAGATTGGATGAAGGTAGGCCGTTGAAGGATGCAAGCAGAACGGGAAGCCGGGGACGAGTTCAACTGTCTTCTTCCTCTTCCTCCTCCTCTTCTTCCTCTTCTTCTTTCTCTTCGACATCTTCCGCGTCGCCGTTTGAAGATTCCTCGTCTTCGTCGGAAAGGACGTTGACCTGGACGGGGGAGACGGACACCACTTCCAGCTCCACCTCGCACTCCGGACAGCTCAGGATTTCGCCTTCTTCGACCTCGTCCTCTTCCAGGTCGAGAACGCCGCCGCAATCAGGGCACCTGACCACCAGAAACCTCCTCTACCGACGCCACCCATAAACGATGCCGTATTATATACCCCGGTTGTCAAGGGGAAGTCGCGCGCGCGGGTCCCGAACCTGAACTCCCGATTCCGATGCTTTGGGATTCGCAAGCCCGGCGCCATTTGCCTATGGCCAGCAGCAGAGAATATCCGGAGCGCCCGGTGGTCGGCGTGGGCGGCGTCGTAATCGAGCGCGGCCGCGCGCTCCTGATCCGCCGCGGCGGCGAACCCCTCAAAGGCCAATGGTCCATTCCCGGCGGCACCCTGGAAACCGGAGAAACGCTGGAGGAAGGCACACGCCGCGAGATGGAAGAAGAAACCGGGCTGCGCGTCCGCATCGTGGAATTGATCGAGGTGTTCGAGCGGATTTTTCGTGAGCCGGGCGACAGCGGCACGCGGCCCCGATACCACTTTGTGATCATGGATTACCTGTGCGAACGAATCTCCGGCGAAGCCCGCGCCGGCGGAGATGTAACCGACGTGGCCTGGGTGGCGGAAAGCGATCTCGGAGACTACCACCTGACGCCCACCGCGACGCGCATCCTGAAGAAGGCGTTTGCGATGACCGCGGGCCGCGCATCTCCTCCGTAGCTCGCGCCTTGCTCGCCGCGGCATCAGGAAGTCTGCTCCTTCCGGCGGGGATACCGGCCGCACACCGAGTTCCAACGGATGGCGAGGAGTTCGAGGAACATCAGAAGGCTGTCGCGATACACATTCACTTTTGTTTCCGGATGATGGGCCCAGCGCACGGGGATTTCCACGGCGCGCAGGCCGTGGTGACGCGCCAGATAGAGCAGTTCCGGATCGAAGCCGAACCGTTCGATGCGTTGCTGTTCGAACAAAATCCTCGTGCGGTCCATCCGGAAGGCCTTGAAGCCGCACTGGGTATCCACGAAGGGAATCCACAGGACCACCTGCACGAATTTGTTGAACAGGATTCCCGCCAGCTCGCGCATCCGCGACTGGTGAACGAGGATCAGTTTGCGGTTGAGCGCGCGCGACCCGAAGGCCACGTCCGCGCTTTCCAGCGCGGCCAGCAGTTTGTCTGCCTCCTCGATGGGCGCGGAGAGATCGGCATCGGTGAACAGGCCGATGCGGCCGCGCGCTTCGCGCATGCCGTGGCGCACGCTGTAGCCCTTTCCGAAATTCCGGCCGTTGGAGATCAGCCGGAGGCGCGGGAAGGTCGCCGCGGTTTGCTCCACCACGCGAGCGGTGCCGTCGGTCGAGCCGTCATCTACAACCAAGACTTCGGCTGTAATTCGTTTGGTATCGAGCCACGCGGCGATTTTTTCCAGAGTGGGCGGCAGCCGCCGTTCCTCGTTGAACGCAGGGATCACGATGGAGAGCTCGATGTCCGGCACGTTCATGCCGCGCCGCTTTCGTGCTGGCCATGGCGGCCGAGCAGGGGAACGAACCGGCAATAATGGAGCACCTCGCGGCTGAACGACGTTCCGGCGCGGCGGAAGCGCAGCAGTTCCTGGCTATCGGCGGGGCCCACGGGAATCAGCAGGCGGCCGCCTTCGGCCAACTGGTCGAGCAGCGGCTGCGGCACAGTGCGCGCGGCGGCGGAGACGACGATGGCGTCATACGGAGCCATTTCCGGAAATCCGCCGGAAGCGTCTCCCGCGAGCACACGAACATTGGCGAAGCCGAGTCGTGCCAGCCGGAGCGCGGCGGATTCCGCGAGCGCCGGCTCGAGTTCGAGTGCGATCACCTCTCGTGCTAGACGGCCCAGGATGGCGGCCTGGTAGCCGGAACCGGCGCCGACTTCGAGCACGCGCTCGCCGCCCGCGAGTTCGAGCGCTTCCGTCATGGCCGCGACCATGTAGGGCTGCGAAATCGTCTGGCCGTGGCCGATGGAAAGCGGCTGGTCGGAATACGCGCTCTCCGCAAAATCCACGGGAACAAACTGGTGGCGGCGAATCTCCAACATGGCATCGAGGATGCGCTCGTCGCGGATTCCGCGAGCGCGGAGCTGCTGTTCAACCATGGCGCGCCGTTGGGCGGCAAATAAATCGGATTCGGGCATCGCTATCTATACGGCGGCGGGATGTTGCTCCCATTCGCGCGTGGCGAGGATTTCCGAAATTGCATCGAGCACCGTATCCAGCTCGTCCATGCGGTTGTAGAAGTGCGGCGAGATGCGCACGCCGGCCTTGGGGCGATAGTCCACCAGGATATTGCGGGCGATGAGCGCGTGCTTCACTTCTTCCGCGTGCGGGCAATCCACGGAGACGGTGCCGGCGCGCTCGGCGGGATCGGACGGCGTGTTGACGCGCCAGCCGCGCTCGGTCGCGCCGCGGATGAGGTGCGCGGTCATTTCCATGGATTTGCGGCGAATGTTTTCGACACCTGCGACAGCGATAATGTCGAGCCCGGGGCCCGCGGCGTAAAGCGCGGGAATCTGCGTCGTGCCAGTAAGAAAGCGAAAGCTCGAGTCGGTGCGCTCGATCGGCCGCGGCTCGAAAGCAAACGGATTCTTGTGCGCGAACCAGCCGGCGAGTGTCGGCTCGAGTTTGGGAGCGAGGTCGGGACGCACGTAAAGGTAGCCGACGCCGGGGCCGCCGCAGAGCCACTTGAGCACTCCTCCCACGGCAAAATCCACGCCCAGCGCGGTCACGTCCACGGGCAGGGTTCCCGCAGCTTGGAAAATGTCGAGCACGACGCGAGCGCCCACGCGATGCGCTTTTTCGATAATGGCGCGCGCGTCCACGATGGCGGCGCTGCGGAAGAGGACGAGGGAGATAGGAACTAGCAGAGTCTGTTCGTCAATCGCGTCGAGGATTTTCTGCATCGGGGGATGGATTCCGTCGTCGTTGGGGACGACGACGACGTCCGCGCCGCGGCGGCGCTGTTCGAGATAGAAATAAAGGATGGAGGGAAATTCGAGGTCCACCATCACGACTTTGTTTCGCGGCTTGGCGAAGTCGAAGCAGGAAGTGACGGCGGCCTGAGTGAGCGTGACGTTCTGGTGGACGGAGACGCTGCCGGCGGGCGCGCCGATGATGCGGCCGATATGGTCGCCGACTTCTCCGGCGAGCGTCCACCATTCTTCTTCCCAGGCGCGCACGCCGCGAACGGCCCACGATTCGGTGTAGGCGGCCATGCGGTCGCACACGGCGCGCGGCATGGCGCCGAGAGAGTTCGAGATCAGGTAGGTGGATGTGTCCAGTATTGGGAATTCTTTGCGATAGGCGAGTAGGTTATCCATGGGAGTTCTCAGATTCTTTCTCCGCTGTGTCGGGTCGCAGCGAAACTACCACAGGGGGGAAGGTGGGACAAACGAGTAGCGGGCGGGTAGGGGGCGGATGCGAAAGGCGCACAGACAGGATTGTCTGTGCTACGTGAACCGCTGCGGGGCCGCACTCGGTGGATACTGGTCTCATGACCGATTCGCTTCCTGGGATTCTGGCTGAGGATCCGAGTCCACTGCTCCCGGGTATCGGGGTCTGGGGATGTGGGTGATGAAATCGAAGGGGGCACGGCTGGCATTAGTGAGCCCTGCCTCGATGCGGAGCAGAGGAAGCGTCTGGATGGCGAGCTGGGAGAGGTAGCCGAGGACCGCGGCAGTGCGTGCTTCAACGCGGCCGGCAGTGACCTCGGTTGTGAGGCTGTAGATGAAGGCGTTGACGTGCGAGGGACAACGGAAGTCCGGAGGGAGTTGAGCGGAAAGATAGGGGAGTCCATTCTCGCGAGTGAGACGGCGTGACCTGGGCTGGTAGCGTTGCTTCTTAGGTTGTTGTGTCATGGAAGTTTGTCCTTTCTAAGCCATTGAAGGCAGAGGATTTATTTAGAGATCCCCCCCTCCCCCGAATGTTGCTCAAACGCTTGAAAACAGGGGATTTGCGAGAGGGGGACTTGCGTAAAGAGTTGAAGAGAAAGGGGATACAGCACGAGGGTCGAAAGTCGAAAGTTAAAGGTCGAAGGTCGGACGGAAAGGAAAAAGAACGAGTTTGGGGCGAGACGATCATGGCGGAGTTGCTGAAGAGGATTGATTTCGGTCCGTAGGGAAGCTCCGCGTGGCGACGGTTGTTAAGTCGTTGGCGAAGAAGGGGGTTAGGGGGGTGGGGAAAGCAAGGAGACACCTAAGGGCCGAAATGGAGTTGAAATGGTTTGGCGCAAGCCTCCTCTAGTAACGCCCATATACTATACCCTAGTCGATAGAGAAAAGCAAGGGAAAAATGAATGGGAGAGGTCATTAGTTGGCAGCCGAGAGGCCCTTCGACTCGCTCCGCTCGCTCCCGCCTACGCCAAGGCTTCGGTGGGCGGGCAGGATCAGCCCCGACGGAGAAATCGGGACGCACAAAGCGCGCTACAAAGGGTGGAAACAGCGAGAAAAAACGCACAGTCAGGAGTGACTGCGCCACTTGATCGGAGGGCAAAAGGCGGACAGCCAGGAATGGCTGTCCCACTTGAGCGGGCACGGCGGTCAAACCCCGCTCGCGCGAAGTTACGGCTTGGGGCCAGCGGAGATGGCGGGGCAAAACCGCTCATACAGGCCCGGAGGAATGCCGGATTGCCCGGGCTCACATTCTCCCTTCTCGAAATGCAAATCGCCCTTGAGGAACCTGGCGATCTCCGCCTCAGATTTCGCCTGAATGTTGCTCCAACCCTGGTCTATGCATCGCTGTTCGACGGGCGTGAGATGCCAGGAGAGCGGCGGATCTTTGGGGCAGTCAAAGTGGATGTCGTGCAAGATGACGGCGGTAGGCTGATAGCGAAGCAGCATCCAGCCTGTGTCGTAGCCGCTGGCTTTGAGCAGTTCCTGCAGGTCCTTTCCGGCAGCCTCATCGCGAACCAACTGCCCCTCGGAGCGGACGTTGAGCATGGTGTTGAGCGGAGAATAGAACTGGTAATACCACTTCTCGGTGGGCTGCTGGTTCGGCGGTTTGTTGTCGGGAAAAGCGTCCAACTGGAGGATGAGGATGCGCCTGTTCGCGCCCCTGGATTGAGTCCCCAGGGAATCGGAATTGATAGCCGCTTCCTTGAGCCACTCGGAGAGAGCGAAGACGCCGGAATTGTCGAAATAGCCGCCATCACCGAGATGCACGCCGCCCAACACATCCATCGGGCGGGCTTCCGGGGAGACGTAAGGGAAGGCGGCGGACATGCGAGCTGCGGTGGTGACCATCACGTCCTTGTTCTCTTTCCTGGCCTGGTCGAGAAAGTTGTGGAGGGAGTGGGTTGCGCTCGAGGCCGTTCGGCCGGCCGAGGGGAAATCGCTATTCGTGAAGACGACGGGGTCGCCGGTGAGCGCGTCAGTGGAATTGAAAAGCATGACGGGCCAGCCGGGACGATCCTCCGCGAGCCGCTGCCAGGGGGTGGCGAAGTGCGCGCTTTTGAGGATGGAGCGTTCGAGAGCCCAGCCGCGGTCCGCGCTGGCCCAGGATGTGGCCGGACCGGGAACGAAGATTCTTCGCAGGTCGGGATGCGTGAGTCCCCAGGCGACGGCGCCGAGACTGGAGTCGCGGGCACGGATTTCGGGCGGATCGTTGGGGGGGAACGGTTCGAGACAGCGGAGATAAAACAGGGCGCCGACGGAGCCTCCGGAAACTCCGCTGATGGCCCGGACGCTGTTCTGGAACCCCTGGGCCTGGAGATCGGCTCGCAGGCCGCACATCACCTTGCTGGTCCAGGCAGCGGATTGGATGCCGCCGCCAGCCGCGGCCACGACCACAACCGAGTCGGGAGAGAGTTGAAACCATTGCTGCGGCGTGAGAAGGACGGGCGCCGGGGTGGGCCGATTTACAGTTGGAAAGACGTGGTCGGAGCTGCCCAGGAAGGAGATGAGCAGAAGCACGGCGCCCAGCGCGGCGAGAGCGGGGATGCGGAAGCGGTCGACAAAGAAGGTAAGGCCGGAGAGCAGGCAGTTCCAGAGGATGAAGAACATCAGGAGATAGTTGAGGACGTTGTTGGGAGCGCCGCCAAGGCTCCACTCGTCGAGGGACCGGAGGTGCCAGAAAGTGATCTGGCCGGAGTATGCGTAGCAGAGCAGGAAAATGAGGACAACGAAGCCGGCGAAGCGAAACCCGGAATGCATAACGGAGGGGTTCCCATCAGTGGCCTTGGTTGCATAGCCGGGACCGAGCTTGACGAGCTGCCGGATAATCCAGGGCTGACGGGGCTGGGGCTGGCTGGATTTTGGCCTGGCAAAGGGAAGTTGGGCGTTCTTGATGGAGCGCACCCAATCGCCGCCGATGAGCCTGCGAATGACGAGAATGAGGGGATAGGCGAAGACTTCCATGGCTTCGTCGTCCTCGGGCTTGGCGAGGCGCAGCGCGATCACGAAGAAGATGAACACGACCAGCATAGCGGCGAGCAAACCAAAGGAAGCGCAGAGAAGGAAGCCGGAGAGCAAACCGGATTCGACGCGGCCGGCCTGCTGCATGAATTGGAAGATGGACCAGAGAAAACGAAGCCAGCAAACCGAACCAAAGCCATAGAGAGACAAGATGCTCCAGGTGGTGACTCGCTCGTTGGCCGCGGGACGATCCTTCCATCCGTCGGCGCGCTCCAGACCGTAAAGGAGAACGAGGAAGCTGGTGGTAATGGTGGAACTGACCAGCAGACTGCCGAGGAAGGCGGCTTCGAAGACTTGCCAGAGATTCAGGTCGGCGACGCCATGAAACATGGAAGATTGAAACGCGAGAGGAAGGACGACTCCGAGGATGACGAGGAAGATGATAGGAACGCGCATCATGTAGAAGAGGAGAAAACGGTCTCGCCAGGGCTGCATGGGACCTCCTATGCAAATACAGGAAACAGAGAGTACCGAAGAAGATAGCTGACTCTACGGGAAGCGAAGTAGGAAAGCAATGTAAATGACGGGGTGGGGAAAACGTGAAGAGGAGGGGCGAAAATCGGATGGCCAGCGGAACGTGCTTGAGGTCAGTCCCGTCGCGTAGTCTCGGGACTGGACGGGACCTGAGCTACAGGAGAAAAAGGCGGTCCTCAGGTCAGAGGAGCCACCCTGAAGGGCGGCGCTACATGTAGAGGAAGAGCGGAGCCGCCCTAAAGGGCGGCTCTACATGTTTCCGCCCCAGGTCGAGCCGGGAAAAGCAGATCCCTCTTGCGCGATGGAACTGCTGCGGCGGGCGGGCCTGACACGGTGGACGAGCCCTGGAATGTGGAAGTGCATAAAGCGCACAGGCTGTCCCGAAGCTTCGGGAGCCTGTGCCACTAAGAACTAAGTGCCGGACAGGGGGATTTCCTGGTAGGCGACGCCGAACTTGGGACGGAGGCCGCGCAGAATGAATGGGGCCGCGGGCACGGACCGACTAGCCAGCCGATCCTGTCGCTCTGCTCTCCACCTGCTGTTCCATTTGCCGGCGGAATTCCAGGGGGTGCGCAATCCTGGGAAACGATTCGGGAGTGCCTCCCGTTCCGTGCACGATGATGGTTCCATATCCCAGCACGCGACCGGCTGGTTCTTTCGTGTGGCGCGCAACCGCATCAGGGATGAGACGACAATTCCCCGACGCAGCGGAACCCAAGGTAGTTGAATTGGATTCCGGGCATCAAGTAGGTGCGGTGGGAGACACGAATCGCTCCCGGAGGGTCCATCCAGTAACCGCCGCGCATCGCTCGGAACATGCCGCTTGCCGACCCGGAAGGGTCCTGTGCAGGGCTGTTCTGATAATAATTCTGGTCGTACCAGTCGCCGACCCACTCGGAAACGTTGCCCAGCATGTCGTAGAGGCCGAAGGCATTGGCGTTCTTCCTGGCGACGTCGTGAGCGCTGTTGCCATTTTCGATGGCGCGCTTGACGAAATTGTCTTTGTCCTCTTTCAGGATCTTGACGCTGTCGAGAGGCTGGCGGCCACTGTTATCCGCGTACCAGGCGATTTCATTCAGCGCGCCGTAACGCGGCTCTGAGCTCCCCGCCCGCGCTGCGTACTCCCACTCCGCCTCGGTAGGCAAACGGCCACCGCCCGCGTGGCAGAAGGCCTGGGCATCATCCCAGGTGACGTTGGAGATGGGAACGTTTACGTTGGCCCATCCGGTCATCAGATCGGCAGGGGGTGGTACTGGCCGGCCCGAGCCCACAGCGAAGCGCAGATAGGAGCCCGCAGTCACTGCCGTCTGACCCATCCAAAAGCCCTTGGTCAGAGTCACTTGGTGGGAAGGGCGTTCATCGCCGAGGCATTCGGTATCTCCGGAGGAGCACCCCATCATGAACGTGCCCGGCGGAATCCAGACATATTTCAATCCGTCTTTGGGATTTTCTTTGACGTCTCCAGGCTTCGGCGGGGAGGGGCGCGCGGATTTTGGCGCGGCTGGCTTGTCCGGTTTTTCGGCTGTCTCCGGCCGGAGTTGAGCACTCACGAGCGATACGAACTCCGCTCCAAGGAAAAAGGAAAATGCGATGATGCTCATGTGGTACCGCATGGTTTTTTCACCTCGGGCTTGCCGGCTTTGCGCGGCATCCTACCACATCGCGAAAGGCGAGCGCTCGTGCGGCGCGGGCGAGCGGAGATGGAGCTGTCTGTAAGAAGTGGCGAGTGGGGCAGCCGCGCCCGAAGAGTTGGACAAACAGTCAAAGACCCCACCCTTCGCAGGGCGAAGAGTGGGGCACCCGGCCGCGCAGAGTAAATGGGGCCGCGGGTACGGACCGACTAGCCACCCGCGCCTGTCGCTCTGCTCTCCACCTGCTGTTCCATTTGGCGGCGGAATTCCAGGGGATGCGCAATCCTGGGAAACGACTCGGGAGTGCCACCCGTTCCGTGCACGATGATGGTTCCATATCCGAGCAGCCGCCCGAGAAAGCTCTCCTGCACCTGAACGCTTTCCACTTTTCCAAGCAGAAGCTCAATCGTCCTGCGGCTCAGAATCCCGGTTTTAATCACCAACCGGCGGTTGGTTACCGCCATCTCCGTGGCGTTGCGCTTGATGAGGCCGCGCAGCAGAAAGCAAACGGCAAGGAACAGAAAGGCGAACCCCGCGTCCCTCTGAATGGATTGGGACTGGAGCCCGCTCACACCCGGCACGGCTGTGAACAATAAGGCGACGCCGGCGCCGGCCAGCAACAACGCCATGGCGAGAGACCCGGTCAGCACTGTCCAGTGCAGCCGAGTCTTGTACATGATCTTCTCGCCGGGCAGCAGATTTCTCTCGACATATCCCATTGCTGCCAGCATGCCTTCGCGAAAGCCAACGTGTCAACGAACCGGCGTCGATTACAACCCCTGTGCGCCGGGGGCAAACGGATGTGGCGAGTGACGAGTGGCTAGTGGCGAGCGGGAACGAGGAGAAAGACGCCGAGCGGAAGCCAGCGCTACCAAATAGGGCGCGGCAAGCGGCGCCCCTACGAAGAAGAAAAAGGGCGCGCCCCGACGTGTCGGGACGCAAACGGCGCGCAGCCAGGGGCAATTCGAAAATCGAAATTCGAAAAACGAAAATCGGCGATCGCCATAAGCCTCGCCGAGGCAAAAAACAATCCTATTTGAAGTATTTGCGGATGATGAAGTCGACGCCGTAGGTGTCGTTTTCGTCGCGGAGGGCGCGGATGGTGTATCTGCGGCTGACGTTGTACTCGAACTGGATGACCTGGCGCTGTGTAGAAGTAACGTCGGTGACGTAGGTGACGATCAGGTCGTGGGAGAGGCGCTGCTGCACCGTGATGCGCGCGGTGGTGTTCTGCGTGGCGCCGACGCCGGAGAGGCCGGGGTCAACGCGGAAGCGGCTGACGCCGAAAAGTTTTTCGACGCGTCCGCTGACCTGGCTCGAAACCGCTTCCGAGAGGAGCGCCTGCGCTCCGGGGTCGCCGAGCGCGCTGGTGGACGCGCCAGTACGGAGATCGGTGGACTCGCTGGTGCGGCCGAGGGCGAGGAGAGAAATCACGTCGGTCGAGGGGAGCGGCGGGTCGGAGCGATAGCCCAAATGGAGGCGGCTGGCGGGGCCAGTGAGCTGGATGGTGACGTCGTACTGCTCGACAGTGGTGGCGGCTTCGAGATCGAAGATGGGATCGAGACGGAAGGGATTGGCGAAATTGATGTCGCCGCGGGTGAGGCGGTAGGTGTTGCCGCGGAAATCGAACTCGCCGGCGAGCAGATGGACGTGGCCGAGAATTACGGGACGCTCCGCGGTGCCGCGGATGCGGAGCTGCGCCTCGCTGGAGAACCGCGCGGCGTTCCACTGCACCTGAGCGTCGGGGCTGGAGCCGGCTTCGACATCGAACTGGAGATTGCGGAGATATTGGGAAGTTCCGGCGGAAAGCGCGGCGGGCTGGGCTTTCGCGCCCATCAGGCCGCTGAGGTCGAGTCCTTCGGTGAGCAGGAGACGCTCGACGACGACGCGGCCGGTGAGCGAGCCGTCGGTGGTGCCGCCCTGAAGGCGCAGGTTGCCGTGCATGAGCCAGCTCATGCCCTCGGGATAGCGGACGCGGATCGAGCGGCCACGCGCGGCCACGTCGTAATGGAGCGGGCCTTCGCCGTAGGTGACGCTGCCGGTGAGCTCGACTTCGCCGCCGCCCATGCCGGCGCGGACGCCGTCAAAGGTCATGCGATTGATGTCGAAGAGCACGTCGCCCTTCACGTCGCTGAGTGCGACGGGAAAATCGCCGTAGGTGGCGGAGTCGGACTGAAGGGTGAGGCGGCCGGCGAGCCGCGGGTGCTGCGTGGTGCCCTGGAGCGTGACGTCGAGATCGGCGGGGCCGCGCGCGTCGAGGTCGGACACCAGGCCGGAGAGCAGGCGGAGATTGACTTTTCCGGCGAGCTTGACGCCGAGCAGGCGGTCGCGCGCGAAGCGGGCGCGGCCGGACAGATTCAAATCGGTGTCGGGGCCGCGGAGATGGGCGGATTCGACCTGAACTTCGTCGCGGCTGTAGGTGATGCGGATGGGGCCGTCGTTTTCCAGTTTGACGAAAGCGTAATCGAAGGAGATGCGCGAAAACTCGGTCTGGACCTGAATGCCGGCAGGATCGAGGAGCGCACCGGAGAAAACGAAGCTGCCGATGACGCTGCTGCGGCCGGTGATGTCCTTGAGCCGCAGAGCGACCTTGAGGAACGAGTCGAGATTGACGTCCTGAACATTGAGCCGGCCGCTGACGGGAAGCGAGCCGGAGAGGGCGACCTCGGCATGTCCGCTGACGCCGCCGTGAGGCATGGTGGAAAAGGCGTCGGCGATGAGCCGCTGGCCGTCGGCGGTGGCGCGAACGTCGAAATCGCCGAGCACATCTTCTCCCACGTGGAGCGCGGCGAGATGGAAGGTGCCGGAACCGCGCGGTGAGAGCACGGGGCCCTCGGCCTTGGCTTCGAACGAGACGCGACCGGAGGCGGGCATCAGCCCGGAGGAGAACGTGGGGAACTCGGAAAGCGCAATGTCGTTCCCGGCGAGATCGAAGGAAACCCATTCGGTGTCGCGATCGAAATCGAAAAAGCCAGAGACGCGGCCATCGACTTTCCGCAACTGGAGATTGCGGGCGTGGAATTCCTGCTGGGTCCAGTGGAGGTCGCCCTGAGCGGAATCGAAGGCGAGGCTCGCGATGACGGGCTTATCGACTTGGAGAGAGGCGTCGAATTCCGGGTCGTCGCGCGTGCCGGCGCCCTGCACGCGGCCGGTGAGAAGGCCGTGCGCGGGATAGGCGGTGCCGAACAGGCTCTGAATGCCGTCGAGATCGGTGTGGGCCAGATGGAGGTCGAGGCGCCAGGGATTTTCCGGGAGGAAGGCCCAGTCGGAGAGAAAGAGCTGGAGCGAAAGACCGGCGGAGGCGCGGCCGCGGCTGGCCTGGACGGAGTCCAGCCGGAGCTCAGCGGGAGAGTAGGAAACGTCGCCTTCGATTTCGTCCCAGAGAAAAGCGGCGTAGGAAGCCTGGGAGGCGCGGAAATGTCCGGCGAGGGTGGCGGCGGCGAGGGGGCCGGTGATTGCGCCGATCCAGGAGCCGCGGCCGGCGATGCGCTGGGGCTCGATATCGGAGCCGCGAAGCGCGTTGATGAAATCGTCGAAGGCAAGCAGGTCGCGAGCGTCGAGCTCGAGATGCAGGTTGGAATCGCGAGCGCCGAGACGTCCGGCGAAGGCCACGCGCGAGCCGGGCGTGGTGATGAGGCCGGAGGAGAGGTCAGCGGCCGCGGCGTCGCGGGAGAAATGGAATTCGGCGCGGGCGGAGGCGGGAGTCAGGCCGGGACCGACGGAGGGCGGCGCGGTCCAGGCGAGAGTGCCGCGGGAATCGAGGTGCTGGAAGTTGGCGCTCCAGGAAGTGACGGAATGAACGGCAACGGCGCTATCCCAGTGGAGAGTGGCGACGGGAAAACCGGGATGGTGGAGCGCGGCGAGAATCGCGGCGAGACTCATCTGTTGCACGTCGCTCTCGAGCCGGAACTCGAGGCCGCGGTAGAGCATCTCGAGACGGCCGTCGAGCGAGCCACCGAGGCCCGCGGCGTGAAAATCGGGAACGAGCAGGCGGTCGCGCTGCAGCTCGTAATGGCCGCGGCTGGAGAGACCGGCGGCATGGAACCAGGGATAGGGGAGCGAAATCTCCGCGCCGGTGTACTGGCCACGGCCGGAGAGGGCGCCATCGGCCCAGCGGGCCTCGCCTGTGGCTTCCGCGCGGCCATCGGGCATGGCAGGGACGCGGAGGAATTCACGAATGTCGCGGAAATCGAGTTTGAGCTGATAGGAGAAGGACCAAGCGGGATGGACGAAGCTGGAGAGAGCGGCGCGGCCGCGGAGTTCGGAGCGCGGCGGGCGCCAGGAAAATTCGTCGAGCGAAAACGAATCGCGGCCGAGCGAAAAATGGGCGTCCACATCGGAGGGGAACGGGATGGAGCGGCCGGCCTGGAGGCGCAGTTTTTTCGCGGAGAGCTCGCCGCGGTATGCGGGCGCTGCGGCAGGGGAGGAATCGAGGCGCATGAGGAAGCGGAAGGATTCGGCGTCGAGGGAGAGCGGGGACCGGGCGTCGTTCCAGCGGATGTCGCCGTCGATGATCTGCACGCGGCCGACTTCAAGGCGGAACAATTCCTGAGTGACGGGCTGGGAGGCGGGGCCGGGCGAAGAGGGATGCGGGACGTTGCTCGAGCCGTCGCGCGGGATGCGGACGTTGAGTGAGGGATGATCCACACGGAGATCGTCGAGCGCGACCTTGCGGCCGAGATAGGAAATGATGCGGAGGTCGGCGCGCACGTAGCCGGCGTGGAAATAGGGGCGCGAGCCGGGCGACTCGCTGCCGTGAATGGTGAGATTGAAGAGCTCGGTGCGAAGACGCCAGAAGCTGAAGCGGAATTCGCCGAGCTCGACGCCGCCTCCGGTGAGGGCGGTGATGCGACGGATGACGGCGCGCTTCATCCAGTATTCGGGCAGGCCGGTCTGGATGAGCAGGAGGAGAAAGGCCACGACGGAAAGCGCGGTGAGCGCGGCGACTTTGAACCAGTGACGGAGGCGCGGGCTCACGGTTTGGACTCCGGCAGGATTTCGATGTCGAGCTGGGCGCGGGCCTGGTCGATCCACTGCTGGGCGCGGCGAGTGATGTCGCGTTCGATGAGGAGTTCGGTGATGGAGTCGCGGACGTCGTCGAGCGGGGGGACGGGCTGTTTGCGGCGCTGGAGCTGGGGAGTGAATTCGTCGTGGTAGTAACGATCGACATCGCCGGGCGCGACGCGGGCGACGGCGCGGAATTTGTGCTCGAGGTAGGCGTCGAAAAACATCTGTTTGGCGACGAGGCGGCGGACGCTCGGTTCGGAGAGATTCAACTCGCGAAGACGCGCGGCGAATTTTTCGGGCGGGCCCAACTGGTTGCGGAGTGCGGTGAATTCGGCGTCCACCTGAGCTTCGGGTGGAACGGGAAAACGCGCGGCGGCGGCATCGTTGGCGACGATCCACTGATCAATGAGTTCGCGGAGGAGTTCGGAATCGGGGGCGGGCTCGCGGCCGGCGAGGCGCTGGTAGGCGGCGAGCTCGCGGATGTCGCTGAGAGTGATGATGTCGTTTTCAATGCGTGCGGCGACGCGGTCCACCACGACACCGGCCTGCGCGGCGGCGAGCATGGGCGCGACAAGGCAGACGGCGAACCAGGCGGAAAGAACGAGCGCGCGGATGGACCGATCGCGCATCAGAAGGGCGACCCGAAAGTGAGGAAAAACTGAAGCTGGTGCTGGCGCGCCAGGCCGTTGGGCGCGGTGGGCAGCGTAAATTGCGGGGAGTTGAGCAGGTAGCCGATGTCCAGGCGGATGGGGCCGACGGGAGTGGGGTAATGCACGCCGAAGCCGACGGAATGAGAGAGCCAATTCAAATCATTGGGAGCGGGAGTGGTGCGCAGCGTGATTTTACCGACGGAACTATAGACGTTGCCGGCGTCGTAGAACAGGGCGCCGCTGACGGCGGCGGTGGTGTAGGGCAGACGCAGGGGAAAACGCAGCTCCTGGTTGGAGGCAAGCAGGGCGAGGCCGCCAACGGGAAATCCAGTGGTGGTGTCGCGCGGGCCGGCGTCGTTGAGGCCGAAGCCGCGAAGGCTGGTGCCGCCTCCGGCGAAAAACCGTTCGGGCAACGGGATGGCGTTCGATGTGCTGCCGCCGTAAGGCGTCTCCATGCCGAAGCGAGTGGAGCGAGCGAAGATGAGATTGTGGCCGAGGGGAGTGAAGGAGGAATTCTGCATGAAGATGCGGAAGAAGTTTGCGGTGGAACCCACGGCGCGGGAGGAGAAGCCGACGTCCACGGTGTAGAAACGGCCGCGCGTGGGGTCGGCGGCGTTATCGCGAAGGTCGCGGACCCAGGCGATGTTGGGGCCGGAAACTTTGGTGGGCTGGCTGAAGAGAGGAACTTCCTGGGGAGCGATGTGCAGATCGCTGGTGAGCACGCGGCGGAAGGTGTAGCGGTAGAGGAAGGTGGTGACGGTAGAGATGCGGTGCTCGAGCTGGAGCGTGCCTTCGTAGCGGGTGGAGTTGAAGGTGCTGATGTCGCGGGTTTTATCGGTGAAGGCGATGATCTGGAGATTCAAATTGCGCTGATCGAGAAAGCGAGGGGTGCTGTATTCGGCGAGGGCGCGGTCCTGGAGGGTGCTGGCGCGAAGGCGAATCTGGAAGGTCTGGGCGCGTCCGAACAGGTCGTTCCATGAGAATTCGAGGAGGCCGCGCGGGGAGAACTCGAGAGAGGTGGCCGTGGGGCTGTTGGAATTGCCGACGGGGAGAACTTCAAAGCCTGCGCCGTAGCCGACGGTGAACCGTTTTCCCTCTTGAACGTTGACGAGCATGGTCTTTTCGCTCTCGTCGCCCTGGGGATTCTCCGCAGCGACGGCGACATGATTGAAGACGCCGAGGGAATAGAGCTCGCGCTGAGTGAGGATGAGGTCGCCCTCGCGGAGCGGTTCGCCGGGCTTCAAATGGATGCGGCGGCGGATGACAGCGAGGCGCGTGTACTCGTTTCCGTCGACGAGCACCTGCGCGACGGAAATGCGGGGGCCTTCGGAAATTTGGTAGGCGAGTTTTACAGTGCCGGGCCTGGAGCCGGGTACGGCATGGAATTCGAAGCGGGTTTCGGGCAAGCCTTGATTGAGATACAGGGCAAGAATGTTGTCGCGGTCGGATGCGACGCCGGCGTCGGAGAAGGGCTGGCCGGCCGTGGAACCGGAGACGGCGAGCAGCGCGGGAGTGGAAATTGCCGAGTTGCCGGTGATGTCGAGCGATTCGACGCGGGTCTGTTCGCCCTCCTCGATGTGATAACGCACCAGGAGTTCGTCGGCGTGTCCGCGGTAGTTCTCCACCGTTTCCGTCTGAAATTTTGCGGCGGCGAAGCCGTTCGAGGCGTAGAGGGAGCGGAGCGAGTCTTCGTTCTGCTGCATGAGGCGACGGCTGAAGATGGCGGGGCGGAGAAATTCGGCGGGCTGGATGGTAAGGCGGCTGCGGAGCAGCCCGTCATTGAAGTATTTGTTGCCGGAGAACTCGATGGCGGCGAGGCGGCGGCGAGGGCCGAGATTGACGGCGTAGGTGATCAGCCGGGCGCTGTCGCCGGGGTTCTGCGTGGATGTGTATTGCACGTCGCAATCAATATAGCCGCGGCGCTCGAAATAATCGCGAATGTTGCGACGGCCCTCGGCGAGGAGATCTTCGTCCACGGAGGCTTCCTGAAACACGGGGACGAGCTGCCTGACGCGGCTGGAGGAAAGCTTGGCGCCAGAGACTTCCAGCTTGACGGGCGAGCCGGCGGAAACCTCGAGCGTGATCGGGACGGTTTTGGCGGCGGCATCGTAGTCGCCGGGGCTGGCGGTGACCCGTGCGGCGTAAAAGCCGCGGCGGAAGAGCAAGTTGCGAAGGCGTTCGGCGCCCTTCTCGAGGCGGGCGGCGGTGAGCGGCTGGCGGGGCTTCAAACGCGAAGCGCGGATCAATTCGTCGCTGGGGTAGTTCGTTGGATTGACCACGCCGATAGGGCCGAGGCGGGCGCGGCCGCCGGTGTCGACGCCGACGGTGATGTCCACGAGCTGCGTGCCGGGGCGGGGGCGGATTTCGGGATTGAAGACGGCGCCGTAGAAGCCGTTGGCGCGCATGATTTGGTTGACGCGGTCGAGGCCGCGGTCGAGTTCGGCCTGGCGGAATCTCTCACCGAGACCGAGGCGGAGGGCGCCGATGGCCTGCGAGCCGGAAGGGGGTTCCTGGAGGCCCTGGAAGCGCACGTCGCCGATGAAGGAATTGAGGCGGACGAGAAAATCAACGCGCAGGCCGGTGGGGGTGGGGTACGCCTCCGCGGTGATATCGGCGTAACGGCCGGTGGCGTAGAGGCGGCGGAGGCTGGAGCGGAGTGCGTCGCGCTCGAGCGGGCGGCCGACCTGCACGACGAGATCGGAGGGATTCTCCGCGAGGACGTGCTGAGGAGATTCGAGTACGCGGACAGCGGCGACCGGCTGGCCGAGGAGGGATTCGTCGGGGCCGGGTGCGGCCTGGGCGGCTGCGCGGGGCAGGCGGAGCAGGCCAGCGAGCAGCGCGAGGCAGACAAATGTGCGAACTGTGCGTAAGGTCAGCATTCCCGGGCACGGGACAAAGCCGTTAGTATAGCCGCGTTTGGGTCCTCTCCAAGGTTCGAGACTCGGCGGGGCGCGGTACACTCGATGTAACGGAGAAATGATGGAGCCGGAGCAATACGAACGGTACTCGCGGCAAATTCTGTTTGCCCCGCTGGGAGAGGAGGGACAGAAGCGCCTGCTCGAATCGCGCGCCGTCGTGATTGGATGCGGAGCGCTGGGCACGGTGTTGGCCGGGCTGCTGGTAAGGGCAGGAGTGGGGCGACTGCGGCTGGTGGACCGGGATTTCGTGGAGCTGTCGAACCTGCAGCGGCAGACACTGTTCGAGGAAGCGGACGCGCGGGAGTCGCTGCCGAAGGCGATCGCGGCGGAGCGGCGGCTGCGCGCGGCGAATGGAGGGGTTGCGGTCGAAGGTGTGGTGGCCGACCTGACGCCGGAGAACGCGGCGGAGCTGCTGGGAGGGTTTCCGCTGATCCTCGACGGCACGGACAATTTTGAAACGCGAATGCTGGTGAACGATTACGCGGTGAGCGCGGGAGTGCCGTGGATCTATGCGGCGGCGGTGGGGAGCTATGGAGTGACGTTCACCGTGCGGCCGGGCGAAACGGCGTGCCTGGCGTGCCTGGTGGAATCACCCGGAGAAGGAAATGGGACAGCGCGAGGAATGCCGCGGGAAGAAACCTGCGATACGGCGGGAGTGCTGAACACGGCAGCGGGTGTGGTGGGAGCGCTGGAAGCCGCGGAAGCGGTGAAACTGCTGTCGGGGCATACGGAGGCGCTGTCGGGGCGGCTCGTGTCGTGCGACGTGTGGAAGGGGCAGTTCCAGTCGATTCGCGTGGCGCGGGAGCCGGGGTGCCGTGCGTGCGGGCGGCGCGAATTCCACTGGCTGGAAGGGGAAGCGCAGCCGCAGGTGACGATGTGCGGGCGCGACTCGGTGCAGATTCACGAGCGGCGGCGGCAATTGGACCTGGAAGAATTGGCGCGGAGGATCGGCGCGGTGGCGAGCGGAGTGCGGACGAATGGATTTCTGCTGCGATTTGCGGTGCCGGGGTGCGAAGTGACGGTGTTTCCGGACGGGCGCGCAGTGTTCAAAGGGACGAAGGATCCGGCGGTGGCCCGGTCGCTTTACGCGCGGTATATTGGCGCGTGAATTTTGCCCTGTCAGGGGGTCTCCAGATGACACGACGATTGCCGGCGATAGGTGTGCTGGTTTGTGTGCTCGCGGGAACGGGATGGGCGTGGGCGCAGTCGCCGGGACAGGCGGATGCGCGGGCGGCGGAACTGCGGACGAAACTGGGGCGCGAGTTGAACCAGATGGCGGCGCAGTTCGATGGGGTGATGGCGGTGGCGTTCAAAGACCTGGAGACCAATGATCTGGTGGCGATCAATGCGGACACGGTGATGCCGCAGGCCAGCTCGATCAAAGTGGCCGTGCTCGTGGAAGTGTTGCGGCAGGTGCAAACGGGCAAACTGCGGCTCGAAGAGCGCGTGGAGATCCGGAAATCGCAATTCGCGGGGGGCAGCGGGGTGCTGCAGGATTTCGGGGACGGGACGTCCGCGGTATCGGTGCGGGACCTGGCAGCGCTGATGATCGTAGTGTCGGACAATACGGCGACGAACATTCTGATCGAGCGCGTGGGACAGATGCAGGTGAACAGGCTGCTCGAATCGGCGGGGTTCGAGAGGGCGCGTCTGATGCGGAAGATGATCCAGCCTGAGGAGGAGAGGCGCGGGGTCGAGAATGTGTCGACGGCGAGAGAGATGGCGGGGCTATTCGAGCAGCTCTACCGCGGAAAATTGCTGGATGGCCCGCGGACGGCGCTGGCGATTGAACTTTTGAAGAACGAAAAGTACGAGACGACGCCGATGGGCCGGGGCCTTCCAACCGGAGTGGGGCTGGCGAGCAAACCGGGGAGCTTGCCTGGCGTGCGATGCGAGAGCGGGATTGTGCTGCTCGAGGGGCGTCCTTATGTGCTCAGCGTGATGACGACGTATGCGGCGGATGATGCGGCGGCGGAGCGGGCGATTGCGGACGTATCGCGGCGCGTATATGGGTATGAGGAGCGGCTGGCGCATTCCAATGCGCATGGGGTGCGGTTGCCATAGGCGACTGGGTAGCCGTCGTCCGTGAGACTCACCGAATCATGATCAAACTTCAGCGGTGCGGCTTGGCGGGGGAGCCAATCTGGGTGGCGGGGGCGGGGGGATTTACGGTGGTTTCTGTGGCGGAGCGCTGGCCGGTCCAGGTGACAGTGACATTTTCGCGGAGGGTGCTTAACAGCTTGCGGCCTTCAAAGCTTGCGGTGAGCTTGAGGGGCAAATATACGGCATCGCCCATGCGGATTTGCTCGAAGTGCAGATCGACTTTGTCGAGCGCGGCGACCAGACCGAGCAGGACGCGAACACGCTCGGTGAGTTGGGCGTCCACCCGGACGATTTCCCAGTCCCGCTCGTCGATCCACACCTTGCCGGTGAGTTTGTTGAGCACATAGTCCTGGCGGCGGCGAACGGGCAGATCGCTGGAGCGCGGCCAGAAGTGCAGGATGACAGTGGGGCGGCCGGCCACGAATTCCCGGCCGACGACCTCGGACTTGTAGCGGTCGAACAGTTCCTGGTCGAGAGGAACGCGGTCGGAATCGCCGCCGCCGAAGCGCTGGGTGGCGCTGCGTTCGAGGAAGCGCTGCTGGCGCTGCTGCTCGTCCTGGAGATCGGAAGGGGTGAGGCTTTTTCCGTTCTTTTCCACGAGGCGGGCATAGACGCCGCGGCCGAGCGGGCCGACGTCGTAGACGCGGTCTTCGCGCTCGCGCAGGCGGCCCTTATCGTCGAGCTTTTCGATGGTGGTGTGCTGGACAGAGCGGAACTGGGCGCTGGCCTGGCGGACGACGGGATTCTTGACCGTGGCGAGCACTTTGCGCAGGACCTGGTCTGCAGGAGGAAGCGGCGGGTCGTCTGCCGGACTGGGGGCCGGAGCTGCGGCAAAGGGAAAGACGAGCGTCGCCAGCGCGGCCAGCGCGAGCGGCAAAGCCGGCTTCGAAGACGCTATCACGGAAGAAACAATCCCCCCTGGTTAGTGTACTGGAATTGGGTGGGGGTGTGCGGGGAGTTCGCGAGTACATGGGAATGGTCTGGCCGAGAGAGAACAGCGGGCAGGGCAAGCCCTGCCCCTACGGTACGGAAACGGGATGGCGCACTCATGGGGCTGGGCGGGCTTTTGCGGCGCGTTCCATGGCACGTTCCAGATTTTCGCGGAGATTGATAAGGCTGAGGAGCTCGCTGAGGACGCGCGCCTTCATATCATCGGAGAGGCGATAGCCGCCGGTGGCGACATGGCTGAGCCGCTCTCCCTGATCGCGAACGAAGGCGGCAATCTGATCGTGGCGCTCGGCGGTGGCGCCGGAAGCGGTTTCGCGGCGCATGGCGGCGCAATTGCCGTCGAGCCAGACAAGGTAGTGGTGCACGCAAAGCGCGCTCTCGTCGAGCGCGGCAGGCACCTCCAGCTTGCACCCTTGCACTTGACAGGAAGTCATGGGAACGGAGGCTCGGCCCCTTCTGGATAGCACGGCCACGGGCTGGGCGCCAGCGAGGAACCGCGGGGATTTCCATGCGAGTCACCCGCAAGGGGAAACGTAGTGGAAGCGCGGCGGAGAACGCGGAGAGGAGGGAGAAGCAGGAGGGCGCAGCAAGCAGCGCCCCTACGCTGGCCGGCAGGAAGGCGCCGGCGCTACCGGAGGGCGAGATCGTGGGTGACGTAGCGGAGGAGGGCTTCGAGGAGCGCGGTGCGTGGGAAGTGATTGTGGTTGACGAGCTTTTTCACGGTGGGATCGCTGGAACCTTCGAACGGAATGGCCACGGCGATGTGGTCGGCGTAGACGGCGCCGAGATTGTGACCGCCGGGAAAACGCGTGTCACTTTCGAGGAGTTGGCTATCCTCGGGCTGGCCGTAAATGGAGAGAAGCATCCAGCCCTCGAGAAGGAGCTTGGAAGTATCGGATTGGGAGGAAACGGCGGAGATGGAATAGACGGGAAATCCGGGATCGGGATGCTGGGTGAGAAATTTGCGGCGGACGTCGCGGCGGAGGCTGCGGAAGGCGGAGTAGAGATCGCCCTTGCACTCGCCGAGGCTGAGGGCCTGAATCCACCGCTGGGCCTGAACGGGCATGAGTTCGGCGATGGGCGAGCCACCGATGGCGCCGGCGACGGTGATGAGAGCGGCGACGGCCCCGGCGGCTTCCGGTTCGTTCGCGACACCTTCCAGGATGTCGGGCGCGCCCTTGCTGTAGCCGAGCAAGATGAATTTGCGGCCATCCTGGCGGTAATTGTCTTTTAGATATTGCGCGATGGTTTTGCCGTTTGCGGTGCTCGAGCCGTTGGGCGCCGGAATCAGGTCCACGGAGATGCCGTGCACGTCGCGCAGGTGCGCGCGCCCCTCGCGATAGGCGGTGGAGTTGCCCCCGCATGCAGAGAGCACACCGGAAACAATGGCCACGCGATAGTTGCGCGGGATGGCGCCGAGCGGGACGCGATCGGAGGAGGGCGCTTCGATGTAGTCGGAGCACGGGCCCCACCGGCCCGAGTCGGGATGCTCACGTTCGAGCACGCTGCAGAAGACGGCGGAGAACGGCGCGCCGCCGTGCGCGCCTCCGAGCGGCGGCGCGGAGTTGCGGGCCGCGCGCTTGAGAATCGTGACGATGACGTGGTAGGAGCCGTCTCCCACATCGCGGGACATCTGATTGATGCCGATGTAGAGGCGTCCCGCCTGGGGGGCCGGAAACTGACTGCTCGAGCCGACCAGGAAGGGGCGATCGGCTGCGCTCAAGCCGATGCGGGCAACGAGCGCGCCGCGTCCGGCGTCATTCAAGGGCAGGAGGCGGATCAGATCCTTCCATCCGCGGGGGTAGCCGTCGGGCCCGGTGGGCTCTTTGGCGTCCGCGTATAGGAGCTCGCCTTCCGCGGTGATCGCGACGGTGTCACCGGACTGGAGATCGAGTCCCGTGTCTTCCCATAGCGTGGAGCCGGGAAGGTCGGCGGAAAACGAGGGCTCGCCGGCGGCGGACGGGTTCTGCTGCGGGGGACCGGGAGCGCCAGGAACGACGAGTTGGGCGAGCAGAGGGAGAGCGGCGAGCAGAAGCGCGGCAGCCGCGAATCCCAAACGCGAACGGAATCTCGAAAGAGGCGCGATCATGTTCTGCAGGGGTTCGCTGTGGTTGGGCGCACGGGAACCACGAATTCAGGATAACGGCGGGAGAGAGCCGCCGCAAGAAAGGACGGCTAGGAACGAAGAACGGTTGCCTTCGCCCGTGAGTGCGCACGCTTGAACGGGTCAGATAAACACCGTTTCGAACAATCTCTTTACGAGGATGAAGGCCGCGAATAAGCCTGCGCTATAGACGACGATTCCGGTGAATCGTAAGAACCGAATATAATTTGGCGTCTTCATCCACTCCAAAAATGGATTTGTTGGGAACCACTTGCTGTTTTGTCTGAGCGCGTAGTCTTGCAGCTCTTCGGGCGAGACAAAGCTCCACGCCCCAATTGCCACCAGAGTGATGCTCATCAAGATCGAGATTTGGAGTAGGTCGCCGCACACCGGGCAGGCGATATCTTCTCCATGCCAGCGGTAGGGCAACAATGCAGCGCAAACATAGAGTTCGATCGCCCCCAAGAAAAGCAGGAGCGCGAAGAACGCTGTCCTTTTCAACATTTGAAAAGCATAGCTCAATCGAGCAATTACCGACCCAATTCGATTCGGGGCGGGGAAAGGCGACAGGCCGAGAGCGCCTGTCGCACTCAAAGGGCTTCGCCCGCCACGGCGGGCAAGCGCTGCCGTTTGCTGGCGTGGGGAGACGGGAAAGGCCGCAGGGCTTGTCGCCCTGCGCTACAGGTCGCAGGCCTCTTTCACTGAGAGGTGATCGGCGGTGAAGAGGGCGAGGCGACGGAAGAGTGCTTCGGCTCCGGCTTCTTTTTGATCGGCAGGAAGCGCGAGGAGGCGATCGAGGTCCGAATCCAATTGCTGCAATTCCGCGGCGGGCGCGAATTCGGCCAATTGGGCGAAGAGCATCTTGTGGGCTTGCTTGCGTTCCATGACTTCGAGCCCGTCGAGAATCTGGCGGTGCGAGGTGCCTTCCCAGATGGCGAGGATCATGGCCTCGCGGAGCCAGCGTTCGACGCCGAATTCGGCGAGCGTGCCGAGGCCGCCGTGAACTTCCATGGCCCACTTGGCGGTGTCCACCGCGAACTCGGCGGTCCAATATTTGGCGAGATGGGCGACGAGGCGGAAGAGATGATAGCGATCCGAATAGGGCGGGCGGTCCATCCAGACCTGGTCGAGGAGGCGTATGGATTCCCAGGCGAGCTCGAAGGCGGAGCGAAGCGACTCGAGGCGGGCTTCGAACTGACGGCGAAGCAGGGGATGGTCGAGAATGCGCTTGCCGAATGCGGCGCGGGATTCGGCATAGGCGAGCGAATCGGCCATGGCGCGCTGGGCGAGCGAGACGCTGACGACGCTGTTGGCCACGCGGGAAAGATTGAGGACTTCCAGAATCAGGTAAATTCCCGAGCCGGCCCCGCCGAGCAGGAAGGCCTGGCTGTCGCGCAGCTCGATTTCGCCGGTAGGAACGGAACGGGTGGCAATTTTGTCTTTCAGGCGACGGAGGGAGAAGTTGAGGGAGCCGTCGGTGCGCCGGCGAGGGACCAGAAAGAGCGCAAGGCCGCGAACACCGGGCGCGGCGCCTTCCGGACGGGCTGCGACGACCGCCAAATCCGCCGCAGCATTGCTGGCGAAATATTTGTCGCCGGTGAGGAGCCAGCCATCACCGGCAGGCCGTGCGACGGTCTTGACGCTAGCGCCGAGGTCGGAGCCGCCTTCAATTTCCGTCATCCAAGTGGCGCCCTGCCAGACGGAATCATCCTTGCGAAGGAGGTGAGGGAGGAAGCGCGACTGAGCATCGGCGCTGCCGTATTTGGCGAGGGGAACCGCGGTGCCGAGCGAGACGGTGTAGGGACAGCAGATGCCCGGATCGTGGAACGAAATGGTGTACATCAGGAGATAGGTGGGGATGAGGGATTTTTCTTCGAGGGCGCGCCAGACGACGCCGGAGCGGTAGCCCTTGAGGAGGATGGTGCGGTATTCGGGCGGGTAGAGGATTTCGTCAATGCGCGCGCCGGAACGGTCGAACATGCGAATCCAGGGAGTGCCGGCGCGGTCGATGGCGCCGGAGATGGGGACGCCGTCGGCGCGCCACCACTGTTGTTCGGCTTCGAGGAGATCGAGATGCGGGATTGCGGGGAGAACGCTCTTCAAGAAGCCGAGGGGAGAGCGGAGAGTTTCGAGAGGAGACATCGGGGCGCATGTTAGGCAGCGGGAAGGGGCGCGTCAAGCGAGGCGGGGGGTAAGCGACCATCCATCCGGAGCCTTCTCTCGTAACTTCCCAGAACGCCGTTTGTGGCCAACTTCCGAGTAGCCGACCGTCCGCCCAGAACGCCGTCCGTAACTCTCACGAACAGTCCGGGGGGAACTCGAACCGCGTTACCTAAGCCGTTGCTGGGGTACCAAAACTGCTGTCCGAATTCAAGGGACGGGTAGGTCGTACATCAACACCTTGGCCGGGCCTACCACTGCCACCCGCGAGCCATCGTCGCAGAGCGCGGCTTGTATCGCGAGAAGCCACGAAGATTTAACTTCGGTTGTGAACACTAATTTGTTTTCTGGTACTTGCCACACGTATAGCGTGTGCTGTTCCCGTTGAAAAAGAATCGGCCCGACGGTTTGCCCTATGACCGTGCCGACTCTTCGTCCGTCGCTCGAAGAAAACGGAGGTGCGACACCCGGCCTCACACCACTGGGCCCCGGATCGAATATTTCAAAGTGAATCGTTGAAACCTGCTCGCCAGTGGGTTTCGTGATCCACGCTGTCCCCCAGGGCAGAATCCCGAATGTCACGATCAAGTTATTCGTCAGAAACAGTGAATGGCCGGAGGGAAGGTCTACAGAGTCCAAGGAATCTCCGAATCTACCGATCAGATGGCGTCCCTTCTCGCCGTACGCTTGCATCTGCTCATCCGAGACCGCGCCCACCCTGCAACCAACTGTCTCCGAAGACTTCCAAGATAGGTTCTGCGTCAAACTGTCTGCATCAAAAAGGACCAACTCACAGGACTTGCCTTCGACGTGAGTCATCAGCAACGACCTGCGCGATGGGGAGAGGTGTGCTTCCCAATGCTCATCCTTCGGGGCCCCGTGGATAGGCAACTCAAGCCTCTTCAATTCCTCGCCCGTCGGTGAGAGCAAAAGGAGGGTAGTCGGATGTGGGCCGTACAATGTCTCACTATCCGCACTGCTCGTGGGAATTTCTAGTGGCCTGGGAAAGCGGGTTGTCAACAGCAAGAAGCCCCCGGAGGCTGTGGGAAACAGTTGCTTTCGCCAAAGGAGATCGGTAATCCAAAATCGTCTTCCGAGCAACTCTCCTGTCTTGGCGTTCAGAAATAGGCCGACAAATCGCCATCCAAGCCAAGTCTTCGTATCCGTGCCTTTCTGTGGGACTGTCTCCGATTTCTCATCAAAGAGAACGGCAACACTATCTCCTGAAAACGCCAACTGTAGCGAAGACCCCGGGTCGTTTACCAAGCCGGATCGGGGCCCACGGAAACCGTACTTCTTGAGATCGACAGTCCAAACGGGTTTAGGTTTGGCTTGAGCGATTAGGAGCAGGTCAGAAGTTAGGAGCACACCCGCCCAAAACAGAGCCAGCCTCAGGCCAGCCCACAAATACGGCCTGACTAACAATTGTCTGCAGGCGTGCATGCTTAATCGAAATCGATTGTATCGTGAATCCATAGATCGTTTGGCCAGGGGAGCGGAGAGCCTTGCCCCAAGCAGGAATGCCGATTCCGGTCGGATGACGGGCCAACCGGAAGTTATCCCGGGCCAAAAGTCGCGTCATGGGAAGTTACGGCGAGCGTCGATGCGTTTCCTTGGATTTGTGGTCGGCTTATCACAACCCGGCGGGGTGTGGCAGTTTTCCCATTCGTGTAGCCTTCCCAGCCAAGCGAGGCGGGTGAGGCGACAGAGCGTTCGTCGGCAGAACAATTTTTTCAGGCAGGAATCTTGGTCACCTGATAGATGACGGGGCGAAAGGTGGGCGGGGGGACCGATTTGCCCTCTGCCTGAGCAGCCTGGATCCAAGCGGCCTTGGCTTTGAGAACTTCGGCGAGCGCCTGTTCCGGCGTCTCACCGAAAGCGGAGCAATGCGGAAGGTCCGGAATGTCCGCGATGTAGCCGCGGTCTTCCTCGATGTAGAAGACGTTGATGTGGTAGTCCGTCATTCCTCGTTGCTCAAGGTGAGATTATAGCGCTCCACGAGGCTGAGCAACTTCTCTCGCGGGGCCGAGGGCATTGACATTTCGCAAAAGGGCACGCAGCATCGCGCGCATCGCGGAGTTGCGGAGGGAGAGGACAATGTTCAAAGAGTTCAAAGAATTTGCGATGCGGGGGAACGTGCTGGACATGGCGGTGGGCATCGTGATCGGAGCGGCGTTTGGAAAAATCGTGGCGTCGTTCGTGGAGGACGTGCTGATGCCGCCGCTGGGATTGCTGCTGGGAAAGGTGGACTTCAGCAATCTGTTCGTGAGCCTATCGGGAAAATCGTTTGAGACGCTGGCGGCGGCGAAGGCGGCGGGAGCGCCGACGCTGAACTACGGCGTGTTCCTGAACGTGGTCATCAATTTCGTGATCGTGGCGTTCGCGATCTTCCTGCTGGTAAGGACGGTAAACCGGCTGAAGCGGGAAGAGAAAGCTCCCGCGCCGGCGCCGAGCACGAGGGCTTGCCCGCAGTGCCTGATGGATGTGCCGCTGGCGGCGAAAAAGTGCGGGCATTGCACGTCGCAGTTGAGCGCGGCGTGAAGGGAGGCGGAGAAGAAAGAGTTAGGGTTGGGAGTGTGCAGATTCGGGCATCCGCCGCGGCGGATGCCCCTACGAGCGGGCTATTTGACGGTTTCGAGGGTGAGGACCAGCTTGCGCTTGCCGGGATCGGAATCCGAGCCTTCCTTAAAATCGATTTTGAGTTTGCTGGCGGCGTCCTTGGCGATGGTGGCGGGTATGGAGTCGTCCCAAACCAGTTTGCGGTCTTTGTCGGCGAGATGAACGTGTAAGGTATGCTGCCCGGACGGAATGGGAATTCCCTTCTTTTCGATTCCTTTATTGGCCACGATCCCGGCGGTAAACAAATTTCTCTTTTCCTCGAGCTTTTCCTGAAGGAAGGCCTTGCCGTCCACGGTGATCTCGAGCGTGCCTTTCTTGAACGGGAACTTGCACTCGACATCCAGCTTGGAAAGGACAACCGGGCCTGCGTCCGCCGGAGGCGGTGCGGCGACAGGAGGAGCGGGCTTCTGCTCAACGGGCTCCGGCGCGGGTGCGCTCGGCTCGGGCTGGGCCGGGGGCGGAGCCTTAGCCGCCGCTGCTGCCGCCGCTGCGGAATTATCGCGTGCGCGCTTTTTGGGAGCCGCAGGGACGGGAGTCGGTTCACCAGCGGGCTTGGCGTCTTCGGCCACCTGAGCGGGGGGATTTTCCGCGGGGGTGGCTGACGCCGCACTGGCGGCGGTTTCAGCCGGCGGGGTGGTTGCCGCAGCGGGCGCCGCAACCGGAGCGGCAGAGGGAGCAGGCGCGGGTGGGGGCTGGCTCTCGCGAACGGCGCGGTGCATGCGAATCCATAGGCCGACGCCGAGGATCAGGGCGAGTGCGATTCCGCCGCCGGTGAAAAGAATCGCGGGATTGCGTTTCGGCTTGGATGGCTTCCGCACAGCGGCGAGCCTGGCTGCTTCGCGTTCCGCGGTGGACATGGTTACGCGCGTTTTGCCTGCGGGATCGGCGGGAGCGACCTTGACGGAGGCGTCCGGGCGCGGGGGAACGATTTGCCGCGCGGGCAACGGGAAAGCCTCCGTGCCTTCCTTCTTAGCGGCGGTGCGGACGGGGAGCGGACGGCCACTTTTTACGGCGTCGAGGTCGGCGGCCAGGTCGCCGCAGCTTGCATAACGGTTTTCGGGAGCCTTGGCGAGGCAGCGCGTGACGATGTCGTCGAGGTCTTTGGGCAGGTCCGTTTTTGCCACGCTGGGGAGAACGGGATTTTCGAAGGCGATCTGGAAGGAAGTGATGGTGACGGTGTCGCCGGGAAAGGGCTTTTGGCCGGTGAACATCCAATAGAGGACGGCGCCGAGAGAGAAAATGTCGCTGCGGCCGTCGATAAGGCCGCCGCGAAATTGTTCCGGCGACATGTAGGAGGGCGTGCCGAGCGAAGTACCCTCCTGGGTGAGTTCGGTGCCTTGCATGCGTGCGATGCCGAAATCGGCGATCTTGGCGTGACCATCGGGAGTCACGAGGATGTTGGGCGGTTTGATATCGCGATGGACCACGCCGTTGCGATGGGCAAAGTCGAGCGCCTGGGCGACCTGGATGCCGATATCGAGCAGGAGTTCGAGGGGCAGGCGGGCAGTGGGACCGAGCAGGAGATTGAGCGGGCGGCCTTCGACGAACTCCATGACGATGTAGGGCTGGCCGGTTTCGTCTTCGGCGATGTCGTGGATGGTGACGATGCCGGGATGGGAGAGACGGCCGGCGGCCTGGGCTTCGCGCTTGAAGCGCTGCTTGTATTTCTGGATGTCCTGAGGGGAAGCGTTGGCGGTGAGAATGACTTTAAGGGCGACGACGCGGCCGATCTCCGTGTCGCGGGCGCGATAGACCACGCCCATGGCGCCGCGGCCCAGCTCCTCGATAATCTCGTAGCGACCGATCTTCTGCATCGCTCAGGCTCCCGGGAGGAAAAGCGCGGGATACTCTATCACCGAGTGGCGGGGATGGGGCAGGGTGAGTGATGGATGCCCTTCCTGCGTTAGGACAGGCCGGCACTACGATTGGCGCTGCTCGGGGCGCGGCCACAGGCTAAAAGCCTGTGCTACCGGGGGCCGGGTATGCTAGGCTGAATAGGCAAGCAGGCCTTTCGCTTCCGAAACCTACGATTTGAGGCGCAACAATGTCTGGGCATTCGAAGTGGGCAACCATCAAGCACAAGAAGGCCGCGACGGACGCGAAGCGCGGGCGCGCCTTCACACGATATATTCGTGAAATCACGATAGCGGCGCGGCAGGGCGGTGGCGACCCGGACACCAACCCGCGGCTGCGCACGGCCGTGGCAGCGGCGAAGAACGAAAACATGCCGAGCGACAACATCGAGCGCGCCATCCTGCGCGGCACAGGGCAACTCGAAGGCGAGACGTACGAGGAAGTGACGTTTGAGGGGTACGGTCCCGGAGGCGTAGGGATGCTGGTACAGGTGGTGACCGCGAACCGCAACCGGGCGGTGGGCGAAATCCGCCACATGATGAGCAAGAACGGAGGGAACCTGGCGGAAGCCGGCAGCGTAGGCTGGCAGTTCCACCGTAAGGGCGATATTTCTGTTCCCAAAGAGGCGGCGAGCGAAGAAAAGCTGATGACAGTGGCGCTGGACGCCGGCGCGGAAGACCTGCGCGACGACGGCTCGTCGTGGGAAATCGTGACGCCGCCGGAAGCATTCGAAGCGGTACGAGACGCGCTAACGAAGGCGGGAATCAAACCGGCGTCGGCGGAGATATCGATGGTGCCACAGAACTACGTGAAACTTTCGGGCTCGCAGGCGCAGCAGATGCTGCGGCTGATGGAAGCGCTGGAAGAACACGACGACGTGCAGCACGTGTATTCCAATTTTGACGTGGACGAGAAAGAGATTCAGGCGGCAGTGGGCGCGAACTGAGGGACGCAGCCGTTCCTTCGTCAGGGTTCACAAGCCTGCCTACCGCAGGCAGGCAACGCTCCGAGGACACACACAGGGCTCCCCGCCCTTTTCCGGCTGAAGGCCGCGCAGTACACTCCCCCCATGGCAGAGGAATCGCGGGTGCGGGTGCTGGGAATCGATCCGGCATCGGCGGGCGCTACGGGGTATGCCATCGTGGAAACCGATGGGCGGGCGTGCCGCGTGCTGCACTATGGAGCGGCGCGGCCACCGCGTGCGGCGAGCCCGGCGGGACGATTGGAAGCCATCCATCGGCTCGTGGCGCGGCTGCTGGAGGAATATTCCCCGGGAGCGGTGGCGGTGGAGGCGCCGTTTGCGGCGCTGAACGTAAAATCGGCGCTGCTGCTGGCGGAAGTGCGCGGCGTGGTGCTTCTGGCGGCCGAACAGGGGCACGTGCCGGTGGAAAGTTATTCGCCGCGGGAAATCAAAGCGAGCGTGGCGGGATACGGACAGGCATCGAAGGAGCAGGTGCAGGTGATGGTGCGGTCGCAACTGCAACTGACGGAGTTGCCGCAGCCGCTGGACGCCGCCGATGCGCTGGCCGTGGCGCTGTGCCACATTCACAGCCGGCGCGCGCAGATACGCATGGCCGCGGCGATGGGATCCGGTTCCGCGAGGCCTGCGCGCGCTACTCCGCTAGGGCGGCCGCACGGCAAGAATGGGAACGGCCGCGGACGCGGGCGCTGAGCGGAGACCGGCCATTCGGAGCACTGCCACGAGAAACCGCACGATTCGCCCGCCACGCTCGATCCTCACGGCGCGACCGCAGAACGCTTGTTTCTTCTTCGGGGCAGCGTGCCTGCTGGCCGCGCTTTCCTGGATGACGGCGGGAACACGGCACGCCGGGGCAGCAGCGAACGGCGCCGTGGTGGTGTTCCGAAAAGTATTCAAATCCAGCTCACCTGAATTCATGGAAATCCGGATACCGGAGAGCGGGCCGGGCACATGCGAGCTTCGCGGGCTGGACGAGACCCCGAATCCGCAGCCGCTGGAGATCGGGGCGGGGCTGCGGGAGAAGATCTTTGCGCTGGCCGGAGAGCTTCACGATTTCCAGGGGATTTCGCTGGACGTGAAGCGGCGGATTGCGAATCTGGGCGAGAAAACATTCCGGTACGAAAAAGGCGGCGAGGCGAACGAGGTGAAATTCAATTACACGCTCAACGCCAAAGCCGGCCAACTGCTCCAAATTTTTGAAGCGATCGCCCGGGAGCAGGAGGATCTGGAGGTGCTGCAGCGGCGCATGAAATACGACCGGCTGGGCGTGAACGAAGTGCTCATGCAGGTGGATCAGGACGTGAGACACCAGGCGGTGGCGCAGCCGGAACGATTCCTGCCGATGCTGGAGCAGATCGCCGGGGATTCACGGTTCCTGGAGATTGCTCGGCAGCGGGCGCGCGCGCTTGTGGATTTCATCCGCAGCGGGAAGCGGTGAGGGGCGCGAAGACCTCAGGTCAGCGATTGCCCGGCAAGAGAGGCCGGTCAATGGCCCTTCGACTCGCGGACTCGCTCCCGCCTACGCAAATGGTTCGGCGGGCAGGCAGGGTCAACATCCTGATTGGATGTTGACGGGACCTGAGCTACAAGGTGAGCGCTGTGGAAAACTTGACGGCGGGGCTGCGAGAGCGCAGCATGCCTGAAGCGGCAGCAGGGCCGGCCCACCGATGCCGCCCCCTACGAAGTGAAAGGTGATCGGGGAGGTGTCTATGTCTCGCCGAGCGTTTGCGTTCCCAGCACTCTTGTTTGCGGTTGCCTGCCTGGCTAGTGTGCCTGCCACGAGAGCCGGGGAGGTGAGCCACGCGCGAATCGTGCGGCTGAGCTACACGCTGGGTGATGTGCAGATGAGCGCGGAGGGCGCTTCTGGCTGGCATAAAGCGATCGCCAACACACCTCTGCGCGAAGGAAATAGCGTGGAAACCGGGGACGGACGAGCCGAGGTGGAGTTCGAACTGGGCGCGATGGCCTGGATGGCTTCAAACACCGTGCTGGAATTCCCGCAGCTGGCGCTGGACGACGGCGCGAAGAACACGCAGCTCGCGGTGAAGCAGGGCACGGCAACGTTCTACGTGAAGCCGGGGAAGCACGACTCGTTCGTGGTGCAGGCCGGAGGGTTGATGATCGCGGCGCCGGAGGCTTCGCGGTTTCGCGTGGATGTGTTTGAAGACGGGGCGGCGGTGAGCGTGCTGCGCGGCGAGGTGGACGTAACGGCGAGAGGCGCGTCGCAGCGCGTGAACAGTCCCCAGACGCTGGCGCTTCGCGATGACGTACCCGGGAACGGCGCAGTGAGCGCGAATCCGCGGAACGACGCGTGGGACCGGTGGGTCTCGGACCGTTACACGTCGGTGGATGCGGCGAGGGTCCGTTCGACGGATTACCTGAACGCTCCGGTGGGCTACGGAATGGCGGATCTCGGCATGTACGGGGGATGGGTAAACGTGCCGGGCTACGGAATGGGTTGGCAGCCGTACGGCGTAGGGGTGGGGTGGTCGCCGTTCTATGACGGCTATTGGGACGGGATGGGCGCATTCGGTCCGACCTGGATCAGTTACGAGCCGTGGGGCTGGCTGCCGTATCACTACGGCGGATGGATGTACTCGCCGATTTACGGCTGGGTGTGGGGGCCGGGCGGATTCGGCATGTGGAGTCCGGGGACGGTGTTCTGGAGGGCCACTCCGACGGGAATCGGCTGGGTGCCGCGAGGGCCGAATGAAACGCTAAACGGCACGCCGGTGAACCTGGCGCACGGAGTAGTGACGAACACAACGGCGGGGATGCAGGCCGGATCGGGCAACACGCTGCTGCGCGGAGCGGCGATTGCAAAGGCGCAGATGACAGGCGAGTGGACGGGCGAGGCGGCAGTGGGCCGGATCGGGCAGCCGGCGCAGGCTCCGTCATTGGCGGGCGCGGCGAAGGGCGCTCGCAGCGCGCAACACATGCCGCAGGGCGGAGCGCCACGGATTGCGAGTGCGGGCATGCTGGCGGGACGCGTGCAGGTCTACCGGCCGTCCATGCCGATGAGCCGTTCGGGCGGGGGTTTCAGCTCGAAGGCGCCGGCGTATTCGAAGGGGACCGCACCGACGCCCGCGGGGTCTGCGAGTTCGCACGGTGATGCGGCTCCCGCTCACGCGCCCAGCGGTGGAGGCGGCGGAAGCCACGGGAAACCGTAGGACGAAATCGACGAACGGCATGAGGAAAAACCCACGGTCAGGAAGGAACTGACCATGGCTACCCGGGATCACACCACAACGATACCTGCGTAACCCACAACCCAACTAGTGTCGCCACTGACGTCGGCGGAGGTGGCGTAGCGGATCAGCTCGGCGCGGGTGGCGCCGAGTTGCTTCGCGGCGACCAGCATGGTGACTGCTGGGCCGTAGCCGCACATGGTGATGTTTTCGCGGCGAACGACATCGTAGAGGCCGCGAGGATCGAGCGCGAGGATGCGGTCGATGGCGCGGGCGTCTTTCTTGCGGGTGATTTCGTCGCTTTCGTAATGGTTCATGTCCGAGCTGGCCATGATGAGGATGGGCTCGTGCTCCGCGGCGACGACGGTGGCGATTGCGTGGCCGAGATCGTCGAAGGATTGGAAGCGGTCGGTGCCGAGCGCGATGGGAACGAAGCGGAAGTTGGGCTTCAGCTTCTGCAAAAACGGCAACTGGACTTCGATAGCGTGCTCGGTGGCGTGGGCCACTTCGTCTTCGCGCAGCAGCGGGCAGGCGCGAGAAAGGGCACCGGCGAGCGGCGCATCGAGCGAAGCATCGCCGAGCGGCGTGCGCCAGGCGCCTTCCGAAAGGATGGCGAGCGGGGCGCCCTGCGGATAGTGGCGCGGGCAGAGGATGATGAAGCGACGCGGCAGCTCCAGGCGCGCGAGGACGGCACCGGCCACCGCGCCGGAATACATGTACCCGGCATGGGGCACGATGCAGCCAAGTGCGCGAAGAGGAGGAGCAGGCGCAGCGTCCTTTGCGGGCGTGAGAAATTTGCGGACGTCGCGTTCGAGTTGCGCGGAACTCGAAGGATAGAAGCGACCGGCGACGGCGGGTTCACGGATCATGGTGCGCTCGGCCGGCCGGCAGGAACACCGGCGCGGCGGGAGAAAGAAACGTCAGATCGACTTCGAGGGCTTCCCTTTGAGCTTTACGGCCACGGTGGTGCCGGGTTTGCAATAGACCTCAACCTTGTCGCCGGGCTGGTAGCCGCCGCCAGAGAGCATGTCCGCGACCTTGGAATGCAGGTCGGTGGAATACTGGAACGACCAGACCATGCGCTGATTCTCCATGCTCTGGACGACGATGGTGGCGATGTTGAAAACCAGCACGCGGCCCTTGTACTTGTCGAGCTTGACCTTTGTTGTTTGCGGCAGCCTGGGCGAATGGGCATCCACGAGCGGCGGCCGCGACGGAGGCGTGGATGGGGGCGGTGGGGGCGTGGACGCCGGCGGCGGATCCTGCGGCGCGGCGAGCGAGGCCGCTGCGCACAAGACCACGGCGGCGACGGCGAATGCGAAGGTGCGGCTATTCTTCAAGATTGTCCACGCTGATCTTCAGGGAGCGGAGGAATTTGACGTCTTGAGCGGTCATCTGCACGCGTTCCTCCTCCGTTTCATCCTCCAGGATTTCGTCGTCCACGCGGATGCGCAGCGAATCGAGGAAGCGGCGGTCCTGCACGGTCATGCGCACGGGCTTCGATTCGCGCGGGGCCAGGCCGATGGTAGCGTCGAGCTTCAGGACGATGTCGTAGCCGGCGGAACGGACGCCGGCAATGGCCTTCTGGATGCGCTCGGAATCGGAGACGGCTTCGTTGATGGCACGTCCGAGTTCGCGGAGAACCTGCTTGAGGTTGTCATCGAGCTGCACGTTGGGCCTCCCAAATGCAACTCCTGTAATTCTAGTGCGCGGAGGACGGTGGTACAAGTGCGTCGCGGGGGAGGCGTTTACAGAGCGGCAACGCGGGTGCCGCGGGCGGCAGGGGTTCGGGGTCGCCGGCTTCCGCCCGGTACAACTTTTTATCTCGGCGAAATGTGTGCTGCATTACACTCACGTGACGCCCAAAGCGATGAGCCACCTGGAACCCATCATCGAAGCGCGCGCCGTGGAGCAGTTCTACGTGCAGCAGGACGGGCACCGGACGCAGGTGCTCGCGCCGACGAGCATCACGATAGCGCCAGGAAAAATTGTGGCGCTGCTGGGGGCATCCGGTTGCGGAAAATCGACGCTGCTGCGGATTCTGAGCGGGCTGGCGCGGCCGGCGGCGGGAGAGGTGCTGTGGCACGGGCAGCCGCTCAACGGACGCAGCGCCAACGTGGCCATCGTGTTCCAGAGCTTTGCGCTGTTTCCGTGGCTGAGCGTGATCGAAAACGTAGAGGCGCCGCTGAAAGCACGCGGAGTGGGGGCGTTCGAGCGGCGCAAGCGCGCGCTGCGAATCCTGGATACGGTGGGCCTGGACGGGTTCGAGAAGGCGTATCCGAAAGAGCTGAGCGGGGGGATGAAGCAGCGCGTGGGGTTTGCGCGCGGGCTGGTGGTGGAGCCGGAAGTGCTGTTCATGGACGAGCCGTTCTCGGCGCTGGACGTGCTGACGGCGGAAACGCTGCGCGGGGAACTGCTGGAGTTGTGGACGAGCCGGAAGATCCCGACGAACGCGATATTCATCGTGACGCACAACATCGAAGAAGCGGTGGAGCTGGCGGACCGGATCATCGTGCTGGCGCACCGTCCGGCGCACATCCACGATGATTTTGAAGTGGGGCTGGCGCACCCGCGGGACCGGAAAACGCCGCGATTTCTGGAGCTGGTGGACCACGTGTACAAAGTGCTGACGCTGCCCGACGAGGCGCACGTGCTGCCGTCGGAGCGGCCCGAACGCGAAAAGCACGCGCCGCTGCCGCACGCGCGGCCGGGCGGGATCGCCGGGCTGGTGGAGATTCTGGGCGACCGCGGGGGATCGGACGATCTCTACCACTTGGCGGAAGAACTGGTGATGGAACTGGACGACCTGCTGCCGATCGTGGAGGCGTCAACACTGCTGGGCCTGGTGGAGGTGACGGAAGGGGACGCGCGGCTGACCGCGACGGGCCGCAGCTTCGCGGAGGGGGGCATCGAGCAGCGCAAACAGATTTTCCGGGACGCGGCGCTGGAGCGCGTCTCGCTGCTGCGGCACATCCAGAGCGCGCTGCGATCGAAGGCGGACCACACACTACCCGCAGAATTTTTCCGCGACATCCTGGACGAGCGGTTCAACTCAGCGGAAGCCAACCAGCAATTCGAGACGGCGCTCGATTGGGGCCGTTACGCGGAGATTTTCGAATTCGATCCGGCGACCGACCGACTGACGCTCCAAGACACGGCGCTGGCCGGGGCGCCATGAGGACGTACTGCCGGCGCAACGCGGAGAGGGCATGGCCGCGCTGAGCACGCCGCCGACCGGGCGCTTCCAATTCTACCGCGGGCGCAGTTCCCTATTCACGGACGTGGTGGTCTTTGCCGGGGCGCTGGCCGGACTCTACGCACTGTTCGGCGTGGGACGGGTGTGGCTGGCGCCGTTCCAGCCGGCGGCGGAGATATCGCGGAACCCGTGGGCGCTGCCGCGCTATGCCATGTTCTCGCTGGGGCGGATGGGGCTGGCGTACGTGGCGAGCCTGGTGTTCGCGCTGGTGTATGCCTACGCGGCGGCGCGAAACCGCGCGGCGGAGCGGCTGCTGATTCCCCTGCTGGATATTCTGCAGTCCATCCCGGTGCTGAGTTTTTTGCCCGGCGTAATGCTGGCGATGGTGGCGCTGTTTCCCGGGCGGCAGATCGGGCTGGAGATGGGATCCATCCTGCTGATTTTCACCGGGCAGGTGTGGAACATGGCGTTCAGCTTCTACGCATCGTTGAAGGGACTGCCGCAGGAACTGGTGGAAGCGACGCGGACGTACCGATTTGGGCGATGGCAGCGGTTTTACGAGCTCGAGCTTCCGTTCGGGGCGATCGGCCTGGTGTGGAATTCACTGATGTCGGTGGCGGGCGGCTGGTTTTTCCTGATGGCGTGCGAAATGTTCCAGCTCGGCAACCGCGACTTCCGGCTGCCGGGGCTGGGTTCCTACCTGCAAAGCGCGGCGAACCACGGGGACACGCGGGCGATCCTGTGGGGAATGACGGCGATGATCGTGGTGATTTTGCTGCTGGATCTGGTGTTGTGGCGGCCGCTGATCACCTGGGCGGAGAAATTCAAATTCGAACAGGTGGAGAGCGCGAGCACACCGCACTCGATCGTGCTGGCGGGGCTGGCCCGCTCGACGATCCTAGCGTGGCTGGTGCGCAAAGTGATTGCGCCGGCGTGGGAAGTGGTGACGCTGCGGGTGGCGAGGCACGAGGCGCGCGCCGCGCCGGCTGCGCCGCCAGGACAGTGGCGCGCGCTTGCGGTGCGGGCTGCGGGGATAGGGGTGCTCGTGTTGGTGCTGTACGGAGCGATGCGCGCGGGCCACTCGCTGATGGAATTGACGGTGAGCGACCTGGTAGCGCTCTTTCGAGGCGCAGCCGCGACGCTGGGGCGCGTGATGCTGGCGCTGGTGATCGGCACGCTGTGGACGGTGCCGGTGGGAGTGGCCATCGGCTCGCGGCCGCGGCTGGCGGAGATGGCGCAGCCGGTGGCGCAGGTTTTGGCGTCGGTGCCGGCCACGGCGCTATTTCCAGTCGTGTTGCTGCTGCTGATCCGGATGGGCGGAGGAATGGGAATCGCGGCCATCGTGCTGATGTTGCTGGGCACGCAGTGGTATCTGCTGTTCAACATCATTGCGGGAGCGCAGGCCATTCCGACGGACCTGAAGGAGGCCGCTTCCGTGTTCCGGTTTTCCGGATGGGAACGCTGGCGGTTGCTGGTGCTGCCGGGAATCTTTCCCTACCTGGTGACGGGGCTGGTGACGGCCGCGGGGGGCGCGTGGAACGCGAGCATCATCGCCGAGTATTTCCACTTCCAGGGACGGGTGATGGCGACGCAGGGGCTGGGGGCGACGATCAGCTATGCGACGGACTCGGGGAATTTTCAGCTACTGCTGGCGAGCACGATGGTGATGGCGCTGGTGGTGGTGACCATCAACCGGCTGCTGTGGAAACGGATGTACCGGCTGGCGCATACGCGGTTCCAGTTTGGGTAGAAGCTGCCTGATAAATGACCGCCCGAGATTCTTAGCCACCGGCGCGCTGCCTTCCCATGTCGTGTCCAGGAAATAGTGTGTAGAAAAGCTGGCAACGTATCCGCGGCCCTCAGGGGTTAAAACCCACGAGAAATGAGAAAGGCGCATGCTGACGGCACCGCCCTTCCTGCCTCAGGGCGCACTGAAGCCGTGCCCTGACGTGAGTCGGGTCAGCCGGAAAAGCCTTCCACGAAGCGCATGTCGCGTTCCGCAGCGCCTGCAAGAGCCTTCAACGCCGCTTGATACGCGGGGCTTTGGTAGGTGGCGATGGCTTTTTGGATGCTTTCGAATTCGATGATTACGGTGCGGTCGTTGATTCCTCCCTCGACGACCTTGGTGGGCATGCCGCGCACCAGGAAGCGGCCGCCGGCTGCTTCGATTGCCGGGCCTGCCAGCCGCGCGTATTCGGTGAACGCTTCGGGTTTCGACACCGAGCGGTAGATCGTGATCCAGTATCCTTTGGCCATAGGAGCCTCCTCGGGGACGACAGCATAACAGGCGGTGAGGTGAGAGGGGCAGGTGAGAGGGGGAGCGGGATGATTGCTGGAGACGGGGCGTAGCCACTCAAGAGGAGCACAGACAAGATTGTCTGTGCTACTTGGCCTGAGCGGCGAAAGCGGCCTGGACGGATTTCTGGATGGCTTTCTCGAGGCCTTCGGGATGCTTGAGAAAATCGCCGCCGACGTACTTTTCGGAAAAGAAGAGGAGTTCGCCGGTGCGGGCGCGAATCACTCCGAAATGGATCGCCAGCCCCTGGCTGCCCCCGCCTCCCATGATGCCGCCCATCGTGGAGACGGCCTTCTCGCCTTTTGAAACGAGGGTGCCATCGGCAGTGACGACAATCAGGACGTCAACTTCCATCTTTTTGGTGACCTCGAGCTCCTCGACCAGGCGGAAGTTCTGCAGCAGGTCACTGCGGTGGGCGGGCCTGGACCAGGCCGTGACCAGGTCGCGGAAGCGCTGCTGAACGGCGCGGATGGCGTCGCGGCGCTCGAGAGTGGTTTCGCCCTCGCCGAGGCAGAGAAAATAGTCGCTGACGAGCAGCTTGCGCTGTTCAAAGAGGTCGTCCATCTGGCCACACATGGTTCTGCGCAGATAGTCGGCGGTAGCGGTGGTCTCCGTGCCTGTGGTGACGGTCCATTTCTCGACGTGGACGTCGGGAGGAACCAGCAGCACGCGGGTGGCGCCGGCCAGTGCGTCTTCCTCACCGGCACGCCAAGGCAGCTTCTGCGCCGAGGCCCCGGAAAGCAGCCAGAAAAGCGCGATGAGTACGGCGAATTGGCGCGGTATCGACATTCGCGGGTGCTTAGCCGGCGGGCAATCTTATACCCGGATGTGGTGCTTCCAGGCAATCTGCGAGGCGGCGAGGACCGGAAACAGCCGCAGCCCTTCCTTCGGCAAGGCAGGCAGGCTGCGCCACCCGGATCGGCTTCGCCCGGCCTAGGGAGGGTTGCGCGATGCGAGGGAAAGGCGCGCAGCCAGGAGTGGCTGCGCCACTGAGGGAGGATGCCGCCCCGGAAGCCCAGTTGTATATAATGTGGCACGAAGCCGGGGTGCGGGGTCGGTTTTCCTCCCTACTCGCCGCCGGGAATGCAGGAGTCTGACTATGGATCCCGTTAAACCGCAAGTGAAGGTGGAAGCAGCCACCTCGTCGTCCGGCACAGGGAGCGCATCGGGACGCCGCGAATCACTCTCGATTACGGACAACCGCACGGGAAAGCAGTACGAGCTGGGGATCGAGCGCGGCGCGATCCGGGCGAACGAGCTGCGGCAAATCCGGACCGGCCCGGAGGATTTCGGGCTGATGGCCTACGACCCGGCGTACGTGAACACGGCGGCGTGCACCAGCCGGATCACGTTCATCGACGGCGACAAAGGCATCCTGGAATACCGCGGGTATCCGATTGAAGAGCTGGCGGAGCGCAGCACGTACCTGGAGACCGCCTACCTGATCCTCCACGGGCAACTGCCCACGCGGGCGCAACTGGAGGAGTGGACCTGGCACATCACGCACCACACGTTTATCCACGAAAGCATCAAAAAATTCCTGGACGGATTCCATTACGACGCGCACCCGATGGGGATGCTGGTATCGACGGTGGCGGCGCTCTCGACGTTTTATCCGGACGCGAAGGACATCTTCAACGCGCAATCGAGGCAGAAGCAGACCTACCGGCTGATCGGGAAAATGCCGACGCTGGCGGCGTTCGCCTACCGGCACAGCCTGGGGCTGCCCTATGCGTACCCGGACAACGATCTGACCTATACGGGAAACTTCCTGAGCATGCTGTTCAAAACCACGGAGGCGAAATTCACGCCGAACCCGACGTTGGAGCGGGCGCTGGACCTGCTGTTTATCCTGCACGCGGACCACGAGCAGAACTGCTCGACGAGCGCGATGCGGGGAGTGGGGAGTTCGCACGTGGACCCGTACTGCGCGACGGCCGCGGCCACGGCGGCGCTCTACGGCCCGCTGCACGGAGGCGCGAACGAGGCGGTGGTGCGCATGCTCACCGAAATCGGATCGGTGGCCAAAGTTCCGGCGTTCATCAAAGGAATCGAGAAGGGCGAATCGAAGCTGATGGGATTCGGGCACCGGGTGTACAAGAACTACGACCCGCGGGCGAAAATCATCAAGCAGGCGGCCTACCAGGTGTTCGAGGTGCTGGGGCGGAACCCGCTGCTGGACATCGCGCTGGAGATCGAGCGGATCGCGCTGGAAGACGAATACTTCTTCAAACGCAAACTGTATCCGAACGTGGATTTCTATTCCGGATTGATCTACCAGGCGATGAGTTTTCCTTCGGCCATGTTTCCGGTGCTGTTCGCGATTCCGCGAACGGCGGGGTGGCTGGCGCACTGGCAGGAGATGCTGGACGATCCGGAGCAGAAGATCGCGCGTCCACGCCAGGTGTTTCAGGGGCCGGGGCGGCGGGGATACGTGCCCATCGAGCAGCGGGGCTGAGGCGGAGGTGGGAATCGCACACCAGCAATGGGCCGGGCAGGCCAGCAAAGGCGTTGCAAACCCGGCGAATCTCTGGCACAAACGTCCCCTTTGGGGAAAGCCGCGCGCCGGCATGGCGGCGCGCGAGTTTCCGGAGCGTGACCCAGTCTGATGGACAACGCCGTAAAGCTGAACTTTCCGAGCGACCCGCGGTACCTGGGCGTGGTGCGAGGAGCCATTGAACGCTTCGCGGCGCTGGTGGGCTTCGACGAAGAGGACTGCCGGTGGATCACGCTGGCGGTGCACGAGGCGCTGACGAACGTGATCCGCCATGCCTATCACAACAAGCATGACCAGCCGGTGGAGCTGCGATTGCGGGAACGCGACGAAGGGATGGAAGTGGTGATGGTGGACCACGGCACCGGAGTGAAGCCGGAACAAATGTGCGGGCGGGAACTGGACGACGTGCGCCCCGGCGGCCTGGGACTCCACATGATCCGCGAGATCATGAACGAAACGCAGTACATGCCCCTGGAGGGACGCAACGAACTGCACCTCTACAAGAAGAGGGGAACCAAGACTTCGGTAGGAGAGTGATCGATGAATATCAGTACGCGGCAGCAGGGAAACAGCACACTGGTGGACGTACACGGAGACATCGACCTCTATAACTCGCCCGAGGTGCGGAAAATCATTCTCGAGGAGCTGAAGGAAAAGAAGGTGGCGCGCCTGATCGTGAATCTGACGGGCGTGCGGTACATAGACAGCTCGGGAGTGGCGTCGCTGGTGGAGGGGCTAAAGGTATCGCGGACCATGTCCAGCCGCTTTATGCTCTACGGGCTCAGCCCGGCAGCGCGGGAAGTGCTGGAGCTCTCGCGGCTGATTCGAGTGTTCGAAGTGTACGGGACAGAGCAGGAAGCGCTGCAGGCGAAATAGAGCGGAAGGCGGGGAGCGGACACTGAAACGATGGCATTCTTCGACAGCGTCGGACGGAACACGATCGGGGGGCTGGCCTACGTAGGGGGCCTGGCGCGGCTGAGCGGGCGCGCGGCGTACTTCACGCTGATCGGCCCGTTCAAGGGCAAGGCGCTGCGTTGGAGCCGTGCCTTCCACCAGGCCATGGCGGTGGGCATTGAAGCGCTGCCGATTCTTTCCACAATCACATTCTTCGTGGGGCTGATTCTGGCGCTGCAAGGGGCCTACGAGCTGCGAAAATTCGGCGCGCTGCAATACGTGGCCGGTGGCGTGGCCGTTTCCATGTCGCGCGAACTGGGGCCGCTGATGACCGCGATCGTGGTGATCGGGCGGTCCGGATCGGCGTTCGCCGCGGAAATCGGGACCATGAAGGTGACGGAAGAGATCGACGCGCTGACCACGATGGCGCTGAATCCGGTGCAATTCCTGGTGACGCCGAAGTTCCTGGCCATGATTCTAATGCTGCCGTGCCTGACGACCTGGGCCGACTTCATGGGGGTGATGGGGGGAGCGGTGTTCGGCGTGACGGGAGCCAACTTCACGCTGCACGGCTACGTGCAGGCCACCCTGGATGCGCTGCTGGTGCGCGACATCGTCACCGGGCTGATCAAGAGCGTGATGTTCGGCGCGGTGATCACGGCGGTGGGATGCTACGAAGGATTTGAGACCGGGGGCGGGGCGGAAGAGGTGGGGCGGTCCACGACCTCGGCGGTGGTGATGTCCATCTTTCTGGTGATTGTGGTGGATCTGGTGTTCACTTCGCTGTTCTACGTACTGGGACGATGAGCGATCCCTCCAGCGACAACACATTATCCGTTCGCGACCTGCGGGTGCGCTATGGGGAGCGGGAGATCCTGCACGGGATCAGCTTCGACGTGCCCCGAGGCGAGACGCTGGTGATTCTGGGCGGGTCCGGCTCCGGCAAGAGCACGCTGCTGCGCACCCTGGTGGGACTGCAGCCGGCCAGCTCCGGGGAAGTGCTGATCCGCGGGCAGGACATCGCCAAGATGAGCGCAGAGGATCTGGACGAAACGCGGAAGAAAATCGGACTGTCGTTCCAGGGCGGTGCGCTGTTCGGCTCGATGACGGTGGGAGAGAACGTAAGCCTGCCGCTGCGGGAACACACGCAACTGGAAGAGAGCACCATCCAGATCATCATGCGGCTGAAACTGGAACAGGTGGGCCTGGCCGGGTTTGAGAACTACATGCCCTCGCAACTGAGCGGCGGGATGAAGAAGCGCGCGGCGGTGGCGCGGGCGATGGCCATGGACCCGGAGATCCTGTTTTTCGACGAGCCTTCGGCGGGGCTCGACCCGATCATCGCGGCGGGAATCGACAACCTGATCCTGAAGCTGAAGAAGGCGTTCCGCATGACCATCATCGTGGTGACTCACGAACTGGCTAGCGCCTTCCTGATCGCGGACAGCATGCTGCTGATCAACAAGGGCGACATCGTGGCCCACGGCAGCATGGAAGAAATGCGGAACAGCACGCATCCGCGGGTGCGGCAGTTCCTGGACCGCGTGCCGGAGCCGGAAGTCTCCGAGGAAATGGATTACCTGCAGATGCTGACCGGCGAAGCGCCTCCTCGGGCGCTCTAAGCGACTGCAGTTCGCATTCGTTTCCGTTTTGGCACAGCCCCCTTCTCCCCTCAAGTAGCGCACTTTCCAGCCGATAACAGAACGGAAGACGCTTGAATCCCTGGGCCGGATGGAATTTCTCCGCTCGGAGCACATGAAGAGCTATCTAAAAAGTGCGGTGCCGTGGGGGATTGGCCTCTCGCTGGCGCTGGTGGTTGGGGCCACGGTGCTTTCCTTCCGCAACCTGGCGGAGCAGAGCGAGGATGCGGAGTGGGTCGTCCACACGCACGTGGTGATCGAGCGGCTCCAGACGCTGCGCAGCGAGCTGTTAAAGGTGGAAAACGCCCGGCGGGGTTACGTCCTGACCGACGACAAGGAATTCCTGGGGCGACTTTCCGCCGCGCGCGACGAGATCCACAAAACTCTGGGGGCGCTCCGCGCGCTGATCGCGGACAATCCGAGCCAGTTGAAGCGCCTGGACGAGTTGCAGCCGTTGATCCAGGCGCGGCTCGAGCTCGTGGAACAATCCCTCGCGCAATTCCACGCCGCACAGCCGGGCGACCGAGAGCAGGCACGGCTGACCCTTCCCGGGGCGGAGCTCACCACCCGCATACTGGCCGCGCTCGATGGCATGCGGGCTGAGGAGGGCGCCTTGCTGCAGCAGCGCAGCGAGGAGGCGCAGCAGAGTGCGCGGCGGTCGCGGCTTGCGCTGGCCCTGTGCACGGTCACGACGATTGGGCTGATTCTGATGGCATTCATGCTGCTCCGCAAGGAGGTCCAGGAACGCGCGCGCGCGGAGGAGGACTTGAACCGGTTTTTCAATGTTTCCGCGGACATGATGTGCGTCGCGGGAACGGATGGCTACTTCAAACGCGTGAATCCCGCGTTTGAAAGAACGCTGGGCTACTCGGCCGCGGAGTTGCTGTCCAGGCCGTATCTGGACTTTGTGCATCCCGACGATCTCGCAGTCACTCAGGCCGCGGCGCAAACTGCCTCTGCCACCGGTCTTATGTCCTTCGAGAACCGTTACAGGACCAAGCAGGGTGATTTCCGCTGGCTCAACTGGAATTCCAGTCCGGACCAGCAGCGGGGTGTGATCTACGCGGCTGCCCGGGACGTCACCGAAACCAGGGCCGCCCACGAGCAGCTGCGGGCCAGCGAGGCAAGGTTCCGGCAACTGGTGGAATCGGCCGCGGACGCCATCGTGGGCGTCGACGAGCGTGGCGCCATCGTACTGGTGAACGCCCGGGCGGAGAGGCTATTCGGTTACGGGCGCGAGGAACTGCTCGGCCAGCCTGAAGAAATACTCATGCCGGAGCGCTTCCGGGCCGCGCATGCCCGTCATCGCTCCGAGTATCTGGCGCATCCAGTGACCCGGCCGATGGGCGCGGAGGGGGAACGGTATGGGATGCACAAGAGCGGCGCTGAATTCCCGGTGGACCTCAGCTTGAGCCATCTGCACACCGATCAGGGGCAAATTCTGATGAGTATCGTTTGCGACATGACCGAGCGCAAACGGGCGCAAGAGGAATTGAAGCTGCGAACGATTGAACTGGAGGCAGCAAACAAGGAACTCGAGGCCTTCACCTCTTCCGTGGCGCACGACCTGCGGGCTCCGCTGCGGCACGTGGACGGGTTCAGCCGAATCCTGATCGAAGAGCACGCCGGGCAACTCAACGCAGAAGGCAGGCGCCTCCTGGATCGCGTGCGGCACGCCACGCAGCACATGGGCGAGTTGGTGGACGATCTGCTGAACCTTTCGCGCGTGTCGCGCCGCGAAATTGCACCGCTGGTGACGGACCTGAACCCGCTGGTGCGGGAGGTGATCAACGGGTTGCAGACCTCCTGCCAAGACCGGCACGTGGACTTCCGGGTGGGCACGCTGCCGTTCGCGGAATGCGATCCGGGCCTGATGCGCCAAGTGTTCGCGAATCTGCTGGCCAACGCGGTGAAATTCACGCGCCCGCGAGATCCGGCGATCATCGAAGTCGGGCAGTCGGAGTACGACGGCACTCGCGCCATTTTCGTCCGCGACAACGGAGTCGGGTTCAGCATGAAGTACGCGGACAAGCTGTTTGGAGTGTTCCAGCGGCTGCATCGCCCGGAGGATTTCGAAGGCACGGGAGTGGGACTGGTGACGGTGCAGCGCATCGTGCAGAAACACAACGGCCGGATCTGGGCGGAGGCGGAAGTGGACCGTGGCGCGGCATTTTATTTCACTCTGGAGGGCCTCGACAATCGCAGAGCCGCCGATACCCCACGCCCGGCAGGAGGGGTGCATGCCCGAGGATGACGTAGACATTCTGCTCGTGGAAGACAGTCCGGAGGATGCGGAGCTGACGCTGCACAGCCTGCGGCGGAACAATCTGGCCAACCGCATCCACTGGGCGCGGGATGGGGAAGAAGGGCTGGACTTCCTGTTCTGCCGGGGAGCGTACGCCAACCGCTCCTTCCAGCGGCCGCCGAAGGTCGTTCTGCTGGACCTGAAGCTGCCGAAAGTGGACGGGCTCGACGTTCTGCGCCAGTTGAAGGAGGACCCGCGGACGAAAGCCATCCCGGTGGTGGTGCTCACTTCGTCGCGGGAGGAGGCGGATGTGGTACGCGGCTACCGCAATGGAGCCAACAGCTACGTTCAGAAACCGGTGGATTTCGAACAATTCCGCGAAGCCGTACGCCAGCTCGGACTCTACTGGATGGTGACCAACGAGCCGCCGCCTGAAGCCACATTCTCGCGCAGGTAAAAGCGATGGAAAAACCGAGGGCAACGGCACAGGCAACGCCCGAGGCTCCCTGCCGGGTCTTCCGCCTTCTGTTTGTGGAAGACGATCCGGCGGACCTGGAGCTGACGAAGCGTGAGCTCTCGAACGGCGGCGTGAGATACGTGAGCGAGGTCGTGTGCCATCCGGAGAAGTTCTTAGAACGGATCCGGCAGGAGCCGTTCGACGCCGTGCTCTGCGATTTCCGGCTGCCGGGGTGGAATGGTCTGGATGCCCTGCGGGAACTGCGGGGCCTGGGCCTGGAGGTCCCCTTTCTGCTGATTACCGGAACGCTGGGTGAAGAAAAGGCCGTGGAATGCATGCGGCTGGGAGCCAACGATTGCATCCTGAAGGACCGTCTGGCCCGGCTGCCGATAGCGCTGCGCAATGCGGTGGAGGGCAGCGAGCTGCGCGAGCGGCAAAGGCGAATCGTGGAAGAACTGTGGTCCAGCGAGTCAAAGCTGGGGCTGCTGCTCTCCCAGTTGCCCGCGATCATATGGACCACAGACCGCGAGCTGCGGCTGACGTCGCTGACGGGCGGGGGCCTGCCCGAATTGCCGGAAAGCGCATGGCAGCGGCGTTCCCTGGACCCGGCGATGGAGGCGCGGAATCCGGCCGTGGCCGCGCACCGGAGGGCGCTGGCCGGGGAATCAGTGGAATTCGCGGAGGAGATTGAGGGCCACGCGTACTGGAATCGCGTGGAGCCGTTGCGCGACGTGGCGGGAGCGACGAGCGGATGCCTAGGATTCGCGCTGGACATCACCGAGAAAAAACGGATAGAGAGCGAATCGCGACTGCGAGCGGAAGAACTGTTCCGAGCCAATCAAACGCTCGCCGCGCTGATCGCCAACGCGCCCGTAGCGATCGTGGCGCTGGACCACTCGGGTCACGTCCGGATCTGGAACCCTGCGGCGGAACGGATGTTCGGCTGGACGGTGGACGAGGTAATGGGCCGCGCACTGCCGTATGTGCCGCGCGAGCGGGAGGAAGAATTTCGAGTGTTCGCCGAGCTCCTCCGACAAGGCGGCAGCATTTCCGGCGTAGAAACGCAACGCCGCCGGAAGGACCGCGGGCTGCTGGACGTGAGCTTGTCGGCCTCGGCAGTGCGGCTGCGCGCTGGAGCCGAAGAGTCTTCCACCGAACTCGAAACGATTGCGGTGCTCACGGATATCACGGAGCGTAAGCGCGCGGAGGAGGAAAGACTCCGCCTGAGCACGGCCATCGAGCAGTCCGCAGAAGCGGTGATGATCTCGGACACGGAGGGGATCATTCGCTACGTAAATCCAGCCTTTTGCACGGTGTCGGGATATTCGCGGGAAGAGGCAGTGGGTCGCCGGACCAATCTGCTGCGTTCCGGGCAGCACGACGAGCAGTTCTACGAAAATCTCTGGAAGACGATTACGAGCGGGCAGACCTGGCGGGGAGAACTCGAAAACCGCCGCAAGGACGGCTGCCCACTGCCGATGGAGGCATCCATCACGCCGGTGCGGGAACCGCGGGGAGGGATCATTTCGTTCATTTGCATCGCGCAGGACATCTCGGAACGAAGGACGCTGGAGCACCAGCTCCTGCAGGCGCAGAAGTTCGAAGCCATCGGACAACTGGCCGGAGGAATCGCCCACGACTTCAACAACGTGCTGGCGGCGATCCTGGGGATGGCCGAATTGGGGCAACTGGAGGCGCCGGAAGGCACGCGCATCCGCGAACGTCTCCAGAAAATCTGCCATCACGCGGGACGCGCGGTGGCGCTTACGCGCCAGTTGCTGGCCTTCTCCCGCCGGCAGCAGCTCGAGCGGCGTCCCATCAACCTGAATCTCTCGGTGAACGAAGTCACCAGCCTGCTGTGCGATTCGCTGGGGAAAGACGTGGAAGTGACGACCGAGTTCGCGCCGGAACTCGCCAGCGTGTTCGCAGACCCGGCACAGATCGAGCAGGTGCTGATGAATCTGTGCGTCAACGCCCGGGATGCCATGCCTTCGGGCGGACGGCTGGCCATCTCCACCGCGAACCTGCGGCTCGATGAGGATGCGTGCCGGACGCGTCCGGCAACTACGCCGGGAGAATTCGTGCGCTTGACGGTGGGGGATACGGGGACGGGGATGGATGCGGAGACGCTGGGACGCATCTTTGAGCCGTTTTTCACCACCAAGCCACCGGGGCGCGGGACGGGTCTGGGACTGGCCACGGTGTACGGCGTGGTGAAACAGCATGGAGGACATATAGACGTGACCAGCGCGGTGGGCCAGGGCACCACATTTCACCTTTATTTCCCGGTCTCGGCGCCGGCCACGCCGCGGCCGGTGGAGCGAATCGAGGGAGAGCCGGTGAGTGGGGGCAAGGAAACCATCCTGCTGGCCGAGGACCACGAAGGGCTGCGGGAACTGGTGTGCGAATCGCTCGAATCGCTGGGCTACAACGTGCTGGCGGCGTGCGATGGGGAAGAGGCAATCGACCTGTTCCGCCGAAACGCGGAAAAGGTGGACCTGCTTATCCTGGACGTGATCATGCCGCGGCTCCGCGGCCCCGACGCGTATAAGCGGATTCGCGCCTTGAACGGCAGGGTCCCGGTGCTGTTCTGCACGGGATATAGTTCCGACTCGGCGCAGGTGGAATTCCTTTCGGGGCACCCGGTACTCCAGAAACCGTACCAGACGCGGGAGCTGGCCCGCACGGTGCGCCTGCTGCTCGACCAGCGTTCCCAACCGAAGAGCTGAGCTTCCCGCGCAAGTGAAACTCCGAGGCCGTGGTATACTCCCGCATCCTGGCGGCGGCAGGGAGAGAAAGAGCGCCGCCCCAGGCCGGGCGCAACTATGGATGCGAAGAAAGAACAGGCATTTGTCGGCGTGTTTGTGATCATCGCGGTGAGCCTGCTGATTCTCACGATTTTCGGCATCAGCGGAGCATTCGGGCGCAGCGAGCAAACGTTTCTGGTCCGATTCAAGAATGCGGGCGGGCTTGAACCGGGCTCGATCGTGCGCTACGCGGGGATCCGCGTGGGCCGGGTGGAAAAGCTGACCATCGATTCGAAAGACCCGACGCGCGTGATCATGCAAATCGGGGTGGATCTGGGTGTGCCGGTGAAGACGGACAGCGTTACGAAGGTCTCCAGCCTCTCCGCCCTGGGCGAAAACTATCTGGAAATTCTGCCGGGGAAGTTGGAGTCGCCGCTGGCCAAATCGGGGGCGGTGCTGCCCTCGAAGGAATTTTTCGGCATCAACGACGTGGCCGACATCCTGAACGATCTGGGTCCCAAAGCGCAAGATCTGGTGAGCAACCTGAACGACCGCGTGGTGCAGCTCAAGGTGACCATCGAGCGGGTGAACGACCTGCTGAACGACCAGAACCGCGGCAACGTCTCCGGTTCGCTGAACAACCTGAACGGGATGCTCGCGGAGAACCGGCCGCACATCAAGAGCGCCCTCGGCCACGTGGATGAGACATCCGCGAAGCTGGGGGACACGGTGGACCAGTTCAAAAAGACGGCAAAGCAGGCCGACGACACGATCAAGAAGATCGACGACATGCTGGGCGACAACCGCAAGGAACTGCGCGAGTCCATCGCGCAGTTGCACAAGGCGCTGAACGACGCGACGACGCTGGTGGACCAGTTGAACCGGACGCTGAACACGAACGGCGAGAGCATCGACGAGACGCTGGACAACATCCGGCTGGCCACCGAAAATCTGCGGGAGTTCACCGACACGATTCGCACGCGGCCCTACACGCTCATCCGCAGCACGTCGCCGCCGGAGCACAAGTCCGGGGAGGGTTCCAAACCGTGAGAGGTCCTGGGATGAGCCTTCGAATGAGCGGCCGTGCGGCAGCGCTTGCCGCGGGAGTTGTGCTGCTTCTGGCGGGGTGCGGGGCGGCGCGACCCATCAAATATTATTCGCTGGACGCGCCTCAAGTGACCGCGGCGCCGCGGCAAGCGGACGTGGCGCTGCTGATCGGACACTTCCACGCCCCGACGCTCTATCGCGATACGCGAATCGTTTACCGCACCGGCGCGAACGAGATGGGCCTGTACGAAGAGCACCGCTGGGTGGAACCGCCGGCGCTGATGGTGGAAGAGATGATGCTGCAGTGCCTGCGCCGGAGCGGAAGATACAAGAGCGTGCAAAACATCGCGTCGAACGCTGCCGGGGATTACGTCGTGCGCGGGCGGATCGAGCGGTTCGAGCAGGTGGAAGGCTCACCGATCTCAGCACGCGTGTGGCTGCACCTGAGCCTTTACGACCCCAAAGACGGGCAGACCGTGTGGGCGCGCAGCTACGAGCAGGACGAACCGGCGGCCGGCAACGATCTCTCGAGCGTGGTGGCGGCGCTGGATAAGAATCTGCAGCGCGGCGTCCTCGAGCTTTCGTCGGGAATCGACCAGTACATAGCCGCTCATCCGCGGCCACCCTCCGCCGCAAAGTAGCTGAAGACCCCACCGTTCGCGCGCGAAGGGTGGGCCACACCCGATTCCCGTAGCTCCCACAACAATTCGTTGGGATACTCCGAACGGCGGCGCCCGGCTCATGCAGCCCTCCCACACATTGTTGCTGGAACTCTTCGTCATGTTCGCCGCGGCGAAACTTTTCGCGGCGGTCTTCGAGCGTCTGAGGCAGCCCGCGGTGGTGGGAGAAATTCTGGCCGGAATTCTGCTGGGCCCGTCGGTCCTGGGGCTGGTGCATCCGAGCGAGCTGACCGGCGGGCTGGCCGAAATCGGCGCGATTTTTCTCCTGTTTACGATCGGCCTGGAAACGAAGCCTGCGGACCTGATTCGCGTGGGGCGGACGGCGGCGCTGGTGGCGGTGCTGGGCGTGCTCGTTCCCTTCGCGTTCGGATATTCGTACATGCGGGTGACTGGGCACGACTCGCTGAACGCGATCTTCCTGGGCGCGGCGCTGGTGGCGACGAGCGTGGGCATCACGGCACGCGTGCTGAAAGATGCGGGCGCGCTGGCCATGCGGGCCGCGCAGGTGATCCTGGCGGCCGCGGTGCTCGACGACATTCTGGGAATGATCCTGCTGGCCGTGGTGACCAGCCTGACGGAAGGCGCAGTCAATTACGTGGCGCTGGGAGTGGTGGCGGCGGAAGCGGCGGCGCTGTGCTGGTTCATGATCTTTTTTGCGCCGCGGCTGGTGCGGCATCTGGGGCGCGCCGTGGCGGAGCACGGGCCGAAGAATTCGCCGCGGATTCTGGCGGTGACGCTGTGCCTGGGACTGTCGCTGGCGTCCGCGTACATCGGCATGGCCGCAATCATCGGCGCGTTTCTGGCCGGGCTGGCGCTGGCGGACCACAGTGAGGAGTGGGGCCTGGGCGCGGCCATAACTCCCATTTACGAATTCCTGGGGCCGTTCTTTTTTGTCTATCTCGGCGCGCAGGTGGATGTGAAAACGCTGGCCGTGCCGGGAATGCTATCCATGCTACTGACCGTGTGCGTGCTGGCGATTGGGAGCAAGCTGGCGGGGTGCGCAATCGGGGCAGCGGGGCTGGGGTTCCGCGATGCCCTTCGCGTGGGGGTGGGGATGGTGCCGCGGGGCGAGGTGGGGCTGATCGTGGCTTCCGTGGGGCTCAGCCTGAACGCCGTTTCCAGCCGGGTATACACGGCGGTGCTGCTAATGTGCCTGGTGACGACGCTCGTCGCGCCGCCGTTTTTGAGGAGGGCGCTGCGGGAGGCGTGATATTCCGGCTTCCTCGAAACAACAAGGGGTGGGGCGCCCTGGTCAGCAGGCGAGCGCGGCGCGGCGCAGGCGAAAGCCGTTGAGGTTGCCCAGGACGGCGACGGCGATTTTCTCCGGGCGGAGGAGGTCGCGGGCAAGATCCTGAATCTCTTCACGCGTCACACGCTCGATCGCGCGGGTGATTTCGTCGGTGGAGCAATACCGGCCGAAATAAATTTCCTGGCGCGCGTGGTTGGACATGCGGGCCGTGGAGGATTCGAGCGAAAGGACGAGCGAACCGATCAGGTGGTCCTTGGCGCGGCGCAGTTCCTCTTCGGTGATGGGCTCGGCCTTCATGTTGTGGAATTCCTCAATCACGCAGCGAATCACCCGGTCCATTTTCTCGCGCGCCGTGCCGGCATAGACGCACAACATGCCGGCATCGCGATAGGGATTCAGGTCGCTGAAGATGGTGTAGGCCAGGCCCTGCTGCTCGCGGATGTTCTGGAACAGGCGCGAAGACATGCCGCCGCCGAGCACGTAGTTGAGGACGGAAAGCTGGTAGCGGCGCTCGCTGGCGGCGGCGTAGGAAGGGACACCGAGGCAGATCTGGACCTGCTCGAGTCCTTTCTTGGTGCGTGTGGTGATGTGCGCGCGCGGACGGGGTGGGGCTTGGACCTTCGCGAGGTGGCGCACGCGGCCGCTTGCCGGGCCGCCGAATTCGCCGGCCACGAGATCGCGAATTTCCGTGTGGTTCAGATTGCCGGCGGCAGTGATGAGCAGGTTGTCCGGAGAGAAGAACTCCCGATAGCTGGCGAGCGCTTTGCCGCTGTTGAAGCGGCTGACCGTCTGGCGGGTGCCGAGGATAGGGCGGCCGAGGGGGTGCTGGCCCCAAAAGTTGTGGGAAAAGATCTCGTGGACCAGGTATTCGGGATTGTCCTGCTCCATTTTCAGTTCTTCGAGGATCACGCCTTTTTCCCTAGCCACGTCTTCTTCGGCGCAGCGCGAGCGCAGCACCATGTCCGCCATGATGCCGAAGGCGATGGGCACATGCGAATCGAGCACCTTGGTGTTGAGGCAGATCATTTCCTTGGCGGTGAAGGCGTCGAGGTAGCCGCCAATGCGCTCGATTTCGCGGGCGATATCTTCCGCGGTGCGGCGCTCGGTGCCCTTGAAGAGCATGTGCTCGATGAAATGGGCGATTCCGGAGAGTTCGGAGGGTTCACTGCGCGAACCGGAGCGTGCCCAGATGCCCACGGCGACCGAACGCACCTGCGGCATGGCCTCGGTGATGAGCATGAGGCCGTTGGGCAGGACTTCCCGCTCGATGTGGCGTTCTTCGTCCATACCCGAATGGATGCTTCCCGAACTTCCACTGCACACGGCGCGTGAGCGAGCCCTCCGATGCAGTTTGATCGCGCAGGAGGGCTGTCTCGGCTGGAACACCCATTCTAACGCGAGTTTGGCGAGATGCCGAATCCGACGGAACGGCGGCGCGGCGGCGAGCGTTGACTTTCCGTCCGGTGGTTGATTAGATGGGCGCACAGCCGGGCCCTTTCCCGCCAGCGAGTGGAGGAAAATCATGGCCACGCTTCCCCCGATTCACCCGAACCAGGCGCCGCGCATGACCACCATCGGAGGGATTACCGTCCGTGAGGATGTGCTGTTCAGCGATGCCAAAGGAAACGAGAAGCCAGCGCTGCGGAAAGCCGCCGAAACCGCGATCGAAAAATTAAAGCAGGTGCTTCCGCGGGTGCTCGAACCGGGAGAGACGGTGCTCTACATCACCGCGGGGGTGGCGCCACTGAGCGTCCTGGAACAGCTCACGCTGGGATGGTATGCCCTGCAACTGAAAGGCGTGACGCTCGTGGTAACGGACCGCAGGCTGCTGCGATTCCGGAGGAAGGGGAAAGGTTGGCGCGATTGGGAGTGGAATCGAGGGGTGCAGGCGGCGCGGTGGAGCGATATGGCCGAAATAAAAGTAAAGGGCTGGCCGACGCGCGTGCTGACGGTCAAATACAGGAGCGGCAAGAAGGAGATGTACCGGATTGCCGGCATGGGCCCTGGGAAAAAGCTCGGCGTGGTCATCCAGGCGCTCTTTCCGCAGGGAATGGGGACTGCGGGCGCTCCGACAGGACAGGGGATGGTAAGCCTGTGCCCGGAGTGTCTCAAACCGCTTACGCCTGATCTGTACCAGTGCGCGGGCTGCGGAATGACGTTCAAGAACGAAAAGACGCTGCTGTGGCGGAACTTCCTGATTCCCGGTGGAGGCTACTTTTACACCGGCTGGAATGGACTGGGAATCCTGCAGATTCTTCCGGACGTGGCGCTCGGGGTGGCTGCGGTGACGCTGGGACTGGTGGCGATGCACTTCATGCCACCGCCTACGCCGGAGCCGGGCCAACAAGCGATGACGGCGGCTGACGCGGGAATCTCGGCGATCATCGCCGTGTTCCTGTATGGTCTCGAAAACCTGGTGTCGTGGGTGCACACGCGGAAGCTGGTGCGAGAGTTCATCCCGGAGAACTGAGAACGGGGAGCAGGTGCGGCGTCAGGAAGTCTTCGCCGTGGCCAGAACTTTGCCGTACTCGCTGGTGTAGTAGAGGGGGACGTCCATGTACGTCCCTTTGTCCACCGAGTAGATCTCGCAGCTATCGTAGGGCAACGAATAGATGTGGATGCTGACAGCGCGCTCGTTGTATTCGGACAGGTTGAGCACTTGATGGACGGGCTCGACGGGATTGACCGCGGCGGGATGGAGCGGATCCATGATGCAAGTATCGGTGGCGACCAGGCGGCAGGTTTGCTTGGCGCGGTCGGTGACCTCCACGCGGAAATTCTGCACCTTGAGCTTGCCGATGGGCACCGACATCCAGCAGTTCTGGCCGCGGTGATTGTGGATGCGGCTGATCTGGCCGCGGTCCCAGCAGATGGTCATGACTTCAAAGAGCGGACACTTATAGATCAGGTTGCGCGTGTAGCAGCAGGGGTCCCAGTGCAGGAAGGGCTCGAGTGTGTCCGCCTGGACTCCATGGCCCTGGCAGAACTTGAGCACGTTTTCCACGGTGAATTTGGGCTCTTCGATCGCGCACAGCTCGCGGACCCAATCGGCGACCGGCATTTGCTCCATGGCTTCCTCCCACGCGGGGCGCGGATGAGGTCAGTATATCGGAAAGAGGTCGGCCCGGAAGCGGAAACCGCGCGTGCTAACATGAAGTAGAAGGCAGGCAGGACTCCATGCCCGTTGAACTCCTGGGAAAATCGCAGCAGGAACTGCGCGAGTGGATGGCGTCGCTCGGCGAGCCGGCGTATCGCGGAGCGCAGGTGTACCACGCGATTTACGCGGAGAGGCGATTCGATTTCGCGGCAATGACGAATCTGCCCGCGGCCCTGCGGGAGCGGCTGGGGCGCGAGGCGAAGATCGGACTGCCGGCGATTTCGCGGAAATATCATTCCGCGGACGGCTCGGTGCGTTACCTGCTGCCGATGCGGGGCGATTCGCCCGCGGGCGCGGAGGGCGCCGCGACCGTCGAAGCGGTCTTCATGCCGTCGAATGGGGCGCAGCAAGCAGCGCCTCTACAGGGACGGCAGACGATTTGCATCTCGACACAGGCGGGATGCGCGGTGGACTGCAAATTCTGCTTAACGGCGACGCTGGGACTGGTGCGCAATCTGACTGCCGGCGAGATTATCGGGCAGGTGCTGGCGGCGCTGGAAGATAACCGGGAACGGCTCGCGCCGCGCACCAACGTGGTGCTGATGGGGCAGGGCGAGCCGCTGCTGAATTTCGACGCGACGATGGCGGCGGTCCGGATTCTGCTGGACCCGAACGCGCTGGCGCTTTCGCCGCGACACGTGACGCTTTCGACCAGCGGGATCGTGCCGGGGATCGAGCGGCTCGCGCAGGAAAAAATTCGGCCGAAGCTGGCCGTGTCGCTGAATGCGTCGAATGACTCGGAGCGTGACGCCATCATGCCCATCAACCGCAAATACCCGATCGCGGCGCTGCTGGAGGCATGCCGCCGGTACCCGCTGCGGCCGTGGGAGCGGCTGACATTTGAATACGTTTTGCTGGGCGGCGTGAACGATTCGGCGGACGACGCGCGTCGGGTGGCGCGGCTGGTGGCCGGACTTCGCGCGAAGGTGAACCTGATCCCGTGGAATCCGGGCGAGTTGCCGTACCGGCCTCCCGCGGCGGCAGCCGTCGAAGAATTCCGCCGCATATTGGCGGATAAAGATGTCCCCGTGTTCGTCCGCTATTCGCGCGGGCAGGATATTTTCGCGGCCTGCGGGCAGTTGGCGGTGATCGAAACCGGCATCGAGACCCGCGCGTGAGGAGCCGGCGCCAATCAGGAAAGCACAAAGAGAACCTGCCGCTAGAGACGGATCTCAACTTGCGAGATCACCACTCACTCCGCTGGAGAGCGCGGCGCGCGGCGGAGGATGCCCAGGAGTTTCCCGCCTCGCCGAGCTCGGCGTAGGACTTGTCCATGGCCGCGGTGATTTCGCCCGACGTGTGCCGCCCAAAGTATTCACTCAGGGCATCGCTGAATAATCGGTTCCTCGATATTCCGGTGCGCCGTGCGAAGTGCTCCGCGCGCTCGTAAACGTCGTCGGGGATCGATACAACAACCTTCATACCCGCAATATATCCACGTGGCTTGCCGCAGGCAACTCGAGGAGACGGTTCGCTAAAAGACCGGCGGGCTACTTCAGCGGCTCGGCACGGTAGAGCTGCGCGGTGTGTCTTGCCGTGGCGGCAATGGCCATGAGCAGCATGCCGGCCATGGCGATTGCCCCGCCGACATCAAATAACAGGTAATCCCGCTCCAGGACGTGCACCTGCGGCACGGCTGGATGGAAGTACAGCGCGAGATTGCCGATGGAGAGCAGGATGCGCAGCTCGGAAG
>Ga0187803_10000024_pt1 | contig 65947 bp, 66 predicted proteins | sample NC_wetland_sal_i_2_FD_132425 | JGI IMG/M metagenome (GOLD analysis project Ga0187803, IMG submission 132425) | Wetland sediment microbial communities from Neuse River Estuary, North Carolina, USA - Control_3 | ecosystem: Environmental > Aquatic > Freshwater > Wetlands > Sediment | place: USA...
CATAGGGAGCAGCGTTCTTCGAGATCGGGCAGCCGGCACGGAAGGACAATGAAGTTCTTCAATTCGGCTGCCTTGCGGCTTTCCTGGGAGGATTACGAGCGGGTTTCGGTCGGAATGATCTGCCGGAATGCGCCTAGCACGCTCTTTACCTTCTACAAGCGGTTTCCGAGTATGCCGGCTTTCGAATACGCCTTGGTGCGCGTGACCTTCCTGGAGATGACCAGGGGTTTCGGCCGGGAATTGGCCCCTGAAGCCTGGAAGGACGCGAAACCACAGGCGATCATATTCAGGCTGGTGGATATGATTATCGCCAATACCATGAGCGTCCCCACCATCGGCGTAATTCAATTGGCCATGCGAATTCGCATGAGCAAGCCCAAAGGGGCGGAGCCCTATATTCAATTCCGTTCTGCGGTCATTGACCGGGCTGTTGAATTGCTTTCGCCCAAGCTTGAAATCCCAAATGCCAAGGAATCCATCCGTACGGCATTTCAAATGCTATTTGCCATGGCGACGGATGAGGCCTGGCGGCGTGGAATACCGTTTCAAACCGAGCGAAAACGGGAACTTGCCGGGATATACAGCAATCTCATATTCAAATGCCTTGGCCTGCCGCCCGGCAAGCGCGATTCCAAGGATTTGGGAGCATTTGATCCCATTGTTTCCTTCTTCCCGGAACAGCTCCAATTCACTTACGGAATCACGAAATATCACCTCTATGAATACGCCAGGGACGTGAAAGCATCCAAAAGGCCGGGATTCAGGGTGGAAATCCCGGAAGATGTGCCAATCCTAGCGACTAGAAAAGAAATCCTCAGAACCGAACACCCGAGGGAGCCGCGCAAACGCACATCCAGCATGATATGATGCCGAAAATGAGGTTCAAATTTGAAATCGCGGTAAAAAAAGACCCATGAATTCTTTGGTGATAAAATCCGCTATCGCATTTTTTTTAATGTTCCAAAACGGAGGCTAGAAAATGAGAACCCTAGATAACGTCCTTTATCGGATTTGGCGCATTGGATTCTTCCCGTTCGCCATGTTGGGGCTTTTCATCGTGGTCGGATTCCAGGGCGCTTTGTCGATCTTCGGCGTTGGCTTGGTCCTGTTCGCCTTGAAGCAGGTGCGTTCGCCCTGATTTCTCCTGAGCGGAGTTGTAATGAGTCCCGACACTTGACGCGGACACAATAATTCCAGAACATTTAGGTTATGTGCCCCGATGGTTTAATAACACCGCAGCGCGATATTTGGGCAAATGGCGTTCCGCTCGCCGATGCCGACTATTCGTTTGCGCCTGAAGACCTGCGGGTGGAATACGACGAATTTTTCAATCCGTCACCCAAGCTGTCCGGAAAAGATCGCCTGACCGCATCAGCCGAAATCATGCCGGGCAGTTCTAGTGATCCCGTCATAACAATTGCGAAGAATGTTCAGCGGCTGGTCGAAATCCTGGCCATACCGTCCGAAATGCGCTGGGACATGCGAAATCGCCTATTGATATCCATGGGGGAGGGAAAATTTGTGGCCTATGGGTACGAAATTCCCCGGAACCCGGCTGATTTCCGAGTCAAAATTCCCAGCGACTTGTTTGAGCCCAAATTCATGAATTGGGAGAATTCGACGATTCATGGCTCGGGGCTCGAATTCGTGTCTGTTTTGGTATTCGAATCTGGATTGGCCCAGGAAATCGACGCCCAATTGGCGAAAAAGCCACCAATTCAAGGAACCGGTGTTAAACGAGGCCCATCGCCTTCGAGCACGGCCATCGAGGAGGCTATTCGGTCCCTTATAAATGACGGAACATTACCGAACCATAATCATCAGAAACAGAATATTGAGATAGTCAGGGCACGGGCTCATGAATTGCATCCAGGGGAATTTCTGCATGACCGTGGGCTTAGTCATGAATCAATTCGGGTGGTTTTGGCAAAATTGATCCCCCTCGCGAAAAAATAACGCATTTCACAAAACCAGGCCTGGTTACTTCGTTTTTGGTTTTAGTGGCATTGCGAGTCTTCGCAAGGCCATGCTGGTCGCATGACAGAAGACCAGGCTTGGCTTACCGCGAGGGAAGCCGCCGCGTATCTCAAGACCAGTCGCCGCAATTTCGACCGGCTGAAGATAGCGCGCCATATACTTGGAATGCGGACGCCCCGCTTTCTCAAAGCCGATTTGGACGCCTATATGGCGAGCCGGCGCATTGAGCCGGTCATTCTTGCCCCGTTGCGGGCGGTCCCCCTGCCCTACACCCCGACGAATTACGTCCGTTCAAAATCCGGTTCTGACTGGCGCAAGCGGAAGCTGGCCGAGCTTCACCGATCCAGGACCGCGACCGCATCGTCCAAGTCGGACGGGGCCAAGTGAGCATAACGCTCGGTCATGCGCATGGATTTATGGCCGAGGAGGCGTTGGACTCGCTGGAGCGGAACCCCGAGTTGGACGAGCCTTGAGGCGTAATGGTGGCGCAGATCGTGAATGTTGAAATCCTCGATCTTTGCCCGCCGGCATGCGGCCTTGAACCCGATATGGATATTCCCGAGAGGCCGGGGTGATAGTTTTTCGCCCTTTTTCGATTTTGGCACAAAGAGAAAGACGCGTTCGGCGCCTTCGGGACGCTCTTTGAGAAGCTGGCGCAGTAGCTCGGCAGTACGCTTCGGCACGGCCTTGCTGTTCGCGGTCGCGTTCTTGGCCCGGTCAGCCCCGATGCGTATCCGTACCCGGTCCTCTTCAAACACCACATCGCGCCAGGTCAGGCTCAGAGCTTCTTCCTTGCGGCACCCGGAATCCATGAGGAATGTCACAATCGGGCGAAGGTGCGAGGAGCATTCATCCAAGAGGCGTTTTTCCTCCTCGGGCGAAAGCCAGCGAACGCGGCCCGGCGGCTCCCGGAACATCTTCACCCGGAAAGGCGCTGTCGAAATGTTCCAGTCATTAGCGGCGCGGTTGATGATCGCCCGCATATAGGAGATTTCGCGATTGGCGGTCGAAGGCGAGAGCTTGTGCTTGGTGACGAGTTCGTCGCGGTATTTGGCGATATGGGCGCTTGTTATATTGTCGAGTGGCGTATCCTCGCCAAATCGAGCGCGCAGCTTGTCCAGGACGTACACGTCCTTGTCGCGCACCTTGTCTTTATCCCCTTTACTCCTTGGAGACAGGATGGTGTCAAAATACCGGTCAATGGCATCGCCGAAAGGGATGGTCGGGAGCTTGCCAGAGGCAACGCGTTCCTGTATCTCCCGACGCAACCGGTCTTCGATACCCTTGGCCGTGACTTTCGACGGTGTCTTGGAAGACTGCCGCACGGTCTGGCCGAGGTACTGGAATTCGATGATCCAATTGGGTGAGTCTGCACGCTTGAACAAGGTCACGGAACTGAGTCCTCCCGAAAATCCTCCCGGCGACCCTATTTATAGTAGGGTCTTTAAAAATAAGCAAGGTAATTCAATAGGTTTGCTGCCGTAGCTCAGTGGTAGAGCACTCCCTTGGTAAGGGAGAGGTCCTCAGTTCAATCCTGAGCGGCAGCACCATCATCCGCCTTCGCGCCCGCCTCCCCGGCCGCTAGCATCGGCCCCATGAAGTCCCCCGCGCGCATCGTCTGCCTCACCCCCGAGACGGTGGAGACGCTCTATCTCCTGGGCGCAGGCGCGCGCATCGCCGGGGTTTCCGGCTATGCCGTGCGCCCGCCCGAGGCAAGGCGCAAGCCGCGCGTCGCCGCCTTCACCACCGCCCATATCGACCGCATCCTGGCCTTGAAGCCCGATCTGGTGCTGGGCTTTTCCGACCTCCAGGCCGAGATCGTGCGCGACCTGGTCAAGGCCGGGGTTGAGGTCCATGTCTTCAACCAGCGCGACATCGCCAGCATCCTGGCCATGATCCGCACCTTGGGGCGGCTGGTCGGCGCGGAAGCGAAAGCCCAAAGCCTGGTGGCGTCACTGGAAAAGCGCCTCGCCAGCGCGCGCAAGATCGGCGCGAAGCTTGAACACCACCCGCGCGTCTATTTCGAGGAATGGGACGAGCCGCCGATCTGCGGCATTCGCTGGGTGTCGGAGCTGATCGAATTTGCCGGCGGCAAAGACGTGTTCGCCGCCCGCGCGCGCGGCGGCGTAGCGAGCGAGCGCGTGGTTTCGCATCGGGAGATCGTCACGGCCGCGCCCGATATCATCATCGGCTCCTGGTGCGGCAAGAAATTCCGGCCCGAACGCGTGGTTTCGCGGCCGGGCTTCGGCCAAATTCCCGCAATCCGCACCGAGCGGCTGTTCGAAATCAAATCGGCCATCATTCTTCAGCCCGGCCCCGGCGCGCTTTCCCTGGGCCTCAATGCTGTGGAAAAAATCATCAAGGGCTGGCGGAAATCCTAACCCGCCCAGCGCCGGTGCAGCCACAGCCATTGCTCGGGCCGGGCGCGAACCCAGCTTTCGATCATGGCGTTGATGCGCGTCATTGCCGCCAGCACGTCGGCCGTCGTGTTGCCGGTATCGGCCAGTTCGAGCCGGGGCAGCACGGTGAAGCGGAAATGCGCGCCGCGCAGCCTTTCGGTCCGGATCGGCACCACCGGACAGCCGAAGCGCAGGCCCAGACGGGCGATCGCCGGCGCGGTCATGGCGTCGCGGCCGAAGAACGGCACGGATATCCCGTCATTCAGTTTCTGATCGACCAGCATGGCGACATGGCCGCCCTGGTTGAGTTGGCGGATCAGATCGCGCCCGCCTTCGGCGCCCTTGGCGACGGCGCGGCGCGAACGTTGCCAATGGCGCAGCAGCCGATCGACCCAGGGATTGTTCGGCTCGCGATAAACCGAAACCAGTGACGGCCCCATCAGGCGGTGGATGGTCGCCGGGCCGACTTCCCAATTCCCGAAATGGCCGCCGAAGACGATGCCGGGCTTGCCGTCGTTCAGCAATTCCTTCACCGCATCCCCATTGACGATTTCGACCCGGCCGGATTCGGCGGCGCAGATCCAATCAAGATGCGGAAATTCCGCCACCGCCCGGCCGAGATTGTCCCACATGCCGCGCAAGATGCGCCGGTTCTGGGATTCGTCGTTGGCGGGCAGCGCGCGGCTGATATTGGCCAATGCCCGGCGCGACAGGCCCAGATGTGGACCAAAAGTCCTGCCGAGAAAGCCGCCCAGCCATGACGCCCAATCGACCGGCAAAAGACCCAACATCGTCATGAGCGCGAACAGGCCCGCGGCTTGGGCCAGATGCGCGGCTTGGCGCGAAAGGTTGCGCGGCCGCCCGATGCCCTCCCACAAGCCGATTTTCATGAAACTTTTCTGATGCTGGTATGCAAACCGGACGCGATGCTAGCGGCATCGCCAGATTCTGTCATGGCCGATCTGTAAAGCGGCCCTTGAAGCGGGTTTTGGGCAAAGAAAAAGGGCCGCGTCCGAAGACGCGGCCCAAGTTCAGGGAGGAAAAGCCCGAAGGACTTTGCGGTGTAAACCGCGCGCCCGTTATACGGCGCAAATTCTCAACAAATTGTTAAAGCCGCGGCCTTCCGGCGAACGTGGCTAACGCGCGGTAATCCTACCCCCGTCCGACGGTGTCGAAATAATCATTGACCGAACGCGCCAGGCTTTGCGCGATCGCGCTGCGGAACGAGCCCTGGCGCAGCTGGCGCTCCTGCTCGCGGTTCGAAAGACAGCCGATCTCGACCAGGGCCGAGGGTATGTCCGGCGCCTTCAACACGGCGAATCCGGCCGAACGGTGGCTGTTGGTCAGCATCGGCACATGCCGGCCGAGCTCGGTCACCAACTCCTGCGCGAGTTGGATCGAGAGATTGTTGGTCTGGCGCCGCGCCAGGTCGATGAGAATGCCGCTGACCACGGGATCGTGCTTCGACAAATCGATGCCGGCAATCCGGTCGGCCTGGTTCTCGCGCGCGGCCAGCGCCGCGGCTTCGCGGTCGGAAGCCTGCTCGGACAGGGTATAGACCGAGGCGCCGCGCTCCGCCCGGTTGGGCAGCGCATCGGCGTGAACCGACAGGAACAGGTCGGCGCCGGCGGCGCGGGCGCGGGCCACGCGCTCCGGCAGCGGAATGAACTCGTCGTCCTTGCGGGTGAAGCGCAGCTCGTAGCGCTTGGTCGCCGCGAGCTGGCGGGCGACCTCCATCACCGTCGGCAGCGAGATGTCCTTCTCATAGGTGCCGGCGAGGCCGATGGCGCCGGGATCAACGCCGCCATGGCCGGCATCGAGCATGATCAGCGGTATTTTCGGCTTCTTGAGCTCGTCGGCGAGCGCGCGCCGGAGATCGAGGAAACTCATCCCCGCCGCCGCCCCGGCCAAGAGCCGGTTGAAACATCGCCGGTCGATCGAAGCCGCCAAACCGCGTCCTCCCGTTCCCATGGAATGCAATTCCATCGGGAAAATTGAAGCATTACCGGGGTAAAGATTAGGTTAAAACTTAGGATACGTCCATATCTAATTGAATAGATTAACTTTTATCTGTCTATTTCCACCACCACCCGGCCCCGGACCCCGCCCTTGAGGATCTTGGCGCCCCATCCGGGCAGCGCCTCGAGCTTGATGGTCTGGGTGATGGCGTCGAGCTTGTCCAAGGGCAGGTCGCGGGCCAGCCGCGCCCAGACCACCTTGCGCTCGTCCCGGGGGCACAGGACGGAATCGATCCCCAACAGCTTCACCCCGCGCAGCAGGAAGGGAATGACGCTGGCCGGGAGATCGCTGCCGCCCGCCAGGCCGCAAGCGGCGACCGAGCCGCGGTATTTCATCTGGGTCAGCACCGTGGCCAGGGTGGTGCTGCCGACGCTGTCGATCGCGCCGGCCCAGCGCTCGCTGTCCAAGGGCCGCGCCGGCGGCTTGGCCAGCTCGGCGCGGTCGATGAAAGACGCAGCGCCGAGGCTTTTCAGATAATCATGGGTTTCGGGACGGCCGGTCGAGGCCGTAACCGGATATCCCAGCTTCGCCAGGATCGCCACCGCGACGCTGCCCACGCCGCCGGCGGCGCCGGTCACCAGCACGTCGCCCAAATCCGGTTTCAGCCCATGCGCCTCGAGCGCCATCACCGCCATCATCGAGGTGAATCCGGCGGTGCCGATGGCCATGGCGCGCTTGGTCGAGAGCGCGGACGGCAGCGCGATCAACTGGCTCGCCTTGACCCGCGCCTTCTGGGCGTAGCCGCCCCATTGCATCTCGCCGACGCGCCAGCCGGTTAACACCACCTTGTCGCCCTTCTTCCATTCCGGCGAGGTCGAGCTTTCGACCGTGCCGGCGAAATCGACCCCCGGCACATGCGGATATTTCCGCACCAGCCGGCCGACGCCTTCGAGGATCATGCCGTCCTTGTAATTGAGCGTCGAATAGTCGACGGCGACCGTCACCTCGCCCGGCGGCAGGTCGCTTTCGGGCAGGGAGGTGATGCGCGCCGCAACCTTGCCGCCCGCTTCCTCGAGCAGCAGGGCCTTGAAACCGCTCATAAGTCGTTTCGCCCTGGATCGGCGCTGTGCGCCCTTCGACTCTTATCCTGAGCTTGTCGAAGGACGCTCATGCTTCGAGACGCGCCCTTCGGGCGCTCCTCAGCATGAGACGCTTTTCTTAACGCCATCCTCAATCTACCTCATGCTGAGCGTAGTCGAAGCACGGCATGGCCGGCTTGCAACCCGCGCTCACCGCAGGCGTTCGAGGATGCTGACGTAATTGGCCACCGCCGCGCCGCCCATGTTGAACACGGCGGCGAGCTTGGCGTCCTTGATCTGGATGTCGCCGGCGGTGCCGGTCAATTGCATGGATTGCAGCACATGCATGGAAACGCCGGTGGCGCCGATGGGATGGCCCTTGGCCTTCAAGCCGCCCGAGGGGTTGATCGGCAGCTTGCCGGTCTTCTCGGATATGCCGCTCTCGATCACGCGCGCGCCCTCGCCTCTCTTGGCCAGGCCCATCGCCTCGTAGATCATCAGCTCGGCAATGGTGAAACAGTCATGGACCTCGGCGCAGGACAGATCGTTCAAGCCCACGCCGGCGCTGGCGAAGGCGCGCCGCCAGGCCACCTCTGGCCCCTCGTAAGAGGTGATGTCGCGCTTGCTCATGGGCAGGAAGTCGTTGACCTGCTCGGATGCCCGGAACACCACCGCCTTTTCGGAGCCGAGCGCGGTGTCGATGTCGGTCAGCACCAGCGCCGCCGCGCCGTCGGAGACCAGCGAGCAATCGGTGCGCCGGAGCGGCCCGGCCACGATCGGGTTCTTTTCCGAAACCGTGCGGCAGAAATCGTAACCCAAATCCTTGCGGATCTGGGCGAGCGGGTTGGAGGCGCCGTTCTTGTGGTTCTTGGCGGCGATCTTGGCGAGTGCGTCGGACTTGTCGCCGTAACGCTGGAAATAGGCCTGAGCGATGCGGCCGAACACGCCGGCGAAGCCCCCCTCGATCCCGCCCTCTTCCTTGAGATAGGCGGCGCGGATGAGGAGGTCGCCCACTTGCGGGCCGGTAACCTCGGTCATCTTTTCCACGCCCACCACCAGCACGCGGCGGGCGCGTTTGGCTGCGATCGCGTTCAGGCCCTGATAGATGGCCGCCGAGCCGGTGGCGCAGGCATTCTCGACCCGGGTCGCCGGCTTGTAGCGCAGGACCGGGTCGATTTGCAGCGTCAGCGAGGACGGGAATTCCTGGCGCACGAAGCCGCCGTTGAAGGTGCCGAGATAGATCTCGTCGATATCCGCCGGGGCCAATCCCGAATCCCGGATGGCGTCGGATGCGACCTTCACAATCAGCGATTCGATGTCCTCGCCCTCGAGCTTGCCGAAGCGCGAATGGGCCCAGCCGGTGATGCAAGCGGTCATGGCGTCTCCTTACCTTGAGCGCGCACTAGGATATACTAAGGCCGCATGACGGGCGAGACTTTGACTCTGCGGCGGCCGGATGACTGGCATGTGCATTTGCGCGACGGCGCCATGCTCAAGGCCGTTTTGCCCTTCACCGCCAGGGTTTTCGCCCGCGCCATCGTCATGCCCAATCTGACCCCGCCGGTCACATCCGTGGCCGCGGCCAAGGCCTATCGCCGGCGGATCATCAAGGCACTGCCCAAAAAGGCGGATTTCACGCCCTTGATGACCTGCTATCTCACCGACCGCACCGACCCCGACGCGGTCGCGCAAGGCTTCGAGCAAGGCGTGTTCGCGGCGGCCAAGCTCTACCCCGCCCATGCCACCACCAATTCGGCCAAGGGCGTGACCGATATCGCGCGGATCATGCCGGTGCTGGAGCGGATGCAGACCATCCGCATGCCGCTTCTGGTCCATGGCGAAGTCACCGATCCCAAGATCGACGTGTTCGACCGCGAGGCGGTTTTCATCGAGCGCGTGCTCGCGCCCCTGATGAAACGCCTGCCCGGCCTCAAGGTGGTGTTCGAGCACGTCACCACCAGCGACGCGGTCGATTTCGTCAACACCTCGGGCGCCAATCTCGCCGCCACCATCACCGCGCATCATCTGGTCATCAACCGCAACGCGCTCTTCGCCGGGGGCTTGCGGCCGCACATGTATTGCCTGCCGGTGGCGAAAAGCGAACGCCACCGCCTGGCGTTGCGCCGCGCCGCGACCCTGGGCGGCCCCAAATTCTTCCTCGGGTCCGACACCGCGCCGCATTGGGTCACCGACAAGGAGAAGGATTGCGGCTGCGCCGGAATTTTCTCAAGCCCCGTGGCGCTCGAAACCTATGCGCGCGTGTTCGAGGAAGAGCATGCGCTCGACCGGCTCGAGACTTTCGCTTCGCTCAACGGGCCGCGCTTCTACGGCCTGCCGGTCAACGAGACGCGGGTGACGTTAAAACGCGCGCGCTGGAAAGTTCCGGAAAAAATCCGCGTCGGCAAAGCGGCGGTCAGGCCCTTTCTGGCGGGCGAGACACTGGGGTGGCGGATCGCGCACTGATGTAATATTTGTCTAGCACCCAAGCGACGAAATTTTTCTTGAATTCCAATGAGCCATCAAATACCATTTTATTCATCTATTTGATGCGGCGCTAAGGCCGAAACCCAAAAAGGTCATAGATCAACCAACCGGTGCGCTGGTGCGCTTCCGGAGCGATGACCTTTTTTGGAGAAAACACAATGAAGCAAATTCAACTGCCCGACGGCTCATATATCCATCCTACAAAAATCGAGAAATTTGGCGTCGCGAAGCACTTTTTGAGCAGCAATTATTATGTCTTTGCAAAGCTACGCAATGGCCAGGAGACCGATGTCGCAGAAAACTTGAGCCTCACAAAGGCCAAAGAAATTAGAACGTGGTACGAAGAGGAGCTGGAAAAACTGCATCTCGAGAGTTCGCCCTATAACGATGGCAAAGAGGAAGGCTATGAAATTGGATACGCCGAAGGACGCGGCCAGGGAATTGAGGAGGGAAAAAATCGCGCAGAGCAAATAAATTGGAACCAAGCTGAACGGAACGGCATTGAGGCCGTGCTTGCGGATATTCGAGCACGTATTGAAGAGCTTTATACGGAATTGAATTACGACATCAAAGATGAGCGTCGGCGATGTGTCGAGAGCACGATTACAATTCTTTCCGGAATTTTGGAAAGATTTGAACCACCTCCGCCTGAAGAAGAGCTATTCGAAGATTCGCCGTCGCAGGTCTGGCATTCGGCCGGCGCTTCGCAGGCCACCGTGCCCATTTCGGCCGGGATCGAGACCTCGATCAGCTCGAAATCGTCGGACGCGCAGTTCTCATTGTGGACGTGGCCGCCGGGGATGAGCACGGAATCGCCGGCTTCGAGCCGCACCACGCCCCTGCCCTCGAATTCCAGCTCCATCCAGCCCTTGACCATGTAGACGAACTGCGCCTCGCAGATGTGGTAGTGCCAGCCGGTCGGCCGGTTCATGCCGGCGCGGGCCGAGGTGAGCTGTGCCCGCATCTTGCCCTTGGTGGCATCCGTCACGCCCAGATCGCGGTACTGGAAGAATTCGCGCCGGCCGGGAACAGGATTCGCGCCCTTGCCCTTCGAAACCGCCAGCTCGATCTTGTGTCCCTTCGCCTTGGCTGATCCGTCCATGAGTTTCTCCCTACGGTATCGCGTGGTCGATGAGTTCCTGCGGCACGGCGTCGCCCCATTGCGAGAGCAGCCCTTCCCCAGCCGGAACCTGGTTGGCGGGCGCGCGGGCGTTGAGGACGTCGGTGTCGGTCCAGTGCTCATGCACCCGGCCCCAGGGATCGTACCAGTAATCGTAGATCTGGGAGCCGAGCACGTGGCGGCCGACGCCCCAGACATGCTTGTATTTGCCCGCTTCCTTCAGATGTTCCTGGCCGAGCATCACGTCGTCGAGGTCGCGCACCTCGAATGACAGATGGTTGAGGCCGTTCTTCGGCCCGGCGAGGCAGAAGAAAACATGGTGATCGACATAATCGTCGCCGCGGTCGAGCCGGTTGAACGAGCCGATCACGTTGGCCTTGTCGCCTTCATAGACGTCGTCCGAGACCAGGAAACCCAGCGTCTCGCGATACCATTTGAGCGTGGATGATATGTCGGTCGACATCACCACGCCGTGGCCGATGCGCTTCACCTGCGACGGACCCTTCGGCACGCGGCACAATTTGCCGGCGCGGCGCTTCTTCTCCTCGCCCCAGTTCATGACGGTCTTGCGCACCGGCAGCTTCGGAACGTTCTCGATGCCGTGGACGAGCTCGATCTGATAACCCTGCGGATCCTTGAGCCGCACGCGCTTGCCGCCGCCGGGCTCGTCGAGATTTTCTACGCCCGAAGCGCCTTGCGCCTTAGCGGCCTTCTTAAGATCGTCCTCGCTCGCAACCAGATAGCCGAAGCCCAGGAATTTCGAAGGCCCGAGTTCGGTGACGTGAATGTGGTGCACCGGATCGGTGCCGCGCATGAACAGCTTGTCCTTGGTGCGCGCGGCGCGGACCAAGCCGAAAGCGGTCAGGAATTCCTCGGCCTGGTCGAGATCGGGCGAACGCAGCCGCCCCCACAGGAAATCAACCGCCTTGACGACCAGCATGACGCGCCTCCCGCCGTTTTCGCGATTGTAGCGGCAATCAGCCGCGCGCCGCCAGGGTCGCGAACGCGTCGCCGGCGGCGGGCCTGCGCTCGATATGGTGGCGGTGCCACAGCGCGTAGAACAGCAGCGTCCAGCAGGCGAAGCCGGCGCGCTTGCGCTCCGCCTCAAGGAACAGATTTTCCACCGCGCCGGGCACGCAGATCTCGGCGACGCCCGGCTGCGCCGCCACCAGCTTCCCCAGCTCCGCGCCGCGGCGCGCGATCCATTCGGCGACCGGCACGGTGAAGCCGCGCTTCTTCGCCATCGGCTGGGCTTCGGGCACGTGGCTCTCGACCCAGCGGCGCAACAGCCACTTGCCCAGCCCCTTCCTCACCTTCATCTCGTCGGGCAGGCGGAACACGGCGCGCGCCACCACCGGATCGAGGAAGGGCGTGCGGCCCTCGACGCCGTGCGCCATCAGGCAGCGGTCGAGCTTGGTCAGCAGGTCGTTGGGCAGCCAGTCGGCGCAATCGGTCGCCTGCGCCACCTGGAGCCGCGAGCGGCCCGGCAGGCTGGCATTGAGCTCGGATGCCTCGATGCCGTCGCGCCAATCGGCGAGATCGCCGCGCAGGATGCCGAGCTTGTCGAGATTGCCCTTGCCGCGCAAAAGCTTGCCGCCGCGCCACCACGGCCGCATCAGCGAGCGGTAGCGGCCATAGCCCGCCATCAGCTCGTCGCCGCCTTCGCCGCTGAGAATGACCTTGAGCCCCGCCGCCCGCGCGCTCGCCGCCAGCTTGTAGGTCGGCAGCACCGCGTAATCCGCCGCCGGATCGTCCATCACCCGCGCGATCTCGGGCAGCAGCCGCCAGAAATCCTCCTCGTGGAACTCGATCTCGACATGCTCGGCGCCGAGTGCCACCGCCACCCTGCGCGCGGCCGCGCGTTCGTCGGCCGGCTCGGTGTTCGGGAATCCTACGGTGAAGGCCATGACCGGGCGATCGTTGAGCCGCGCCATCATCGCCAGCACGGCCGAGGAATCGATGCCGCCCGAGAGGAACATGCCATAAGGAACGTCGGCGCGCTGATGCACGTTGACGCTGTCGGCGAAGGCGCGATCGAAGGCGGCGAGCGCTTGCGCCTCGCTTTCGGGCGGCTTGGCGCCGGGCGCGGGCAAGGCCTCGATCCGCCGGCGTTCGATGATGCGGCCCTTGGTCACCACCACGGTCTCGCCCGGCAGGACGCGATGGATGCCTTGGAATACGGTCTCGCGGCCGGTGGTGAACTGCAATTGCAGCAGCTCGTTGCGCGCCGCGATGTTGAGCGCCGGCTTCACCAGGCCGCCGCGGATGAGCGCCTGGGGCTCGGAGGCGAACGCCAGGCCTTGCGGCGTCTCGACGTAATAGAGCGGCTTGATGCCGAAGGGATCGCGCGCCAGCACCAGCCGCCCGGCGCCGGGATCGTGCAAGGCGATGGCGTACATGCCGCGCAAATGCCGGGGGAAGTCGAGCCCGAAGCGGCGATAGAGATGGAGCGGCAATTCGCAATCGGAGCCGGTGGCGAAGACCGCGCCGGGCAGAGTCTGCTTGAGCTCGATGTAGTTGTAGATTTCGCCGTTCGCGACCAGCGCAGCACCCCCCGGCTCGTAAAGCGGCTGGTCGCCGGTGGCGAGATCGATGATGGCGAGCCGCGTCTGCACCATGCCGACGTCGCCCGAGCGGTAATGGCCGTCGCCGTCGGGCCCGCGATGCCGCAACGCGCCTTCCATGGCGGACAGGCCGGCCAAGGGCGGCGCCTCGCCGTTCACCGTCATCATGCCGGCGATGCCGCACATCAGCGCGCGACCTGCTCGAAGAAATTGCGATAAGAAGCGACCACGGAGGATTCGCTGAACGCGGCTTGGTAGCGCGCGAAGCCCGCCTCAGCCAGGCGCGCGCGTAGGGCCTGGTTTGCGGCCAGCTCGGTCATGGCGCGGGCGAGGCCGTCGGCATCGTTAATGGGCACCAGCAAGCCGTTCTCGCCGCTCTCGATCAGTTCGCCCGGGCCGGCGCTGGATGTCGCGACCACCGGCTTGCCCGCCGCCCAGGCCTCGATGATGGTGTTGCCCAAGGGCTCGAGGCGCGACGGCACCGCCAGCAGGTCGCAGGCCGCCAGCAGGCCGGGCACGTCCTCGCGCCAGCCGAGGAAGCGCACGCGATCCGCAATCTTCAGCGCCTCGGCTTTTTGCTTGAGCGCCTGGTCCTCGGGCCCCTCGCCCGCGAGCCAAAGATAAATCCGCGGCGCGCGCGCCACTGCTTCCAGCAGAATATCGAAACCCTTGTTGGGATGGAGCCGCCCCAGCGCCAGAACCAGCGTTGCGCCGGCGGGCGTGTCGAGGCTCTCGCGCGCAACCGCCGTTCCGCGCCCGGAGGCCGGGAAATTGGGGAGGTAATGAACGCGGTTTTCGGGCCAACCCTGGGCCACAAGATAAGCGGCGATGCCGCGCGTATTGGCGATGAGATGGTCGCAGCGGCGATAATATTTCAAATCGTAATACCCTCCGAGACGCGCAACATGCACGAAATCGCCGCGCGGGCAAAGCACGGTTGCCCGGTTCATCCAGGTCAGCACCACGCGCGGCCGGTATTCGGAAATCGCGCGGCGCAAGCTCGGACGCGTCGTGAAATCGAACCACCCGCCGAAAGGCAGCAGCAGCGGCGCGATTCCGGCGCGGTGCAACGCCGCCTCGCGCTCCGGCGCCGGGCGCATGACGATGCGTTGCTCCTGCCCGGCTTGCGCGAGCGCGATCGCCAGGCGCGTGAAGAACGCCTCGGCGCCGCCGAAGCGCGCCCCCGCCATCGCCTGGAGCAGCCGGGTCATGGGATCAAACCCTCGAAGCGTTGCGCCACCTCGTCCCAGGATTGGCCGCGCTGGCGTTCCAGCGCCGCCAGATGCATGCGCCGCCAACGTTCATCGTCGCGCAGCAAGGCGACCGTCGAGGCGGCGAAGCTCTCCGCGTCGACGGCCAGATCGCCGGTGACGCCGTCGACGATGCGCTCGGGCAGCGATCCCACCGGCTGCGCCACCGCCGGCACGCCCAGCGCCTGGGCCTCGGCCACGGCGGCGCAGAAGGTTTCGTTCTCGTCGCCGCGATAGAGCATCGCGCGGGACTCTCTCAGCGCCTTGATCAACGCGGCGCGCGGCAAGGGCGGGGCGCAATGCACGCCAATCGAATCGAGGCTCTTGGCGCGGGCGAGCACCGCCGCCATGGCTTCCGCCTGCTTGCCGCCGGCTTCGCCATAGACCGCCGGCCCGGCATAGATCCGCAGCTCGGCCAAGGGCAGCGCCGGATGGATGCGGCGCCCCCAGATATCCAACAGCCAATCGAGACCGCGCAGCGGGTTGGAGGTGAAGATCGCGCGCGGCGGCGGCGGCGATGAGAGCGGCGCGGCGTGACGGAACTCCTCGGCCAGGCCGTAGGGAATGACTTCGAGGCCGCCGCGCGGCATCCAGCCCGGCACGGTCGTCGCGTGATTGGTGCCGATGCAGACGATCACCGGGCGGCGGCGGAAGAGCGCCCAGACATAGCGCGGCTTCTTCAGGTACCAGCCGGGATTGTGAATCCAGAACAAGGCTTTGCGCGCGCCCGGCACCAAGCCGATCAGGCGGTGGCCGCGATTGGCGATGTAAAGATCGGCGGAGGATGGCGTGCCTTCGGTGATGGGTATCCACGCTACGCCCTTAAACGCGAGCCGGACGGCGCAGCGGTTATAGACCTCGACCTGGTGGCGGCGCGCGGCCAGCGCTTCGGCGAGCGCCACCACCGCTGCCTCGGCGCCGCCCAGCGGCCCCGCCTCGGGCGAGCGCCCGTCGAAGACGATGCCGTCATCGGCGATGACGATCCGCGCCATCTCAGGCCTTCTCCGCCTTAACGCGCGCCAGCAGCCGCCGCGCGCCCTGCTCCGCCGCCTCCACGACAAGCGAATCCATCATGCTGTCGGTGGTGAGGCGGTCCCAGCCGGGACGGAACAATTCCAGATAAGGCGTCGCCGTGGCGACCACTTCGGCGCGTTTGCCCCAGGGCGCGTATTCCGAAACCCGGCTCGGCCCGAACAGCCCCAAGGTCGGCGCGCCCGACGCCGCCGCGATATGCATCAAGCCGGTGTCGTTGCCGGCGAACAACGCCGCGCGTTTCAGCACCGCCCCGGCGGTCAGCAGATCGGCCCGGCCGACCAGATCGATCGCCTGGCCCGGCAGCGCGTCGATCACCGGCTGGGCCTGCTGGCGCTCATGCGCCGCCGCCAGCACCGCGACGCGCGCCCCCGGCAGCGGGCCCGGCGCGGAGGTCAGGCGCTTGGCCAATTCGGCGAAGCGTTCGGCGCGCCATTCCTTGCCGCGCCAATTGGCGGCGGGGCCGATGGCAAGAAAGCGCTCGCCCGGCGGCACCAGCTTGGCCGCCGCGTCGATGTGCTTGGGCGCGAACCAGAGCCGGGGCGCGGGCGGCGGATCGAGATCGAACAGCCGGGCCAATTGCTTCACGCGATGCTCGTCCGGATTTCCCTTGGCGATGACGCGGCGTTCGCCCGCCCACAGGAAAAACGACAGCGCCGAGCCGCGCAGATCGACCGCCAGATCCCAGCGCGCAGCCGCGACCGAGAGATAGAGCTTCGCCCAATGCAGCGCGAATCTCTTCTTGTCGACCACGATCAGCCGCTGGAGGCCGGGCACCGCCTCGAACAGCGGCGCCGCCAGCGGCCCTGCGGCAATGGTGAATGATGCGCCGGGATAACGCCCGATCAGGTATGCCAGAAGCCCGGTCGAGAGGACGGCATCGCCGATCCGCGTCGCCGTGACAAAGAGGATTTTCATGCCGCGAATTGCGCCAGGGCCAAGCCGATGGATGGGGCGGGTTATAGGCCGGGGCCAGCATCTTGGGTAGTATCTCATTTTGAGCGCTGGATGGACGTTGTGCGCCCTTCGACAAGCTCAGGGTGAGGCAATTTTCTTAATGCCAACGACAATGTTTCCTCATCCTGAGCCTGTCGAAGGATGAAGGACGCAGGATGTCTATGCTAGCGCTGAACCGAGCTACCCCAGCATCTTGCCAAGCCTCGCCGCCGGGCTTACCTGTTAGCGTATGCCCCCAACCGGCTCCTATGCCTTGCTCGGCGGACGCGGCGCGCTGGAAGTCGCGGACGCGGACCGCGCGGCGTTTCTCCAGGGCCTGGTCTCGAACGACGTGACCAAGGCCGGGCCGTCGCGCGCGGTGTTCGCCGCGCTGCTGACGGCGCAAGGCAAATACCTGCACGATTTCTTCATCGTGGCGCAGGGCGACGCGCTCTATCTCGACTGTGAATCCTCGCGGCTGGAAGACCTGAAAAAGCGCCTGTCGCTTTACAAGCTGCGCTCCAAGGTGAGTCTGGCCGATGCGAGCGGGCGGTTCATTGTGGCGGCGGCCTGGGGCGGCGACAGCTTGAAGCGTCTGGGCTTGGCATCGCCGGGCACGGCCAAGGCTTTTGCCGGAGGATTGGCCTATGCCGATCCGCGCCTGGCCGGTCTCGGCGCGCGGTTCCTGATTCCACGCGGTAAGGAATCCGAGATCGCGGCGCTGGGATTCACGCGAAGCGACGCCATGGCCTACGACAAACACCGCCTCGCCCTGGGCGTGCCCGACGGCAGCCGCGACCTGGTGGTCGAGAAATCCATCCTGCTCGAGAGCGGCTTCGAGGAATTGAACGGCGTCGATTTCCAGAAGGGCTGTTACATGGGCCAGGAGCTGACCGCGCGCACCAAATACCGCGCGCTCATCCGCAAGCGCCTTTTGCCGGTGAAGGTCGAAGGCAAGCTGCCCGCGCCCGGCACGCCCATTTTGGCGGGCGGCGAGGATGTCGGCGAGCTGCGCTCGGGCGTGGACGGCATGGCGCTGGCGATGCTGCAACTCGACGCGCTCGACGTCCCACTTTCCGCCGGCGGCGCGAAGATCGTTCCGCAAAAGCCGGAGTGGATGAAGCCGTAGTCCCCGCGCAAGCGGGGATCCAGGGCCGATGCACGGTCGGTCGCCCTGGACCCCCGCTTTCGCGGGGGTGACGAATAAATTTTACGCCGTCGTTTCGGCCGGTTCCTGGGCCAGCGCCGCCTGAGCGGCGGCCAACCGGGCGATCGGCACGCGATAGGGCGAGCAGGAGACGTAGTCGAGCCCGATCTGGTGGCAGAAGCGCACCGAGGGCGGATCGCCGCCATGCTCGCCGCAGATGCCGAGCTTCAATTTGTTGCGCGAGCGGCGGCCGCGTTCGATGGCGATGGTCATCAATTCGCCCACGCCGTCGCGGTCGATCGAGACGAACGGATCCTGCTCGATCAGCCCCTGCTTGAGATAAGCGTCGAGGAAACTGCCGGCGTCGTCGCGCGACAGGCCGTAGCAGGTCTGGGTCAGATCGTTGGTGCCGAAGCTGAAGAATTCGGCGCTTTGCGCGATCTCGCCCGCCCGGAGCGCGGCGCGCGGCAGCTCGATCATGGTGCCGGTCATGTAGGTCAATTTGATTCCCGACTCTCGGCCCACTTCCCCGGCGACGCGGTCGATCATCGCCTTCAACAGGTCGAATTCCTTCTTGGTGGCGATCAGCGGAAGCATCACCTCGGGCTCGGGCGCCTTGGCCCCCTCTTTCGCCACCGCCGCCGCGGCCTCGAAAATGGCGCGCGCCTGCATCTCGTAGATTTCCGGGGCCGTGATGGCGAGCCGGCAGCCGCGATGGCCGAGCATGGGGTTGGTCTCGTGCAAGGCATTGGCGCGGTGGCGCAAGGTCGCGATGTCCTTGCCGGTGACCTTGGCGATCTCGGCCATTTCGGCGTCGGTCTTGGGTAGGAATTCGTGCAAGGGCGGATCGAGCAGCCTTATGGTCACCGGCAAGCCGTCCATGATGCGGAAAATTTCGATGAAATCGCCGCGTTGCATGGGGAGAATCTTGGCCAGCGCCTTTCTCCTGCCCTCGGAATCGTCGGCCATGATCATCTCGCGCACGGCGACGATGCGCTCGGCGTCGAAGAACATGTGCTCGGTGCGGCAAAGGCCTATTCCTTCCGCGCCAAAGCGCCTGGCGGTGCGCGCATCGGCCGGCGTGTCGGCATTGGCGCGCACGCCCAGCCGCCGCGCCTTGTCGGCCCATTCCATCAGCGTGGCGAAATCGCCCGACAGCTCGGGCTGCACCGTCGGCACATCGCCCAGCATGACCTCGCCGGTCGAGCCGTCGATGGTGAGCGTCTCGCCCGCCTTGACCGTCATGCCCTTGGCTGCGAGCGTCTTGGCGGCGTAATCGACGCGCAGCTCGCCCGCGCCGGCGACGCAAGGACGCCCCATGCCGCGCGCCACCACCGCGGCGTGGCTGGTCATGCCGCCGCGCGTGGTCAATATCCCCTTGGCGGCGTGCATGCCGTGGATGTCCTCGGGGCTGGTCTCGATCCGCACCAGAATCACCGCCTCGCCCTTCAACGCGCGCGCCTCGGCCTCGTCGGCGGAAAACACAGCGATGCCCGAAGCCGCGCCCGGCGAGGCCGGCAAGCCCCGCGCCAGCACCACCTTTTTGGCGTCGGGGTCGAGCGTCGGGTGCAGGAGCTGGTCGAGCGATTGCGGCTCGATGCGCCGCACCGCTTCCTCGCGCGAGATTTTCCCGGCTTGCGCCAAATCGACCGCGATCTTGAGCGCGGCGGCGGCGGTGCGCTTGCCGGTGCGGGTCTGGAGCATGTAGAGCTTGCCCTGCTGCACCGTGAATTCGATGTCCTGCATGTCGCGGTAGTGCGTTTCCAACGCCGCGCGCACCTTCATCAACTCGCCGAACACCTGAGGCATCACCTCTTCCATCGCCGGCAGCTTGGATTTGTTGGCGGTCTTGCCGGCCAGCGTCAGATGCTGCGGCGTGCGGATGCCGGCGACCACGTCCTCGCCCTGGGCGTTGACCAGGTATTCGCCGTAGAACTCGTCGGCGCCGGTCGAGGGGTTGCGGGTGAAGGCGACGCCGGTGGCGCAATTCTCGCCCATGTTGCCGAACACCATCGCCTGGACGTTGACCGCGGTGCCCCAATCCGCCGGGATGTTGTGGAGGCGGCGGTAGGTCGCGGCGCGCTGGTTCATCCACGAGCCGAACACCGCGCCGATCGCGCCCCAAAGCTGGGCCTCGGGGTCCTGCGGGAAGGGTTGCTTCAATTCGCGCTCGATCAGTTGCTTGTAGACCGCGATCACCTCGCGCCAATCCTCGGCGGAGAGATCGGTGTCGAGCGTCTTGCCCTGGTCGAGCTTGTGGTTCTCGAGCGCGTCCTCGAACAGCTGGTGATCAGCGCCCAGCACCACCTGGCCGTACATCTGGATGAAGCGGCGGTAGCTGTCATAGGCGAAGCGCGCATCGCCGCTGCGCTTGGCGAGCCCTTCGACCGTCCGGTCGTTGAGGCCCAGATTCAGCACCGTGTCCATCATGCCCGGCATCGAGGCGCGCGCGCCCGAGCGCACCGAGACCAGGAGGGGATTGCTGGCATCGCCAAACTTCGCGCCGATGCTTTGCTCCAACGCCTTGAGCGAGGCCTCGACCTGGGGCTTGAGATCGGCCGGATAGGATTTGCCGTGGGCGTAGAAATAGGTGCAGACCTCGGTGGTGATGGTGAAGCCGGGCGGCACCGGCAGGCCAAGATTGCTCATCTCGGCCAGGTTCGCGCCCTTGCCGCCGAGGAGATTCTTCATCCCTGCCTTGCCCTCGGCCCGGCCCCCGCCGAAGCCGTATACCCATTTCGCCATGATTCCGCCTATCCTCCTTCGATCTGCGAGAAATCGGCCACCAGATTGAGCGTATCGCGGATTTGCGACAATAGTCTCAGCCGGTTCTCGCGCAATTCCTTGTCGTCGGTATTGACGGTGACTTTATCGAAAAAACGGTCGACCGGGCCGCGCAATTGGGCGAGCGCCGCCATCGAGCCCGCGAAATCCTCGGCCTTGAGGGCGGAGGCGCTTTTGACCGTGGCGGCGTTGAGCGCCTGGTCGAGCTCGCGCTCTTCCGGGGCTTGCAGCAGATCGGGCCGCGGCACGCCGGAATAGGCCGTCGAATCCTTCTTCTCTTCGATCCTGAGGATGTTGGCGGCGCGGCGATAGGCCACCAGCAGATTGGCGCCGTCCTCGCTCTTGAGGAAATCCGTCAGCGCCTCGGCGCGTTTCACCAGCCGCGCCAAATCGTCCTCGCCGAGCGCGAACACCGCCGCGATCAGGTCGTGGCGCATCCCCGCCTCTTTCATATGAACCTTGAGGCGGTCGGCGAAGAAGGCGAGCAGCGCGCGGCTCGGGTCGGAGGTCGGCGGCCGCGCTGCCTGGAACACCTGGGTCAACGGCAGGCGCAGCTTGTTTTCCAGGATGAGCCGGATGACGCCGAGCGCGGCGCGGCGCAGCGCGAAGGGATCCTTGGAACCGGTCGGGGTCTCGTTGATGGCGAAGAACCCGACCAGCGTGTCGATCTTGTCGGCCAGCGCCAGCGCCACGCTTTCCGGCGCATGCGGGCAGGCGTCGTTCGGCCCCAACGGCGAATAATGCTCGGCGATCGCGTTCGCGACCTCCGCCGCCTCGCCGTCATGGAGCGCGTAATAGCGGCCCATCACGCCTTGCAGCTCGGGGAATTCGCCGACCATGCCGCTCGACAGATCGGCCTTGGCGAGCCAGACCGCCTTGCCCAATTTTTCCTTGTCGGATCCCGGCACGTGCTCCGCCAGCGCTTCGGCCAGCTTGGCGACGCGCGCCACCTTGTCGTAGACGCTGCCGAGCTTGGCGTGGAAAACCCGGTTCTTGAGGCTCGGCACGCGCTCGGCGAGCTTGACCTTGCGGTCCTGGTCCCAGAAGAAGCGCGCATCGGCGAGACGCGCCTTCAGCACGCGCTCGTTGCCGGCGACGATCGCCTTGCCGCCGTCGCGCGCTGCCATGTTCGAGACGACGAGAAACCGGGGAGCCAGACTCCCCTTGGCGTCCAGGCAGGCGAAATATTTCTGGTGCGTCCGCATCGCCGAGGTCAGCACCTCGGGCGGCAAATCCATGAAACCAGGATCGATGCGCCCCGCCAAAACCACCGGCCATTCGACCAAGCCGGTGACTTCCTCGAGCAACAGCTCGTCGGACTTGACCTTGAGGCGGGATTGGGCCGCCGCCTTGGCAAGACCTGCGGCGATCAGCTTGCGGCGCTCGCTCGCGTCGAGCACCACCTTCGCCGCCTTCAATTTGGCGCGGTATTGCTTGAAGTCGCGCGCCGTGATTTCGCCGGGGCCGAGGAAACGGTGGCCTTGGGTGACGCTGCCGACCGGCACGTCGCCGAGATCGAGCTTCAGCAGCTTGCCATCGAACAGCGACAGCGCCGAGACCAGCGGCCGGACCCAGCGGAATTCGGCCGCCGGAAAGCGCATCGATTTGGGCCAGGGCAGAGCGTCGACCACCTCGCGCAACAGCCCGGGCAGCACGTCCCGGGCCGGCCTTCCGGGGCGCTTCAACAGCGCGAACCAGAATTCGCCCTTGTCGGTCGCGCGCTTCTCGCATTGCTCGATCGAGGTCAGGCCCGCCGATTTGAGAAAGCCCTCGATCGCCTGCGGCGGAGATCCCACGCGCGGCCCGCGGCGTTCCTCGGCCGAACCGGGCTGCATGCGCGGCAAACCGGAAACGGCCAGGGTCAGGCGGCGCGGCGTGACGAAGGTTTCGATGCGCGTGGCCGCGAGATTGAGTTCCTTGAGCTCGATCTCGATCAGGCGTTGCAGCTCGCGCGCCACCGGCCCCTGCATGCGCGCCGGGATTTCCTCGCTCAGGAGTTCGAGCAGCAGATCGGGCATCAGCCGGCCTCGCTCGCGAGCCAGGTTTCGCAGCAGGATTTCGCCAGCGCGCGCACCCGGCCGATATAAGAGGCGCGCTCGGTCACCGAGATCGCGCCGCGCGCGTCCAGCAGATTGAAGGCGTGGCTCGCCTTGATGCACTGGTCATAGGCCGGCAAGGGCAGTTTGCGTCCGAGCAGCGCCCGGCATTCGCTTTCCGCGTCGGCGAAATGCCGGAACAGCAGCGGCACGTCGGCGAATTCGAAATTATAGGCGGAGAATTCGCGCTCGGCGCGCTTGAACACGTCGCCGTATTTCACGCCCCGGCCGTTATAGTCGAGGTCGTAGACGTTCTCGACGCCCTGCACGTACATGGCGAGGCGCTCGAGGCCGTAGGTCAACTCGGTCGAGACCACTTCGCATTCGATGCCGCCGACCTGCTGGAAATAGGTGAACTGCGTCACCTCCATGCCGTCGAGCCAGACTTCCCAGCCCAGGCCCCAGGCGCCCAGCGTCGGGCTTTCCCAATCGTCCTCGACGAAGCGGATGTCGTGGCGCTTGGCGTCGATGCCGAGCGCCGCGAGGCTCGCGAGATATATGTCCTGGCTGTCCCGGGGCGCCGGCTTGAGGATCACCTGGAACTGATAGTAGTGCTGCAAGCGGTTGGGGTTCTCGCCATAACGCCCGTCCGAGGGCCGGCGCGTGGGCTGCACATAGGCGGCGCACCAGGGCTTGGGCCCGAGCGCGCGCAAGCTGGTGGCCGGATGGAACGTGCCCGCCCCCATTTCGACGTCATAGGGCTGGAGGATCACGCAGCCCTGTTCCGCCCAGAAATTCTGCAATCTGAGGATGAGGGACTGGAAGCTGTTGCCGTTGGCGGGGCGCCCAGCCACGTCAGAACCTCGCGGGGTTGATGGTGCGGCGCAAAATACCGGCGGCGGCGCGGAGGGTCAAGCCGCGCTCACCTCCGCCAGGGGCAATCGGCGCGGCCGCAGGCGGCCGCGCTTTGCGCCGGCGCATAGGCGCCGCAGCTTTTGCATTTGACCAGATCCTCGGCAGGCAGGTTGCGCGTGGCGCCGCTCCCGCCTCCCTGGGCGGCGTTGCGCTGGCGTTCCATCTCCTCGCGCAGCGCGCGGCGAATCTGGTCGACTCGCCTGGTGTATTTCCAGCCGTACCACACGACCAGGAATACCAGCGCCAGCAGCAGCAATTTACCCGGGCTCAATCCGAACATGCCCTGGTGTAGGGGAGCGCCCCCACAGGGTCAAGGCGCGCCCGATTGCGCGGGCCACGTCTCAATTCGAGCGGCTAGCTATCCTCTTGCCGTCATGGCCGGGCTTGGCCCGGCCATCCACGAATTTTCCGGCTTCAAGACATGGATGCCCGGAACAAGTCCGGGCATGACGTGAATAGAGAATCAAACTGAGACACCATCGATTGCCCGACTGGCCCAAGGGCGCGATAATGCGCCCCATGCCGACCGATCGGGCCAGCGCGTCCGCGCGCTTCGAGATCGACGTCGAAGACGTCGAATACCAGCGCAGCGGCGGCAAGCCAATGCTGGCGCGGCTTTACCGGCCGCGCGCGCGCCAGATCGTTCCCGCCCTGGTCGAGGTGCATGGCGGCGCCTGGGTCAATGGTGACCGGCTCAACAACGCCGCGCTCGACGAGCATCTCGCGCGTTGCGGGATTCTGGTGATGGCGGTCGATTTCCGCATGCCGCCCGGGGATCCCTATCCCGCGGCAGTGGCCGACGTGAACCTGGCGACGCGCTGGCTCAAGGCCAACGCGCTGCGGCTCGGCAGCCGCGTCGAGCAGGTGGGCGGGCTCGGCACCTCGAGCGGCGGGCAGATCCTGATGCTGAGCGCGATGCGGCCGCGCGACCGGCGCTACGCCGCCCTTGCCCTGCCCGGGCCGCTGGCGAGCGCCGCCGGGTTCGACGCGCGGCTGCGTTTCATCGTGTGCTGCTGGGCGGTGCTCGACCCGCTGGCACGCTACCGCATGGCGCAGCAGAAGGACATCCGGCGTTTCCTCGACGCGCATCTGGCTTATTTCGGCAACGAGGCCGCCATGGCCGAAGGCAATCCGCAGCTTGCCTTGGAGCGCGGCGAGACTGCCGAGCTGCCGCCGGCGCTGCTGATCCAGGGCACCGGCGACGATAATCTCGATCATGCCATGGCCGACCGCTTCGCCTTGGCTTATCGCAAGGCCGGCGGCAAGGTCGAGCTGCACAAATTCGACGGCGAGCCGCACATGTTCGTGACTAAAAATCCGGCTTCGGCCAATTCGCAAAAGGCCATGGCCTTGATCGCCGATTCCGTGACGGCACAGACCGGCTGATTGGAAGATCGGACCCCGGAGCATTTTCCGGCGAAGCGGGAACCGGTTCGCCGTAGAAAATGCGACCAAATCAAGAGTCCTAAAGCTGAAGATCGAGCCTTTCGCCGTGGCGCAGGATCGCCTCGGCGGGCTTGGTATAGTGCCCATCGACCCCGTGCAGCACCAGGCCGGGCAACAGCCGCGTCGGGCTGGCGATGTCCTTGCGCGCATGGACGATGACGCGCTTGGCCGGCGTGCCGTAGGTGGGCCACAGCGGCAGAACGGTGATGGCGCCGGCGCGTCCGGTAAACTGCGCCAGCAGCGCGTCGAGCCGGTCGGCGCGGTGGATGAAGGTGATGCCGCCGCGCGGCCGGGTCATCGACAGCGCGAAGCGCACCCAATAAGCGAGATTGGCCACGCCCTCGATCTGCGCTTGCGCCTTGCCCGAATGGGGCGACGGCGTTCCCGCTCCTTCTTCCAGATAGGGCGGGTTGGCCATCACCTGGGTGAAGCTGCCGGGTTCGAGCCGCGGCGGCGGGCGCAGGATGTCGCCGCCCATGGCCCGCACCCGGCCTTCGAAACCGTTCAAGGCGATGTTCTCGACCGCCAGCCGGACCAGCGCCATCTGCGCCTCGATGCCGGTGATGCGGCATTCGGGCACGCGCGCCGCCAGGCAAAGCGCCGCCGCGCCCACGCCGCAACCGATGTCGAGGACATTGTCGGTGGCCACCGCCGGCACCGCCGCCGCCAGCAGCACCGGATCGATGGCGACGCGATAGCCCTGGGCCGGCTGGCGCAGGCGCAACCGTCCGCCCAACAGCGCGTCCTCGCTCCAATCCGGAGCATTGCCGGGGATGGGCGCGCTCATGGCTGTTTGTCCGCCGCCGCCAGGAGATCGCGGGCGCGCGCCAGTTCCTCGTCCGGCACCATCAGGCGGCGCGGTATGGCGCCGATCGAGCCTTCGATGATGCTGGTGTGGCGGTCGAACACCACGGCCTCGATCCCGGCCGCGCCCAACAGCGCTTGCAGCCAGGACAGCCGTACCGTGTCGTTGGTGCGCAGCAGTTCCTTCATCGGCCTCACGGGGAAGTGGTATGCTGTCTTCCGGGTTGGGCTTGACCCTCGGGCCAAGCGTTCTATGCTCGCCTCGGGGCTCGCGCCCGTCAAGCGAGCCAAGCGAGCACGGCCGGCGGTCCGGCCGGCGTGATCAACAGGGCCTCAAAGGAGGTCAGGGGTGGCGTTTTCAGCGAGTGCCCGGGAAGGCCGGGCGAAGCAGCCGGCGACGCTCGATCGGCTGACCGGCTTGGTCGCGGCCGATCTGGCGCGGGTCAACGAACTCGTGCTGGCGCGCATGCAAAGCCCGGTGGCGCTCATTCCGCAGCTCGCCGGCCACATCATCGCCGCCGGCGGCAAGCGGCTGCGCCCCATGCTGACCCTGGCTTCGGCGCGGATGTGCGGCTATCGCGGCGAGCGGCATTTGGCGCTGGCGGCGGCGGTCGAGTTCATCCACACCGCGACGCTGCTGCATGACGACGTGGTCGACGCCAGCGGGTTGCGCCGCGGGCTTGCCACCGCCAACGCGGTCTGGGGCAACAAGCCCTCGGTGCTGGTCGGCGACTTCCTGTTCAGCCGCGCCTTCCAGCTCATGGTCGAGGACGGTTCTCTCAAGGTCCTGGACATCCTGTCGCGCGCATCGGCGGTGATCGCCGAGGGCGAGGTGTTGCAGCTCATGACCTCGAACGACCTCGACACCACCGAGGCGCAATATCTCGAGGTCATCAATTCCAAGACCGCGGCGCTGTTCGCCGCCGCATCGCGCATCGGCGCGGTGCTGGGCGAGCGCAAGGAGAACGAGGAAAAGGCGCTCGAGGCCTATGGCCGCAATCTCGGCATCGCCTTCCAGTTGGTCGACGACATGCTCGATTATTCCGCGCACCAGGCCGAACTCGGCAAGACGGTGGGCGACGATTTCCGCGACGGCAAGATCACCCTGCCGGTGGTGCTGGCCTTCCAGGCGGGCGGCGAGGACGAGCGCAAATTCTGGCGACGATCTCTGGAGGAAGAGAACCAGAGCGCGGACGACCTCGACCGCGCCATCGAACTGATGCAGCGCCACGGCACCCTGGCCGCGACGTTGGAACGGGCGCGGCTTTACGCCGGGACCGCGCGCGGCGCGCTTGGCCTGTTCCACGACTCGCCGGAGCGCCGCGCGCTCGACGAGGCGATCGATTTCTGCCTGGAACGCGGCTACTGAAGCCGAGTCCGCCCAAAGGCCGGTTGCAGCATGGGGCGGAAAGAGGCTATATCGCGCGCGCCGGAGTGTAGCTCAGCCTGGTAGAGCACTAGCTTCGGGAGCTAGGGGCCGGAGGTTCGAATCCTCTCACTCCGACCATTTCATGGTCATGACCCGGCTAATCATCGGGAATCCCGCCGAAACGGCCGCTTTTCAACAGGCGGCCGTTTTGCCGTTAGGCCAAAACGATTAAAAATGGAGCGAATCCTCAAGGTTCCGGTGTCGCTCGCGTGCAAGCCGCGCTAGATTGGTTCCGGCGGGCCGCTTCCAAGCGTGGACCGCCCAAGAGGTCCCAAAGAGGTCGGCCATGAACATGCGGGGACGGGACAGCGAGCCCGTCGAGTTGCGGCCCGGCACCGGCGTGCGCGAGGCGGCCAAGCAGGCCGAGCTCGAGCAATGGGCGTGGCGCCGGGTGCGCGCGCTGCGGCTCTTCTATACCCACCTCACGATCTATGTGCTCGTCAACTTCATCCTGTTCATGATCGATTCGACCACGCCCGGCCCGATGTGGTTCTACGCGCCGCTGGTGGGCTGGGGCCTGTTGCTTTGCCTCCACGCCCTCCACGCCTATGAAATGCTGCCCTGGACCACCCATGATTGGGAACAACGCAAGGTGCGCGAGCTGATGGAAAAACAACGCCGGGGCCCGATGTGATTTTGCCGTCCGGATCGCTGCGCCGCATCGCAGCCCATGCCCTGGCCGTCGGATTGATGCTCGCTCTGATCGGCTGCGCCGGAACGCCGAACGCGCCCGCCCTGGGCGCGGCATCCGGCCCCGGCGTGAACGGCGGAAATGACGCCGCCGCCAGCTCCAGCGACAGCGAACGCCAAGCCGATCTCGCGCTCTACAACCGCGTGCTCAACCGGGTGCGCGCCAGCTATGTCAAGCCGGTCGGCGAGAACCAGTTGCTCGCCAATTCGCTCAAGGGCATGCTCACCGGCCTCGATCCCCATTCCGATTACCTGAACGAGAGCGAGTACCAGGATTTGCTCGACGAGAGCGAGGGCGAATTCGCCGGCATCGGCGCCGAGATCACGCGTGACGAAAGCTATCCCAAGGTGATCTCGCCGATCGACAACACCCCCGCAGCGCATGCCGGCCTCAAGCCCGGCGACATCATCGTCAAAATCGACGGCAAGCTCACCGACGGCATGAGCCTGAAGGAAGTGGTTGACCGGCTGCGCGGCGAGCCCGGCACCAATGTCAAGATCACCATCGCCCGCACCGGCGCGAAGACCTTCGATGTGACCATCACCCGCGCCGTCATCCACGTCGCCTCGGTGACCTCACGCCTCCAGCCGGGCAACATCGCCTATTTGCGGATATCCACATTCGCCGAGAACACGCAGCAGGAGCTGGTCCGCGCTCTCGACGTCATGTCGCGCCGGGCCGACGGCCATCTCAACGGCGTGGTGCTCGATCTGCGCAACGACCCGGGCGGGTTGTTGGAATCGGCGGTGCGGGTTGCCGGCGATTTCCTCGACGGCGGCGTGGTGGTCTCCACCCGCGGCCGCGACCCCGAGGACAACCGGATCTACAACGCCACGCCCGAAGGCGATCACGTCAAGGGCCTGCCCATGGTCGTGCTCATCAACGGCGCTTCGGCCTCGGCCTCGGAGATCGTCGCCGGCGCGCTCAAGGACCGCCATCGCGCCGAGATCCTCGGCACGCGCAGCTTCGGCAAGGGCTCGGTGCAAACCATCATCCCGCTCGACGGCAGGGGCGCGTTGCGCCTGACCACGGCGCTCTATTACACGCCGTCGGGCCATTCGATTCAGGGCGAAGGCATCGTTCCCGACGCGGTCATCCTGCCGCCGCACGGCCAGCGCGGCGCGGTCACCGACATCGTGCATGAATCCGATCTCTCCGGCGCGCTTAACAATCCGGGCAAGGCCGCTTCCGTGGATAATTCACCCGAGGCCAATATCGATCCCATGCTCATCGGCACGCCCAAGGACTATCAGCTGAGCGTGGCGATCGAACATCTCAAGACGGCATCCGCGCACCACGCCGCCAACGCGGTGCAGTTCCCCGGCGCCGGCAGCCATTAGGCCTTTTATCCGCGTGCCAGGCACGGGAATGTGAACGGAGCGGTGGCCTTGGCCGGGAGCCTTCGACCCCTATAAACTGATGGCGGGCGGGAGATGATCCCCCGCGGAGGAATTTTCATGCGGCTGATGGCGCGGCGATTGGTTCTGCTCTTGGCGCTGGCGCTGGCGGCGGGGTCGCTACCGTCCTGCGCCGTCCGGCCCGGGCCCTATCCCGATCTGCAGCCTTTTTCCGCCGTCGAGGCGAATCTTCCGCCGCCCGCCCCCGGCCTGGCGCGGATCTATTTCTATCGCGCGCTGTCCTATTACGACCTCCCGGAGGGCACCAGCGTCTATCTCAACCAGCAGACGGTCGGTTTTTCGCGCATCGGCACCGTGTTCTACCGCGACGTAACGCCCGGCAGTTATTTCATCAGCGTGCTGAGCCGCGGGGCCTATCCCAACCAGTTCAAGACCGTCCAGACCAAGCCGGGCCAGACCTGGTATGTGCGTATCGAATCCCTCGAGAGCTGGTCCGGCTACGGCGGTGGCGATACGGACGTGCACGGCGCCACCTTCACCGTCAACCTCATCAACCCGGCGGCGGCGAGGCAGGAAATCCGCGCGCTCTCTTATCTGCCGCCGGGCTGAACCGGAAGCGGCGCTTGCCTGGCGGCAGCATCGGGATTAAGTCAAGGGCATGGATGCTCCCGACACCTCCCGCGACAATGCGCGGCTTCACGTCAGCACGCTGCTGATCGCGGCCTCGCGCGCGCTCAACAACGCGCTGGATCAGCTCGGATTTCCGGAAAACGACGACCGCGTGATCGAGCACGAGGGCAAGCTCGCCTTCATCGTCTGCAGCCACGACGCCGATTGCGACGATTTGTTCGCCCTGATCACCGAGCTGTCCGCGCGCGGCGAGAGCTGGGAGTTGCAATTCCGCATCGACACCGGCGAGAACCGCGCCATCTTCCAGCGCCTCTCGCGCCACGACCGCGTCGAGGCGGTCGATTCGAGCCTGCCGCCGGAGGATGACTCGGAGACGCGCGATCTGCCGAGTCACGATCTCGACAATGAGGCCGGCCGCGCCGCGCTTCGCCGCATCCTGAAAAAGACCGATCCCGCCGAAGTTTTCGTCACCATCGGCTCGAACCCGGCCGGCCGCGCCAGTGCCACGATCCTGCGCCGCAATCCGCGCCGCGCGCTGGCCTTGGCCGAGGGCGCCGACGAATCCTCCCTGCGCGCCGCGATCCGCGAGCTATTGCCCACCGTCATGTTCGCGGTGACGATGAAGCCCGCCGGCGGATGAACCAGATGGCGGCGGCATCGCGCGACAACAACTTCGACGCGTTGCGTCTGGTTGCCGCGGTTTCCGTCATCTTCTCCCATTCCTTCCTGATCGCAGACGGCACCGAGAAGCACGAGCCGCTGATCTGGCTCACCGGCAACCAGGCGATACTGGGCCTGGCCGGGGTGTTCGTGTTCTTCGCCATCAGCGGTTTCCTGGTGACGCAAAGCTGGGAGCAGACATCCTCGCCGCCGCGCTTCCTCTTGAAGCGCTGCCTGCGCATCTTCCCCGGGCTGTTCGTGGCGTTGGTTCTCTCATCCTTCGTGCTGGCGCCGCTGGTTTCGACCTTGTTTCTGGCGGAGTATTTCTGCCGACCCGAGCCCTATCTCTATGTCGTCCACAACATGGAATTGTCGGTCGAAACCCACGAGCTGCCCGGCGTGATGTTCGTCGACAATCCGGTCGGGCTCGAGATCAACGGCTCGCTGTGGACGCTGCGCTACGAATTCATGATGTATCTGATGGTGCTGGGGCTGGGCTGGTTCCGGCTGCTCAATATCTGGACCTGTCTCGGCCTGTTGGCGCTGGGCATGGCCTGCGTCTATTTCCCGCAACTCGACAGCCTGGGCGGCTGGGGCTGGATGTTGTCCTTCTTCGCGAGCGGCATGGTGCTCTACAAGCTGCGCTTGACGCGCATCTTCGATGATCGCGTGGCGCTTTTGGCGCTGCTCGGCCTGGCGGCAAGCATTCCCTTGCGGCAATTCATCCTGCTGTTTGCGCCGTTCGGCTGTTATCTCGCGCTCTATCTGGCGCTGCATCCGCGATTGCCCCGGTTCAAGGCGGCGCGCTACGGCGATTTGTCCTATGGGCTTTACATCTACGGCTGGCCCGCGGAGCAATTGGCGATCTGGCTGCAAGGCGGCCACGCCCCGTGGTGGCGGGTGTTCCTCCCCGCCCTCGCCTTGGCCGCCGGTTTGGCTTTCCTGTCCTGGCGCCTGGTCGAAGGGCCGGCGCTGCGGTTGAAGCCGCGCTCGTGCGCGCCGGTGCCGGCGCCGGCGCCCGGAGACTGACCATGGCGGCCGAAATTCCGTTCCGGCGCGACTTCGCCTTCCAATACGGCGTGGCCGAGACGGTTTCGCCGCTCATCCGCCGCGTCGTGGCAAACAATCCCAGCCCCTTCACCTTCAAGGGCACGGGCACCTATATCGTCGGACGCGGCAAGGTCGCGATCATCGATCCCGGCCCCGACATGGCATCGCACATCGCGGCGCTGCTGAACGCCGTCGGGAACGAGACCGTCACCCATATCCTGGTCACCCATACCCATCTCGATCATTCGCCGGCGGCGGCGGCGGTGAAACGCGCCACCGGATCCCGGACCTACGGCTTCGGCCCACACGGCTCGGGACGCGCCGAGGACCGCGCCGGCATCGAACGGGGCGTGGTCGAGGAAGGCGGCGACCATGATTTCACGCCCGACGAAACCCTACGCGAAGGCGACGGCGTGACCGGGCCGGGCTGGCGGTTGACCGCGGTGGAAACTCCCGGCCATACCTCGAACCATCTCTGCTTCTATCTTCCGGAGGAAAGGACGCTCTTCACCGGCGATCACGTCATGGGCTGGTCGACCAGCGTCATCGCGCCCCCCGACGGCGACATGGCGGCCTATATGCGCTCGCTGCGCAAGCTTATGAAACGCGACGACACGCGGTATTGGCCGACCCATGGGCCTGCGATCCCCGAGCCGAAGAAACTCGTGGCGGCTTTCATCACCCACCGGCAGGAGCGCACGGTGGCGATCTTGGCGCGGCTTCAGGCGGGTGACGTCACCGTTCCGGAGATCGTGAGCAGGGTCTATGCCGGACTCGATCCGCGCCTCATACCCGCCGCCGGGCGCTCGGTGCTGGCGCATCTGATCGAGCTGGCCGAGCGCGGCCTGGTGCTGGCCGACGGGCCGCCCGCTCTGAATTCGCGTTATCGCCTCAAGCCCTGAAGCCTAGGCCTGGCAGCTCTGCGGATGGTCGATCGGCACGCCGTGATGATACATGCAGCAACGCATGTGATAGGGGCGCGTCGGCGGCGGGATCGCCGGATCGGCGGTTTCCTTCTCGCACAGGGCGAGCTGCCACTGGTAATTCTGGCCCGAATTCCAGAAATTGCCGTAGGTGTTGCCGTAGCTGTCGGTAACGCCAAAGACCGAGGAACAGCCCGAAAGCGCCAAGGCGCAAATCAAAACGACAAGAGGGCTGACCGTCTTGGCCATGCCGCCATACTAGCCCCCGGCCTTGGCCGGGGATAGGGCCTGGCGTAGCAAAGGCCGAGCGCGAACCAAGCGCGAGGCCGTCTTGCGAAGCGGAAGGGCGGACTTAGCGCGCCCGTGACAAATCCCCCGGCCTTGGCATAAGATCACCGGATCTTAAAATGAGCCGGCAACGTCCGGCACAGGGGAGGAAAAGATGATGTTACGTCGTAAAATCGGCGCGGCTTTGCGCGTCGTCCTGGCGCTGACGCTGGGCGTGGCGCTCGCTACCATCGCACCCGATGCGCGCGCGCAAACCAAGGAACCGATCAAGATCGGCTTCAGCATGGCCTTGAGCGGCGGGCTCTCGCCCAACGGCAAGGCGGCGCTGCTCGCCATGCAGATCTGGGAGGCGGACCAGAACGCCAAGGGCGGGCTGCTCGGCCGGCCGGTGAAGCTGGTTTATTACGACGACCAGACCGACGCCTCGACGGTGCCGGGCATCTATACCAAGCTCCTGGACGTCGACAAGGTCGATTTGGTGGTCGGCCCCTACGGCACCAACATGATCGCGCCGGCCATGCCGGTCATCATCCAGCACAAGATGACCTTCATCGGCCTCTTGGGCCTCGCCGTGAACACCGCGTTCAATTATCCCAACTACTTCGCGATGATCCCGTCGGGACCCAGTCCCAAGGAGGCCTTCACCAAGGGCTTCTTCGACATCGCCCTGGCGCAGAACCCGAAGCCCAAGACCGTCGCCATCGTCGGGGCCGATGCCGAGTTCTCGAAGAACCTGACCGACGGCGCGCGCGCCAACGCCCAGGCGCTCGGACTGCAGATCGTCTACGACAAGTCCTATCCGCCGACCACCACCGACTACGCGCCGATCATGCGGGCGATCAACGCGACCAACCCGGATCTGATCGTCGTCGGCTCCTATCCGCCCGATACGGTCGGCATGATCAACGCCTTGGGCGAGGTCGGCACCAACGCCAAGATGTTCGGCGGCGGCATGGTCGGGTTGCAGAATACCTCGCTCAAGACCAAGCTGGGACCGCTGCTGAACGGAGTCGTCAATTACGACTTCTGGCTGCCCGGGTCGAAAATGGAGTTCCCGGGAGTCGAGGCCGTGTTCAAGAAGTACCAGGCACAAGCGGTGGCCGCGGGCGTCGATCCGCTCGGCTATTACATGACGACGTTTGCCTACACCTATCTCCAGATCATGGCCGAAGCGGTGACCAAGACCGGCGGCTTCGACCAGCAGAAGATCGCCGATTACATCCGCGCCAACACCTTCCACACCGTGACCGGCGATGTGAAATTCGGCGCGGGCGGCGAATGGGCGCAGTCGCGCGTGCTGCAAGTCCAGTTCCAGCACGTCTCCAGCAACGACGTCGACCAGTTCAAGGGCACCCAGAAGACGGTGATCCTCACCCCGGCGGCATACAAGACGGGCAACGTGATCTATCCCTTGTCCGCGGCCAAGAAATAGGCGGACTCGACCCCATCGGTTCGGGGGGCAAGACCAGGCGCCGGGCGGCAACGCCCGGCGCTTTTTTTATTTGCGGGAATGTTGCGGTTTGGCCGCCGCCCGGCCATACGAAGGCGTTGCAGAACAGGCGCGATCGCGTCAATCTCCCGCCGCCATTCAGGCCAAGGCCCGGCCGCCCGGGACAGAAAGAAAAGAGGAGCTACGGCAATATGAAATTCGTCACCTTCGGCACCCCCAAGGCGCCGCTTCTGGGCGCGATCGACGCCGGGCGCGGAGTCCTGGACCTCAAGAAGGCCAATGCCAAGCTGCCCGGCGACATGCTGGCGCTGATCGAGGGCGGCGTACCTGCGCTCAAGGCGGCAAAAAAGGCCTTCGACGCCGCGCTCAAATCCAAGAAATTCGGCCTGTGGACGCCCCTGAAAAGCGCGAAATTGCTGGCGCCCATCCCGGTGCCGCGCAAGAACGTGTTCTGCGTCGGCCGCAACTACCGCCTGCACATCATCGAGGGCGCGCGCGCCCGCGGCCACGAGCCGGTCTTCCCCAAGGTGCCGGAATTCTTTTCCAAGCCGCGCACCACGGTGGTCGGACACGACGCCCCCGTCCAACGCCACGCCAAGAACACCCAGAAGCTCGATTACGAGGTCGAGCTCGCCATCGTCATCGGCAAGCGCGTGCGCGACCTGACGCCGGACAAGGCGATGCCGGCGGTGTTCGGCTATACCATCGTCAACGACGTCAGCGCGCGCGACGCGCAGGCCGCCCACGGCCAATGGTTCAAGGGCAAGAGCTTCGACACCTTCTGCCCGATGGGGCCCTGTATCGTCACGGCGGATGAATTCGGCAATCCCAGCGGCCACCGGATATCGCTCAAGGTGAACGGCCAGACCCGGCAGGATTCCAACACCGCCGATATGCTGTTCGACGTTCCGGCGATCGTTTCGCAGCTCTGCGCCGGCCTGACGCTCGATCCCGGCGACGTGATCGCCACCGGCACGCCTTCGGGCGTGGCGCTCGGCATGACGCCGCAGCTCTGGCTCAATGTCGGCGACGTGGTCGAGGCCGAGATCGAAGGCATCGGGACTTTGAGGAACAAGATCGTCGAGGAATGAACCCCGAGCCTCCGGGGCCGGTATCGGCCCTGCCGCCGCGCGTCATCCGCCTCTTCCTGCTGCAACCACTTTGCTGATCGCCGCGCTGTGGGCTTGGCGCCTGCCGGCGCTCAGGCGCATGGACCGCTTTAACACCACAAGGCGCTAGGCGCGATATCCAAACCCGGCCGCAAAGTGCTAGGCTTTCATGCGACAGGAGACGCCATGCGCAAATCCATCGAGCACGTGCATTGGCCCGATGCGCCGGATATGTGGATGCCCTACGCGCCGGCCATCAAGGTCAAGGGCGGCACGACGGTCTATCTCGCGGGCGTGACCGCCGCGCCGGTCTATCACCATCATCCGCACCGTCCCGAGGAATTCGCCTCCATGCCGCGCGACATGGCGGGACAAACCCGCGCGGCGCTGGAAAACCTCAAACGGGGGCTGAGCGCCGTCGGGGCGAGTTTCGCCGACGTGGTCAAGGCCGACCGGTTCGTGACGGATCTGGCCGACCAGGACGCGCTGAACCGCGTCTGGGCCGAATATTTCGGCGACGCGAAGCCGGCCACCACGACCGTCCAGGTGGTGCGGCTTGCGACCGACCCGCGTTGCCTGATCGAGATCAACGCGGTTGCTGTGACGGATTAAAACCTAGCGTAGCAAAGGCCGAGCGCGAACCAAGCGCGAGGCTGTCTTGCGAAGCAAATAATTTAGGAGAAAAAAACGTGCTGACACTCTATTACGCGAACGGCGCCTGCTCGATGGCGGCGCATATCGTGCTCGAGGAAAGCGGCGAGAAATACCAGCCGTGCCGTCTTAATCTGGCGCAAGGCGAGCAGCGCACGCCCGAGTATCTCAAGATCAATCCGCTGGGCCGCGTGCCGGCTCTGGTTCTCGACGACGGCAGCAGCCTGGCCGAGAACACCGCCATCCTGCCCTTTCTCGGCAAGCGGTTCGGATTATGGCCGGCCGATCCGCTGGCCGAGGCGCGGGCCTTGTGGCGCATCGGTTTCTTCGCGAGCTCCGTCCACGTGGCGCATGCCCATATCGGCCGGCCCGAGCGTTACGCCAGCGACAAGGCGGCGCAGGAGGATGTCAAGGCAATGGGCCTCAAGAGCTTCCATGGCTATCTCAAGGACATCGACGGCTTTTACGCCGGCAAGGAATGGCTGCTCGGCCCCTATTCGGTGGTCGATCCTTATGCCTTCATCTTCTACACCTGGGGCGTGCGCCGCGGACTGCCGGTGTTGGAATTGAAGAACTACACCGCCTTCAAGGACCGCATGCTGAAACGCCCGGCGGTGCAACGCGTGCTCGCGGACGAGGCCATCAAGCTCTAGCGTAGCACAGGCCGCGTTTTCGCGGCCGTCGTGCGAAGCCAAGCGGAATCCCCCTCCCCATTCCCTCCCCCGTAATACGGGAGAGGGTTAGGGTGGGGGTAATCGCTCACTTCGCCTTGGCGACGCGACGCGCCCACAGCTCATAGGAGCGGTTGAGCGTCTTGTCGTGGCTTTCCTTGGTGCTTTTCGCCTCGCCGGAGCTGAGATAGGTGACCGGCCCGAGGCGGAGAGCCTCGCTTTGCAGCTTGGCGTTGGTTTCGGCATAGACCGCGCGAAAGACCGCGTGGCGCAGGCTCGGACCGACCGTGACCGAGCCGTGGCCGCGCATCAGCGCGACGATGGCGCCGCCCAGCGTCCGGGCGAGCGCGTCGCCCAGCTTGACGCTGTCGATCAGCATGTTGGTGGCATCGCCCGCGACGTGCCTGATCTCGAACACCGGCACGGTGTCGCCCAGGAAGCCGCTCATGTGATAGACCGGGCGCAGTTTCTGCGGCGTGATGCCGAAGGGAATGATGCTGGGCGAGTGGCTGTGCACCACCGAGGTCACGTCGGGCCGCGCCTTGTAGATCGAGCCGTGGATGAAGCGCTCGAGATAGACCGCGCGGCCGCGCGGGTCGAGGGCCACGCCGTCGAGGTCGAACTGCATGATGTCCTTGGGCGTAACCAGCCCCGGCGCCATGCTGCGCGCCAAGAGGAAACGCCCGGGATCGCCCGGGTCGCGCAGGCTGACATGGCCGAAGCCGTCGACCACGCCCTGGTCGAACAATATCCGGTTGGCGGTGGCGAGTTCGGCCGCCCGGCCCGGATCGATCTTGCCCTTGGCCATGTTTCCCCGTTTTATGTCATTCGCCGCGGAATTGCGGCGCGCGCTTGGCGAAAAAGGCGTCCATGCCTTCGCGGAAATCCTTGCTCATGTAGCACATCACCACCAGGTCATCGCCCTCGCCTCTCGGGATGCGTGGCTGGAGACGGCGCAACGCTTCCTTGGTGGCGCGCAGCGTCAAGGGCGCGCGGCTTGCTACCGCGCGGGCGACCTCCTCCACGCGTTTCATCAGATTCGCCGGGTCGGCCACCACCTCGGTGATCAAGCCGATGGCATGCGCCTCGGGCGCCTCGATCAGTCGTGCGTTGAAGATCAAATCCTTCACCCGCCCCGCCCCCACCAGCGCGCAGAGCCGCGCGTAATTGCCCATCGACAGGCAATTGCCCAGCGTGCGCGCTACCGGAAAGCCGAAGCGCGCATTCGCGGCGGCGATCCTGAGATCGCAGGCGGCGGCGATGCCGGCGCCGCCGCCGGTGCAGGCACCCTGGATGGCGGCGATGGTCGGCAGCTTGCAGCTCTCCAGCGCCGTCAGCACGCGGTCGATGCGGCCTTCGTATTCGAGCGCGTCGGCGGGCTTGTCGAAGGCCTTGAACTGCGAGATGTCCGTGCCCGAGGCGAAGGCCTTGTCGCCGGCGCCGGTGAGCAGGAGAACCCGGATGGACTTGTCCTTGGGCGCTTCGGCGCAGATTTCGGCCAGGCGGTCATACATGGCGAAAGTCAAGGCGTTCCGCGCCTGCGGCCGGTTGAAGGTGATCCGGCCGATGCCGTCGCGGATTTCGTAAAGGAGTTCGTCGCTCACGGGCGTATCCCCATCATGGCCAAGGGTTAGGGCAAAAGGCGGGAAAGCAACCTTACTATGCCATCCCGGCCCGGCGCCTCAAGCTTTTAGGGCTGCCCGTTTCGGCCTTCCATGGCAATATGGGGTTCTCGCGAGGGAGACCGCCATGCCGCTCAGCCATCTCGAGCATTTCCTGATCCAGTCGCCCGACATCGACCGGACCCGCGACTGGTACGTGAAAGTCCTGGGCCTGCGCGACGGGCCGCATCCCGATTTCGGCTTTCCCGCGCATTGGCTTTATCTCGGCGATGTGCCGGTGCTGCATGTGGCGCAAGGCGGCGCCGCTGTCTCGCAAAACCGGCTCAAATATCTCGGCCAGCAATCGCAAGCGACCGAAGGCACCGGCGTGATCGACCATGTCGCCTTCCGCGCCACCGGCTTGCCCGGGATGATCGCGCATCTGCAAAAGCTCAAGATCGAATTCAAGGAGCGCCAGGTCGACGACCAGGGGCTTTATCAACTCTTCCTGTTCGACCCCAACGGGGTCAAGGTCGAGCTCAACTACCAGGCGGAAGAGGCCAAGGGGCGCCGGGCGGCGGTGATGGCGAGCGATTACCGCTGAATCGCGATAAACCGAACACAATCAAGGGCTAGGCAACTCTGGACGCGCTCTCTATAGTCCTGCGCAAGCGCAGGAGGATTGCTTTGCAAACGAGCAGCGGAAAATCACGAACCCGGCGGCGCACGGCGAAGGAGCACGGGCCCGACCCGGTCGATGTCCATGTCGGCCGGCGTTTGCGCATCGGACGCGAGTTTGCCGGATTGACCCAGACCGGCATCGGCAAGGAACTCGGCATGAGCTTCCAGGTGGTGCAGAAATACGAGCAGGGCGAGATCCGCATTTCCGCCAGCCGGCTCTATCAGCTGGCAAAGCTGCTGGCGAAGCCGGTGTCCTATTTCTTCGAGGGGCTCGAAACCGCGTCGGGCGGGGCATCCCCGCCCGAGCAGGGCATCGTCAGGCGTGAAATCGAGCTGGTGCGTGCCTTCCGCTCCATCGACAGCCCCGAGGTGCAGCAGCGGCTGTTGCTGCTGATGCGGGACGTCGGCGAGCGCCATTCGGCGTGAACCAAGCCGCAACGGGACCAGGGATGACCGAAACCAAGCCGCTGATGGCCGACAAGCGCGGCCTCATCATGGGCGTCGCCAACGAGCGCTCGATCGCCTGGGCGATCGCCAAGGCGGTGCACGCGCATGGCGCCGAGCTCGCCTTCACCTATCAGGGCGACGCGCTGGGCAAGCGCGTCAAGCCACTGGCCGACGGCATCGGCGGCAAGGTGTTGGGCGATTGCGACGTCGGCAACGAGGCGAGCGTGGCCGCGGTTTTCGAATCCGTCGCAAGGCTCTGGGGCGGGCTCGATTTCCTCGTCCATGCCATCGCCTATTCCGATCCCGAAGAGCTGCGCGGCCTTTATGTCGACACCACGCGCGCCAATTTCCTGAAGAGTCTGGAAATCTCCTGTTACTCCTTCACCGATCTGTGCCGCCGCGCCGTGCCGCTGATGACCAAGGGCGGCAGCCTCCTGACCTTGAGCTATCTCGGCGCCGAGTGCGTCATGCCGCATTACAACGTCATGGGCGTGGCCAAGGCCGCGCTCGAGGCGTCGGTGCGCTATCTCGCGGTCGATCTCGGCGGCAAGAACATCCGCGTCAACGCCATCTCGGCCGGGCCGCTCAAGACGCTGGCGGCCTCGGGCATCGGCGATTTCCGCTATATCCTGAAGTGGAACCAGTACAATTCGCCCTTGAAGCGCAACGTCGCGCTCGAGGAAGTCGGCAACGCCGGCCTCTATCTGCTGAGCGACCTTTCCAACGGCGTCACCGGCGAGGTGCATCACGTCGATTCCGGCTATCATGTCGTGGGCATGAAGGCGGTGGACGCGCCCGACATATCGGTCGTCTAGGAGACGGAAATGTCCGGCAACGGTTTCGGCACCCTCTTCCGCTTTACGACATGGGGCGAAAGCCACGGGCCGGCCATCGGCTGCGTGGTCGAGGGCGTGCCGCCGCGCATCCCCTTGTCCGAAGGCGACATCCAGCCCTGGCTCGACAAGCGCCGGCCGGGAGCCTCGCGGTTCACGACCCAGCGCAAAGAGAGCGACAAAGTACAAATTCTGTCCGGCGTGTTCGAGGGCCAGACCACCGGCTCGCCGGTCATGCTGCTGATCGCCAACGAGGATGCGCGCGCCAAGGATTACGACGCGATCAAGGACCAGTTCCGCCCCGGCCACGCCGATTACACCTATTGGGCCAAATACGGCATCCGCGACTATCGCGGCGGCGGCCGCGCCTCGGCGCGCGAGACCGCGGCGCGCGTCGCTGCTGGCGCCATCGCGCGCAAAATCCTGGGGGCCACGGTCGACGTGCGCGGCGCGCTCATCCAGATCGGCCCGCATGCGATCGACCGCAAGCGCTGGGACTGGAAAGAGGTGGCGAACAACCCGTTCTTCTGCCCCGATGCCCAGACGGCGAAATCCTGGGAAAACTTCCTCGATGAGACGCGCAAGGCGGGTTCCTCCGCCGGCGCAATCATCGAGATACAGGCCTCGGGAGTCCCGGCCGGATGGGGCGATCCCATCTACGACAAGCTCGACGCCGATCTCGCCAAGGCGATGATGGGCATCAACGCGGTCAAGGGCGTCGAGATCGGCGCTGGCATGGGCGCGGCCTCGCTGTCGGGCGAGCAGAACGCCGACGAGATGCGCATGAAAGGCGGCAAGGTGGCGTTCCTGTCCAACCACGCCGGCGGCATATTGGGGGGCATATCGACCGGCCAGGACGTGGTCGTGCGCTTCGCGGTCAAGCCGACCAGCTCGATCCTCAAGCCCTTGAAGAGCGTCGACCGTTTCGGCAAGGAGATCGAAATTTCGACCAAGGGCCGCCACGATCCTTGCGTCGGCATCCGCGCCGTGCCGGTGGGCGAAGCGATGATGGCCGTGGTGCTGGCCGATCATTTCCTGCGCCACCGCGCGCAATGCGGCTGAGCCCCGGGCATGGGCCGTTTTCTTTTCAGGCTTTGTGCCGTCATCGGCTTCCTGGTCGTTCTGTCCGGGCTGGGCGGCCTGGGCGTTTATCTCTGGTTCAAACTTTCCACGCCCGGCGTGGCATCCGACACCGTCCTGACGCTGGAAATCTCCGGCGCGCTGCCCGACGGCCCGCCGCAAACCGGCCTGGTTGGCCTGCTGGCAGGCCCGCAGCGGAATCTGAGCGACGTGCTCGGCGCGCTCGAACGCGCGCGATCCGATCCGCGCGTCAAGGGCCTGGCGTTGCGCCTCGGCGGCGGCGATCTCGGCCTCGCCCAGGCGCAGGAATTGCGCGACGCGATCCGGGATTTCCGCGCCAAGGGCAAGCCCGTCTTCGCCGCCAGCGACAGTTACGGCGAATTCGAATCCGGCACAGCCGCCTATTACCTGGCTTCGTCCTGCGACGAGGTTTGGCTGCAACCCTTGGGCCTGCTGAGCCTGGTGGGGCTGCGCGCCGAGCAGCCGTTCTTCCGCGGTTCGCTCGACAAGCTCGGCGTCGCGCCCCGCTTCGACAAGCGCGAGGACTACAAGACGGCGATGAACATGCTGACCGAAACCGCCATGACCCCGGCGCAGCGCGAGGAAACCACCTCGCTGCTCGCTTCGCTGCGCGGCCAGATCGTGGCCGGGATCGCTTCCGGGCGGAAGCTCGACCCGGCCCTGGTCGGGACGCTCATCGATAAAGGCCCCTATCTGGCGCAAGAAGCGCTCGACAACCACCTGATCGACCATATCGGCTATGGCGAAGACGCGCTCGCGGCGCTGAAGCAACGCGCCGGCGGCGACGCCAAGACCATGACCCTCGCCCATTACCTCGATCGCGTCGGCCCGCCGCACGCCAAGGGGCCGGTGATCGCGCTGATCTACGCCGACGGCTTGATGGTGCGCGGCAAGAGCGACGACACCGGGCTGTTGGGCAACGGCCTGATGGGCTCGGAAAGCGTCATCCACGCCTTCCGCCTGGCCGAGCGCGACAAGGACGTGCGCGCAATCCTGTTCCGCATCGACAGCCCCGGCGGTTCGGCGGTGGCGGCGGAATCGGTCTGGAACGAGGTCAAGGCGGCGCGCGCGGCGGGCAAGAAGGTGATCGTCAGCATGGGCGGCGTCGCCGGCTCGGGCGGATATTACATCGCATCCGATGCCGACAAGATCGTCGCCGAGCCCGCCACCTTGACCGGCTCGATCGGCGTGCTCGCCGGCAAAGTGCTGATCAACGGCCTGTCGGACAAGCTCGGCGTCAGTTGGGACACGGTGGATACCGGTGGCAACGCCGCGCTGTTCAGCCCGATCGAGGATTTCTCGCCCGCGGGCCATGCGCGCCTCGAGGCGATGCTCGACGACACCTATGCCGGATTCAAATCGCGGGTCGCCGAAGGCCGCAAGATGGATGCGGAAACGGTCGAATCCCTCGCCAAGGGCCGGGTCTGGACCGGCGAGCAGGCCAAGGACAAGAATCTGGTCGATGCGCTCGGCGGCTATGAATTGGCGCTCGGTCTGGCCAAGGCCCAGGCCGGCATCGCCGCCGACCAGGACGTCGAACTGCGCCCCTATCCCGCGCCGGTCGGCCCGGCGGAGGCGCTGCTCAACCGGCTTTCCGGCGCCAGCGGTGACGACACGCTGGCCCAGGGCCTGGCATCCTTCGCCACGCTGCTGCGCCAGGCCGAACTGCTCGCGGCACCCCCGGGCGCGTTGGTGATGCCGCCCTTGGAAATTCGCTAGGCTTTCTTCTCAAACCGCGCGACCAGCTCGAGCTGCGCCGACCAGATGAAGCTGTCGACCGGCAGCACCCGGCCCAAGCGATAGCCGCCATCCTCCAGAATGCGCGCGTCGCGCGCGAAGGTGGCCGGGTTGCAGGAAACCGCGACCACCAGCTTCACCCGGGATGCGGCGAGTTCGCGGCATTGCGCCATCGCCCCGGCGCGCGGCGGGTCGAACACCACCGCGTCGAAGCCGGCCAACTCCTGCGGCGCCAAGGGCCGCCGCGCCAGATCGCGCTGTTCGACAGTCACGCGGTCCGCAAGCTTGGCGCGCGATGCCGCGTGTTTCAGCGCCTTGACCGAATCTCCGTCGCCTTCGACCGCGTATACCGCGGCTTTCTTTGCGAGATCGAAACTGAACGTGCCGAGCCCGGCATAGAGATCGGCGATGCGGGCGGAATCTCCCGCCAAGCCGAGCACCGCGTTGCTCAAAACCGTGTCGGCCTCGGCGCTGGCTTGCAGGAAAGGTTCCTCGGGCAGATCGACCGCGACACCGCTCAATACCACGCGTGCCGGACGGCGTTGCGCCACCGGCACCGGCGGCTCGTCTTTCACGCGATAGGACAGCCGCGCCAGATCCTGGGAATCGGCGAAATATGCCAGAGCTTCGAGGACCGCGAGCTTGGGCGCAGCGGGCAGATCGAGCAGCAGCGCCGCGCCGGCATCGGCCAGGGTCAATGTGGCGGCGCCTTCCTTGTCCGGGAGCAAAATCTCCTTCGCCAGGCGCCGCAACGGCTCGACCAGTTTGAAGAGCGCGGGATGCAGCACCGCGCATTCGGCCATGTCGACGATGCGGTGGCTGGCGCGGGCATGGAACCCGGCCCGCCCGCACGCCAAGGCGAATCGCGCGCGGCGCCGCGTGCCGGGCGCAAGCCGCAGCAACGGCGCGATCTCGATGCCCTTCAATCCCTGCTGCGCCAGCGCGCCGCTCAGCCAGGAGAGCTTGGCCGCTGCATAGGCTTCGGGCGACAGATGCTGCAAGGCGCAGCCGCCGCAATCGCCGAAATGGCGGCAGACGGGTTGCGCGCGCGCACCCTCCGCGAGCACCGCTACCACCGCGCCGCTCCTTCCCTCGCCTTGCTTCGCCCCGATCCGCGCGCGCACGCGGTCGCCCGGCGCGGTGAAAGGCAGGAATATTTTCTCGCCATCATGGAAGGCAATGCCGTCGCCGCGCACGCCGACGGAATCAACCGTGAGTTCCACCTCGGTCATTTGAAATTGCGTTCCGCCGCGAGCAGGAATTCGATATTGCCTTCCGACCCCTTGAGCGGGCTTTCCTCCACGCCCAAAACGCGCCAGCCTTGGCCTTCGATCCAGGCCGAAATGCGCGTGCAGACTTCCTTGTGAAGCGCGGGATCGCGCACCACGCCCCCCTTGCCCACGCGCTTCGGGCCCACTTCGAATTGCGGCTTGATGAGCGCAACCAGCCGTGCCTGGGGCTTGGCCAAAGCCAAGGGCGCCGGCAGCACGGTTTCAAGCCCGATGAAACTCGCGTCGCAGGTCACCAGATCGACCGGCTCCGGAACCTCCTTGGCCGAAAGATACCGCGCATTGACGCGCTCCAGCACCGTCACGCGTTGGTCGTTGCGGAGCTTCCAGTCGAGCTGGCCGTGCCCGACATCGACCGCGTAGACGTGTTTCGCGCCGCGCTGCAACAGCACGTCGGTGAAGCCCCCGGTCGAGGCGCCGATGTCCAGCGCGACCAGCCCTTTGGGATCGATTTTGAAATGATCGAGCGCGTGAGCAAGCTTGACGCCGCCGCGCGAAACCCAGGGGTGATCCTTGCCTTTGAGGATGAGCGCGGTCGAGGCGGCCAGGCTCGCGCCCGGCTTGTCGAGGCGTCTGTCGCCGCTCCACACCAACCCCGCCAGGATCAACGCCTGCGCCTTGGCGCGGGTTTCCGCCAATCCCTGCTCGACCACAAGCTGATCGAGACGTTTCTTCTCGCTCATGGGAAAGGCGCGCGCGGTGGCGCGCCGGGGTTCAGGCGCGGACGGTGCGCTCGACGATGGCGCGACCGAGCGCGATCAATGCCGTCTGTTTGATGTGACGGGCGTTGAGGCCCGCCTCGTCATATTGCTTGGCCGGCGCGTTGTGATCGATGAAGCGGTCGGGCAGCGTCATCGGGCGCACTTTCAGCCCCTGGTCCAACAGGCCGTTGCGGGCGAGATGATCGAGCACGTGGCTGGCGAAACCGCCGATCGACGCCTCTTCGATGGTGATCAGCACCTCGTGCTCGCGCGCCAGGCGTTCGACCAGATCGGTGTCGAGCGGCTTCATGAAGCGCGCATCCGCCACGGTGGTGGAAAGACCGGCATGGCCGAGCTCGTCGGCCGCCTTGAGGCATTCCTGGAGCCGCGCGCCGAAATTGAGGATGGCGATCGACGTGCCCTCGCGGATGATGCGGCCCTTGCCGATGGGCAGTACCTCGCCCTTCTTGGGAAGCGCGAGGCCGATGCCTTCGCCGCGCGGATAGCGCACCGCCGAAGGGCCGTCGTCGATGGCGGCGCAGGTCGCCACCATGTGCATCAATTCGAGCTCGTCCGCCGCCGCCATGATGGTGAAGCCCGGCAGGCAGCCGAGATAAGCCGGATCGAAGGAGCCGGCATGGGTGGCGCCGTCGGCGCCGACCAGCCCGGCGCGGTCCATGGCAAAACGCACCGGCAGCTTCTGGATGGCGACGTCGTGCACCACCTGGTCGTAGCCGCGCTGGAGGAAGGTCGAATAGATCGTGGCGAAGGGCTTCAAGCCCTCGCAAGCCAGGCCCGCGGCGAAGGTCACGCCGTGCTGCTCGGCGATGCCGACGTCGAAGCTGCGGTTGGGGAAGCGTTCGGCGAATTTGTCGATGCCGGTGCCCGACGGCATGGCGGCGGTGATGGCGACGATGCGCTCATCCACCTCAGCCTCGGCGATCAGCGCCTTGGCGAAGACGGATGTATAGCTCGGCGCTCCGGCCTTGGCCTTGACCTGCGCGCCGGTGGCGACGTCGAATTTCACCACGCCGTGATACTTGTCGGCGGCGGCCTCGGCGGGCGCGTAGCCCCGGCCCTTTTGCGTCACCACATGGACCAGCACCGGGCCGGTGTCGCTGCTGTCGCGCACGTTCTTCAGCACCGGCAGCAAATGGTCGATGTTGTGGCCGTCGATCGGACCGACGTAGAAAAATCCCATCTCCTCGAACAGCGTGCCGCCGGTGACGAAGCCGCGCGCAAGTTCGTCGGCGCGGCGCGCCGCCTTGGCCAGCCCGCGCGGGAAGCGCCGGGCCAGGGCCGCGCCGAGATGGCGCAGGCTGCTATAGGGCTTGGACGACAACAGGCGCGAGAGATAAGCGCTCATCGCGCCCACCGGCGGCGCGATCGACATGTCGTTGTCGTTGAGGATGACGATCAGGCGCGAATTCATCGAGCCGGCGTTGTTCATCGCCTCATAGGCCATGCCGGCGCTCATGGCGCCGTCGCCGATCACGGCGATGACGTTGTTCTTGCGTCCTTGCAGGTCGCGGCCGACCGCCATGCCGAGGCCGGCGGAGATCGAGGTCGAACTGTGCGCGGCACCGAACGGATCGTATTCGCTCTCGGAGCGGCGCGTGAACCCGGACAGGCCGCCGCCCATGCGCAGGGTGCGGATGCGGTCGCGCCGCTTGGTGAGGATCTTGTGCGGATAGGCCTGGTGGCCGACATCCCAGATCAGGCGGTCGCGCGGCGTGTCGAAGACGTAATGCAACGCGACGGTGAGCTCGACCACGCCGAGCCCGGCGCCGAGATGCCCGCCGGTGACCGACACGGCGTCGACCAATTCGCGCCTAAGCTCGTCGGCGAGCTGGCGCAAATCGCTCTCCGGCAATTTACGGAGATCGGCGGGCTCGTTCACCCGGTCGAGCAAAGGTGTCAGATCGTTGCGCAGCACGGGCGCGGAATCCTGGTGGTTTTTATGGTCGGAAGTCCCTGTCACAGCCGCCCCTCGCGTTTTGCCGTCATATCCGGTTGGTGCCGGAATTGCCGAAACGGCGTGAATCTAAACACAGATGGGCCGGATAAGCAATTTACATGCTTTTAGGGCCTTAATCCCTGCGGGAATTGTGGTTTTGATGCGACCGGATGGGCTGGCCGAACCCGTCTGGCGGCTTGGCGGGGTTTTGCCCCTATGCGTATAATGCGGCGGTCAAATCAGGGGTGGCCCGGCCTCCCCCAAAAAAGGTCATCGCTATCATGCGGGTGGTGCTCGCCCAACCTCGAGGTTTCTGCGCCGGCGTGGAGCGCGCCATCGACATCGTCGAGCGCGCGCTGGATAAATACGGGCCGCCGATCTATGTGCGCCACGAGATCGTGCACAACCGCCACGTGGTCGAGCGCTTGCGCGCCAAGGGCGCGCATTTCGTCGACGATCTGGACGAGATTCCGCCGGGCAGCGTCACCATCTTCAGCGCCCATGGCGTCTCGAGCGAGGTCGAGGACGCCGCCGCGGTGCGCAACCTGCCGGTGATCGACGCGACCTGCCCGCTGGTCTCGAAGGTGCACAGCGAGGGCCAGCGCTACGCCGCGCAAGGCCGCGAGATCGTGCTGATCGGCCATGCCGGCCATCCCGAGATCGAAGGCACCATGGGCCGCATCAACGGCAAGGTCCACCTCATCTCCAAGGCCGAGGAAGTGTCCCGCCTCAGGGTAGGCGATCCGCACAAGCTCGCCTTCATCACCCAGACCACGCTTTCGGTCGACGACACCAAGGCGGTGATCGACGCGCTGCGCCAGCGCTTCCCCGACATCGTCGGCCCCGATACCAAGGACATCTGCTACGCCACGCAAAACCGGCAACGCGCCGTGAGGGAACTCGCGCAGCAGGTCGACGTCGTGCTGGTGGTGGGCGCGGCCAACAGTTCCAATTCCAACCGGCTGCGCGAAATCGCCGCCGAACAAGGCGTGAAGGCCTATCTGGTCGCCGACGCCGAAGCGCTCGATACCGCCTGGGTCAAGGGCGCCAAGTCGGTCGGCATCACCGCCGGCGCCTCGGCGCCCGAGGAGCTGGTGCAGCACCTGATCGACCGCCTGCGCGAATTGGGCAAGGTCGAGTGCGAAAAGCTGCCCGGCATCACCGAGAACGTCCGCTTCCGCATGCCGGCGGAACTGGTCGATTCCGCGTCCTGACCGCGCCGCCGTTCAACATCATAGGTCGAGGAGTTTAGAGCTTGTCCGTTCCGTTGAATCAAATGGTCCGCGTCGGCGCCTATGTGGCCAAGCAACGCCTGTTGGGGGTGGAGCGCTATCCGCTCGTGCTCATGCTCGAACCGCTGTTCCGCTGCAACCTGGCCTGCGCCGGCTGCGGCAAGATCGACTATCCCGACAAGATCCTGAATCAGCGGCTATCGGTGGCGGAATGCCTCGAGGCGGTGGACGAATGCGGCGCCCCGGTGGTGTCGATCGCCGGCGGCGAGCCGCTCTTGCACCGCGAGATCGAGCAGATATCGTCCGGCATCATCGCGCGCAAGAAGTTCGTCTATCTCTGCACCAACGCGCTGCTGCTGGAAAAGAAGATCGACCGCTTCAAGCCCAATACCTATTTCGTCTGGTCGATCCATCTCGACGGCGACAAGGAAATGCACAACCACTCGGTGTGCGAGAAGGACGTCTACGAGAAGGCGGTGGATGCCATCAAGCTCGCCAAGTCCCGGGGCTTCCGCGTCAACATCAACTGCACGCTGTTCGACGGCGCCGAGCCCAAGCGCGTCGCCAGGTTCTTCGACACCATGACGGACATCGGCCTCGACGGCATCACGGTTTCGCCCGGCTACGCCTACGAGCGCGCGCCCGACCAGGCGCATTTCCTCAACCGCAAGAAGACCAAGGAGTTGTTCCGCGGCATCTTCCGCGCCCGGAACGGCCAGAAATGGTCGTTCAGCCAGTCGGGCCTGTTCCTCGACTTCCTGGCCGGCAACCAGAACTATCACTGCACGCCCTGGGGCAACCCGACGCGCAATTATTTCGGCTGGCAGCGCCCGTGCTACCTGCTCGGCGAGGGCTTCACCAAGACCTTCAAGGAGCTGATGGAGACCACCGACTGGGATTCCTACGGCACCGGCAATTACGAGAAATGCGCCGACTGCATGGTGCATTCGGGCTACGAGGCGACCGCGGTGATGGACGCGGTGAAGCATCCGCTGAAGGCGTTGGGCGTCGCGCTGCGCGGCGTCAAGACCGAGGGCGAGATGGTGCCCGAGATCGCCATGGACCGGCAACGCCCGGCGGAATACGTGTTCTCGCGCCACGTCGAAGAGGCCATGTCGCGCGTCGACGAGGCCGCGGAGTAACCAGCGTAGCACAGGCCGCGCAAGATTCTTTTGCGCGGCCGTCGTGCGAAGGCCGGACTCGCATCCGGCCTTTCGCTTAAACGCTCATGTGGATGTGATCGCCTTCGCGCAAGCAAGGCTCCTATAATGCCGCCGTCAAGGGAGGGTTCGGTCATGCGAAAAATCATCCTGATTCCGGCATGCTTGGCGGCGGCGCTTGGGCTCCTCGGCTGCCAGCCGGAGCCGAACCCCGTATACACGATCTACTTTCCGTCGATGAGCGGGGCACTTGCCGCGGTTCCATTCGCCAGCCCCTATGACGATCCCGGCATGTATCGCGGCGCCGGCAGGTAGGCGCGGGACCGGCGCCGAAGCCACAACTAAGAAAATTTTTAGCCGTGAAACGCCGGGCGGTTTTTTTGCCCAAGCCGCGCGCAATCCTGTCCGGCCACAAGCCCGGCTTTCATTCACGCGTTGTAGTTGACCGCGCCGCAACGGCCGAGATCGTAGCCGCCCAACTCCGCCGCCTTGTCGCGGCAGACGGAAGAAGCGGCGAAACCCATCAGCTTCTGCACCGCCAGCTCGAAATAATTGCGCCGCCGCATGGCGAGATCGAAGCGTTCCCAGCGCAGAGGCACGAAGCCGAGATTGTTGCGCTTGGCGACCGCGCGCACCGCGATGCCGGCATCGGCCTTGCCCTCGATGATGGATGTGGCGATGTCGGTTTCGGTGAGCGCGGGCGAGGCGGGACCCGGCAGGTTCTCGAGGCGAAGGCCGGCTTCGGCCAGCAGATGGCGCAGCAGGATCTGGGCGCCGGCGCCTTCCTGGCGGCGCAGCACCCTGATGCCGTCCTTGGCGAGATCGGATACCGACCGGATCCGTTTCGGATTGCCGGGCGCCGTCACCAGCCCCTGCTCGCGCTTGGCCCATTCGATCAGCACCGCGTCCGACAACCCGCCTAACGCCCGGAGCGCGGGCAAATTGTATTCGCCGCTGGCCGGATCGAGCAGATGGATGCCGGCCAGCACGGCCTTGTTCGATTCCAGCCGCTTCAGCCCCTCGCCGCTGCCGCAAGCGAACATCGCCAACTCGCAGCCCGATTCGCGCAACGCCCATTCCAGCAGCGGGTCGTGACTGCCCGCCGCCACCGGCGGCGCCGGACGCAAGGACGGGCCGGCGAACTCCGCCTGCCGCGTCACCCATTCGTCGATCATCGCGCGCGGGAACAGCAGCTTGCCGGCGGCGCGCGAGCACGGGATGCGCTTGGTGCGCACCAGCTCGTAGACCGTGCGCTCCTTGATCCGCAGATAGTCGGCCACTTCGGCGGTGTTGAAAAATTCCCTCATCTGCCACCAATGCATAATTATGATTAAATATACATTATTTACATGATCCAACTCAATAACGATATGCTGCATAATCTCTGCGGGAGATAAATGCCGGCACACAAGGTGGGGCACATGGGTGCATGAGCGATTTCGGCGAGGCCTTCGCGCTCGCGCTCGACATGCTGGCGCGGCTCGATGCCAATCTGCTGTCGATCGTCTACTTGTCGCTGTGGGTCAGCCTGTCGGCGCTGGCGATCGCGACCTGTCTCGGCCTGCCGGCGGGCACGGCGCTGGCGATCTACCGCTTCCCCGGCCGCGGGGTTCTGGTGCTGCTGGTCAACGCCATGCTGGGCTTGCCGCCGGTGGTGGTGGGGCTGGCGGCCTATCTGTTGCTGTCGCGCGCCGGGCCGCTTGGAAGCTTTGGTTTGCTCTTCACCCCCGGCGCCATGGTGATCGTGCAGACCGTGCTGGTTTTGCCCATCATCGCCGCCCTCGTCCACCGCGCCATGGAAGAGACCTGGGCGCGCTACGGCCACGAATTCCAGATCCTGGGCGCGACGCGCCGCAAGGCCATTCCGCAATTGCTGCTGATCGGCCGGAGTCCGGTGCTGACCGCGCTGCTCGCGGGATTCGGCCGCGCCATCTCCGAGGTCGGCGCCATCATCATCGTCGGCGGCAACATCGCCGGCGTGACGCGCACCATGACCACCACCATCGTGCTCGAAACCAGCAAGGGCAATCTGGCGCTGGCGCTGGCGCTCGGCATCGTCCTCATTTCCATCAGCATCGCCATCAACGGCCTGGCCTTCGCCTTGGCCGCAAGGAGATATGCATCATGAAAAGCTTGCGTCTTCTCGTACTGGCTTTCTGCGCGCCGCTGGCCCTGCTCGCAACATCGCCGGCGCGGGCGCAACAAAGCTTCATCGTGCTGGCCTCGACCACCTCGGTCGACAACAGCGGCTTGCTCGGCCACATCCTGCCCATCTTCACCAAGAAGACCGGCATCGCGGTGCGCGTCATCGCCCAAGGCACCGGCCAGGCGCTGGCCACGGCATCGCACGGCGACGCCGATCTGGTGCTGGTGCACGATCCCGACGCCGAGGCCAAGTTCATGGCCGATGGCGACGGCCTCACCAGGCGCGAGATCGCCTGGAACGACTTCATCCTGGTCGGGCCCAAATCCGACCCGGCCAAGGTGAGCGGCAAAAAGGACATCCTCGAAGCATTGCGCGCCGTGTGGAACGCGCAGGTGCCCTTCGTCTCGCGCGGCGACAAGAGCGGCACCGACGCGCTCGAAAAGCGGCTATGGAAGGCTGACAATCTCGATCCCGCCCAGGCCGGCCCTTGGTACAAGGACATCGGCGGCGGCATGGGCGCAGCGCTCAACGCCGCGGCGGCGATGGACGCTTATACCCTTTCCGACCGCGGCACCTGGCTCAGCTTCAACAACCGGCAAAATCTGGTGATCGTGGTCCAGGGCGACCGGCGTCTGCTCAATTATTACGACGTGATCCAGCTCGACCCCAAGAAGCACCCCAACATCAAGCGGGCCCAAGCCAAGCAGCTGGCCGATTGGTTGGCGTCCCAGGAAGGCCAAGCGGCCATTGCCGGCTATACCGTCGGCGGCGAGAAACTGTTTCATCCTGAGGCCGACCCCAAGCCTTAAAAAAAGCAAGAAGCTGTTCCAGTAGGAAACGCTTCAAAACGAATGAGCGGGCCGGCCCGGCTTGGGCTGGCCCGTTTCGTTTGTTGCACGCCGCGGCAAAGCCAAGGGCGGCCCGGATCGATCCGCCGCCGAAACCGCGGAACATTCAACCTTGAATTCCACACTGGGGCGTCCCACTATCGTCGACACGTTCCGGGGGCGGACCCGTGCAGGCTGGAAAATTCACGCTGCAGGTAGTCGTCTTGACGATGATCCTCGCGGGGATTCGGGTCGCGGGCGCCCGTGCCGCCGATCTCGACAACGCGGCGTGCCTCGGTTGCCACGGCAACCCGGATTTCGCGGCGCCGGGCGCCAACGGACAGATGCGCCCGCTGTCCGTGCCGGCGGACCAGTTCGGCCACAGCGTCCACGGCAATCTGCAATGCGTCGCCTGCCATACGGATATTACCGAAGTGCCGCATCGGAACGCGCCGATGACGCAAGCCGCGTGGCGCCAGCAAATTCCCAAACTATGCGGCAGCTGTCATGCCGACGCGCTGAACGCCTACCTGGGCTCCGTCCACGGCAAGCAGGTGATGGAAGGGAACAATCCCAACGCCGCAATCTGCACGGATTGCCACACCGCGCACGCCGTCGCCCGCCCGCAATTGGCCGCGACCCGCCTCGCCATCACCAAGGACTGCGGCGCTTGCCATGCCCAGGCCTTGAAGGGCTATAGGGAGACCTATCACGGCCAGATTTCCGGCTTGGGCTATGCCGATGTCGCGACCTGCTCCGACTGCCACCGTGGCCACGCGATCCTGCCCGCGAGCGATCCGGCTTCGAGCGCGTCTCAGGCCAACCTGCTGAACACCTGCCGGACGTGCCATGCGGACGCGCCGTCCGGATTCGCCACCTTCCAGGCGCATGCCACGACCGACGATTACGCCCAGTATCCCTATACCTGGCTCGCATCGAAGTTCGTGTTGCTGCTGATCGTCGTCACCTTCGGGACCTTCTGGGTCCATTCGGCGCTTTGGTTCTACCGCGAACTCCGCGACCGCCAGCAGCGCAAGATGAGGCCGCATGTGCGGGCCGACGCGCTGCCGCCAAGAGAAGGCCGATATTACCGGCGTTGGAGCGCCGCCTGGCGGTGGGCTCATCTTCTGTTCGCGGGCTCCGTGATCCTGCTGGTTACGACCGGCATCCCGATGCTCTATCCGAACACCGCCTGGGCGCCGGTGCTCGAAGCGGCCTTCGGCGGACCGGCGATCGCCGGCACGGTGCACCGGGTCTCCGCCGTCGTCATGATCGTGGTCTTCGTCGCGCATCTGGTCTATGTCGCCATCCACCTTGCGCGGAATTGGAAGACCGTCAGGTTGTTCGGGCCCTACTCCCTGTTGCCGACCCTGCAAGACGGCAGGGACTTGATCGCCATGCTCGAATGGTTTTTCGGTTATGGCCCGCGGCCGGTCTTCGACCATTGGAACTATCAGCAAAAGTTCGATTACTGGGCGCCGTTCTGGGGCGTTACCATGCTCGCCGCAACTGGCGCCATGTTGTGGTTCAAGACGCTCACCGGCGCCTACCTGCCGGGATGGGCCATCAACGTCGCCACCGTCGTCCACGGCGACGAGGCCTTGCTCGCCGCCATCTATCTTTTCACCATCCACTACTTCGCCAATCACTGGCGGCCGGACAAGTTCCCGCTCGATATCGTCATCTTCACCGGGTCGATGCCGATCGAGGAGTTCCAGCGCGAATACGCCGTCGAATACGACCGCTTGGTGGAAACCGGACGGCTTCAGGACAATTTGGTGGACGCGCCGTCGCGGCCGATGACGCTCGGCTCCAAACTCTTGGGCTTCAGCCTCGTGGCCATCGGGCTGGCGTTGCTGGTTTTGATGGCGATCGGGATCGGCGGAAATCTGATGACCGGGTAAACGCCGTTCTCCAAAACCCCGGTGAGAATGAAACCCCTTCTTCCCAGATGAAACCATCGATGGAGGTTCGAATGAAGATGTTGCAATTGGGTCTTGCCCTCGGCATGACCGTTCTGCTTGCGGCCGGAGCGCGCGCGCAAGACGCCAGCCAGCTGGCCCAGGGCAAAGGCTGCATGGGCTGTCATGCCGTCGATCAGAAGAAAGTGGGCCCGAGCTTCAAGGACATCGCGGCGAAGTATAAGGGTCAGTCCGATGCGGCGGCGAAGCTGGCGGCCGAACTCAAGAACGGAACCGGCCACATGAAGATCAACGCGACCGACGCCGAGTTGCAGCAACTGATCGCTTACGTGCTGGCAACCCCATAACGGTTGCGGCTTAAGGACAAATCGGCATGGCGCCCGTATCGCCGCTGTCCCGGCGGGAATTATGGGTCAGGCTTTTGTTGTATCCGACCCACACCCTGCCGACCGCCGCGGCGCCGGTCCTGGTCGGGATCGGACTCGCAATCCACGATCACGTCTTCGCGGCGCTGCCCGCTCTGGTCGGATTTCTCGCGAGCTGGCTCTTGCATGTGGGCGGCGTCTTCACCGACAATTACGAGCTTCTCGTCCGGCATCCGGAAAACCGCGAACACCCCGAGCTGGTCGAAGCCATAAAAAAAGGCACGCTTTCGCTGTCCGTGCTCCGGGGCGCGATTGCCTTTTGCTACGGCGCGGCCTTGCTGACCGGGCCGTATCTTCTGCATGTCGGCGGTCCTCTCGTCGTGGCGTTCGGGATTCTCGGCGTCGTCTCGAGCTGGTCCTATGCGGCCGGCCCGCTCGCTTATGCCCGGCTCGGGCTCGCCGATCCGATCTTCTTCGTCATGTTCGGCATCGTGGCGGTGGTCGGAACCTATTTCATCCAGGCGGCGCCGCTCTATCTCTCCCCGTCGGATTGGCCGCCCGCCGCTCCGGCGTTTCCGTTGAACGCCTTTGTGCTCGGCTTGCCCGTGGGCGCGCTGGTCACCAACGTTCTGCTGATCGACGACATGCGCGATCACGTTCCCGACCGGGCGAAGGGATGGCGCACCGGAACCGTGCGCTTCGGGATGGCGTGGACCCGCTTTGAGATCGTCGCGCTGTCGGCGTTCTCCTACATTATCCCCTTCTGGTTCTGGCTCGGCCGGGGGTTCAGCCCGTGGGTCCTGCTGCCTTTGCTCACGCTGCCGCAAGCGATGCGCGTCGCGCGCGTCATTTCCACTCGCGACCGGTTCGAGGATTTGTTTCCCATGACGCCGAAAGCTGCAACGCTGGCCGTCTTCTACGCCGCGCTCTTGGCGATCGGGATCGCTCTCTGACCGCCCTTACGGGATTGCGCGGCCGCGTCTAATCCCCGGAGGTTGCCGGCCGTTGACGCGGTGACGGGCTGCTGGGCGCGGTGCGGGAGCGCTCCTCCTCGAGCCACAGGCTGTGGTGCTCCTTGGCCCAATTGACGTCGACGGTGCCCTCGCCCATGGATTCGAACGCGCCTTCCATGCCGATCGTGCCGAGGTAGATGTGCGCCAGCATGGCGGCGATAAAACATACCGCGAAGATGCTGTGAACCACTTCGGCCCATTGCATGTTGTGAACGTCCGTGCCGTAGAACGGGAAGATCAGCAGATAGCCGCTCACCGCGATCGCGCCGCCGGCCAGACAGATGCTCCAGAAGAGTATCTTCTCGCCGGCGTTGAATTTGCCGGCCGGCGGATGGTCGCCTTTCTTGCCGAACATGCCGCCGCCGCGCTTCAGCCATTCGATGTCGACCTTCTTGGCAGGAAGGTTCTGGACCGCCCACATGAAGAACATCAGGACGAGGCCGACCGTGAACGGGAAGCTCAGGAAGTTGTGGGCGTATTTCGCCCATTCCGACAAGGCGGTATAGGCCTCGGGACTCATCAAGGGCAGCAGCAGCGCCCGGCCGAAGGTGATGTTGAGCCCCGACAGCCCGAGGATGACGAAACAGGCGGCCATCATCCAATGCACGGACCGCTCATAGGCGGTGAAGCGCAGGATCTTGCGTCCCGAGCGCCCGCCTTCGATGCGCATCTTGCCGTGCGTCACATAGTAGACGACGAGCAGCGCCAGAACGCCGAGGATCACGATGGCGCCGATCCAGCGTAGCGTCACCTCATGGTAATGGCGCCACTCTTGTCCCTGCGGCTGCTCGAGCGTGTAGGATTTGACATCGGGGATGCTGCCGAGGCCCCGGATCGTATGCATCTGCTGCAGCAGCTGCTCCTCGCTGACCGCGCTCGCGTTCGGATCGACCGAGCTCGGCTGCTGCGCCGCCGCCGGTTGCCACGACATAGCGGCCGCGATCAGCATCAAGGCGCCAACGACGTTACGAAGTCTGGCAAGAAGCGTCGTCATGGCAATTCCTCCCAATTCCGGCTCGTTATCGACTTTTCGTCACGAAGTGATCGTCTCGCGGTACGCGGTCTTCCAGCCCCAGGCGCCGGAGCCGTAACCGCGCTTCACCACCCGTTCCTTGTAGATCTGCGCGATGACGTCGCCATCGCCGGCGAGCAAGGCCTTGGTCGAGCACATTTCCGCGCATAGCGGCAGCTTGCCCTCGGCCAGGCGGTCGGCGCCGTATTTCTCGTACTGGGCCGGGGTGTTGTTCGGTTCCGGACCGCCGGCGCAGAACGTGCATTTGTCCATCTTGCCGCGGGTGCCGAAATTGCCGACCCGCGGATATTGCGGCGCGCCGAACGGGCAGGCGTAGAAGCAATAGCCGCAGCCGATGCAGATGTCCTTCGAATGCAGCACGACCGCGTCGGCGGTGGTGTAGAAGGCGTTGACCGGACACACCGCCTGGCACGGCGCGTCGGTGCAATGCATGCAGGCCATCGACACCGAGCGTTCGCCCGGCTTGCCGTCGTTGAGGGTGATGACGCGCCGGCGGTTGATGCCCCACGGCACCTCGTTTTCGTTCTTGCAAGCGGTGGTGCAGGCGTTGCATTCGATGCAGCGGTCGGCGTCGCAGAGGAATTTCATTCGAGCCATGGTTTCGCCTCCCCTTATGCCGCTGTGATCTGACAGAGGGTAGCTTTGCCTTCATGCATCCCGGTTGCCGGATCGTAGCCGTAGGTGGTGATCGTGTTGGCGCTCTCGCCGAGCACGATGGGATCGGCGCCCTGCGGATATTTCGAGCGCAAATCCTGGCCGCCGAACCAGCCGCCGAAGTGGAGAGGCATCCAGGCGACGCCCTTGCCGACGCGTTCGGTGACCAGCGCCTTCATCTTGGCCTTGGAGCCGTTCTCGGCGCCCGTCACCCAGACCCAGCCGCCGTCCTTGATGCCGCGGTCGCCCGCATCCGCCGGGCTGATCTCGATGAACATGTCCTGCTGCAGCTCGGCGAGCCACTTGTTGGAGCGGGTCTCTTCGCCGCCGCCCTCGTACTCGACCAGCCGGCCGGTGCTCAGGATCAGCGGGAATTGCTTGGCGATTCCCTTGTCCACCGCCGCCTTCTGCGTCGAGAAGCCGATATTGGGCACCCGGAACTGTATGGCGTCGGGCAGGGTCGGATATTTCCCGACCAGATCGACCCGCGCGGTGTAGATCGGCTCGCGATGCTGCGGGATCGGATCCGGCAGGCCGAAGGCATTCATGCGCGCCTTGGCGTTGCCGTAGGGCACGCAGCCGTGCTTCAGCGCGACGCGCTGGATGCCGCCGGACAGATCCAACGACCACGACACCGTATCGATCTTTTCGGGCGTTCCCGCGACCTTTTGGATGACCGCCATCTCCGCGGCGGTGAGGTCCTTCTCCCAGCCGAGCTTCTTCAGCACCGCCATGGTGAACTCGGGATAGCCGTCCTTGATCTCGGAGCCGAGCGAGTAGGAGCCTTCGGCCAGCAAATTCACGCCGTCTTTCTCGACGCCGAAACGGGCGCGGAAGGTGCCGCCCCCGTCCATGACGTTGAGGTAGGTGTTGTAAAGCAGCGGTGTGCCGGGGTGCTTGACCGCCGGCGAGCCCCAGCACGGCCAGGGCAGGCCGTAATAATCGCCCTTGGCCGGGCCGCTCTTGGCCCGCATGGTCACCAGATCGAAGTCCTTCTGGTTGGCCATATGGGTCTTGATGCGCTCCGGCGACTGGCCGCAATAGCCGGTCGACCAGCTGGCGCGGTTCATCTCGCGCAGCACGTCCTCGGGGACCGGGGTGCCGTCGGCGACCTTGATGTTCTTGAACATCTTGTCGGCGAAGCCGAGCTTCTTGGTCAGCAGATACATGATCTCGAGATCGTTTTTCGACTCGAAGATCGGCTTGACGACCTGCTCGCCCCATTGCATCGAGCGGTTCGATGCCACGCGCGAGCCCGAGGCCTCGAACTGAGTGCAGGCCGGCAACAGATACATGCCGTCCTTGCGTCCGGCGTCGACCGCCAGCGCGGCCCAGGTCGTCGGGTGCGGATCGACCACCACCAGCAGTTCGAGCTTCTGCATCCCATTCAGCGACTCCGGAATGCGCACGATGCTGTTGCTGGCGTGGCCTTGCACGAACATCGCCTGCACATTGTCCTTTTGCGCCACCTTGTCTTTCGGCAGCAGGACGGCGTCGAACCAGCGGGTCAGCGGGATGCCGGGCTTCTCCATGAACTCCTTGGATTCGAATTGCGCCAGCAGGTCGTCGTAATCGATCTCCCAGACGCGGCTGTAATGCCGCCACGCGCCTTCGGCCAGGCCGTAATAGAACGGCAAGGTCACGACATCGAGCCCGACATCGGTCGCGCCTTGCACGTTGTCATGGCCGCGGAAGATGTTGGCGCCGGCGCCGGCCTTGCCGACATTGCCGGTGAGCAGCAGCGCGATGCAGCTCGCCCGCACATTGGCGGTGCCGACGGTGTGCTGCGTTTGCCCCATGCACCAGATCAGCGTCGCCGGCTTCTGCGTCGCGAACATCTGGGCGACGCGCTTCAACTGCTCGCCGGGAACGCCGGAGACGCGCTCGACCTCTTCGGGCGTCCACTTTGCGATCTCCTTGCTCACGTCGTCGAAACCGTAGACGCGCTGCGCGATGAATTCCTTGTCCTCCCACCCGTTCTGGAGGATGTGCCACATCATGCCGTAGAGCACCGGAATGTCGGTGCCCGGCCGCAGCCGCACGTATTCGGTGGCGTGGGCGGCGGTGCGCGTCATGCGCGGATCGATGACGACGACGTTGGCCTTGTTGAGTTCGGCTCCTTCCAGAAGGTGCTGCAACGACACCGGATGGGCTTCGGCCGGATTGCCGCCCATGATGATCTGGGTTTTCGAATTCCGGATGTCGTTGAAGCTGTTGGTCATCGCGCCATAGCCCCAGGTATTGGCGACCCCGGTGACCGTGGTCGAATGGCAGATGCGCGCCTGGTGATCGGTGTTGTTGGTGCCCCACAACGCGCCCATCTTGCTGAACATGTAGGCGCCTTCGTTGGTCATCTTCGCCGAACCCAGCCAGTAGACGGAATCCGGGCCCGATTGCTTGCGGATGTCCATCAGCTTGTCGCCGATCTCGTTGATCGCCTGGTCCCAGCTGATTCGGGTCCACTGGCCGCCGACGAGCTTCAGCGGATATTTGAGCCGCCGCTCGCCGGAGACGAGCTCGCGCACCGCGGCGCCCTTGGCGCAATGCGAGCCGCGATTGATCGGGCTGTCCCAGCCCGGTTCCTGGCCGATCCAGACGCCATTGGCGACCTCGGCCATCACCGTGCAGCCGACCGCGCAATGGGTGCAGATGCTCTTGCGCATCGCCACCGCCGCGCCGGTGGCGGGCGGCGGACCCGCTTCGGCCTTGCGCATGGTGGCGAGCGGCAAGGCGCCCAGCGCCGCGAGGCCGCCGGCGGCAAGACCCGAGCGGCGCAGGAAGGCGCGGCGGCCGAGGCCGCGATCCGATTGGTTGGCGAAAGCGGCGAGATTGCCGCGCCGCGCCTGACGTTCCGTTCTCTTGATCAGCACGGTTGCCTCCCTCAGCTCGGATAGCGGTTGACGCGGTAATAGGTCTTAACCTCGTCGGATTCCCGGTACTGCGCCTTGCGTTTGTCGTCGTTGCTCACGCTGTCCGCCACCGCCTCGGAGGCGAGCGGAGCCGCCACGGTGACCGCGGCGCCGGCGCCGAGCGCGCCGAGGAATTGACGACGTCCCAAGCCCGTCTTGCGTTCCGCCTTCATTGCACCGTCCTCCTTGCCTGGCGCGCCCGTTCACCCGGGCAGCGCGAATGCTTCCGTTTCGATTTCGATGAACAGACGCCCGACCGCCCCGACATGACGATAGAAATCGGCAGCCTTGGCGGCCGCCAGATCGGCGAAGAAGCGCCCGATCCACGGCGCCAGATGCTTGTCGAAGATTTCCCGCTGCGCCTCTTCCGGCGCGGCAAACTGGCCGCCGGCGAGGCCGGCCATGATCTCGCACAGAATCGCGGCGTGATCCTCGGGCTCGTATTGCCGCTCGGCGCGTTCGATGCCGAGCGCGGCCAGATCCTCGCGCAAACGCGCCAACGGGCGCTCGTGGAGAAAGCCGGTTTGATAATAGGAGCCGTAGGGCAGCAACTCGCCGCGCCCGATGCCGATGAACAGCTCGAAAAATTCGCGCCCGACTTTCTCGGGGTTGGCGGCGTCGGCGGCTTGGGCGAGCGCGGCATGCGCCACGCCGAGCGGCGTCGCGTCGCCGCGCAGCTTGGCGACGCGCTTGAGCAGCGCCGCATTGGGCGCGCGCCTCAGCAACGCCGCGAGCAGCGCGTATTCCTGCGCACGCGCGGCGTCGACATCGTCGAACTCGCCGGGCTGTTCGTTGTAAAGGTCCGGCCGCAAGGTCGAGCGCGCGATCCCGGTCGCCGCTTCCACCGACAGCACGCGTTCGGCGGGAACCTGCGACCAGTTGGAAACCGACGGCTGGGAAATTCCGATCCGGCGCGCAAGCTCGGTGACGCCGCCGGCGGCGCGGATCGCTTCCTGAAGTCCTTGGTCGCTCATCGCCGGTCGATCATGGAAAGCGTACGTTCCCGTTTAGACCGCAAGGGAAGGCTAATGTCGCATCGGCCGCGGGGTCAATAGTTTCAAGCTATGGCGATGGAACTTATTTGGGAAGCGCGCCGCCGTGGCCGCGGCGCGGCAAGGATGGGCGAGGTTCGTGCTTGCCCAATTCATGCTGCGCTGCGATATCGATTTTATCACCGGGCGTCGTATCACCATGGCTGCCAGCGGCAATTTTGTTTTGTTGCGGCTGCTCTGGAGCGGGATTTGGCGAGGCGGCGGCGGGAGCAGCGGCGGCCGGTGCCGGGTCCTCGGCTGGCGGTTCGCCCGTCACCTGCGCCAGCAGCCGGCGAACCTCGTCCGCGCTGATCGGACCGAAGCCGGGCACGCCCCCGACGGCGTTGAAGTCCCACGCATTCTCGGACAGGCCGATGAAGTCGCGAATCGCGGGATCGGCCAACCAGGCGCGGCGCAGCGCCGCCCGCGTCAAAGCAACGGGCACGCCGGGGGCAAGAAAAGCGCTGATGTCGGATCCGGCGCCGATCGAATCGAGCGGCGGCAGGCGCGCGGGATCGAAAAGCGCTTTGTCTGGCGATGCCGCGGCGGCGGGCGCGGCGGCAGAAGAGGCCTCGGACGCGGCGGCGCCCGCCGCTTTTTCCAGCTTCGCGCCGTCCGGCTTCGCGCCCCCCGGCCTCGCATCGCCGCGCGGCGGCGCTGCCGCGCCCTGTTTGCGGCGGGCCCAGCGCGCGAGAAAGCCGGCGTCACCGCTCATGGTCGTCCCCGGCCCCCGGTGCGTGCCGCGCCAACGCCTCGGGGTCGGCCCGGTCGCGCTGGCGCTTTTCGAACACATGCTCGACATGGTGCTGGGCGACGAAAGCCGCAATCACGTCGCGCAACTTCTCGGGCATCGCCACCGCCTCGACGATGCCCGAACCCGGTTCGGCGCGGCCCTCGCCTTCCGAGGGATCCGCGGTTACCGCCGCGATTTCATAGGGCGGCTCGCCCCCGGTCGGATTCATCGCCACCCAGAGCGAAGGGACCCCCGACGCCAGATTGCGGCGGTAATTGTCGGTTTCCGTGCGATAGAGCTCGATCTCGGCCGCGCCGGCGTAGAACGTCGCCGTGTCTCCCGTGCTCGCGAGCGGCGTCCACGGCGCCGCCTCGGGCACGCCGCCGAGCACCGCCACCGGCCGCCAGATGAAATCGGCCCAAGGCGAGGTCGCCTTGCGGCGCTCGACCACTACGCCGACGGGAATGCGCAAAAGCGGCGCGGCGGGGTTCATGACAGCGCCGCCAGATGCCGGGCCGGCAAGCCGGTCAGCAGATTCTGCGGCTTCATCCGCAGCACCTTGTCGGCGGTCATTGCCAGGATGAGATAGACCGCGTCGCCGCCTTCCGGAAGCGCGGAGCCGTGCGCGCCGCCGAAGGTCAGGCGGAACAGCGCCACCACCCGGCTGCGCGTCTGTTCGTCGAGCTCCTCGCCCTGCCACAACGCATCGCCGATGCGCGTGCCTTCGGCGTCGAGCCCGACATACCAGGTCAGCGGGACGTCGCGCATTTCGCGCAACGGCTCGACCCGGGCGTCGATGGCCAACATGTGCCTCATCCACCGCTCCAGCGCCGTGCCGAGCGCCGCGACGCCGCGGCGGCCGGCGGAAAGGTCGAGCGCCATGTCGAAACGGTCGCTGCGTTCCCAATATCCCGGCGCGTTGCCGTCGGTCAGGACGTCGATCGCGGCGGCCTTGGGGAGCCCCAGCATGGACACCAGGGGCGACAGCGGCGCCGCGCCGGATCCTGCGATTTTCTCGTCGTCGGCGGCGAGCAACGCGCCGTCATGCACCGTCAAACGCTGGGGACGGAAGAAAAACTCGGCGGCCCGCGCCACGAACGGATCGCCGCAGCCGTCGAGCACGTTGCGCATGATCACGTGAACCAGCTGGCTGAGAAAAAGCGGCGGCGTGTTGCCGGCGCCGCGGCGCATGAGATCGAGATAAGCCGCCTCCAGCGTCTTGTGCGCCAGCAAATGGTCGCGGAACGCGATCATCAGCGTCCAATTCTCGCGGGCGTCGGCATCGGCGATGGCCGTGATCTCCTCAGCGGCGACGCGGCGGCGCGGATCGGCGAACAACGCCGCGTGCAGCCCGCGCTCGGCGGCACAGGCCTCGGGCGGCGGGATCAGCTCCGGCCGGGCGAGATAGACTTTCAGGAATTCGTCGCTGACAAGCAGGCCGCCCCCGGCGTCCCGGTCCGTCAGATGATGGCCGCAGGAGAGCCAGAAATCGTTCATCGGCCTTCGCCCCGCGCCAGCCTCGCCAAGTCGACCTTTTCCGCCGGTTCGCCGTCCGTTGCCTCGCCGTCGGCATTGAGGAAGGAAAACGCTCGCGTCATCCCGGCGCCGGGGCGGGTATGCAGGCTGCGAAAGGCTTCGCGGATCGAGCCGTTTTCATCCGTGCGGTGAACCGCGATCAAGGTGTCGGGCGGGTGATCGCAGAGCGAGGCGGCGAAATCGATCTCCTCCTCCGCGGCCCTGGTGGCGGAGGCCCGATCGGGCGCGCCGAAGCGGTCGAGCAGGCACCGCGCCGTTTGATCGATCGCCGCGCCGCGATCCTCGGCCTTCGCTTCCACCACCTGCACCAGCGTCGACCAGCCCAGCGAGGGTACGCCGAGAAAGCCGCCGCGGAAGGCCGCGAGTTCCTTGCCCGCGAGCGCCGCCAGATCGGCATCGGCGAAAACGAAGGCGCCGGAAATCGCCCACTCGCCGGGCGATGCCGCCGCGGGGAAAATGAAGGTGTCCGAGGGATCGAGCCGGATGGTGCGCAGCAGCTTCACAGGCGCGGCCCTCCCGTCTTGGGATCGAGCCAGGACGGCGTTTTCAAGCGCGGCGCCAATTTCCGGCGTTCGACGGTCTTGTCCGCGCGCCGGATGAGGAGATCGCCGTTCTCGTCGATCGCGCTTTGCGTGCCCTTGCCGGATTGCAGCCTCGACAGATAGTCCTTGGCGATGGGGGCGAAGCCGCTTTCCCGCCAGCGGTCGATGGCCGCCATGAGATGCCGGGCGAAACCTTCGGCCAGGCGCTCGGCGCCGGTGTCGAAGCCCTCCTCATCGAGCGCGGTCGCCAGCGGATGGAGCCCGGCCTCGGTGCCGCTCATCGACACGGTGCGGATCGAAGCGCCGAAGACCAGCCAGTCCGGCGCCGCGTCTTCCTTGGCGCGGGCGGGCCAGCCGAGCCGCCCGCCGCCCACCAGGCCGCGATCGACATAAAAGGCGTCCGGCCATTCGATCGAAATCGGCTTTTCCGGCGGCGCCGCCGCCGCGAGCGCGTCGCCGAGCGCAACCATGCAAGCATAGAAGGCGCGGCGCGCCGGCCCGAGCGGCTCTTCGGGCTCGAGCACCACGGCGAATTCGGCGAGATCGAAGCGGCCGACGAAAACCAGCGTTCCCGCGCCTAGTTCCGCGGCGTGGGCGCAGGCGTGGACGAAGGCGTCGCCGACCTCGCGCAACGCCACCAGCCGGAATGGCGGCGGCAGATCGAGGGCGCGCGCTCCGGATTTCCGTGTTTGGCTGCGCTGCTCCAGCGGCATTTTCGATCCCAGGCTTACCTTTGATCCGCTAACAATATAGCATCGGCCGCGGCGGCGGTCAGTCCCAGCGGGGCCGCGCGCGGGATCGGAAAACAGATGCCGGATCGACGCACCATCTTGGTTTGTTCCTGCGAGGACACGATGCCGCTCGACACCGGCGCCTTGGCGCGCGGCTGCCGCGGCGCCGAAGTCGTGAGCGGACGCCAGCTTTGCCGCGCCGAGCTCGAGCGCTTTCGCGCGCTGGCGGCGTCGGGATCGCCGCTCACGGTCGGCTGCACGCAGGAGGCGCCGCTGTTCCGCGAGGTCGCCGGCGAAAACGCGGGCGCATTGAGCTTCGCCAATCTGCGCGAAACCGCCGGCTGGTCCGCCGCGGCAGCTCAGGCGGGACCGAAGATGGCGGCGCTGGCGGCGGCCGCCGCTTCGCCGATGCCCGAGGCGTCCTTCGTCCAGTTGGAGAGCTCGGGCGTCGTCCTGGTCTATGGACGTGATGACGGCGCGATCGAGGCAGCTTCGCTGCTCAAGGAGCATCTCGACGTCACGGTGCTGGTTACGCGGACCGGCAATCTGACGCCGCCGCGCACGACCGAGTTTCCGATCGTGCGGGGCGCGATCCGCGCGGCCAAAGGCCATCTCGGCGCGTTCGAGATCGTGGTCGACGACTACGCCGTGCCGCTTCCCTCCTCGCGCGGCGCGCTCGCCTTCGGCCCGCCGCGCGACGGTGCGGTGTCGCGTTGCGACATCCTGCTCGACCTCTCGGGCGGCCCGGCGCTGTTTCCCGCATCCGATCTGCGCGACGGCTATTTGCGCGCCGACCCCGGAGATCCCTCATCCGTGCTGAAGGCGGTGCTGCGCGCGCGCGATCTCGTCGGCAGCTTCGACAAGCCGCGTTACGTCGACTTCACCGCCGATCTCTGCGCCCATTCGCGCTCGCAGATCGTCGGC
>Ga0187803_10000025_pt1 | contig 65627 bp, 46 predicted proteins | sample NC_wetland_sal_i_2_FD_132425 | JGI IMG/M metagenome (GOLD analysis project Ga0187803, IMG submission 132425) | Wetland sediment microbial communities from Neuse River Estuary, North Carolina, USA - Control_3 | ecosystem: Environmental > Aquatic > Freshwater > Wetlands > Sediment | place: USA...
CTTTCAGCCGGTCTCTCTCTTTCTGGCTCAACTCGATCCGCTCCTCCATGGCCCCTCCGGGCCACCAGAAAAGCGGACATTTCTACTTTGCACAACCCGGACATTCTCACTTTGCAGCGACAAACGAACTCGAGCGGTTTGCCGCGTCTCAAACCGTCGTCTACAATTCTTCGCTCCACTCGGAGACCGGCACACTCACCATGGACCTGCTCGAAACACTGAATGAACAACAGCGCGAGGCGGTGACAGCCACTGCCGGCCCGCTCCTCGTGCTGGCCGGTGCGGGCAGCGGAAAGACGCGCGTGATTACTCACCGCGTGGCCTACCTCATCGAGCAGGGCACCCCGCCCGGTGCGATCCTCGCCGTGACTTTCACGAACAAAGCGGCGGACCAGATGCGCGAGCGGACGGCACGCCTGCTGGAAGGGGCGGGACTCGCCGCGACGGACGTGTGGATTGCCACGTTTCACTCTTTCTGCGCACGCCTCCTTCGGCGGGAGGCCCCGCGGCTTGGCCTGCCGCGAAATTTCACGATTTTCGACGAAGAGGATCAGATCGCCGCGGTAAAACTGGCCATCGCGCAGATCGGCGGCGACGAGAAGACCGTCACCCCGCGCGCCGCTCTCGAACGCATCAGCGGCGCGAAAACCCACGGCGTCGGCTCTGCGATGGCCGCCGGCGAGGCGCGCGACGCCCGCGACCGCGCCTTTGCGCGAATCTACGCGGCCTACGAGGAGCGCCTGCGCGCCGCCCAGGCCCTCGATTTCGACGACCTGCTGCTGCGTGCCCTGGAGGTCCTGCGCGAACACGCCGAGGCTCGCGCGGCCTGGTCTGCAAGATTCCGCTACATCCACGTGGACGAATATCAGGACACGAACCGCCAGCAATACGAGATACTCCGGCTGCTCACGGGGCCGGCGGGAAACCTGTGCGTCGTGGGCGACGAGGACCAGTCCATCTATAGCTGGCGCGGCGCTGACGTTGGACACATTTTGCGGTTCGAGAAGGATTTTCCAGGCGCGCGCCTGGTCCGCCTGGAGAAGAACTACCGTTCGATGCAGTCCATCCTCGACGCCGCCGGAGCTGTCGTCGCCCACAACCAGATGCGCATCGGCAAAACTCTCCAGGCCACCCGTGGAGCCGGCACGCCGGTGCGCTTCTACGAAGCGCAGGACGCCGGCGGCGAAGCGGAATGGGTGACGGAAGAGATCGCCCGGCTGATGCAGGAGGATGGCTCAACCCATTTGGCGGTCTTCTACCGCACCAATGCGGTGTCACGGACATTTGAGGAGTCCTTGCGGCGGCGGAGCATCGCCTACCGGCTCGTCGGCGGATTCAGCTTTTACAAACGCGCCGAGGTGCGCGACGCGCTGGCCTATCTTCGCGTGGCGCGAAATCCGGAGGACGAGGTCGCGCTACTCCGCATCCTCAACACCCCTCCTCGCGGGATCGGAAAAACCACCGTAGAATCGCTGCGGGCCATGGCGCGGGAGCGCAATTGCTCGTTGTGGGCTGCCATCGGCGCGGCGGTGGAGTCCGGAACGGGACGAGCGATGGCGCCACTCCGCGAGTTTCGTTCGCTGGTCGCAGGGCTAACGGAAGAGTTCCAGGTGGTGGCCGCGCGCGGCGTGCAACCCGGCGGCGACGGGTCCGGTGGAGCAGCGGACGCCGGCGCGCCTCCGGCCTCAGCGGCGTTTCTGGAGGAGGTGCTGCGGCGCACAGGTTACCTCGATTATCTGCAGCAGCAGGACACCGGGGAATCCCAGGAGCGCAGCGAAAATCTGGTGGAATTGGTGAACGCGCTCCAGGAGGCGGAGGAGGCCGACGAATCCTTCGAGGAATTCCTGGACCGTGCAGCCCTGGTCAGCGACGCCGATTCTTATCAGGAGCAGGCGCGCGTCACCCTGATGACCGTTCACAGCGCGAAGGGGCTGGAGTTCGACCATGTGTTTCTCGCCGGGCTCGAAGAGGGCCTGTTTCCCCATGTGCGCTCGCTGCGGAGCCCCGCGGACATCGAGGAAGAACGCCGGCTCTGCTACGTGGGCATGACGCGCGCCAAGGAGACTCTCACGCTGACGCGCGCCGTCTACCGGCCGGGCTACTGGAACGATCAGGTGGGAGAGCCGCAGCCCTCGCGATTCCTGTTCGAAATTCCGGAGGAATTGATTGAAACCGTGGCCGGCTCGCTCGCGCGTGCCGGCGGGGAGCGGCGCTACGTCCCCGATCCGGAGACGGAGGCGCGCCGGCTGGTGCACCGCTTTCCCATGCACGGCCAGGGACGCAGGCGGACCGAGGCGGCGCCGGGGGCGAGCGGAGAGCGGGGAGGTTCGCGCCGCGCTGCGGCGCCTCGCGGGAAGCCCGGCGCGAGCCATCCCCTGCTGGGTGTGCGCGTCCGGCACAAAACTTACGGGGTAGGAACGATCATCGCTGTAGACGGCGAGGAGGACGAACGCCGCCTGACAGTCAGCTTCCTAGACCACGGCACGAAAAAACTGGTGGAGCGGTACGCGAATCTGGAGCGGGTCTAGGGCCGGGCTCCGGCGGCATCTTCTTCCGCCTCGCCGCCGGGCGAGAGCACCCTCGTGTTGGCTCTTCTTGCTTCCCTGCTCCGCTCCAATGTACAGTCTCGTTTCATTCATCGGGGGCGGCTTGGAATCCCAATTCTTCCGCAGGAAGAGCATCGACAAACTGCTGGCCGACGCCGACGAGCCGGACCGCCGGCTGCGAAAAACACTCGGCGTTCTCAGCCTCACCGCTCTAGGCATCGGCGCCATCATCGGCACCGGGATTTTCGTCTTGACGGGCACGGCCGCGGCGGGAGAGGCGGCCCAGGAAGCCTCGCTGCTGAAAACGCCGCTGCTCACCGTCCTGCTCCACGGCGGCCAGGAGATACTGACGGGCCGGCCGGGAGCCGGACCAGCCATCGCGCTCTCCTTCTTCCTGGTGGCCGTCGCCTGCGGGCTCGCGGGGCTGTGCTACGCCGAGCTCGCCTCCATGATTCCCATCGCAGGGAGCGCGTACACCTATTCCTACGCAACGCTTGGCGAGTTGGTCGCCTGGATCATCGGCTGGGACCTCATTCTGGAATACGCCGTATCGAACATGGCCGTCGCGGTAGGGTTTTCCGCCTATATCAAAGACCTCTTCCAAGGGTTCGGCTTCAATATTCCCATCGAGATGGGCACTCCCGCTTACACCCCCGAGGGAGGCTGGACGCTGCACTTCAATCTGGTGGGGTTTGTGATCGTGATGGTCCTCACCGTGCTCCTCGTTCGGGGGATCAAGGAATCCGCGAGCGCCAATACCATCATGGTCGGCGTGAAATTGACGGCGATTCTGCTCTTCGTATTCATCGCCTCGAAATACATCCACCACGAACTGTGGCATCCGTTCATGCCGTCCGGGTGGCAGGGGGTGATGACCGGCGGCGCGATCGTCTTCTTCACCTACATCGGCTTCGATTCGGTCTCCACAGCGGCGGAGGAGTGCAAAAATCCGAAGCGCGACCTGCCGCTCGGCATACTGCTCTCGCTGCTGGTCTGCACGGTCCTCTATGTGTCGGTGGCCATCGTGCTCACCGGAATCCAGCCCTACCAGATTTTCCGCGGCGATGCCGCGCCGGTGGCCACCGCCTTGCACAACATCCACCTCGATGGATTGCGCCGCTGGGTGACGATCGGGGCGCTGACGGGCATGATTTCTTCGCTGCTCGTCTTTCAGCTCGGGCAGGCGCGCGTCTGGTTTGCCATGTCGCGCGACCGGCTTCTCCCGGACGCGTTCTCCCGCGTGCATCCCCGATTCCGTACGCCACACGTGGCCACCTGGGTAGCCGGATTTTTCGTCGGCATTCCCGCCGGGATTTTTGATATCGGCACTCTCGCCGACCTGTCGAATATCGGCACGCTCTTCGCCTTTGTGCTGGTGTCGCTCGCGGTCCTGATTCTGCGCGCGACGCAGGCGGACCGCCCGCGGTCCTTTCGCGTGCCGGTCGTCTGGTTCGTCGCGCCCGCATCGGTGGTCTGTTGCCTGGTGCTGATGATGGGCCTGCCGGTGGAAAACTGGATTCGGTTCATCGTCTGGCTGGTGATCGGCCTGCTGCTCTACCTCTCCTACGGCGCGCGCCGCAGCTCGAGCGGCGCGGAACTGGCCGCGGCGGACCGCTTGCTCGGGCTGGCGAAGGCGGACCGCGCGCTGATCGCACTTGCGGGAGTGCTCGTCGTGCTGGGGCTCGTCGTCGCGGTGGCGATTCTGCGCGGCAGCCTCTCGGCCGACACCGGACACATCTCCGAGTCCGTTGTACTGCTCGCGCTGGGAGGCCCGTTTGTCTTCATCGGCCTGAGGAACCTGAGAAAGGACTCCTGATGCGCGGGCGCGTAATCCGTTGGGCACAGAGAGCGGCGGTGGCTGCCGTTCTCCTCGCCTTCGTGCCCGGCCGGCTGATCGCCTGGGGTGCAAATGGACACCGGCTCGTATCGCACAAAGCGATTGAAACCCTTCCTCCTCTGCTGCGTCCGTGGTTTGAAGCGAATTGGAATTACATCTCGCAACACGTCACCGACCCCCTCAACGGGGTTGCCAAGAACCCGGCCGAAATTCGCTTCCAGCGGCTCGAGTTCGAGAAGTACGGGCGGTTTCCCTACGATGCGTTGCCGCGCGATTACAAGGCTGCACTGAAAAAGTTTGGAAAAGCTACCCTCGATGGCAACGGCCTGCTCCCCTGGCAGATCGGCCTGTATAGCGAGCGGCTGACCAACGACATGCGCGCGGGCAACTGGAACGACGCGCGCACCGATGCGGCGCTGCTCGCCTTCTACGTCGGCGAAGCCCACGACCCCTTCAGCACAACGGACAACTTCGATGGGCATCTCTCTGGCCAGGCTGGCGTGGACGTGCGGTTCGACTCGAACCTGGTGGACCGCTTTGCGCTGTTTATTTATATCCGCCCGAACGACGCGTTTTTCATTTCCGATCCAACGGACCACGCATTCGAAGACTGCCTCACGTCGCACTCGTGGATCCAGGCGATTTTGCTCGCCGACCGGCGCGCCCGGGCCGGTCTGGCGGACTACACCGACGACTACTACGATCGCTTCTACAACACTGCCGGGGCCATCGTGATCCGGCAGCTCTCCGAAGCTTCAACCGAGATCGGGTCCTACTGGCTCACGGCGTGGGTCAACGCCGGCAAACCCCGGCCGCCGGAACGCTGAACGTCCTCGTGGGCCGCGAATCCTCTCTCGCTGAAAGGATTTTTGGCTGGCCGAAGGCCGAGCTGCACCTCCACCTGGAAGGCTCGATCGAGCCGGATACAGTGGTGGAGCTGGCCGCGCGCCGCGGACTGACCTTGGCCTTGCAGGAAGTGGCCGCGCATTACCACTACGCGGACTTCCGTGGCTTCCTGGAAGCGTTTAAATGGGTCACTTCTCTGCTCCGCGAGCCGGAAGACTACGCACTGATCGCCCGGCGCCTGGTTGAGAATCTTCGCCGCCAGAACGTGATCTATGCCGAGATCACCCTTTCCGCTGGCGTAATGTTGTTCCGCCGCCAGGATGTCTCCGCGAATTTCGCTGCCCTGCGCGACGCCGGAGAACAAGCGGGAATAAGCGGCCTGCGCCTTCAGTGGGTGTTCGACGCCACACGCCAGTTTGGCGCCGAGAAGGCCATGGAAGTAGCGTGGCTGGCAGCCCAGCATCGAAGCGGGGGCGTCGTGGCCTTCGGAATGGGCGGGGACGAACTATCGGTCCCGGCGGAGGAATTCCGCACTGTTTACGAATTCGCCCGTGAGGCGGGACTCCACACCGTCGTCCATGCGGGGGAGATCGGCGGAGCGGACGAGGTGCGCCGCGCAGTGGAAGTGCTGGGGGCGAAACGCATCGGCCACGGCATCGCCGCGGCCGCCGATCCGGTGGTCATGGCATTGCTCGCCGAGCGCCGCATCCCGCTGGAGATTTGTCCCACGAGCAACTTGCGCACCGGCGTACTGGCACGCTTGCGAGGCTACCCTTCGGTAGGGATCGCGCGGCATCCCATCGGCGAACTCGTGCGCGCGGGGGTTCCGGTGACTCTTTCCACCGACGATCCGGCGATGTTCGGCACCAACCTTGCCGCCGAGTATGCGGCCGCCGTAGAGGCAGGTCTCACGATTCAGGAGCTGGCGCAAGTGGCCGAGGCGGGGTTCGCGCACGCGTTCACGCTCGAGCGGGACCGCGAACCGCTGCTGGCACGCCTGCGCGCGGCGCTGTAGGCGCTGGTATACTGAAAAAGGAGCGGAAAATGAAAGCGCACGTGTGGGTGATGCCGAAGCAGACGGTGCTCGATCCGCAGGGAAAAACCATTCAGCACGCGCTCGCCTCGCTGGGCTTCGCTGCTGTCAAAGACGTCCGTCAGGGCAAATTCTTCGTGCTCGACCTCGACGGCATGTCCCGCGAAGAGGCGCAGAAGCAGGTGGAACGCATCAGTCGCGACGTCCTGGCCAATCTGGTGATCGAGGATTTCCGCTTCGAAATCGTGGAGTAGTTCACGACCCAATCATTTCACGGGTTCCGTAATACACGTATGCAGCAAAGGCCAGGCCCCGTATCCCCCAACGGTGCCGGCAATGATTATCCACCTCGAGCTGTGGATGAATCCCTTCTACCGCTGTGAAATTAACTGCGGCTGGGAGGCAAGATAGCCGGCGTAGGTATCCTTGAAGTCCTCGATATGCCCATCCTGAAAATGCCAAATCCGCGTGGCGACCTCGTCGATCACATCGTGGTCGTGCGTCACCAGTAACACAGTTCCCTCATACTTCTGCAGCGCAATGTTGAGGGCAACGATGGCTTCCAGGTCCAGGTGGTTGGTCGGTTCGTCCAGCACCAGGAAATTCGGCTTCTGCAGCATCAGCCGGCACAAGATCAGCCTCGCAGTCTCCCCACCAGAGAGCGCCCGCACCGGCTTCAGCGCCTCGTCGTCACTGAAGAGCATGCGGCCCAGAAGGCCGCGCAATTCCCCCTGTGAGGCGCTGGGATCGAACTGGTGAAGCCACTCGAGGACGTTGAAGTCTCCGGCGACAGATGCGGCGTGGTCCTGCGCAAAGTAGCCGGCGATCGCCTCGTGGCCCCACGTCACGGAGCCACCCGTATGGACGAATTGCCGCTCGGAATTCTCGATAAAGCCGGTTGCGTTGCGAATCAGGGATTTGAGCAGCGTGGTCTTGCCGGAGCCGTTGCGGCCCATCAGCGCGATCTTTTCTCCGCGCTCGATGCTGGCAGTGAAGGGGTGGAACACCCTTAGATCGCCGTATGACTTGGTGAGTTTCTTGAACTCCAGCGGGTGGCGCCCGGAAGGCCGCTTCATGTCGAACCGGATGTACGGCCGCTGGATATTCGACCGCGCCAGCTCGGAGGTCTGCAGCCGCTCCACTTCTTTCTGCCGCGAGGTGGCCTGGGCGGAACGCGTGCCGGCGGAAAAACGCGCGATGAACTCGTTCAACTGCGCGATTTTCTTTTCGCGCTGCGCGTTTTCGGCTTCGATGCGCGCGCGAATCTGCGTCTTGGCCACAACCATGTCGTCGTAGCCGCCGTTGTACATGATCACCGTCTGGTAGTCGATGTCGGCCGTGTGCGTGCTCACGCTGTTGAGAAAGTGCCGGTCGTGGGAGATGACGATCAGCACTCCCTCGTACTCGCAGAGATAATCCTGCAGCCAGTGAACCGAATCGAGGTCCAGATGGTTCGTGGGCTCGTCGAGCAGCAGCGCCGGAGGGCTGCCGAAGAGCGCCTGCGCCAGCAGCACGCGGACTTTCTGGCCGCCCTGCAATTCGCGCATCTTGCGCTCGTGCAGGCTGGCATCCACGCCCAGCCCGTCGAGCAGTATCGCGGCATCGGGCTCCGCGGTGTATCCTCCTTCTTCGCCCACGATCGCTTCCAGCTCGGCCAGGCGCATGCCGTCCTCGTTGGTCAGCGAATCGTGTGGCCGGGCGTGCAACGCCTCGCGCGCCTCCAGCGCCTTCCAGAGCCGGGCGTTCCCCATGATCACGGCATCGATCACGCGAAAGTCGTCGCAGGCAAACTGGTCCTGGCGCAATACACCGAGCTTCTTGGGGCGTGTGACCTCGCCCTTGGTCGGCTCGATCTCGCCGGTCAGGATCTTCATCAGCGTGGATTTGCCCGCGCCATTGGGCCCCGTGATGGCGTATCGGCGTCCGGCGAAAAAGGTGGTGGTCACGTCTTCGAACAGACGTTTAGCGCCGTACCGCATGGAAATGTTGTTAACGGAGAGCAAGGACAAGTAATTATAGCGTGGAATTGCCGGCCGTGCATGCCTAGTTGACCCATTGTAGCTCCAGCCTGTCCATCGGTCTCAACTTCGGATTCGCCGTAATCCGTCCAGAATCGATGCCAGCGCGCGCGGATCATTTCCTACAAGCCGGCTTTCCGGGACTGATCCCAGTTTATCTTTGTCGTGGGGTTTCAATGTGATTCAGGACCATGGGGCTTTGTCCCGCGTGGCCTGGGTAGCACGCAGCACTCTGTGTTCGAGCGCAAAACATCATGCACCAACGGCAACCCAGCCCGGGCTATTATTCTAAAATGTGACTGCCACGCCGAACACAGACGCCACGACCCCGCTTCGGACGCGCTTCCTCCGATCCTTTATTCGATGGCTTGTCATCGGCGTGGTGCTTCTCTGGTCGCTTGCCGCGCTGATCCTTCTGGCCACCCGGTGGATCGACCCACCGACAACCGCGGTGCACATCCAGCGCCGCTTGCAGGCCTGGATTCACCACACGCCGTATCGCGAACGCTACACATTCATTCCGCTCAGGCAAATCTCGGCCGATCTCCAGCACGCTGTAATCGCCGCAGAGGACGCGAACTTCTACCAGCACCATGGATTCGATTGGCACCAGATCGAAATCGCAGCCGAAGGCGATTTGGAAGGCGATCGCATTCGAGGAGCTTCCACCATTACGCAGCAGCTCGTAAAAAACCTGCTCTTCGGAACGGGCCGCTCATTTCTACGCAAGGGCGCGGAGGCCACACTGGTACCGGTGGCCGAATTCGTCCTCGGCAAACGGCGCATTCTGGAGATATACCTCAACGTGGTCGAATGGGGCCCTGGTATTTATGGTGCGGAGGCGGCGTGTCGTTACTACGACGAAACCGCAGCCCGGAATATCGGCCGGCAACAGGCGGCACGGCTCGCTGCAATTCTGCCGGCTCCCCTGAAGCGACGACCCGAGCGCATGGATAACTACAGCGCGATTATCCTTAAGCGGATGGGCCAAATGGGTTGGTAATCGTGGCTAACATTTTACCAATACGGCGATTTTTATTACTCCCGCGCTGGGTTCTGGCCGGATGGTCGCCGGTTCGGAAATTGCCGTCTCCACAACAAAGCATATGGCAGGAACCGGCGCGGCACCAATCTTGAGCTACCTCGGAAGATTAGTATCGCTAAACGCGCCTGTATTGACTGGTCTGGCCAACTTCCGAGTGGTCGGCAATTAATCCGTCTCATCGGTCAAGCGGCCCGGGGGCACGATTCGAGATATGATTTGAAATTGCCCCGTGCCTGCCATTCGCGCTTACCCAGTCGAACGGCAGGCAGCCGGGCGCGAAAGCACGGTTTGGTCCCCATCTCCTGTGACCCACGCCTTTGACGTCGTTATTCTCGGAGCCGGCGCTGCCGGACTGATGTGCGCGATCGAAGCCGGAAAGCACGGCCGGCGTGTTGCCGTGCTGGAGCGCTCGAATCGCATCGGCAAAAAGATCCTGATTTCCGGCGGCGGCCGCTGCAACTTTACGAATCTCGATTCCCGCCCGGAAAACTTCTTGTCCGCGAACCCGCATTTCTGCAAGTCGGCGCTGGCGCGATACACGCCGTCCGATTTCATTGCGCTGGTCGAAAAACATGGCATTCCCTACCACGAAAAAACGCTCGGCCAGCTCTTCTGCGACCGCTCTGCTGAAGATATCGTTGCCATGCTGGAGGCAGAGTGCGCGACCGCCGGCGTTAGGATTTTTACGGGCATAGAAGTCAGTGAAGTCCGGCACGCCAATGGCTTCCAGCTTGCCGCGGGCGATGTGGAATTCACTGCTCCGGCGCTCGTGGTCGCCACGGGCGGTCTTTCCATTCCTAAATCCGGCGCCACCTCGTTCGGCTACGATCTGGCACGCAAATTTGGGCTGGCGATTCGGGAGTGCCGGCCCGGCCTGGTCCCCATTTCCTTTGCTGAAAATGACCGCCATGCCTGGTGTGACCTCGCCGGAGTTTCCACTCCGGTTGTGGCCACTTGCGGCTCCCAGAGCTTTCGGGAAAGCATGCTCATCACGCACCGCGGCCTGAGTGGCCCGGCAATCCTGCAAGTGTCGTCGTATTGGAATGAATCGGAGCCGCTGGTGATCGATCTGGCGCCCGATCGTGAATGGACGGCCCCGCTTCGCCGCCGGGCCAGTCACCGCGATCCGCTGGACGCCAGAAGCGCGCTCCGCGAATTCCTTCCGCGCCGCCTGGCAGACCGCTGGCTGGAGTTGCATCCACCTGCGGATTGGACCAATCGCTCTCTCGATGCACTTGAACGGGAAATCCACGCCTGGAAGATCACACCTGCCGGCACGGAAGGCTACGAGAAAGCCGAAGTAACTGCCGGAGGCGTGGATACCGATGAGCTTTCCGGAAAGACGATGGAAAGCCGCAGAGTGCCCGGGCTCTTCTTCATCGGCGAAGTGGTGGACGTCACCGGCCATCTGGGAGGATTCAACTTCCAATGGGCCTGGGCCTCCGGTTTCTGCGCCGGACAAGCCCTTTCAAAGTCCTTTGGGGAGAGATTGGTCACTTCACATTGATGGTTCCGCGGCATTTGGGCGAGCCGCAGCGGCATTTGCATCGGATGGTGTCTTTCGAGAACTTGTAGTCAATGTTGAGTTCTTCGCCTTTCCGGATTCGCTTCCGGCTGTAGTAATAGATGTGCCCGCGGAGTCGCCGTCGTACCAGGTTCGGGTCGCAGCAATGGTTGATGAGCTCGGCCCCGCTCCCGCCCACGGCTCCGTCCACCACCCAGCGGCGGTCGAGAATGAAGAAGTAAAAGCGGCGCCGACGGCCGGAACGGATGATCCTGTTGAATCTCCGGTTTGCCGCGCGATACGAAATGCGCTCCCCTGTGTATTCGATCACTCTGCGGTTGCGCGGAATCGTCTCGCCCGCGAATACCCCGTATCGGTCCACGCGCGATCGTCCCACGAGCAGCAGAAACGGGCTGTGGCGGGGATCGATTCTGGCTGTGAACTGTTCGAGCGCTTTCATGTCCCGGCCTCGCCCTCGCGGGCCGCGGTAAGCTTATAAGAAATTCGGCAGCGCGTGTCCATTGGTAACGCCGCAGAACGGCCGTCGCCGACGGACCCCGCGGCGGTGTGCTACTCTGGTGATGTTTCCCACAACCTGCTCGAACGAATCTGGTGTACGAGGAGTGCCGAATCTATGTGCGGGATAGTTGGTTATCTGGGTCCGAAAAAAGTGGTGCCGCTTATTATTGACGGCCTGAAGCGGCTGGAATACCGCGGCTACGATTCGGCGGGCATCGCCGTTGTGGCGCAGAACGGAAAACTGGAGGTACGACGGGCGTCGGGAAAACTGCGCAACCTGGAAGAGGCCCTGCGACTCTCCCCGATCGATGGAATCTACGGCATTGGACACACCCGCTGGGCCACGCACGGGCGGCCCACGGAAGAGAACGCGCACCCGCACCGCGATTGCACCGGCGAGATCGTGGTCGTTCATAACGGCATCATCGAGAACTACCTGGAGCTGAAGCAACGCCTGGCCGCGGAAGGCCACAAATTCGTCACGGAAACGGACACGGAGGTTGTTGCCCACCTCGTCGAGCATTACGCCAAGCTCGGCGGCCTGCCGCTGGAGGAGGCGGTGCGCCGCGCCGTCAAGGAATTGACCGGCGTGTTCGCGCTCGTGATTCTCTCCACGAAGGACCCGAACAAAATCGTGGCGGCGCGCTGGGGGCCTCCCGCAGTGATTGGTCTGGGGCAGGACGAGTTTTTCGTGGCCAGCGACATTCCCGCGCTGCTCCAGCATACGCGCGACATCTTCTTCATGGCCGACGGCGACATCGCCGTGCTCACTCCACAGGGTGTCCGGGTCACCGATTTCGAGGGACGCCCGCTGCAGCGCCCGGTCCAGCACGTCACCTGGGACCCCATCATGGCGGAGAAGGGCGGCTTCAAGCATTTCATGCAGAAAGAAATTTTCGAGCAGCCGCGCGCCACGCGCGACACGCTGCTCGGCCGCATGTCGCTCGAAACGGGACGAGTCTTTCTGGACGAGATGGACATCACCGAAAAGGAGTTCCAGAACTTCAGCGCGGTGAGAATCGTGGCCTGCGGCACGAGCTGGCATTCGGCTCTGGCCGCCAAGTTCATGATCGAGCGCCTGGCCCGCATTCCGGTCGAGGTCGATTACGGAAGCGAATTCCGGTACCGCGACCCCATTGTGGGGCCGGAGCAACTCGTGATTCTGGTCAGCCAATCCGGCGAGACGGCGGACACGCTGGCGGCGCAGCGCGAAGCCAAGCAGAAGGGCGCCAAGACGCTGGCCATCTGCAACGTCGTGGGTTCGATGATGACGCGTGAGGCTTGCGGGACCATCTACACTCACGCCGGGCCGGAGATCGGAGTGGCCTCCACGAAGGCGTTCACCAGCCAGTTGGTGGCCCTGCATCTGGTGGCCATGTATCTGGCTCAGACGCGCGGAACCTATCCGGTGGAGAAGGCCAAGTGCCTGCTCCAGGAGTTCACGCGCTTGCCCAACAAAATGGAATCGATCCTGCAGCGCGACGAGGAAATCGAAGAGCTGGCGCGCCAACTCTTCCGCCGCACCGATTTTCTCTACCTCGCCCGCGGCATCCACTATCCCATCGCTCTCGAGGGCGCGCTCAAGCTCAAGGAAATCTCCTACATCCACGCGGAGGGCTACCCGGCCGGGGAGATGAAGCACGGCCCCAACGCGCTGATCGACGAGAACCTGCCGGTCGTGGTGATCGCGACGCGGGATGAAAAAGACGAAGCGTCGATGCTGCGCTACGAAAAGACCGTCTCCAACATAAAGGAAGTCAAAGCCCGCGACGGGATTGTCATCTCCGTCGTCACCGAAGGCGATCGGGTGGCGCGCGAGGCTTCCGATCACGTGCTGGAGGTTCCGGCGGCCCCGGAAACGCTGTCGCCCCTGCTCGAAATCCTCCCGTTGCAATTGCTCGCCTACCACATCGCCGTGCGCCGTGGCTGCGATGTGGACCAGCCGCGAAATCTGGCGAAATCCGTAACCGTGGAATGACGCGGGAGCGCTCTGCCGTGGCTCCGAGAGACGCCGCAGCGACTCTGTCGCGCTGCCGTGCGGTAATGGCGCGATGCGTTTTGCTCGCAATCGCCGCCTCTCTACTGCCGGCTGTGCTGTGCCGCCCCGCCGCCGCGCAGGCGCCCAATCCGCCTCCCACAACTTCCAAGGTTGTCTCCGTAAATTTTACCGGCTCGAGCCGCTTTCCCCAGGACACCCTGGCGCGCAGCATCGGCCTGGCCCCGGGAACGATCGTGAGCCGCAGCGACATCGAGGCGGCTGCGGACCGCCTGGCAAAACTCGGCTGGTTCGACGAAGTCCGTTACAAATTCGACAGCACCACACGAGGAGTGGAAATCCACTTCACTCTGCACGACGCCCCGTGCCACCCCTTGTGGTTCGACAATTTTCCCTGGTTTACCGACGCGGAAATCGAATCCGCGATCCGGTCCACCGGAATGCCCTACGACGGCACGGCGCCGGAATCGGGAACCGGGCTGGACGCTTCCCGGGAGGCGATTGCCGCTCTTCTCAAGGCGAATAATATCCCGGGCGAGGTGGAAGGCGAGCTGGTGCAGGCCCCGGAATCGGACGGCATGGTGGAGAGGTTCCGGGTGACCGGTCCCAAGGTCACTGTGAGTTCGCTGACCTTCTCGGACGCCCTCGCGCAAAATGACCCACGGCTGAAGCAAGTGCAGGACGTGATCGTCGGCAAACCCTACTCGCGCTATACGCTGGCCATCTTTCAGGTCGAGCAGGTGCGGCCTGCCTACACGTCGAAGGGTTACCTGCGCGTTCGATTCGGAGAGCCGGTGGCGCAATTTATCGGCGACCCGACAAAACCGCTCTCCAAGGAAATCAATGTGCAATTGCGGATCGAGCCTGGCACGCAATACCACTGGGGTGGAGTCGCCTGGAGCGGGCAACTCGCCCTGGACGAAGCGGCGCTCAATGGCTTGCTGGGATTTGCTCCCGCGGAGCCGGTGGATGCCCTGAAACTGCAAGCGGGGTGGGACGCGATTGCCAGGGAGTACGCGAAACGCGGATATCTCGAAGCGAAGATAGACCCCGCAGCGAACTACAACGATTCCGAAGGCCGGGTTTCCTTCTCCGCGCAGGTGCTCGAAGGGATTCAATACCGCATGGGACAGCTCGTGCTTACTGGCCTCTCACTCACCGCGGAGCGCCAGTTGCTCGCCCACTGGAAGATCGCCCGCGGAGACATTTTTGACAACAGCTACTTCGAGGAGTTTCTCAACGGCGGGGCCTACAAGATTTTCAAAGACACGCCGATACATTTCCAGCGCATCGAGCACCTGTTGAGGACCAATCCGCAGACAAAGACCGTGGATGTGCTCTTGAATTTTCAGTAGGCCATTTCCCAGCCATCGGCCGGGTGGCCCACACGTCGGTTTTACGTGCGGGGGCGGGTGCCGCGTCCTTTCCGTCCTCGGAAAGGGCGCGACTTTTTCCTGCTTATCCTTCCCCACCTTTCTTCAATAGTTTATGCCCCAGGATCGTTTCGACTTGCTCCGCATATTCGGAAAACCGCACCCTTTGCTGAGACGACGCAAAGGGCTGCGGCACCCGCACCCAAACGTCACCCCAGCACTCGGCGGGGAATTGCAGAAGTGGTATGCTCCCCAGGTGGAAAACGGTCAACAGGATAATGGAAGCAAATTCGATGCGCCACCCGCCCAGGAGCTAAAGACCAAGTACGAAGACGACGGCCCAGGAGAGACTCTCCCAGATGGTGAATGACTCAGTAAGAACATTCTGGCAGTGGTTCGGGGAAAATGCGGACCTCCTCAAGACGCTCTATTCCGGCGAGCAATATGGACGTCTGGCTGAACAAGTGAATCGTGCGCTGGACAGGGTGAATCCCGGGCTCGCATGGGAAGTAGGAGCTGGGCAAACAAAACCTTACTTGCTCACTATTTCGGCGGAGGGCAATCCGGAGCTTCGCGACATCGCCGAATTGATGGTGCAGCAAGCACCGCCGCTGGAAGAATGGGAGTTTCATTCGTCTCGACCCGCAAGTCTCGCCCCCAAGAGAGTCCAGCTCCAGGAAAGGAGCGAGAGTTTCGACACCTCGTCCTGGTCATTCGTCCCTGTCGAGCGACCCGAACAGGGAAGGCTCGATTTGGTCATCGTCGACGACGAACTCGCGGCCTCAGACCGCGAGTCTGCCATGAAAGCGGTTTCTATTTATCTCGACCAGATACTCGGAGAAGATGCGGTCGAGTCGTGGATCGGCAGGTTTAGTCTGGAGAGTCGGGGAGCCGCTCACGGCAAGAAAATACTCAAACTGGAGGAACTGCCAGACTATTTGCTTTGGGCCACGCACCGAGAAAGCAAGCCCCTTAAGAAGACTGGGGGCCATTGACCTTTCACGCTCAAGGAGCTCGTCGCCCGCCCGATTTGATGCCGGCGACGGCCGCCGCGTCTTCAAATCGAGTGGTAAGCTATACTGGTATGGTGCAGGTGGTGAAATCCTGGGCGAAACCGACGCCTGCGGCAACACCACCGCCGAATACATTTTCTTCGGCGGAAAACGCATCGCCATGATCCCCTGGAGCGGCACGATCTGCGCGTCCACTGTGGCAGGCAATCCGCAGTACTACGTCGAGGATTTTCTCGGCAGCTCCCGCATCCTCACCCAGAACAATGGAGTCCTCTGTTATGACGCGGACTTCACTCCATTCGGCGGGGATCGGCCTTACACAGATAATTGTCCCGCCGCCAACAACTACAAGTTCGAAGGCAAAGAGCGCGACACGGAAACAGGCAACGACGATTTCGGCGCTCGCTACTATTCCTGGCGTTTTGGCCGCTGGCTCAGCGCGGACTGGTCGGCAGTCCCGGTTCCAGTCCCCTACGCCAATCTGACCAATCCTCAGACGCTCAACCTCTACGCCATGGTCGCAGACGACCCCGAATCCTTCGCCGACCTCGACGGGCACTGCTGTTCCGATTGGGCCGACTGGATCGAACAAAAAGTGGCGGTCTTCCAACAGGATGGGATGGCAGCGAATGATCATGTCAGCCCTATGGTTGCTGCCATCAATACGTTCGCCAATGGCGTCACAGCTGACCTTGCAAACGGCACCGCTAATGTTCTGAGAATGGGTGATGGTACGGCTGCGGCCATCGACTCGGCGAAGCAGGGCGACTACGTTGGCGCGTTATCAAACCTCTCGGAAGATGGCGGGAGAGTGGGACAGGTAATCTTGGGAGTGATCACCGTAGCTGGCCCCTCTACTCCCGCCACGCCTGAGCAAGGAGCTGGAGTTGCTAGCGAGATTGGGAGGAATCGCGTCACCCTGGACAACGGCAGCAAAGTCGACCTTGCCGGAAAGGCACACCCTGAAGAGTCGACAGGTAAAAGTATTCCCACGCCCCACATCAAGGATCCGACTTTCAACACGGATCCACAAACCGGCCAAGTGTTCCAAAACAAATTCGGCCCAGTAAGGCCTGCTACCGTCGGCGACGTGAATGCAGCCGCGAAAGCCGCGGGCGCCACGCCCCCTGTTCGCACACCGCCCCCTCCTCCGGTGCCAAGGCCAAACCAGGGTGAGGACCCACCGGAATGAAACCCTTCATCTTTGTGGGATATCTGATCCAGGAGCCGTACTGGAAAACGTGGCCCAACCGAGACGGATATCGAGTCGCTTCCATCGAGCGGGAGTGGCACCCGCAATTCAATAAGTTTCAATGGAACAAAGTCGATGGCGTTGACAATCCCACTCGATTCTTGACTGAGCTGCCGCAGCTTGAGAGGCTCTCTCTGGAACCACACGAGTGCAAGTCTGTTTTTCACAAACAGTGTCCAGCCTGGGTCATCTCCGGCTATTCGTTTGAGCGCAATTTTGTCCAGCAGGAGACGATGACCTCGACTGACGGCAAGGTGACGCTTCACGAGTTTGGATATGCTTTGAAGATGAAGCGTACTGAGGACGGCCTGACACTCCTCGGGTACGAAGTACTGGACGCGGAAGATACCTTTCTTTCCATTCTCAACGGCTGTGACTACACGGTGGAACAGGTACGCGAGATGGCAGGCCCCCTGAACGATTACAGCCTGTTCTCTTCTGTGGAAGATGCAGAGCGCTTCAAAGAGGCGATCAAGACGGACCCGAAGAATCCGAGGATCATTCCGGACCACAATCGAGGGGTCATCATTCAGGTCTGGGGCAGACCTTGAACCCCGGGCTGATTAGATGACGGCGTCGGCTCTTTCCACCGAGTAAACTTGGTTGCTGTCAGACGACCAAAGTCGGAAGAAAGGAGCCCAGCAATGGCAGGAGGCGAGATCCTGGCGGAAACCAACGCTTCGGGCTCGACGACGGCCGAATACATTTTCTTCGGCGGCAAACGCATCGCCATGCTTCCCGCAGGCGGCAGCGTGCAGTATTACGTCGAGGATTTTCTCGGCAGTTCGCGCGTAGTCACCCAGAACAACGGCGTGGTTTGTTACGACGCGGACTTCACTCCATTTGGCGGGGATCGGCCTTACACAGATAATTGTCCCGTCGCCAACAACTACAAATTCGAAGGCAAAGAGCGCGACACGGAAACCGGCAACGACGATTTCGGCGCCCGGTATTACACCTGGCGATTCGGCCGCTGGCTGAGCGCGGATTGGTCGGCAGTCCCGGTCCCGGTCCCGTACGCCAACCTCACCAACCCGCAGACGCTCAACCTTTACGCCATGGTTGCCGACGACCCCGAATCCTTCGCCGACCTCGACGGACACTGCGGGGACGGATCAGGTCCAAGCTGCGTCCTTCAGACTGTGGAGGTTGTAACCCGGTTTGCTAGTGACCCCGGAGGATTCTTCAAGTCTTTCATCTGGGGAGGAGTTAAACAAGAGCTGGGAACGATACGCGAGAATCTCGGGATGAAGCCCGCACCTGAACTCAGCCCTTCGAACGACGTTGAGCGTGCGGGCGCTGCGACGACGGCGGCAACAATCGAAGCCGCCGCGGTGGTTGTGCCGCTGGTTGCTGGCGTCGAGGACGAGGAGCCAGCTGGTGCAACGCTGAAGCCCGGACCGCATGCGGCCGAATCCGTGCCCGCATCTGGTCCCCGAATCACTACGGCCGAGCAAACCGAGATTAACCGAATTGGACAGACCAGCGGATGTCACACCTGCGGTACGAAGGACCCGGGAACCAAGAGCGGAAACTTTGTGGGGGACCACCAGCCTTCCACCGCGCTGAATCAAGCCGGGAAACCCCAGAGTCTGTATCCACAGTGCCTGCACTGCAGCCAAGTGCAGGGTGGGGAGGTAAGAGCAGCACAGCAGGCACAGCCGCCACCGCCGCCACCGCCACCTCCGCCTCAAACGCCGGACTAACCCTAAGACCATGCCTCCACTTCTTCTCAAAAAAAACGGCCTAGTCGTTTTCACGCAAGGCCTAATCGATGGCGGCCGACAAGAGCTACGTATCCGGGTCAACGAGACCTCACTTTTGGACGAGGCCGAGAGCTTTCTCCGCTTCGTTGCGGAGTATGCGGGAAGTGGCGCGGTGATTAGACCTGGGGAGACGATGAACTACGGCTATTGGCTAGTAAAATTCGAGACCGTGAACCCGGGGCTCTTGGAGGTCTGGGAATACAATCCCGAGGCGACCCAATTTGTCCTGGGCGGATCCCTCACTCTCAACTACTGGCGCGAGCAACATCGAGTCTGCAAGCTTCTCGCAGCGGACTTCGCTCCACCGCGCCCGGACAAACTGACGGCGGTTTCGGCGGGAGTCATGGAAGGGCTGCCAGTCCAAGGTGTTAGGTATCCATGGCAGGAGCACATGTCCGGGTGGCTGCTGGTAACAGAGAAATGGAACAACGACGTGAAATCACTGACAAACCATCACACCTACCACGTGACGGCTGCCCGGCCTGACGTTGCTCCCTATATCGCTCTCCCGGTTGGATACCGCTTCGACCTAACCAAAGGCCAAAAAGCTTGGCTCGACCCGCAAGTGCAAAGCCAGCCGCAAATCTAGAGTCCCTCTTATGAATAATGCGAGCGCGGAATCCATCCTACGACGGCGACGGCCGCCGCGTCTTCAAGTCGAGTGGTAAGCTGTATTGGTACGGCGCGGGAGGCGAAATCCTGGGGCGGGTGGCACATCCTTCTTTCCGCTTCTGATTCTGGTCCGGGTTTTGCTGGGGTGCCCCATCTTTCCCGCATTTCAGGGAAAGGTGGGGCCCTTCCTCAATCCTCTCCCTGCCTCCTCACCACTTGAAATCGATCGCCAGCAATTCTGACCCGCATCCGGCGTACGCCGCTGCACTGCTCCACGCCCAATCGTCTGGACGCACCACCAGCCCGCGCTTGACTGGATTGCTGTGCATGTACTCCAGCTTTTCGCTTCACTTCTTCGCACTCCATGCGTTGAAATCGTGAAACCGCCGCTGCCAGAACTGCGGCAGCGCCGCGGGACCGTCCGCGAAGTTCAAGCGGAGCTGTCCCGCAGGCACGCGCTTACGGCGCTTGCGCCGCATTTCGCGTGACACTCTCTGCTTGAGAACCTGCATCACCGTGGACGGGGTGCCCTTGCGCGGCTCGCTGATCAGCATGTGAATGTGTTCTGGCATGATGACGTGCCCCACCACCGTGAATCCGTATTGTTCCCGCACCTGTCCCAGGGTTTTTAGAAATACGTTGCGCGCCCGCACGGAACGGAACAGGGGCAGCCGCCGGTAGCAACTGCACGTGATGAAATGCAGATCCCGGTCGCCATAACGGCGTTTCAAATTCTTCGGCATCCAGACGACACCAACTGCCCCACCCTTCCCTGAAGTTCGGGAAGAATGGGGCACCCTCGTTTCTATACTCCCCGATGAATTCCAACAAGTGGTATCCTTGCGGCGTGAGTAGGAGTCCATCGGAGGATTCGAGAATCTCCTGTGGGGCACCCGGCTCGTGGTGCGTGAGCCCATGGTAGTTGAACTCGATACCGCGGCGCGACTCAGATACGTAGTTACCAGCGGTCTGCTGCTGGCTCTGGCGTTTATCGCCAATGGCATCTACGTGTTCGTAACCGGTTTCCAGCCCCCTGGACTCAGCCGCCGCCTTCCGTCCGCGCGGCGGATGGGACCGCTGACACGTCTGTGGGGGGGGCTCATCCCCTCGTTTATTGGCAGCTACATACTTACTCTTCTTATTGTCATGGCCGCTCGCCGACACGTCCCGCCACTCACAGTGGTGGAGTGGCTGAAAACCCGTTCTGACTCCTTTCCGGGGATATTCTGCCTAGGGGGCGCGGGAATCTGGTTCCTGATTCGCCCAGGCACGGTGATCAAGTGGGTTCATCAGTCACGTCAGACCGCAGCTAGCGAAAGCGAGCAGCGGGGGGAGCTGCTCACGGTCAGGCTGCTTTCGGCGATGCTGCTGGGTATGGCGGTTCTCATGCTAGCCACCATCCTCTGGACCCCAGCAAATGTTCCGTAGTGCCCTTGGACGGGCTCCAGGCCTGCTCCCTCCTCCCATGCAGAAGTGATCGACCTGCCCCTGAAGTGCCCCCTGGCTCCGCAATCTGCAACTCTCGACCCTGAACCCTCAACTGTGGATCTCCGTTTTTTCATACTATTTACTTCTTGACAATCTACCTTCACTTGGTTATAATGCACGCGGCTAAATATCGATGACCCTCGCCATCCCAATCCGAGAGAGGAACAGAGCATCTCAAGCTAAATGCTTTGGATTCTGCACTTGCACGCCCTCATTTTTGCGCGAAGACCCAACCCCTTTGCTTTCTGCAGATACAAAATCGTCTCGCATCTGCACATTCCACGGCTACTTAAAGTCCCGTATTTTCAACGCGCGCCCCGTTCTCTCCGCTTTTTTTCGCCTAACTCCTTTCGCTTGTGCAGATGCAAAATACCGGGGGTGGGGGCGATATTGCTTCTCGAAAGCAAATGTATGGTCCTTACGCCCCGTTCTCCCATCTCTCGTTGTTCATCTTTCTCTTTCCCTCTCTCCACTGTTCACCAGTCACAAGTCACCAGCCACCGCTCCTATAACCCTTTTAGAATGCGTGTTTACATGACGACTCTAGCTAAGCTCTTTAGAATGAATATTTGCATCATGTGGGTAGGGGTGGGGGGCGCGCCCGCCGTGGCGGGTACCCCACCCCTGCGTCGCTGTCGGCCCGCCAGTGGCACGTGCTCTACGCTGCGAAGATCGCGATGATTGAAAACGAAACGCCCGAATCCTCCGTGCCCGCCGCTTTCCGCGGATGCCCCGGCTCGCGCAATCTCTCACAGGCCTTTGCGCTCGGCCATTCAGGCCGCCGCCTTCTCCCCCTGCCAGAATCTGCGCGTAGAGAGGCGGCCAATGCCCGCGCGGAGTCCGAAATCGAAAAATCCGCATTCTCGGGTCGCGTGTGTCGTACACCCGTCCATCGGGATATACTTCGGCGGATGGATGCGACGGCGCCGAACGGTCTGGCGGTGGAAAAAGAAGGGCGCCTCATGGCTCGGCTGGGCGCTCTGCCTTCGATCGTGATAGCTCTCTCGGGCGGGGCGGATTCGGCCTATCTGGCCTGGGCGGCGCACCGTGCGCTCGGTTCCCGAGCGCTTTCGGTCACGGCGATTTCGCCGAGCTTCCCGGCATACGACCGCGAGCAGGTGGAGCTGCTGGTGCGTGCCGCGGGCCTGCGGCACGAGTTCATCGAGACCAATGAGCTGGAAAACCCGCTCTACGCGGAAAACCGGCCCGACCGCTGCTACCACTGCAAGGACGAGCTGTTCACGGTTCTCGGCCGGCTGGCCGCCGAGCGCGGATTTACGGCCGTGGCCTATGGCATCAACGCGGACGATACCGGCGATTTTCGGCCCGGCCACCGCGCCGCGGGCGAACACGACGTTCTCTCGCCGCTGCTGGATGCCGGCCTGACGAAGGCGGAAATCCGCGCGCTTTCGCGGCAGGCGGGGTTGCCCGCCTGGGACCGCCCGGCCTCGGCCTGCCTTTCCTCGCGCATTCCGTACGGCTCCGAGGTGACCGTGGAAAAGCTGGCCCAGATCGAACAGGGAGAAGCGGTGCTTCGGGAAATGGGCTTCCGGCAGTTTCGCGTGCGGCATCACGGCGAACTGGCCCGCATCGAAATCGCCGCGGACGAGATGCCGCGCGCGCTGGACGCCGCGGTGCTGCGGGAGATGGGGCAGCGGCTGCGCGCCGCTGGGTTCCTCTACGTAACGCTCGACGTGGAGGGCTACCGCCAGGGCTCGCTCAATGCGGCGTTGAAGGTGGTGGGATAGTCGGAGCGTGACGGAACTTTTTCGCTGCGGCCGGCGTTTCCCAATATAGAGGCTGGGCCCGCAGTGCCTGGCCTGCGCTACAAGGGATTCATGGCGTTACACACAACACGAGCGGCGCGGCTCGGATGGCTCGCAGCAGCAGCCGCGGGCGTGCTCCTCCAGGCCGGATGCATGATTGGCCGGGGGGAAGCCACATTTGCGCGCACGCTGAAGGTGGATGGGCCGGTCCGCCTGGAAATCAACACCGGCTCGGGCCGGATTGTGGTCCGGAACGGGAGCGCGGGAGAGGTGCGCATCAGCGGCGAAGTGCGTGCTGGAGGAGTTTTCGGCTCGAGCGGCAGCCGGCGGGCCGCGGAGATTGCTTCAAATCCTCCCATCGATCAGAGCGGAAACCTGGTGCGGCTCGGCTCCACTCGAGGAAACATGGGCTGGGGTAACATCTCCATCAGCTACACCGTCGAGACGCCCGCGGACACCGAAGTGAACGCGAGAACGGGCTCGGGAGACGTTCAGATTACAGGCGTGCGCGAGCAAGTGGGAATCACCATGGGCTCCGGCGTGGCGCGCCTGGACGACGTGGGCGACAACGTCACCATCTCGCTGGGTAGCGGCAAGATCGAAGCATCGAGGATCCAGGGCAGCGTCAGTTTTCACAGCGGCTCGGGCGAACTGACCTTTCGGGACGTCAAAGATGACGTCCGTGGCACCACCGGCTCAGGCTCGATCGATGTGGACCGGACACACGGGCGCATCAACGTCGGCACAGGAAGCGGGCCCATCCGGGTCAGTGGCGCGATGGACGACCTGCGCGCCTCCACAGGCTCCGGAAGAATCGAGATTCATGGAAATCCGGCCGGCAACGCGTTCTGGGATCTCGGCGCGGGATCGGGTGAAATTACCCTGGCGGTGCCCGGATCGGCGAGTTTCGCGCTGACCGCGCGCACCAGCTCCGGCGATGTGCGCGTCGACATGCCCATCAGCATCGAGGAACGGACTCGCAAGTTCCTCCGCGCTCGCGTCGGCGACGGAAAAGCGCACGTCAACGTGGAAACCAAGTCGGGAAATATTCGCATCGTGCAGGGCGGCGCGACCTAGCCGGCACTTCTCACCAGCTTCCCGCGTTCGCAGGAACGAACGCGCGCATCCGCCCGCTCTGGCTCTCGGCCGGCGCAGCCGTTCGCCCCACTCTTTCGCTGATTCGAAATTCCGCTAAATCACCCGCAGCGTAAGCGTCAGCGGTGGATTGATTACGGCCTTTCCGGTGATGGGATTGATTGCCGTAACCGTGACGGCGTAATTGCCCGCGGGCGTCGTGGGTGCGCCGGGTATCGCCGGCGGCGGATTGTTGATGCAGCCTGCCCAGGTGACCACCAGCAGGATCAGCAGGAGTGCTGGCGCGGCGCGAGCCAGCCACGGCCTCGGCGCCACGCGCCGCAGCAGGACAAACAGCGCGAGCGTTCCCACCCACAGCCCGGCAAACGGCGCAGGAAGGATTGGCGGCGACCCCCCAACCGGCCGGTAGACGAGCGCGGGGTTGCAGTTCGTCAGCACAGTCACCGTGATCAAAGGGGGCGTCGCACCGCCAACCGTGACCGGCGACGGCGAAACCGAGCATCGCGTGTACGGCGCTGTCGATGTGCAAGAGAGATCCAGCGTGATAACCAGTCCTGGCGTCCCCGTGACGTTTAGCGGGTACTGCGCCGTATCCCCCGGAATCACCGACGCCGAGGCCTGGCCTCCAGGTGGCGGCACGATGTTCACCATGGCGCCGATGCCGGAGAGCGAAACCGAGTGAGGATTGCCGGGCGCGTTGTCCATGATGGTGAGCGTGCCCGTTTGCGTGCCCGTGGCATTCGGCGTGAAGTTCACCCCGATCATGCAGTTCTGCCCCACGGGAACGGTGGTGCAGGTGTTCGTCGGCACGCCGAATTGGGCGCTGGCCGTCGCGCTCATGATCGTGAGCGGGGCTCCTCCGGAGTTGGTTATGGTGATGGTTTGCGTCGCACTGGTGCTGCCCACCAGCACCGCGCCGAAGAACAGAGGCGCGGAGAGATTGAATCCAGGGACGTTGCTGGAACCGGTGCCGGAGAGGTAGATCGTCTGCGAGCCGCCCGCGGCATTGTCCACGATCACTATGCTGCCGTTGCGCGTGCCCACGCCCGAAGGTGTGAAGGTGATGTTGATGCTGCACATCCCCCCGTTCGCCGCCACGCTGGGCAGGCAGTTGTCCATTTCGGCGAAGTCCCCAGTGGGAGCGATGGCGCTGATATTCAGCGGTGAGCCGCCTGTATTCGTCAGGATCACCGAAGTTACGGAGGAGGTCACACCGACCGCCTGCGTGCCGAAGCCAAGTGGAGCCCCGGGCGACGTCACCAGCGGTGTGCCGGGAGACGTGGAGAGCGCAAGGTTGGCCGTTGCTGGCGTGGCCCCTGTGCCCGTCAGATTCGTCGTCTGCGTGAGCGTCGCTGCCCCGAAATTATCAATCACGGTGAGCGTGCCGGTGCGCGCGCCCGCAGCCGTTGGCGTGAATGTGACGTTGATGGTGCACGGCGAATTCGCGCCTAGCGAAACGCCGCAGGTGTTGGATGCCACGGAAAAGTCGCCGCTGGCCGTAATGCTCGAAATGGACAACGCGACCGTGTTGGGATTCGTCAGCGTGGCGGCCAACGTAGTGGGAGTGTTGAGCGGCTGCGTCCCCGCAAACGTCAGCATCGGCTGCGGCGTCAGCGTCGGGGCGGCCACTCCTGTGCCGTTGATGGTCACATTCTGCGGACTCGCCGGCGTGTCGCTCGCGTTATCCGTGAACTGCAGCGTGGTTGTCCGGGCGCCCACCGTCGGGGCCGCGGGACTGAACGTGACGGAGACGATGCAATTCGCCCCTGCGGCAAGCGACGAGCCGCACCCATTCGTGATGCCGAACTCGCCGCTGTTGCCGCCGCTCAGCGCCACCCCGGTGATGCTGACGGGCGATGTTGCCGAGGTGTTGGTAAGCGTTACAAACATCGGCGCGCTCGTCGTTCCAAGCACCTGAGCGGGGAATGTGAGCGCTGCGGGCGGATTGGGGCTGAGCGTGATGGTGGGGAGCGGCAGTTCGGTTCCGCTGACGTTGATGGTCTGCGGGCTGTTGGTGGCGTTATCCACGATCTGCAGCGTTGCCATGCGCGGGTTCGTGCCCGCGGCGCCAGGCTTAAACGTCACGCTGAGGGTGCAATTGCCCCCGGCGGGGGGCACTGCGGTGGTGCAGCCGGTAGCGGTGAAATCTGCCGCATTCGCTCCGGTGAATGTGAGCGGCTGAGTCACTGTAAGGTTTGCAGAACCGGCAGCCGCGTCGTTGGTGATCGTAACCATCTGTGCCGCGCTCGTCGTCCCCTGTACCTGCGGACCAAAGGTAAGGCTGAGCGGCGGGATAGACGCGTTGGGTGGCGGCAGAACGCTCGTGCCGCTGAGGCCGAAGCTCGGATTCGTAGTTCCGTCGTCCATCACCGTCAGCGTGGCAGTGCGCGCGCCCGGGGGCGTGGTTGTCGGCTTAAACGCCACCAGGATGCTGCAGTTGCCACCAGCCGACACCTGTATGCCGGTGCAAAAGTCTGAGGTTATGGTGAACTCCCCAGGATTGGTGCCGCCGAGAGCCACGCTGGTGATATCCACCGGCGATGTTGTGCTTGTGTTTGTGAGGAGGAATTGCTGAGCTGCGCTCGTCGAGCCCACTGCGGTTGTGCCCGGAAAGGCAAAAGGATTCGTGCCGGATGTGGGCGGGGCGGGAGCGAGCGTGACCGTAGCTAGAGGCAGGCCCGTGCCCCTCAAGCTCACCGTACAGGGGGTGGAGGCAGGACAGTTCGCGTTGTTCGAGATGATCAGCGTCGCGGTTTCGGCAACGCTGACTGCGCCGGTCGCAGCGGTCGGCTTGAACTTCACGCTGATCTGGCATGAGGCGCCGCCGCCATTCACCGTGGCGCAGTTGTCCGTCTCCGGAAAGTCGGTGGTGTTCGAGCCGCCGAAGCTGATTGTGTTGGTCAGTGCGGCACTCCCTTGATTGAAGATTGTCAAAACTTGCGCATTGGGGTTGGTCATGTTCTGGAGGATGGGCGAGAAGGTGAATGTGAGCGGGATCGGCACCGTGAGCGAGGGAGAGAAGCAGGCTGAGGCGCTGCTCGTCGGATTGATTATGGTCAGAAAGCCGTTGTAGTCAGCAGTGAATTGTCCGGATTCATTCAGCGCGCTCGGCACCGGATTGATCAGGCAGAGGCCCAGCGGATTTGAATTGTCCGGAGTGGTGTACGAGGTGGTCCTGCCGGCCAGATAGATTCGTCCGTTGGAATCGAGGGCGATGGCACTTCCCACATCCGTGGGGAAATTCCCCGGGTTGAAAAGGCTAAAAAAATTGTTGAGGCCACCGTAATAGGTCGAGAACAGGAGGTCCGTGCCGGCCGGATTGAGCACGGAGACAAACGAGGTGGGATTGAAGGACCCCGCATTGGTCTGAGTCTGAAGGGCGATTGCGGTGCCTCCCTTGTTGGTGAGCGGGAAGCCTGAATCGATCCCGCTCGCCGTCGATCCGGTGATGAATGCGTCGCCACTCCCGTCAAGGGCGATACCCAGCCCGATGTCATCGTTCTGGCCGCCCAGATACGTGGCATAGAAGGCGCCGGCATCCGCAGAGGGCGAGAACTTCACCACGAATGCGTCGTAACCGCCGCTGAGGGACGTCTGAAACTTGCCGGTGCCATACGACGTCACTGGCTGAAAGTCACCCGATCGCGTTTCACCGGTCGCATAGACGTTGTTGCTGGTATCGATGGCAATCGCGTTCACCTGATCGGCGGAACTCCCGCCCAGAAACGTGCCGTAAGACACGCTCGTTCCGGCAGCGTTCAACACGAAGACGAAGCCGTCCCCGCAGGTGAAGACTGCCCCCGGCCCGCACGTCGCCGCATCATTCGAGGTGGTCTGGAGCGCGCCGGATGTTATAGCGCCCGTATTCGCGAAGGAATTGTCCGTCGTTGAAAACGTGACGCCGCCTACGTAGGCGTTATCGTTGCCGTCGACGGCGATGGCCAATCCCGCGTCCGTTTCGAAGCCACCCACGTATGTCAAGTATTTCAGCGTTCCCGGCGGGTTGGCACACCCAGTGGTACACGCCGGATTGAAGATTTCCCCGACAAAGGCATCCCCCGCCCCGTTATAAAAGTTTTGGAAGGAAGGGGTCGTCGTGGGAAAAAATTCGCCCGCTATGCCGGTCAGAAACGCATTCCCACTGCCATCGACGGCGACCGCATAGCCCTCGTCGTCGTCGGAACCCGCCAAATACGTGCTGTAGATCAGAGTCGATAGGTCGCTGCTCAGCACCGAGAAGAAGACGTGATGGCAAGCCCGAGGCTGTGCGGGTGTGCCGCAGCCTGAATTCGTCACCGGGAACCCCAGCGTGCCCCCGGTTGGAGTTTGAAGAGCATTGGCTGTTGTCGGGAAATCGAGCGAGTCCGTCTGGCCGATCAGATAGGGGTCATCGCTGTTGTCGAGCGCCAGACTCCAGGCCACGTCGTCGTTCGATCCGCCCAAATAGGTGGTTGTCACCAGCACCGGAGCGGTGATTGTGCTGACGTCAAATTCCGCGACGAAAGCGTCGCCGCAGGGAGACTGGGGTACCTGGCAACTAAAGAACGGCGTTCCCCCGGGGCCTTGGCCCGCCGCTCCCGCGCCCACCATTGGGAAATTATAAAAAAGCGTCGAATCCGTAAAACCAGCGACGTAGACGTGCCCCGCTGTGCTGCCGATGGCGATCGCCTGGATGGAATCGTCCTGGATCCCGCCCAGTTGCGTGGAGAGCGCTACGGAGCCTCCCGTGGGCGGAGCCGAGTCCGGCGGTGCCCTAAACTGGGGGCGCGGTTTGCCTCCGGCCTGGTTCACATTCGCCGCGGGATCGATCACTAGCGCCTGCCTGCGGTCGTATGGGGCCACTTCGAAGCCGAGTTCGCCCGGGGCTCGCCACACGTAGCGGCCGGCAACCTCGGGCTTTGCGCCGTCGATACGCTGATACAGTCTCGGTGGAAGCAGGGTAACAATGCCGGCGGAAGTGCGAGCCTCGACGCCGCCTGACTCGGTGAGTTCCAGACTGCCAGCGCCTTCCACGCGCATCCGGATTGCGGAGGGATCCGCACCGGGGGCCACCACGAAATCAAATTCCATCTGCCGGCGGTCGCCGTAGAACACCGCGTCGATGCCGGGGTAGAGGCCCTCATAGCGCACGCGGCTGTAATGGGGCACGTTGCGGCGCCAGCGGCTGGGGTCATTCCCTTTGATGTAATTTATCGTGCCCGGCTGGGCGTCGAGGCCGGCAAGGCGAGCGGTGGGGTTGCTGGCAGCGAATTCGACGCGGACGATCGAGGCAGCTCCGCGGGCGTCAGCCCAACCCTGCCCCTCGGGATCGAGCTGCGGTGGGCGCTTTTCGCGAACGTGAGGGGTGTGGAAGCGCAGGGCGGCCTCTTGCGGCGTGAGCGCGAGCATGAAGTTGCTACCACGGGCTACGAATTTGACGGGAGAGTCGGCTTGGCCGACGTTCTCCTCGAAGCGCAGCGGCGCACTGCCGAGAGCGGCACGCACCCGGTTCTCCAGTACCGCGTCGCGCAGCATCCCCTGAGGACCGGCAGTGGCAACTCGCCGGGAGGGCGCGCGCGGTGGACGTTGTCCGCTCAACAGAAAAGCGACGGCACAAAGCACACTCGTTACGACGAAGAACTTTTTAGGCATGGAGAACTCCCCACCGATGGAGGATCCTGCGCACTCGTCTAGTTGGAGGGCGGCGTTCGCGGCAGGCTAACCCCGGAGTGCCCGCGCCGTTCGAACCTGTAAAAGCCCAGAGAGAAATAGTCCTTCGCGGAGTCAATGTCAAGATGCAACACCTTGCAGCTCCTGAGGAATCGCAAGATTTTTCCACTACATGCCTTCGGGTGGCGTTCATTCCGCCTCCGCCGGCGCGGCCGGAACCCGGCTGGCGGGGCTGCAGACATTGCCCCGAGTGAAGCCCCCGCCCTCTGTGTTACCTTTGAAGCTCGCGCTGACCCGGCAGGACAGTTGTAATGTCGAATCTCCCCACATCAGAGCCCGGTAGCCCGCCCGGGCCCCTTCCCGCGGCCGAGGCTGCCCCGGATGCCACGCAGGCCGAGTTGGCCCGGGAACGCGATCGCCTCCGCCTGCTTCTGGAAGTCAATAACGCCGTGGTCTCCAACCTGGAACTGCCCGACGTTTTTGCCGTAATCTCCGCCTTCTGCCGCGACTTACTACAACACGAGTACACCAGCCTCGCGCTGCTGGATAAGGAGAGTCCCGGCAAAATCCGTCTGCACGCCGTGGATTTCCCCGCCGGCAAACACATCATTCGCGAAGAAATGGTGTTCTCGCTGGACCAAGTCCCCTCGGGCCAGGCGATTGCCACGCGCCTGCCGGTGCGCTTCGACCGCGAATCGCTCGAGCGGCTGGACACCGAGGGCGCTCGGCTGCTGCTTGCCGAGGGGCTCAGTTCCGGCGTCTGCCTGCCTCTGCTCACCCGGAACTCCGTCCTGGGCACGCTGAATCTGGCTAGTTACCGGCTCCGTGCTTTCTCCGACACCGACATCGAATTGCTCGGCCAAGTGGCCGTGCAATTCGCCATCGCGCTCGAAAATGCTCTGGCCTATTGCGAGATCGAGGAGCTCAAGAACCGGCTCGCCGAGGAGAACCTGATTCTCGAAGACGAGATGCGCTCCGGCTACCAGTTTGAGGAGATTGTCGGCGAAAGCGCGGCTTTGCAGCACGTCCTGCGGCAGGTGGAAACGGTCGCGCCCACCGATTCTTCGGTCCTCCTGCTCGGTGAAACCGGCACCGGCAAGGAGCGGGTCGCCCGCGCTATTCACAACCTGAGCCGGCGAAACAAAGGCCCCTTCGTGAAGATCAACTGCGCCGCGATTCCTTCCGGGCTGTTGGAGAGCGAGTTGTTTGGCCACGAAAAGGGCGCTTTCACCGGCGCCATCAGCCAGAAGGTCGGACGCTTCGAGTTGGCCGAGGGCGGAACAATCTTTCTCGACGAGGTGGGCGACATTCCCCTCGAACTCCAACCCAAACTTCTCCGCGTTCTCCAGGAGCAGGAGTTCGAGCGTCTCGGAGGCAGCCGCACGATACGCGTGAATACGCGCGTCGTCGCGGCCACCAATCGCGACCTCTCAGCCATGGTGACGGATCGTCAATTTCGCAGCGATCTCTTTTACCGCCTGAACGTCTTCCCGATTCGCGTGCCTCCCCTGCGCGAGCGCGCGGAAGACGTCCCGCTGCTCGTCCGCTTTTTTGCCCAGATGTATTCGCGCCGCATGACCCGGAATATCGAAACGATTCCCTCGGAAACCATGGAAGCTCTGTCGCGATATCCGTGGCCGGGAAACGTCCGCGAACTGGAAAATCTGGTGGAGCGCGCCGTGATTCTCTCCCCCGGATCGGTTCTCCGTGTCCCCCTGGCTGAACTGCGCCCCACCGATGGGGCAGCTGCCTCCGGTGCCGCGACTCTCGAGCAGATGGAGCGAGAGCATATTCTTCATGCACTGCGGGATTCGAAGTGGAGGCTTTCTGGGCCGGCAGGCGCGGCCGCGCGTTTGGGGATAAAGCGTACCACCCTCCAATCCCGGATGAAAAAGCTTGGTATCGAGAGACAGTCAGCTTGATATTCCTTCCTGCCGATATGTCGGCACCTGCCGAAATATCGGCACAGAATTCAGCTTTTCGTCATCATTCTGCAACAAATTCATTCTGTAATTGAAGCTAAGCCATTACGGATAAATAGCTTACAATATAGGACTCTCGGAGTCCTAATTGGTCGCACGCGTGCTATAATATCGGCGGGACGCTCACCAGCCCATGCTCCGAGTGACTGAGTCAGAAGAGGGCGGTTCGTACGTATTAATGGTCGAGGGAAAGCTGACTGGGGCGACGCTGGGGCCGCTTTCCGAGCTCCTCCAGCGCCTTCCAGCGGCGTTTGAGGGCCGCAAACCCGTTGTGGTCGATCTGATGGGCGTCACGTGGATAGATGCTGAGGGGAAACAGATTTTGAAGGAGCTGCATTCCCGAGGCGCAAGGTTCCGAGCCAAAGGGTGTCTGAATCGCGCGATCTTGGATGGCATTACCTGCTGTGCGCCGGAGCCTGCGGGGGCGGGCGCTTCACCGGGCCAGCAGGGGAATGGCAGTGAACAGGGGGAGAGAACATGAATACGGCACACCAGGAACGACAGCACTCATCGAAGTTTGTTCCACAACTCCTGCCAGCCAAGGACCCGCAGGAGCTGCTCATCGAAAAGGCCCAGGCGGGCAATCAGGACGCGCTGGAGACTCTTTTCTCCAAACAGAGCCCCGCGCTCTATCAAACTGCTCTGCGGCTCGTGGGGACGCCGGAAGAGGCCGAGGATGTGCTCCAGGAGGGCATGCTGAGCGCCTTCCGGAACTTGCGCCGCTTCGAGGGCAGGTCGCAGTTTTCCACCTGGCTCACGCGCATCGTCATCAATGCAGCGCTGATGCGCCTGCGCAGCCGTCGCGCCCGCCCCGCGGTCTCTTTGGATGAGCGACTGGCTGACGACGATGAGATGACCTTCGCGGACCAGTTTCCGGATCCCTCGCCCAGCCCCGAACAGATCGTGGCCCGCCGCGAGCTCGAAGATTTGCTGCGCAAGAATCTGGGCACGCTTTCTCCGGTCTTGCGCTCCGCATTTATACTTCGCGAAATGGAAGGGTTCTCCACCGAAGAAGCTGCCGAGGAGTTGGGCATTTCGCAGGGAACGCTGAAGGCCCGCCTGCACCGTGCAAAACGGCAGCTCTCGCGCCTGATTGGACGTGCCTTGCGGCCGCCGCCCAGCGAGGGACGCGGCGCCGGGTTGAGCCTGCAGGCCATGCCTTCGGCCTGTGCTTCGGACTAGTGGATTTCATTCCGCAATCGAGCAGAAAAAAAGAGGGCGGACATTCGCCCCGGCGAGTCCGCCCCTTCCCACAGCGATCGTGAAAAATCAGTTGGCCTGGCCCAGAGCCGCTCGCACGATCTCGTAGCGTTCAATGCGCGCGGCTACCCCGATCCGCCCGTCCGTGGTCGAGTCGGCGGGCTCGACCCGCACAATCCTGGCCATCACCTCCACCAGCACTTCCTCTCCGCCTGTCAGCGTTCCCGGCAGAGTGAGCGTCAGCGACACCATCGACCCCGGCTCCGGTGCGGCGTCCGCCGTAAAATACAATCCGCTCCGCGAAATCTCACGCGTACAACCGATCGGTTCAGCGCTGGGCATGGTTTCGTGCTGTTCGAACTTTACCGGAATCGCCAGGTCAAACCGCCGTGCTGCTCGCCGGTCGTTCATATGTTCTCCCTTGAAATCGCATTCTAGGCTTATAGGACGCGGCAGGTCAGCGAAAATTCCCAAAATGGGCGAGCGCCGTTGTCCAGAGAGGTAACGTCTCCACTTTCGAAGTCCGCCGCCGGCGCGCGAGCCTTCCGGGTGCCCAAAGGGTCAATGAATTGAGGCCGGTGGCGCACTTTTCCGGCCCTTCGAGCGATTCTCCGCGGCTTCTTATGCGCTCCCGGCAAGCGGTTCGCCTTCCCAACGGGCCACAACAGCCGTCGCCAGGCAGTTTCCTATCACGTTTACCGCCGTCCTCGCCATGTCCATCAAGGGATCAATTCCCAGCAGCAGGAAGATGGGTTCGCTGGGAAGTCCAAAACTCGATGCCGTCGCCAGCAGGATTACCAGCGCAGCCCGCGAAACCCCGGCTACGCCTTTGCTCGTCAGCATCAGCGCAAATACGATTCCCAACTGGCGGCCAAAGCTCAGATGCATGCCGGCAGCCTGGGCCACAAACATGGTGGCCAGCGAAAGATAGATGGAAGAGCCGTCCAGGTTGAAGCTGTACCCGGTGGGAATTACGAACGCCACCAGCCGCCGCGGCACTCCCATGTCCTCCATCGCCTCCATGGCGCGCGGCATCGCCGCTTCCGAACTGCTCGTCCCGAACGCGATGGCCACCGGTTCAGCGATAGCGCGCAGAAATCGCCGCAGCGGGACTCGCGCAAGAAGCGCGATGGGGAGCAGCACTCCGCCCAGGAACACAGCCAGCGCGCCATAGAGCGTCCCGATCAGCCTCGCGAAATCCCCAAGCACGCCCAGCCCCACGTGTCCCACCGTGTAGGCGATGGCCGCACCCACCCCGATCGGCGCGAAGTACATCACGATGCGCGTGAATTCAAACATCGTATCCGCCAGGCCCTCGCAGAAGCGCAGCACCGGCTCGCGCCGGCCTTCCCGCACACGCGCCAGGCCGATCGCGAAAAACACGCTGAAAACCACAACCTGCAGGATTTGGTTCTCGGCCACGGATTTCGCGATGTTTTCCGGAAACGCGTGGAGCAAGAAATCCGAGCCGGACATTTGCTCCACGTGCGCCTGCTGCGCCTCTTCCCCGGGCGGGATCTTTACGCCTGCCCCTGCGCGCGTGATGTTGATGGCCCCGAGTCCGATGAACAGGGCCAGCGTCGTCACCACCTCGAAATACACAATCGCTTTCAGCCCCATGCGGCCCACCTGTTTCAGGTCCGGGTGGCCCGCAATGCCCACCACGAGCGTGGCGAATATGAGCGGGGCGACGATCGCGCGGATCAGCCGGAGAAAAATCAGTCCGGCCAGACGCAGGCTCACCGCCTGAGCCGGAAACCACGCGCCCAATAGCGCGCCCGCGACCATCGCTACGAGGATCCACACGGAAAGCGATCGGCGCCGCCAGGCAAACACGGCAAGCGGCACGAGGCCTGCCGCTTGCGCCACTCCGGATGGCCTGTGCGCGCCCATCTGCCACAGTGCACCGGCCACCAGATAGCACAGGGCCGCGGCGAGAATCAGACGAAGAACGGCCGAGGAACGCTCGCGTGCCGCAGGATGGGAATTGGTGGGATCCACGAGGCGTGAACGTTACGCACGCCGTGCCCGGAAGTCAAACGAGGAAGAAGCCGGAATCCACTTCGGAACTGCCAATTCCGAATTGGTCCGCTGCCTCACTGTCCACGCTGGGCAGGCGTCACTGGGGCGCCGGAAACTGTTGAAAATGCGCGTCGAACAAACCAGCAGAATGGCGAGCCGTTTGCCCATGCCCCGCCGGGGTGCTCGTCACACGAGTTGCAAAGAGAGCAAGTGGGAGGGAAGGGGCCCACTTACTTTCTGAGCGGCTCGTACCTACCAGCCTCTGAGAGGGAAGCTAGGATGGATGACCCCAGGATTCGGTTCGCGAGAGCCGAGTCGGCCACCGAGCACTCCATAGGGGGCTCCTGTGCCCAAGCAGGAGCCCCAATTTTTTGGTGACCTACCCGGATTTCTCTCAGACTCGATCGCGATTTCGGCAGGTGTAGCGCGTGGCGATCAATCCCCGCGGCCTTTCTCCCACACCTTCGCCCCGGCAAGCCGCAGGCCGTCGCTCATCTCTGAATCCTGCTCAGCGAGTGACGCGTTGCTTTATCGAAATCTTTTCCGCGCGCAGCACGTGCTCCACCTGCGTTTCGCGCAGCCGCGACGCGTCGTACTCGAAGCTCAAGTGCAGCATCGGCTCGTCGAAGTGGAACCGGCGCAGGCCGTACGTGTTCGCGAACTCGCCCAGGCGCCGCAGTTGCTCCGCCTTCAACGGCGATTCCAGCTCATAGGTCACTTCCACCAGGGTCATGGCGTGAAGGGTATCACAACGAGAGATTGCGGAGGCGCAGCGCGTTCCAGACCACCGACACCGAGCTGAAGCTCATCGCCGCAGCCGCAAGCATCGGACTGAGGAGCAGCCCAAAGAACGGATAGAGCACGCCCGCGGCGATGGGAACTCCGATTCCGTTGTAAACGAACGCGAAGAAAAGATTCTGCCGGATGTTCCGCATCGTCGCGCGGCTCACCAGCCGCGCCCGCGCGATCCCGCGAAGATCGCCGCGCACCAGCGTAACGCCCGCGCTCTCCATGGCCACATCCGTCCCTGTGCCATGGCGATGCCCACCTGAGCCTGCGCCAGCGCGGGCGCGTCGTTGATGCCGTCGCCAGCCATGGCCACGAATCGTCCCACGGATTGCAGTTCTCTGATCGCTCCCGACTTCGCCTCGGGCAGCACCTCCGCGATCACCTGATCGATCCCCAGGCGCGCGGCCACCGCCTGCGCTGTGGCGCGGCTGTCGCCGGTCAGCATCACAATGCGCACCCCCTCCGCATGCAATTGGCGGATGGCTTCCGGCGTGGATGCTTTGATCGGGTCGGCAACGGCTACCAAACCGGCAATCTTTCCGTCCACCACCACAAACATCACCGTCTGTCCTTGCGCCCGCAGCGCATCCGCGCGCTCCGCGAGCGCACCCGCGGAGACCCGCATCTCATCGAGCAGTGCACGGTTTCCCAGCGCCACCGCACGATTGTCCACCCGCCCTTTCACTCCCCTTCCCGTCAGCGATTCGAACTCGGCCGCCTGCGCGAGCGCCACGCCACGTGACTCCGCGCCTGCTACGATGGCCGCAGCCAGCGGATGCTCGCTCCCCCGCTCCAGGCTCGCCGCCAGGCGCACGATTTCATTCGCCTCGAATGGCGCCACGGGTTCGACCGCGGCAAGCGTCGGTTTGCCCTCCGTGAGCGTTCCCGTCTTATCCACAACCAGCGTGTCCACTTTGTGCAGTTGTTCGATCGCTTCCGCGTTTTTGAACAGCACCCCGAGCATCGCGCCTCTGCCCGTGGCCACCATGATGGACATGGGCGTAGCCAATCCTAGAGCGCAGGGACACGCGATGATCAGCACGGCAACTGCATTCACCAGCGCGTGCGCCAGCCGCGGCTCGGGCCCGTAGAGCGCCCACACCGCAAACGTAATTGCGGCGACGGCAAGGACCGTGGGAACGAAGTAGCCCGCCACCGTATCCGCCAACCGCTGCACCGGCGCGCGGCTGCGCTGCGCCTCCGAAACCATCCGCACGATTTGCGCCAGCAGCGTTTGCCGGCCCACGCGCTCCGCCCGCATCAGAAAACTTCCGGTGCCGTTCATCGTGGCCCCGGTCACCCGCGCGCCCGGAGATTTCTCCGCGGGGATGGGCTCGCCGGTAAGCATCGATTCGTCCACGGTGCTCCGGCCTTCCAGCACCACGCCGTCCACGGGAACGCGTTCACCGGGGCGCACGCGAAGCGTGTCGTCCTGCTGCACTTCCGCCAGCGGCACATCGGATTCCGAGCCGTCTGGATGGACCCGCCGTGCCGTCTTCGGCGCCAGGCCCAGCAGCGCGCGAATCGCAGCGCCGGTACGGCTGCGCGCCCGAAGTTCCAGCATCTGCCCCAGCAGCACCAGCGTTGTGATTGCGGCTGCGGCTTCGAAGTACACGGGCACGGCGCCGTGAGCGTCGCGCAGCGACGCCGGAAACGCGCCCGGCGCAAGCGTCGCCACCAGGCTGTAGCTGTAGGCGACGCTCACTCCCAGCCCGATAAGCGTGAACATGTTCAGGCTTCGATTGATCAGCGACTGCCACGCACGAACAAAAAACGGCCAGCCTCCCCACACCACAACCGGCGACGCAAGCAGCAGTTCGAACCAGCTCCAGAATCCGCGGCCCGCCCACGTTTCGAGCGGGTTGCCGGGAATCGACATACTCATCGCCGGGATCAGCACGGGAATGGTCAGAGCCGCGGAGGTCCAAAACCGGCGCGTCATCGCCTCTAGTTCCGGATTTCGCCCCTCTGCCGCCTCCACCACGCGCGGCTCGAGCGCCATCTCGCAGATGGGGCAGCCGCCCGGTTCCGTCCCCACGATATCCGGATGCATCGGGCATGTGTATTCGACCCGCGTCGACGCCTCCACGGTCAGCGGTTCGAGTGCCATGCCGCACTTCGGGCACGGAACGTCGCGCGGCTCCAGCACTTCAGGGTGCATTGGGCAAGTGAACTTGGCCGCGGAGTGTTCTGCGCTGGCCGGGCGGGTCACTGGTGGCGGGGCGGCAACGTGCGCCGGTTGGCTGGGCGCCGGCGCCATGGGTATGCCCACCAACCCCGTGGGAGGGCGCGGCGGACTACCCGCACCTAGATACGATTCCGGCCGGGCCTGGAATTTCTCGAGACAGTGCCGGCAGCAGAAATAGTAGGTCTCCCCGTTATGCGCGCACGAGCCGCCGTTTCGTTCCGCGCTCACCTGCATTCCGCAGACGGGATCGCGAAACGTTCGCGGCGCTGAGCCGGCAGTAGTCCCGGGCTTCGGATCGTGGCTCATGCTAATTAGATTCTACGAGTGATTCGGCGATTCGGCGGTGAATCTGTTTGCCGAGCGGCCCAGGCACTCCTGCCCGTGCGAACGCTCAGAGGCCTTGTGTGTATCCTCACCCGGATCCAAATGAAGCGCCTGCCTTCTCCCCTCCGAAACTGACCCGCCACCTCTCCCAGCACTATAATCCCAGCCGGGATGCCGGAGCGATTCGAACGCGGCGCAGCGTGGCTCTTCGGTCCGGGGCCGCGCGAGCGCTACGGGAAATTGTGGCCGCGCTGGCTGTTTCTTCGTGCTCTCGGCGCCATTTACTTCTCCGCGTTTTTTTCCCTCCTCTTCCAGGTGCAGGGGCTGATTGGGCCGCGTGGGATTTTGCCTGCGTCGCAGTATCTCAACATCGTCGCACGGCATTACGGCGCCGAGAGTCACTGGCTGGTTCCGACCGCCTTGTGGTGGTCGGCATCGTCCACCACCCTCGATGCCCTGTGCTGGGTCGGTATGACGGCGGCGCTGCTGATGATCTTTAATCTCTGGCCGCGCCCCGCTCTCGCTGTCTGCTGGCTCGTCTTTCTTTCCTTCATCGGCGGATTGCAGGATTTTGCTGCCTACCAGTCGGATGGCATGCTGCTCGAGGCCGGATTCATCGCCCTGTTTTTCGCTCCGGGCGGCATCCGCCCCGGACTGGGCGCCGCCTCTCCGCCCTCGCGCGCCAGCACCTTCCTTCTCCTTTGGGAATGGTTCCGCATCTACTTCGAATCCGGCCTGGGCAAGATCGCTTCGGGCGATCCCACCTGGCGCAACCTCACCGCCATGGACGAGTATTACCAGAACGGCCCGCTGCCCACCTGGCTCGGCTGGTACGCGCAGCACCTGCCCCAACGTTTCCATGCGGCCACCGCCGGTCTCACCCTTTTTGTGGAATTAGTGCTCGTTCTTATGCTTTTCCTGCCTCGGCGCTTCCGCCTGGTCCTGTTCTGCATCGTCACGCCGTTCGAACTCGGCATCATCGCCACCGCAAACTACTGCTTCCTCAACTATCTCGTCCTCTGGCTCGGCGTGCTGCTGCTCGACGATGAATTTCTATCCGCCGTGTGGCGCTACGCCCGCGAGCGCCGCGATGCAGAACTGGCGCGCGCCGAAGCCGCTGCCTCCATTGGTTCTGCGACCGCCGAGCAGTGGCCCGGTCAGGACGCCGCGTTTCGCCTCGCGCGCATGGCGATTCCCGCCGTCTGCCTCTCCTGGCTCTTTTACGGTACAGTTTTCTGGCTCGTCCCTCCGCTCTGCTTCGTTCTCCATGTGCCTGTGCTCGAATTGCCCACCGCGCCGGTGCGGCTCATCCAGCCCTTCTCCATCGCCAACCGCTATGGCCTCTTCGCTCGCATGACCTGGGCACGCTACGAAATCGAATTCCAGGGCTCCGACGACAACGAGCACTGGATCCCCTTCCCCTTTCGCTTCAAGCCGCAGGATCTCGACCGCGCCCCGCTCGTCTACGCGCCCTATCACCCGCGATTTGAATGGAATTTGTGGTTCGCCATGCTGGGCACAATTAACGAGTCGCCATGGGTGGCCAGCGCTGAGATTCGCTTGCTGGAAGCCAGCCCGCCTGTGCTTCAACTCTTCGCCGCAAATCCGTTCGCCGCACGCCCGCCGAAATTCATCCGCGCGGTCATCTACCAGTATTGGTTCACCGATCTGGAAACGAAGCGCCGCACAGGCATGTGGTGGCGGCGCGAGTATCTCGGCCGATTCGGGCCCACACTCACACTGAATCCCGATGGCCGTCCGGCTTTGGTTGAAGTGCCCGACGCCAATCCGCCGTCGCCATGACAGCCGAGCGGTGACGCGAAATGATCCCGATCCTATTCGGCCATCGGCGCGTGCGGTGCCCGCGTTCGGCCAACCCACCGCAACGCCGCGATTCCCACAATCAGAACGGCCAGCGACAACAGAGCGGGAAACAGCAATTGCTCGCTGTACACGCGCCAGTCGCTGAGCGGGTCCAATCCAATCTGGAAACTGATCCAGAAGGGGGCTAGCGTGCTGAACAGCTCCCGCCCCGTCGCAAATTCCTCCGCGGATCGCAGGTACGGCAGCATCGCGCAATACATCACCGCGATGGAACTCAGCAGAACGATCGGTGCGTAGCTCAATCCCAGCGCCACACTGCCGAGCCATCCCCCGAGCACGCGGTCTTCACGGCGAAAACCCAGCAACGCCAACCAAGCCACGCAGGCGATTGCCGAGAGCAACGCCAGTCCAGAGGCCACCCATGCCAGCATGGCCGGTCGCTCCGCCAGAGCCCACCGAGCGCGGCTGCTTTCGCGCCAGGCGGCTTGCGTTTCGGATCGGGCTCGCTCGGCCCGTCGACTGAGCAGAGCGAGGGCTGCAGCTTCGTCCTTTTTGCCAGTGCGGCCGGCGAGGCCGGCCAGAGAGGTATACGCGGATGCCTCGAGATTTGCCGCTATCTCGCGCTCCCATTCCCACGACGCACCATTCGCCAGACGCTCACCGAAGCGCGCCACGCTCCAGTACAGGTCCGCTGCCTCCGCCGTGCGCCCCGCCTGTTCCGCATTCGGCCCGAGTTCTCGAGTGATCAGCCCTGCGTACACCGTCACTTCGCTTAAATTCACGTATCCCAGGCCGGAGGCGTACCACAAAAGCGCGTCGGGGTCGATTCCGCGGAGGCGACGAAGGACGCTGCGGTCCAGCTCGAAGCGCTCACGTGAGTAGTTATCGAACCGCGGCGCGGCAAATGCGGCCCGCATCTTTTCTCCCCAGGGGGTGGTGCTCGACAAGCGCAACGCGGCACTGTCGTCGAGAGAGCCATCTGCGGGAGTTCTCGCGTAGAGCAGTTCCGCCGCAAACAGGTAGGGCACCGCATTGTCCGGGTCCCAGCCAGCAAGCCGCTCCATCCAGGGTTTGCTGCTCTGTGCGGTGCTGTCAACGGGGTTGGCGAAGCGCGTAGCGATCCAGGTCAATTTGGGGTCCATGGAAACGGCCTGTTCCGCGTAATGGTTCGCCTCCGTCCGATCCTGGAGGTGGAGCGCGGCGAAGGCCACCAGCGATGCGTCGTGCTCCCTCAATCCGCGCTCGGCCGCACCGCGTAGAGTGCCCTCCGACAACGGCTGTCGGGAAACCGACCAAGCCTCAGGAGCGGCCCGCAGCGCCTGGCGATAGCTCGGCACCAGACAAAGCAGTGCGACGATTGCCAACGCTGCCCAACAGGCACGCCGCGAAACTGCGCTCGGTTGCGGCCACATGATCGTCTCTCCTAGCTCCGCCGAGAGAATCGCGCGGCGGACTTTCTCCCAGTCTCCGAACTGTTCCAGTGCTTCGGCCAGCGCCCGCGCTTCCGGCAACCCGCGCCCGAGCGAGTCCCTGTATGCGTCCTCCAATTGCTGCGCCAGCTCCGTGAGAATTTCTGCTTCCCTCTCGGCAGCCAGCGGAAGCGGGCCCAGATTGCGGTGCACTATCGCAGTAAAATCACGCATAGCTCACCTTCGCGATCGTGTCGATCGCTTCGCTGAACTCCCGCCACCGCGCCCGCTGTTCCGCCAGCGTCTTTCGGCCGGAGCGCGTCAGCCGGTAGCACCGCCGCCGGCGGCCGTTCGGCGCCGTTCCCCAGCTCCCGGCCACCAATCCCCGGCGTTCCAGCGCGTACAGCGCCGGATAGAGCGAAGCCACGTGGAAGCGCAGCGCGCGCCCCGACCGCTCCTCGATCAGTTTGCTGATTTCGTAGCCGTGCCGCGGCGTCTCTTCAAGCAGCGCGAGCACCAGCATGTCCAGGCTTCCCTTTTTCAATGCGTTTGCCACTGGGTCATCCATATATGGGACACATATACATGAGAGCGAACGCCCTGTCAATCGGAATTTCCGCTCCAGAAGAGCTTCGAACACCATGCTCCAGCCACGGGCTTCACTCCCACCTATCCGCGGGACCTTTGTCTTCTTGCCTCGTCTAATCCGGAGGACGGGGTGTAGCTGCACGGCTCGCGCCGGACGCGTGCGCCGGCCGGGAACTATCCGCGCTCACCCTGCGTATCGAATATCAGCGGCGGGGCCTGTTCCGCCGCGCGGGGAGCGGTCATGGCCGCGAATGGCAATGGTAAACGCAAGCGCCGGCGCTGGATCTGGGTCGGAGCCATCTTCGTTTTTCTGGTGGGTGTCTTGGCCGTGGGCGCAGCAAGAATGCGCGCGGCGCCCGACATCGATCCCTCCAAGCTCGTCTCCGTCGAACGCGGCAATCTGGCCCGCGTGGTCGTGGCCACGGGCAAAATTCAGCCCCGCACCAAGGTCGAAGTCAAATCCAAGGCCAGCGGCATCGTCAAACAAACCTTCGTGGACTACGGCGATATGGTCAAGCAGGGCCAGATCCTCGCCGAACTCGACAAGGAGCAGCTACAGGCCAGCGTTCGCCAGGCCCAGGCCGCTCTCCAGGTGGCCCAGGCCGCCTGCGAATCCGCCGAGGGTGCCTACGAACGCAACAAAGTGGAAGCCGAAGGGCCCGATGTTCCCTACCTGAAGAGCGCCCAGGAACGCGCCCAGCAGATGTACAAAGACGGCCTGATCGCCAAGTCCGTCCTCGAAGACGCCGAGCGTTCCTACCAGCTCGCCCTCAACAAACAGATGACCTCACAGCGCAATCTCGCGGTCACCCACGCCGAAGTCTCCAAAGCCCGCGCGGCCATCGAACAGTCGCGCGCCCTGCTCGACAACGCGCAGACCGACCTCGCCTATTCCACCGTCGTCAGCCCCATCGACGGCGTCGTGCTCTCGCGCGACGTGCAGGTCGGCGACGCGGTCAGCTCCATCCTCGTCCTCGGCTCTCAAGCCACTCTCGTCATGACCCTCGGCGATATGAGCGACGTTTACGTGCAGGGAAAAGTGGACGAGGCCGACATCGGAAAAGTCTATCTGGCTCAGGCCGCGCGCATCGTCGTCGAATCCTTTAAAGATAAGCAGTACGACGGCCGCGTCACCCGCATCTCGCCCTTCGGCGTTGACAAGGACAACGTGACCACCTTCGAGGTCCGCGTCTCCATCCGCAATCCTTCCGGCGAGCTCAAGGCCAACATGAGCGCCAATGCCGAAATCGTCCTGGAAGAAAAGAAAGGCGTCCTGCTCGCACCCGAAGCCTCGATGATTTACGACAAGGATCGCAACGCCTCCGTCGAAGTGCCCGATCCCAAAGCGGAAAAAGGCCGCCGGAAAGTCACCGTCAAGCTCGGCATTTCCAATGGCGTCAAGACCGAACTCGTCTCCGGTCTCGCCGAAGGGCAAAAAGTGATTCTGCAGTAGTCGGGCCGGCAGCATCGCGGCGCCTCAAGCGCTGCGCCGTTGGGTGGCATGAACCTTCAAGACCTTCTTCGCGATACCTTTCGCACCCTCTGGGCGCATAAGCTGCGCACATTTCTCACTATGTTCGGCATCGCCTGGGGAATCATCTCGCTTACCTTGATGGTCGCTGCCGGCGAAGGCCTCCGCGACGGGCTTCAAAAACAAAACCAATCCTTCGCCAAGGACGTGATGATCGTTTTCGCCGGGCGCACCAGCCTTCAGGCCGGCGGCCTCCGCGCCGGCCGCCGCGTTCGCTGGGAGGCCACCGACTACGTCGCCGTCGCGCAGGAATCTCCCGCTTGCCGCTACGTAATGCCCGAACTCGGCAACACCGAAACGATTCACAGCCTCTACAACAGCGGTACCCTCGAAGTCACCGGCGCCCTGCCCCCTTTTTCCGAAATTCGCAGCGTGGACATTGCCGAAGGCCGCTTCTATAACGACGAGGACAACGCCGCCGCCCGTCGCGTCGCCTTTGTGGGCAGCGATGCCACCAAACAACTCTTCGCCTCGCACCGCGCCATGGGCCAGACGCTATGGATCAACGAGTTCCCCTATACCGTCATCGGCGTCATGCGCGACAAACGCCAGAATTCCAGTTACGACGGCCCCGACGTCAACAAAATCTTCATTCCCTTCACTTCTATGCTCCGCGATTTCCCCAACAAGCCGCCCGCCTCACCCACCTCCGTGGACCGCCTGCTCGTCCAGCCCTTCTCACGCGCCACGCACGAGGACTGCGTCCGCCAGGTTCGGCGCTCGCTCGCCCATCTCCACTCCTTCGATCCCGCCGACAAGGAGGCCGCGGGCATCTGGGACACCGTCAAGGAGGCAGAGGCCAACGACCTGATTCTCGACGGCATGGAATACTTCCTCGGCGCTGTCGGCATCACCACCATTTTCCTCGGCGGCATCAGCGTCATGAACACCATGCTCGTCGCCGTCCGCGAACGCACCCGCGAAATCGGTATTCGCAAGGCCGTCGGCGCCACCCGCCGCAACATCCTCGGCCAGTTCTTCGCCGAATCCATGCTCGTGGTATTCGTGAGCGGAGGCGCGGGGCTCGTGATCTCTTACGGCATGTGCGGCCTCGTGGATTTGCTGCCCATGCCCCCGTTTTTCTCCGGGCTGCTGCCGAATTGGACCGTCGCGATGGTCACTCTCACGCTGCTCGGGGTCGTCGCTGTGCTCTCCGCGCTCTATCCCGCCAGCCGCGCCGCTGCCGTGGATCCCATTGTCGCGCTTCGCCACGAGGCCGGAGGTTAGCCGGGCCATGCTGCGAGAGATATTCCTCGAGGCACTCGGCGCGCTGCGCCGCAGCCCGCTGCGCAGTTTTCTCACCCTGCTTGGAATCGTCTGGGGAATTGTTTCCGTCAGTCTGCTCTTCGCCTACGGAAATGGTTTCCGCTCCGTATTGCAGTACACGTTCACGGCCTTCGGAAAGGGCGCCGTGATCGTCTGGCCGGGCACTACCAGCGAGCAGGCCGGCGGCGAACGCGCCGGAAAACGTGTGCGCTTTGAAGCCGTGGACGTCGAGGCTATCCAAAACGACGCGCCCCTCGTCCACACCGTTTGCCGCGAAACGGTCCGCTTCCTCGACATCACCTACGAGAGCAATCTCTCGAATACCGCCATCCGCGGCGTCGCGCCCGAATACGGCCCCATGCGCAATGAGGTCCCCAGCAATGGCCGCTGGATTTCTCCGGACGACATGCTCGAGCGCCGCCACGTCGTCTTCCTCGGCGGCAAGCTCAAGGAAAAGCTGTTTCACGGCGCGCCTGCCGTCGGCGAAATCGTGCGCATCAGCGGCGTCAGGTTCACCGTCATTGGAGAGATGGAACGAAAATTTCAGGACAGCAATTACTTCACTTCCGACGACCAGTCCGCCTGGATTCCCTACACCGCGGCCGCTGATATGTGGAACGCGCAGTACGCAAGCGTGATCGTGTTTGAGCCTCTGGCGCCGGCCTTCGAGGCGCGTGCCATGGATCAGGTCCGCGCCGCCATTGCCAAACGCCAGCGCTTTTCTCCCACCGACAAACGCGCTCTCAGCATGTTCGGCCGCGAAGAGGAGCGGCCCATCATCGATGGCATCACCATCGGACTCGAAACGCTCCTGCTGTTTGTCGGCGTTCTGACCCTGGGGATCGGCGGAGTCGGCGTCATGAACATCATGCTCGTCTCCGTCGAGGAGCGCTATCGCGAGATCGGCCTCCGCCGCGCCCTCGGCGCCCGCCGCAGCCACATCCGCATCCAGTTCCTTGCTGAATCCCTGGCCATCACGCTGCTCGGTGGGCTCGTCGGCATGGCGCTCTCCTTCGCCATCGCCGCAGCAATTAGCACGCTTCCCTTCCTCGGTCCCGCCTACGAAGACACCTCCGGCAAGGTGGACATCCACATGCAGGTTTCCTGGCTCAATCTCGCGATTTCCTCGGGCGTGCTGCTCTTGGTTGGCCTCGCGAGCGGCCTGGTCCCCGCCGAACGCGCCGCCCGCCTCGATCCCGTCGAAGCCCTCCGCTACGAGTAAGTGGCGCGGGCACTCTTGCCCGCGCGCCCTTGTCTTTTCTCTCCCCTACATCCTCTCCGGTGCCTCAATCCCCATCAAATCGAGCGCCGTCACTAGTTGCTTCTCCACAGCCTCGACCAGCATCAGCAGGAACGCCTTCTTCCCCGCGTCCTCCTCCGAAAGTATGTGGTGCTTGTGATAGAACACGTTGAACCCCTGCGCCAATTGAAACGCGAATTTCGCCAATATGGCGGGCTCCTGTACCTGCACCGCCCCCGCAACGGATGAGCCCAGCAGCCCCGCCAGCAGCACCAACTCCCACAGGTCATCGCCTGCGGGCGCGGCAAGCCACTGCTCCATCGTGGCTCTCGGCACCAGCCCTTCGAATCCCGCTCCCTGCTCCGCCACTTTCCGCGCGATATTCCGCGCCCGCACCACCGCGTACTGGCAATACGGCCCCGTTTCTCCCTCGAAACTCAGCGCCTCCTTGAAATCGAAGCTGATCACCGAATTCCGCGTGAATTTCAGCAAAAAATAACGCAGCGCGCCGATGGCGATGGCATGCGCGATTTTCTCCTGTTCCTCGGCCGAAAGCTGCGGATGCCGTTCCGCCACTTCCGCGCTGGTCGCCTCTTCGAGCTGGTCGATCAGATCGTCCGCCTTCACTCCCAGCCCGCGCCTCCCGCTCATTTCCACGTAGGCGCGCTTCTCTTCATCCGCGGAGAGCGTGTAGCCCATCTCCTGCGCCGCCTGCGGCGAAAGCGCCACCATCTCGTAGGAAAAATGTATCGAGTGGTCGGCCTGTTCCCCATGGCCGAGCGCGCGAAGCCCCGCCACCACCACGTGCTGCAGATACGCCTGCCGCGAATCAATTACGTTGTACACCTCGCTCCCGTGGCCGAATTGCGGCGCGTCCGCCTCGCCCGCGCCGGAAGTGCTGGCCCACACGTCCTTGCCGTCGCGCCGCTTTGTGAACCGCGCGTAACGAAAATCGAGCCCCAGCAGCCCGAATTTCCACATCTGGTAGGCGATGTCTTTCCCCACATAGGTCACCGTGCCGTCCGAACGCACGATGATTTTTGCCGCATTCGGGTCCTCATCCGCCGCCGCCCCGGATTCCGCGAGCGGCATAATCCAGCACCCTGTGTTTTTCCCGGTCGTGGCCAGTTGGATGGCCCCCGTCTCTTTCAGCTTGGCAAACGCGTGCTCCCAGAATTTCAGGTGCAGGATTTCGCTTTCGCGCGGCAGCACGTCGTACTCCACTCCCAGCCGGTCCATCGTCCGCAGGTGGCACCGCACGATCGCCTCTCCCACGATCGCGCCGATCTCGGCAGCCGCGCCGCTTCCGGCTTCGATCGCCTTTAGCGTATCGGTCCGGTAGTCCAGCCGCGTCTTCTCTTCCTCGAAAAACTGCGTGACCCGCGCATAGAGATCCCAGCACAAATAATCGAAGCGCGGCTCGGCCGTTAGCGCGCGCACTTCCGCGGGGCTCTTTTTCTCCAGGTGTTGGAAGCCCACCACCACGTCCGCCACCTGCACGCCCGTATTGTCGATGTAGTTCTGCGTTTCCACTCGCCGGCCCGTATAGCGCAGCAGCCGCACAAATGTGTCGCCCAGCGCGGCATTGCGCAGGTGCCCGATGTGCGCCGCCTTGTTCGGATTGATGTTCGTATGCTCGACGATCACTTTCGGCGCGTCCGGCGCCGCCGCAATTGCTTCCCGCCCCGCAGTCTGCGCCACGTTCAGGAAAAACGAGGCGCGATCCAGGAACGCGTTCAAGTAGCCCCCGCCCGCCACCTCCACTCGCGCCACTCCCTCAATCGCTCCGAGCGCCCCCGCAATTTCCTGCGCGATTTGTCGCGGCGCGCGCTTCAGTTGCTTCGCAAGCTCGAAGCACACCGGTGTCGCCATCTCGCCCATCGCCAATTTCGGCGGCCGCGACATGCTCACGCCTGTCGTCAGCCCGTAGGCTTTCTTGATGTGCGCCGCAATCGCCGCCCGCACCCGCTCTTCGATCACGCGATACACGCTCTTCCTGTCCCCCTGAGTAAACCGAGGATTCTAACATCATGCAGTCCCGCCCTCGCGGGACCTTTGAGCAGTGGCACAGCCTCCCGAAGCTTCGGGACCCGGCTGTGCGTTCGCACCGCTGCCTCCTGTCGCCGGCGTCCAGCAAGGATTTGTTGTAGATTCTGAGTGATGAACTCCCGCGAATCTGAACCAGCCCCAGTACTCCCCGGCCCAAAAGACAGGTGGACCTCCGGCGACGCCTACGAAATCTGGATGGCACGCTGGAGTCGGCTTCTCGCACCGCAGTTGCTGGACTGGCTCGATGTTCCGCCCGGCGCGCGCTGGCTCGATCTCTGCTGCGGCACCGGCATCCTCAGCCAGGCTATCGCGGAGCGCTGCCGGCCCGCGCGCGTCCTGGGTTTGGACCGCGCCGCGTCGCAGATCGACTTTGCCCGCCGGCATCGCGCCGGCCCATCCATCGAGTACGGCGTTTCAGACGCCGTTTCGCTCCCCTCGGCCGACGTCTCCTTCGATGTCTGCGTCTCCGGCCTCGGGCTCAATTTCATCTCCGATCCCGCGAAAGCGCTGGCCGAAGCGTCTCGCGTCATCCGGCCGGGCGGCATTGTCGCCGCCTATGTCTGGGAGTACAGCGGCCAGGCGCGTTTTCTTCGCGAATTCTGGGACGCCGCCATCGCCGTGGATCCGGCCGCGGCCGAGTTCGACCAGGGACGCCGCTTCCCCCTCTGCACTCCCGAAGGGCTTCGCAGCGCTTTTGTCGCTGCCGGTTTCCACGACATCGCCTTGCGTCCCCTGGACATCCTCACGCGCTTCCAAGACTTCGACGATTACTGGCAGCCTTTCCTGCTCGGCCAGGGCTCTGCTCCCGTCTATCTCGCCTCGCGCACTGAGCGCGTCCGCGACGCTATCCGCGAGCGAGTGAAGGCGTCATTGCCCGCGGAGGCGGACGGAACGATTCTGCTGGGCGCTCGCGCCCTCGCCATCCGCGCCTCCCGTCCCTGACGTTTCCCGGTAGCCAGGGTCAGTGCTGTTCTGACCGTGGGTTCGTGGCCCGCCGCACCAGATTCGCGAAAATTGATACACCCCGCAGCGCGCAACGGGCAGGGCGTCAGTACAGCGAAAAACAGAAACCAGAGAGTCAGTGTTGCGCCAGTGAGTATGCGAGGAGCGCAGAGAAAAGAATCAAAAACGACCCGATGACCCTTGCCACCCGCCGCAGTGACACCTCCATTGGATCAATCTCACTTCGAAGGGACTTCGCCCAGCCAAGGACACCAGGCGGGTAGAAAATGCTCCACATACCGATGGCCAGGAGCGTCACGCACTCCAGCAGGGAAGTGGCTCTGCCGGGCAAAGCGATTGCAAGGATTGCCGTAACCCCACCGAGCACCCGCATGACGATGTCAGTCACTTTCATATAGCTTCTGTTGGTTGCGAGCAATTTTATCACGTGGGTGAGTGAGGCTGTTCTCTGACTCAGCGGCGGTCATGCAATTTCTCCGCGCCGTTGACTCTGTTGGCTCAGATCAGTGCCTTTGTTCAAATTGACTCCCCATTGATGCCCGCATAGACTCACCAGATTGAGCGCCACGAATCACGTCCGTCTCAATGATGTCGCCCAGGCCCGCGACTGGATCGAAAACGCTCGTTCTATCGCCGTGCTCACCGGCGCCGGCATATCCGCGGAGAGCGGTATTCCCACATTTCGCGGCCCCGGCGGTTTCTGGAATAACCATCGGCCCGAAGATCTCGCTACGCCGCAGGCCTTCGCCCGCGATCCGAAACTTGTCTGGGAGTGGTACGACATGCGTCGCCAGCGCGTCGCCGCCGCCAAGCCCAACGCCGGCCATCGCGCGCTCGCCAAACTCGAAGCGCACGCCCCCACCTTCACCTTGATCACACAAAACGTGGACGGACTCCACCACGCCGCCGGCAATCGCAACATTATCGAGCTCCACGGCAATCTTTGGCAGGTGCGCTGCGTGGCCTGCTGCCGCCATGAAGAAAACCGTTCCGTGCCTCTCGCCCCGCTGCCGCCGCAATGCGCGTGTGGCGGATGGATGCGTCCCGCTGTCGTCTGGTTTGGCGAGGCGATGCCCGCCGAGGCCATGTGGCAGGCCGGTCTGGCCGCCGAGAAATGTGACGTGTTCCTCGTCTGCGGCACCTCCGCCGTCGTCTATCCGGCGGCGGAGCTTCCGGGCCGTGCGATGTCCGCCGGCGCCCGCGTAATTGAAGTAAATCTCGAGGCCACGCCGTTCAGCGATTACGCGCACGTGTCATTGCGCGGCAAATGCGGGGAGCTGCTGCCGCAGATCATCCGCGTCCCGGCCTGCCCGGAACCACTCATATGAAGATCGCCTACTTCGACTGCTTCTCCGGCGCCAGCGGCGACATGCTGCTCGGCGCGCTCGTGGACGCCGGCCTCGAGCTCGCGCGCCTGGAGGCGGAGCTGCGCCGCCTGCCTCTTCCGGGCTGGTCCATCACCGCGGAAAAAACAAAAAAGAAGGGCATCGCCGCCACGCACGTCCGCGTGCACACCCACGAGCATCATCCGCACCGCGGGCTTTCCGAAATCCTGCGCATCATCGAAGAAGGACGCGCTGCAGGCCTCTCGCCGCGTGCCGCCGACCGTGCCGCCGCGATCTTCCGCCGCCTGGGCGAGGCCGAAGCGAAAATCCACAACGTGCCCGTCGAATCCATCCACTTCCATGAAGTCGGCGCCGTGGACGCCATCATAGACATCGTCGGCGCCTGCGCCGGCTTCGAACTGCTCGGCATCGAGGATTTCTACGCCTCCCCATTGAACGTCGGTTCGGGACGCGTCGAGGCCGCGCATGGCGTTATGCCCGTCCCCGCTCCCGCCACGGCGGAGCTCGTTCGCGGCGTCCCGGCCTACTCAACGGGCATCGAGCGTGAGCTGCTCACGCCCACCGGCGCGGCAATTCTCACCACTCTCGTCCGCCAGTTTGGCCCACTCCCCGCCATGAAGCTCGAATCCATCGGCTACGGCGCCGGAACCGCCGACCTGCCCAGCCAGGCCAACGTTCTGCGGCTCTTCATCGGCGATTCCGCCGCGGGTTCGCTCGCGCATGACGAGACCATCGCCATCATCGAAGCCAGCGTGGACGACATGAATCCCCAGGTCTACGCCTACTTTGCCGAACGCGCCCTCGCGGTGGGCGCCCTCGACGTGACCTCCGCTCCCCAGCAGATGAAAAAAGGCCGGCCCGGCCAGCTCATCACCGTCCTCGCTCCCCTGGATCGCGCCGATTCGCTCGTCGAGCTTTTTTTTCACGAAACTACCACCATCGGCGTCCGTACCTGGGAGGCGCGCCGGCGCGTCCTCGCGCGCGAGATGGTCCGCGTCGAGACCCCCTACGGCCCCGTGCAGGTCAAAGTCTCCCGCATGAACGGCCGCGTCCTGAACGCTGCCCCGGAGTTCGAAGACTGCCGCCGCATCGCCCTCGAGCGCGGCGCCCCGCTCAAACAGGTCCTGGCCGCAGCCGCAGCCGCTTTCCAAAAACTCTCCGGGAACGATACACTGTAATTCGCTGGAATTCACACGGGCAGCACAGGGGGAATTTCCGTTTTGGCGAAGTATTACTTCACCACGCCGATTTACTACGTCAACGCGCGGCCCCACATCGGCCACACCTACACCACGATTGTGGCCGATACCATCGCGCGCTACCGCCGCATGCGCGGCGACGACGTGGTGTTCCTCACCGGCACCGACGAGCACGGTCAAAAGGTCGAACGCGCCGCCAAGGCCGCCGGCGTCACTCCGCAGGAGTACGCCGACCGCATCTCCGCGGAGTACCGCCGCCTCTGGGACCAGCTCGATCTGCGCTACGACCGCTTCATCCGCACCACCGAATGGCGCCACGAGCGCGCCGTACACAATCTGCTGCTCAAAGCGCGCGACGCCGGCTACATCTACAAAGGCTTCTACGAGGGCCTCTACTGCGTCGCCGACGAATTCTACGTGGACGAACCCACGCCGGAAGGAAATTGCCCGCTCTGCGGCCGCGCCCTCGAAAAAATCCGCGAAGAGAATTATTACTTCAAGCTTTCCGCGTTCACCGATCGCCTGCTCCGCCACTACGAAGAGCATCCCGAGTTCATCCAGCCCGAGGCGCGCCGCAACGAAGTGCTTAGCTTCGTCCGCGGCGGCCTCCGCGACCTCTCCGTCAGCCGCACCTCGATCAAATGGGGCATCCCCTGGCCCGACGATGAAAAACACGTCATCTACGTCTGGTACGACGCCCTCACCAGCTACATGAGCGGCGTCGGCTATGGCGACGACGAAGTGCAGTACGAAAAAATCTGGCCGGCCGAACTCCACCTCATCGGAAAAGAAATCATCCGCTTCCATGCCGTGTACTGGCCCGCCTTCCTCATGGCCGCAGACGAGCCGCTCCCGCGCCAGATCGTCGCGCACGGCTGGTGGACCTTTGAAGGCGAAAAGATGTCGAAATCCCGCGGCAATATTCGTCTCCCGCAGCCCGCCGCCGCCGTTCTCGGCGTGGACGCGCTCCGCTATTTCCTTCTCCGCGAAATGGTTTTCGGCCAGGACGGCAGCTTCTCTCTTGAAGCCGTCGTCGGCCGTTACAATAGCGACCTCGCCAACGGCCTCGGCAATTTCTCCAGCCGCGTGCTCGCCATGATCGAGCAATATTTCGCCGGCCTGATTCCCGAGCCGCCCGCCGGCGCCGCGAATCCCTTCGCCGCGGAGTGGCGCGAGGCCGCGAAGATTTACCAGCAGTCCTTCGACACCTTTGCCTTTTCTCAGGGCCTGCAGGAAATCTGGAAACTGGTCGGCTCGGCCGACAAATACCTCGCCGAGACAAAACCGTGGTCGCTCGCCGCCGACCCCTCGCGCCGTAGCGAACTCGCCGCTGTGCTGTACAACTCCGCCGAACTCCTCCGCATTGTCGCCGTGCTCGCGTATCCCGTGCTGCCCCACTCCGCGGAAAAAATCTGGGCGCAATTGGGCCTGCACGGTTCCGTCGGCTCCCAGCGCCTGGAAAACCTCGCCTGGGGTGGCCTACGGCCCGGCGAAGCGATCCAGAAGGGCGATGCGATTTTCCCCCGCGTACAGAAAGACGAAGCGATCGAAAGGATGGAGCAAATGGAAGAGCAGATTCGCGCCGAAGGCGCACCGAAGCCCGCCGAGCCCGCAAAACCCGCGCCCGCAGCCGCCCCGGCGCCGCCCGCCGGCGACGGCAAAATCGCCATCGAGGATTTCATGAAGGTCGAACTCCGCGTCGGCGAAATCAAATCCGCCGAACGCATCCCGGGCGCGGACAAAATTCTCAAGCTGATGGTGGATATCGGCACCGAGGTCCGCCAAATCGTCGCCGGCATCGCTCAATTCTACGAGCCGGAAAAACTCATCGGCCGCCGCGTGGTGGTCGTCGTCAATCTCGCCCCGCGAAAGCTCCGCGGCGTCGAATCCAACGGCATGGTCGTCGCCGCCACCGTGGGGCCAGAGGGCCGCCCTGTCCTCGCCGGCTTCCACGAGGACGCTCCCGTAGGCTCGCGCCTGAAATGATCACGCCTTTTCCCTCGTTGTTCTTTGCGTTCCTCGGCGCTCTCGGCGTTTCTGCGTTCTCTTTTTCTTTCGTTTCCTGTCCGTCTTCCTCTCATCTCGCCCCATGCCCGAGCTAATCGACTCTCACGCGCATCTCGATTCCGGGGATTTCGACCTCGACCGCGACGCCGTACTCGCCCGCGCCCGCGATGCCGGTGTCTCCACAATCCTCGCGATCGGCAGCGCCGCCGGCCCCGACAAACTCGACGCCGCGCTCCCCTTCGCCGAGCAGCACTCCTGGATTTACGCCACCGTCGGCGTTCACCCGCACGAAGCCAGGCTCGCCACTCAGCGCCACCTGCAGGAAGCCGAAGCCTATGCCGGCCACGTGCGCGTCATCGGCTGGGGCGAGATCGGCCTCGACTATCACTACGACCACTCCCCCCGCGACGTCCAGCACGAGATTTTCCGCCAGCAACTCGCCATCGCTCGCCGCGTCCGTCTGCCCGTCATCATTCACTGCCGCGAAGCCTGGCCCGATTGCCTCGCCATCCTCCAGGAAGACTGGGCCGGCTCCGGCTTCGGCGGTGTCTTTCACTGCTTCAGCGGCACCATGGACGATGCCCGCCGCGGCCTCGACATGGGTTTCCGCATTTCCTTTGCCGGAAATCTCACCTACCCCAAATCCCAGCCCCTGCGCGACGTTGCCGCCGCTCTCCCGCTCGAATCCCTGCTCATTGAAACGGATTCGCCGTTCCTCGCCCCCCAGGGTCTCCGCGGCAAGCGCAACGAGCCCGCCAACGTGCTCGCTGTGGCACGGACGCTGGCCACTGTGAGACACTTACCCGAAGACGAAATTGGCGCCCAGACCTCAGTAAACTTCCGCGAACTCTTCCGGCTCAGGAGGCCGGTCGCGCAAGATGCGGGGCCGGGAGCGTCCGGGGATGGAGGTTGATATTCCGCTTCTGACCGCACGCGAGATTTTCGATCTGGTGCGCGACGATCTCGCCCTCGTCGAGCAGGAAATCGCCGCCCAGAACTCGGAAGCCATTCCCGCCGTCGCCGAAGTCGGTTCCTATGTCATCCAGGGCGGCGGCAAGCGCCTGCGCCCTGCCTTGCTTCTGCTCTCCGCGGGTTTGTGCGGCTACCGCGGCAAGAGCACCATCCGCCTCGGAGCCGTCATGGAGATGATCCACACGGCCACGTTGATCCACGACGATGTGATCGACGAGACCAGCCTCCGCCGCGGCCGCCCTTCCGCCAACTCCCGCTGGGGCAATCACCGCAGCGTCCTCGCCGGCGACTGGCTCTACATGCAGTCCTTCCAGCTCGCCCTGCGCGAGCGCAACTTCCGCATCCTCGACGTGCTCATCGAGCTCACCCAGAACATGGTCGAGGGCGAACTCCTCCAGCTCGATCTCATCGGCCGCCTGGACGTCACCGACCGCCAGGCCATGGAGCTCTCCTACCGCAAGACGGCCTGTCTGTTCAGCGGCTGCGCCCAGTTGGGCGCCGTGCTTGCCGCCCAGGACCCCGAAACCGAGCAGGCCATGGCCGACTATGGCCGCTTCGCCGGCCTCGCCTTCCAGCTCGTGGACGATCTCCTCGATTTCACTTCCGACCCCGCGAAAATCGGCAAGCCCGTTCTCAACGATTTGAAGGAAGGAAAAGTGACCCTGCCCCTGATCTACGCCCTCGCCGACGCCGGGCAGAGGGAACGCGACATGGTCGCCGCTGTCCTCGCCGAACGCGATTTTGTCTCCACCCGCCCCGAGCAGATTCTCGATTTCGTGCGCCGCACCGGCTCCATCGACCGCGCACGTGCTCTCGCTCACGACTACGCTGTGCAGGCCAAAGCCAATCTCCCCGATTCGCCCGACTCGGAATACCGCCGCGCCCTCCTCGCCGTCCCCGATTTCCTCCTCGACCGCGAAAACTGATCCGTCTGCATTCTGCGTTTGGCCCTGGGCTATCCCGCGATCGATGCGAATCTGTTCTGCCAGTTGGCTGTGAAATGTTGACACAGTGGCATCCGTCGTGTAGCCTTCTTTCATGAGAACTCTTCTGGCCCGCAATTCCGCTGCTTCGCCTGGAGCGGCAGTGAGGCCCCGCCGGGGGCGCTACCCGCACCTGGGCGCCAGCGCGGGATTGCGGCCCCTGCCGGTCGACGCGCTCATCCGCCAGATCCGTGCCGGGTTCGCATTCAAAGCTCTCGAACGGCTGTCGGAGGCGAGCGGCATCAGCGTTTCCGAGATTGGGAATCTGATCGACCTGCCGGAACGCACCCTCGCCCGCCGGAAGGCGGCCGGCAGGCTTACTGCACAGGAATCGGAGCGGCTCCTGCGCCTCTCTGGAATCTTTGAGAAGGCCGTGGACCTGTTTGACGGCAACGTTTCCGAAGCGGTCGCTTGGCTCGGCCGGCCCAAGAGAGCTCTCGGCTTCGAGACACCCTGGGAGTGCCTCCGCACTGAACTCGGCGCCCGCCGTGTGGAAGACCTTATCGGGAGCCTTCTTCACGGGGTTTTCGTTTGAGCCTGAGGGCCTGGCGGCTCGTCGAGCGGAGGTTTGCCCGCACAGCCTTCGACGGAGAAGGGGCCAGGCGCTACGGCGGCCGCTGGAATTCGAGGGGTGTGGCTGTCGTTTACACCGCGGGGTCTCAATCTCTCGCTGCGCTGGAATTGCTCGCCAACGCCGATTCGACCACCTTGTTGGAGCATTATGTCTTCATCGCAGTGGAATCTGGCTCTCTTCCTGTTCCGGAAGTGGATCTCTCCTCTCTGCCAAGAAACTGGCGCGCAGATCCCCCGCCGCAGGAACTAAGAGACATCGGCGATGCTTGGGTGGCCTCGCGCCGCTCCTGTGTTCTGAAGGTGCCGAGCGTAATCGTGTCGGCGGAGAGCAATTTTCTCCTCAATCCAGCGCACCCGGAGTTTCAGAAGCTGAAGATCGGAAAGCCGTTGAAATTCCGTTTCGATTCCCGCCTCGTGCCGCCCCGATGAAAATTCTCAGCTTTTCGCCAGCGGTCGCCTCAGTAATGAAACCTGTAGCGAATCTGTGCGTAAATCTCACGTGGATTCAGGTAGTGCGTCCCGCCAAACGTGAAACTGTTGTCCAGCAGCACGCGCCGGTTCGCCACGTTGATTCCCTCGACCGACAAGGAAACGTTTTCCCCGAAGTGTTTCCCCAGGGAGAGGTCAAACGTCGTGTGCGCCGGGAGATGTTCCGGGCCCGGCGGCGCGCTTCCATTCGTGAATCCGGACGCGTAATACACATCGGTCGAGACAAACGTTTTCCACGGCAGGCTCGAATCGCCTCCCACGTGCAGCGTATTCCGTTGGTCGTGGTCCAGCAGAAAATACCCGTTGGCCGGCCCCGGCGTGATCAGCCCGCCGGTCAGCGCGCCATACCCGAGTGCCAATTGGTTGGAATAGGTCAGATACAAGCGCGCGCGCTTCCGAATCCGCGGCGAATGCAGCGTCAGCTCCCACGCGTTGATCCGCGCCCCCTGCACGTCCACGGGCAGGAAGACGTCGGAATTATTCAGGTTGTTGTGATCGAAGAAATTCCTCGCCCGCGTCAGGAACGTGTCCGCGTCCAGCGTCCAGCCCTTCCACGGAATCGTCACCCCGAATTGATGCTCCTCGTCCCGCTCCCCGCGGAGCGGCAGATACTGCAACTGCTGCACGTTGGTGATGAAATCCAGCAATGGCCCGGAGACCGTAGCCAACGGCGGCGCCTGGTAGAAGTGCCCGTAGAAGCCCCGGAAAACCCAGTTCAAATGCGATATCCGCACCGAGGCACCCACTCGCGGGTCCGTCGCGTTTTCCACCACCCCGCCCGAAAAATGCGTCTGGCGCAGTCCCGCGCTCACCGTGAACCAGCGGGTGAGATTGATCTGATCGTCGGCATAGAAGGACACCAGGCTGCCCACGGGGTTTACTCTCGTGGAGAGCGGTGGAGTTCCGCTGCCATCGTTGAAAGTGAGCCCGAAAAGGTCGCTGTCCTGCTGCACGAATCCATAGATTCCCGCGCGCAGATTATTCTGTTTCTTTACCCAGGAAATCGTGGCCTGCCCGCCCTCGTACTTCGAAGCGCGGTTTTCCGTGGTTGCGCTCGGCTGGTCCAGCGGGCTGCTCCCGTAATCGGCGCTGTTGAAGTGATAGAAAGGCGAAAACGTGAACAGCAACCCTGGGCTGAACGTGTGCACCCACGAGAACACCACGAATGCGTCCCTCTCGACGTTCGCATCCGACAGGAATTCGCCGGGAGAATTGGTCGGATCCTGCGGATCGAAGGGAACCTGGTAGAAATCCCGGCGCACCTGCGCCACCACCCGCAATTGGTCCTTCGCGTCCGCATTGAAGATCAGCGATGTGAATCCCCCCAGTCCGTTTGCCGCGTCATGCAGCACCGCGGAAGTCGGCGTCTGGAGGCCCAGGTTTGTGCGATTCCCGCTCAGGCTCGCGTAGTATGCGAACCGGCTGGTGTGGTCCCCGAAATTAATCTGGTCATCCGTCTGGAAGAAATTTCCGGCAGTGAGCACCAGCTCCGCCTGCCGGTTGCCCTCGAAGCCCGTTCGTGGCGCCACGTCGAAAATCCCATACGTCCGGTCGCCGTAGTCCGCGGCGTAGCTTCCCGACTGCATTTCGATCGAATCGATGTCGCGCGGCGCGATTTGCGGGCCCAGGTTGCTCGCGATATTCGTGTTGGGGATCGCCACCCCGTCGATCAGCCAGCTCACCTGATGCCCGCCCCGCACGTGCAATTGGTCGTGTGTGACGTACGCTCCCGGAACGTAGTCGGTAACGAGCGCCAGGCTGTTGGCCCGCTCCGCGCCCGGAGTGTTCTCGATCTCCCGACGGTCTAAAATCGTGGTCGGCGTCACCGACTCCGTCTGTGCCGGGGCCGCTTCCGTCGTCACCGTGATGCTCCGCGTCTGCGCCGCGAGTTGAAGCTGGAAATGCACCACGGGCGCCGAGCCCGAAAGCACCGTGATCCGCTGCGTCTGCGGCGCAAATCCGGCAGCGGACACTTCAAGGGTGTAAGTCCCCAGCGGCACCGCGTCGAACGTGAACTGCCCGTCGGTGTTCGTTTGCTCCTTTTGCTCAGTGCCGGACGATTCGCCGCGCAGCACCACCGTGGCGCCGGGCACCGGCCGGTGCTGCGGGTCGTGCACGATTCCCCGCACAGTGCCGAACACCGTTGCCCAGCTCGCTGTAGCTCCGATGAGAAGACAAACGGCGAGCCGCAGCACAACCGGAAGCTTGCACTTCCTTCGCAGCACGATTCAGTCCCCTTCCCTCCGCTTGGACCAAGCGGGCCGAGGCACACTGTCAATCCGAGCGAAGCGCGGAATCCGCTTTTCGTTTTTTTCTCGCTTGAAATGGTTGGAACGGCACTAAGCGATCGGGCGGGGAGGCTCGAAGGGGACGGGATCAAATCCCAGGGCCGGTGCGATGGGCAGTGATTCTATCCGCGCGCGCTTCCCCGCGGGCATGGGAATCACTGTAACCGCGCTCAGCACCCCGCGTGGCAGCGGCGCCGGATGCAATTGCCGCGCTCGGCCGGTGCATTGCGCGCTGGCGTGGCATTTCGAATCGTTCGCTCGCGCCGCATCGGTGTGATGGCACTGCATCGGCTCATCCGCTTGCGATTTTGCCGGTTTCGGGTGCATCGGGCAGATCCCCGATTTGCAGCAGTCAGCGTCGCCGCAACAACCTTCCACCGGCCAGGCCGAATTCGGGCCCGCCACCAGGCTCACTAGCGCGAGGATGGCAATCGCTCTGCGCACCGGCAACAAATCTAGCACACGTACCGAACCAGCCAAAATTCGCGCGATTGATTCGGGCGCGCGTTGCGGATACTCTTTCCCGGCGCGGCCGACTGCCTCCGTTCGCATCACGCCGCCGCGGCTCGAGCCTCTCGATGGCCCCGTTCAAACTCGTCTATCACCCCGGATACGATCTGCACCTTGGCGAGCACGTCTTTCCCTCGCAGAAATACCGGCTGATTTACGAAGCCTTGCTCCGCGACGGCATTGCCCAACCCGCCGATTTTCTCACCCCCGAGCCTGCAGCCGACGCGGACATGCTCCGCGTCCACACTCCGGATTGGGTACACAAACTGAAGACCGGCCACCTGACCCTCCAGGAGCTCATGCACCTCGAAATCCCCTGGTCGCGTGAAATGGTGGACGCCGTCTGGCTCGCCACCGGAGGCGCCATTCTCGCCGGCCAGCGGGCGCTCGCCGATGGTTTTGCCGCGAATCTCGCTGGTGGGTTGCACCACGCGCATCCCGGCCACGGCGAGGGATTCTGCGCCATTCACGACGTCGCCGTGGCCATCCGCCGTCTTCAGGCCGACGGCGCGGCGCGAAAAATCATGGTCGTCGACACGGACGTGCATCAAGGCAACGGCACCGCCGCCATTTTCGGCAGCGATCACTCCGTCTTCACCATTTCCATTCACCAGGAACACAACTACCCCTTCCCCAAGCCGCCTTCCGATATCGATATCGACCTGGCCGACGGCACAGGCGACGAGGATTACATCGCCATGCTCGAAAAGAAGTTGATGGTGGCGTTCGACGAGTTCCTTCCCGACATCCTCTACTACATCGCCGGGGCGGATCCCTATCGTGAAGATCAACTCGGCGGGCTGTCTCTGACCATCGAGGGCCTCAAGCGGCGCGACCGGCTCGTCTTCGAGTACGCCCGGCGCCTGAGCATTCCCGTGGCCAGCGCTCCTGCCGGTGGCTATGCCCGCCGCACGGAAGACACCGTGCAAATCCATGTCAATACGATCGTAGCCGCCCGCGAAATCCTGGGACGCAATGGCGCTCCCTCCTGAGCAACTCCCGGCTTCATCAGTTGTGAGTTGGCTTGTAGCGGAATCTGCATACCACGGGGAACAGGACACCGGCCCAAACCCGCAATCGCGCCTCGGCCCCTTAGATTCCCCTCGTCATGGATGATGCGCGCGCGGGCCGCCGGTCCCGGTGAGAATCGTGGTGCACCCGCACTTTGTTCCGCTGCTCAACGCCGGAACAGCGGCTGCGGGCACAACGATCGCTGCGATGACCGTAGCGATGATCCAGAAGCTGTTCGACACCGGGGCCGCAACCACCGTCACTGTCCCTGTTCCCGCAGTGCTGACGCCTATCGACGTGCTCTGAGCGTTCTCGCTGGTCGTCGAGGGAGGTGTAGGAGTCGGTTGCGAAGGCGGCTGGCTGTCGCGAATCGTTGACGTGTAGCCCGCCGGAACGGTCACGCATTGTCCCTGCAGGTTGCAGAAATTCACGGAACCCTCGGTCACGCTGATGCTGGACATGTCGTTCCCGGTGGTCAGGTCAAACGCCGTTCCCACAACACCGGCTACCGCGGTCGGTGTGCGAACTTCAAACGATGACCCGGGCCTCGCCAGGCGCACCGCGCTGGCCCGCAGCCGGCCGTACGCCAACTGTATCTGCGTTTGCTGCGTGGCGGCGTCATGCTTCGCAATGCGCAGGTTCGAATTCGATCCCACGTTCAGAATCGAGCCGTCGTCCAGCGTGATGCGCGCGCGCCCGTTCGAATCCGTTTGGATCGTATCTCCCCACAGCACCTTCGCGCCCGCATTGGCCAATTGAACTCTCGTCCCGTGCTGTAGGTTCACGTTGGGGATCAGTCGCGATATCGTCCCGGCGCTCTGCGTCTGCGCGGGCATCGGCACAGCGAACACCAGCGCCATTGAGGTGAGCACAGCTACGAACCAGGTGAGATGGGATGATTTCTTCATTGGGCCACCTTTGCTGGGAACCCTGGAAGCCCCCGGGTTCGTGTCACTTTGTTACTTCAATCGCCGCCTCATGTCAATTAACTTTCTCGCACCCAGGAACCTCACCAGCACCACGATCCCGCCCCAGACCCGGCATCGACCCCCACCATGCTCCCTTCACGCCGGACCGGAGGCCGGCCGCGCGCTCCCGAAATCAAATGATGCGCACAGTGAGCGTGACCTTCTGCGGTGGGTAGTTGGGCGCCGTGGCCACCACCTGAATCTGATACACGCCCGACGGCGTGGTGGGCTGATTCTTCAACGCCGGCGCCGGATTGTTCACACACGCCGTCCAGGTCATCACCAGCAGCATCAGCAACACGGCTGCTCCCATCGGCATCAGCCGCCGCGCCCACACGCCCCTTGCTCGCTCCCTCGCCGGGAGCGCGCCCCGGCCAGTTGCCTCCTTCCTGCACAGCATCGCCAGCAGCAGCGCCAGCCCGCTCACCGCCCCCACTGGCGCCGGCGTCATCGGCCCTGGCGCCTGCCACGGTGCCCGCGGGCCCACCAGCGCCGGATTGCAGTTCGTCTGCAACGTGCACGTCACCGTGATCGGTGGGCTCGGCGACGTCGTCACATTGATCGTAGTCGTCGGGCTCGTCGTCAGGTTCGTCGCCGGGATCGACGCCACCTCCGCGCACGACACCATAATCGGCCCGATGAATCCCACGTTCGGTTGGATCACCAGCGTAAACGTCGCCGTGTCTCCGGGCAGCACCGAAATCGTCGTGCCGGGCCCGCCGCCCGGCGACGTCGCCGTAAACGTAAACCCCGCCGCCGTGGAAGCCCCAATACCCGTCAGCGGGATGTTCACCGGGCTCCCGTTCAGGTCATTTCCCACGAACTCCAACATTCCGTTTTCCGTTCCGGCGAACGACGGCGTGAAGGTCAGGAACACCGTGCACATCGTCCCGGCGCTCACCGTCCCGCCGTCGGTCGGACACGTTGTGGTCTCGAAATTGATCGCGAAGTCGCTCGTATCACTCGAGCTGAGCGCCTGAATGAACGAGATCCGCAGGTTGTCCGGACCGGCTCCCACGGTCACCGAAACCGACATCACGCCGCTCGAGTTTCCCAGGTTTACGGCCCCGAAGTTCACGCCCGTCGCTGCGTTCGGATTGAATGTCACCGTCGGCACCGTGCCCGTCCCGGTGAGCGGCACGGTCTGCGCCGCCGGACTCGCGTTGTCCGCGAAGTTCAGTGTCGCCATCTCGCTCCCCGCCGTGGACGGCGTGAACGTCACAGTTACCGTGCACGTTCCGGCCGGGCCCGCTCCGGCGGGCGGCACGGGAGTGCCCATCACACACGTGGCGCCGGTGATCGCAAAATCGCTGGCGTTTGCGCCCGTCACGTTCGGCGCCGCTGTGAAATTCAACGCGGCGTTGCCGTTGTTCGTGATCGTCACCATTAGCGACGCCCCCGTTTTCTCCTGCTGGTTCCCGAAGGCCAGGTTGGTGGGCGACGGGCTCACCCCGGGACCGAGCCCCGTTCCGCTCAGCGGCAAGGTCTGCGTGTTGCCGGGAGCATCGTCGGAGAAGCTCAGAAACGCTGTGCGATTCCCGAAATTCCCGGGTGTAAACGTGATGGTCACCGTGCAGCTCGCCGTCGGCGCCAGCGCAAAGCTCGTTCCCGTGCACGTCCCCCCGGTGGTGATCGCGAAGTCTCCCGGATCGTTCCCCGTGAACGAAATACTGGAAACATTCAGCGTGCCCGTCCCGCTGTTCGCGATAGTCACCGTCTGTCCCGTGCTGGGCGTTCCCACCGCCTGGCTGGTGAAAGTCAAACCCACCGTCGGGGCAAGATACACAGCCGGCACCGGCGGCACGGTGATCACCCGCTCCCGGGCGCTCAGCCCGTCGCTGAAATAAATCAGGATGTTTCCCCCGGCTCCGGGAGCAATGGTGACTGTGGTCGGGGCCATTCCCGCTGAGGTCGCTGCGCCCCCGTCCCCGCTGTAATTCTGCGACCCATCGCCTCCCAATGTCGTGATGATCCCGGTTACCGAGTTCACCACGCGCATTCGGTTGTTCGTGAATGTGCCGTCGGCGATGTAGAGATTTCCATACATGTCCACACCCGCCGCCCGCGGCGAGTTGAGTTGCGCCGCCGTAGCCAGCCCTCCATCGCCGCTGAATCCCGCTCCTTTGCCGAAGTTTCCGGCCACCGTGGAGATCTGCTGGTTCGAGGCGCTTACCATCCGGATGACGTTGTTTCCCCGATCCGTGATGTAGAGATTTCCCGCGGCGTCCAGCGCTACGTAGCTCGGACTGTTCAGCCGCGCCGCCGTCGCCGAGCCTCCATCGCCGGTGTACCCCGCTCCCAGCGCGTGACTTCCCGCCACCGCACTGATCATCAGGCTCGTGTGGTTTACCACGCGGACTTCCTCGTTCCCCGCGTCCGCGATGTACAGATCTCCCGCGGCATTCACCGCCAGCCCCCGCGCGTTGTTCAGTTGTGCGCTCGCGGCCGCAATGCCGTCCCCGTTATAGCCCGCTGATCCGGTTCCCGCGTATGCGGTAATCACCCCGCTCGTGCCGTCCACTCGTCGCACCGTGGTTGTATTTTCCACCACGTAGATGTCGCCCGCGGCGTCCACCGCCGGAAATCTCGGTTGATACAGTTGGGCTGAGGTTGCCGCCATCCCGTCCCCGGTCGGCGCCGGCGTCGGCCCAACGTCCATGCCCGCCACGGTCGATATCTTCCCGCTCGTGTGATCCACCCGGCGAACCCGGCCGTTTTGCAGGTCGGCGAGGAACACATCGCCTGCCGCGTTCACGGCGCCGCCGCTCGAGAAAATGATGGCAGACGCGGCCGGCCCGCCGTCTCCAACCGATCCGCTCCCCGCCACCGTGCTGATTTTCTGCGTGGTTGCATCCACTCGCCGCACCCGGTAGTTCAGCGTATCCGTCACGTAGATGTTTCCGGATGCGTCCACCGCCAGGTCCATCGCTCCTCCCTGGTTGGAGGAGTACAGTTGTGCCGATGTAGCCGCCTGTCCGTCACCGGAGAACCCCGGCCCCAGCGCCAAATCCCCGGCCAGTAGAGTCAGAGTCTGCGACGTCAAATTCTCGCTCAACACCAGGTTCAGTCCGCCGTCGGCTATCAGCAGATTCCCTGCCAGATCAAATCCCAGGCCGCTCGGGCCGCCGAGCAGTACCTGCGTAGCCAGCGCTCCGTTCGTCGGAAGGTTCCCGCCTCCTCCCGCGAAAGTGCTCACCAGATTCGTCGTGGCGCTGATTTTGCGCACGTCGCCGGGGCCGGTCAGAGGGAAAAAATCGGTGACATACAAATTTCCTGCGCCATCCACCGCTATTCCGTACGGATTCACGAACTGGGCGCTCGTGGCCGCCAGACCGTCCCCCACTCCGATGTTTCCCGCGCATCCCGCCGCTGCATTACCCGCCACCGTCGAGATTTTCTGCGTCGTGTGGTCCACCTTCCGGATTACGCACACGGAGTTGTCGGAGATGTATAGGTTCCCCGCCGGGTCAAACGCAATGTCGCTCGGCGAGATCAGTGCGTTGGTGGCCGCACCGCCGTCGCCCCCAAACCCGCAATTGCTGAACGTATTGAAATCCGTGTTCGGCGTTCCAGCCACCGTCGTGATGTTCCCCCCGCCCGCCGGGATTTTCCGTATCACGCACGCTCCCGTATCCACGAAATACACGTTTCCGGCGGGATCCACTTTCACGCCGCTGACGGGTACAAACGGAGTGATGCTGGTTTGCGCGCTCGTGGCCGGCATCCCGTCACCGCTGAAGCAGCACGTTCCGTTCCCCGCGAACACCGAAAGATTTCCCGAGGTGTCCAGCTTCAAAATCGTGCCGGTGCCCGAACCGAAATAGAAATTTCCGCTCGGGTCACGCCCGATCCCGCCGAGATACTCGAGGCTCGTCGCTGTGCCGGAACCTGACGCGGGGATTCCGCCGGCAAAATTTGCGACGGTGGGCACCGGCGCCTGCGCAAGCGCCGCGCCTGCACACATCAGCTGCACAGCGAGTACGGCCGTAATCCGGATTAAATGACGCACGAGGGAGAACGAACGGCGCGCGATGCTTTCGAGCGGCCGGTGCGCGTTGACTGCCGGTGCGGAGGAATAGGACGGCGCGCGGCGGGCTACGCGATGCAATGGCAACATTCTCGATCTCCCAAGCGTAGCTCGATTTGATTTGTCTGGTGCGTCGCGCCTATACGCTCGGTTGCTGGCGGGGGGGCCCCGGCGCATCGCTTCACTGACGCCAAGCACCAACTGGCTGGATTAGGCCAAATCAACTTGAATAATCGCCGAAAGCCTACTCTCCCAATCAGCGGAATTGCAAGGAAAACCACTCCCCGCCCGGCAATTGTTCCGCCGGCCGCGGGCGAACTCTCCGCGGCTCCGCTTCGCAGCGGCTGAGAGTCCCGCCGCCGCCCTACAGGATGTGCACCGTCAGCAGCGGCCCTATCACCGTCTGCTTCGCGCCGCCCGTCGTCGTCGCCGTGGCCATCACCTGGAGCTGATACACCCCGGCCGGCGTCGTCGCCGTCCCCGGCAGCAGCGGCTTCGGATTGTTCACGCACCCCGTCCAC
>Ga0187803_10000026_pt1 | contig 65421 bp, 56 predicted proteins | sample NC_wetland_sal_i_2_FD_132425 | JGI IMG/M metagenome (GOLD analysis project Ga0187803, IMG submission 132425) | Wetland sediment microbial communities from Neuse River Estuary, North Carolina, USA - Control_3 | ecosystem: Environmental > Aquatic > Freshwater > Wetlands > Sediment | place: USA...
TCAAGTTTCCTGGTGGCCATGCCGCGGGGGTCACACCCGTTCCCATCCCGAACACGGAAGTTAAGCCCCGCTGGGCCGATGATACTGCACGGGTAACTGTGTGGGAACGTAGGTCGCTGCCGGGATTAAATTTGAAAAAGGCTCCGAGCAATCGGAGCCTTTTTCATTTTCTGGCACAAAGGAGCCTGCCATGGAGCCGATCCGACTGGGCACCGCGCCGCTCGACGACGACGCGTTCATCGAAGCGTTCGAGAGCTGCCGGTTGCCCGCGTCGCAGTTTCATCATGCGGACCACATCCGGCTGGCCTGGATCTATCTGGGCCGCACGGGCGAGGAAGCGGCAACGGTGCGGATCGAGCAGGCCATCCGCCGGTTCGCCGCGCACAACGGGGTCTCAGAAAAATACCACCACACGATTACGCTGGCCTGGATGCGGCTCGTGGCAGCGGCGCGCAGGGCAACTCCCGAGGAAGTCGAGTTCGCCGTGTTCGCCAAGCGCCGCCCGGAATTATTCGATGTGAAAGCGCTAAGCCAGCACTACACGATGGAGCGACTCGGGAGCGGAGAGGCGAAGGCAGGATGGGTCGAACCTGACCTCCGTGACCTTCCACGCAGGCATTTGGAACGGCGATATCCAGAAGGGTTCTGAGCAGCAGGCTCGGGACGGCAACGCGCCGAGGCGTAGAATCCCGCCGTGAATCCGGTAACGCATTTTCTGGTGAGCTGGGGCGTGGCGAGTGTGGCGGCGCTCGACCGGCGGGATCGCGCGATTGTTACGCTCGCCGGGATCGCGCCGGACCTCGACGGCTTGGGTGCGATCCCCGAATTGATCACACGGAATTCCGCGCATCCCCTCGATTGGTTCAGCCGCTACCATCATGTGCTGGGACACAACGTGGGATTCGCGCTCGTTGTGACGGGAGCGAGCTTCGTGCTAGCCACGCGAAGGTGGAAGGCCGCGGCTCTGGCCTGCGTCACGTTTCATTTGCACCTGCTGTGCGACGTGATGGGCGCGCGCGGGCCGGATGGCGACCAGTGGCCCATCGCCTATCTGTTACCCTTCTCGCGCGTATGGGATTGGAGATGGCGCGGGCAGTGGCCGCTCAACGCCTGGCAAAACTTCGCTATCACTGGTGCCGCGCTGGCGCTGACATTTTATCTTGCGTGGACGCGCGGCTATTCTCCGCTGGAGATGGTTTCGCGGAAGGCCGATGCAGCGTTCGTAGCTGCGCTGCGGCAGCGCCTCGGGGTGGTGAAGGGTTGAAAAATGCAGCACGTCAGGAGGCCCGGCGATGTGCAGAACTCTGAGTCGTCTTGGAATCCCCGCCATGCTGCTTTTGGTTCTTCCCGCGATCGGCGCGCAGCAGCTACAGCACCGGCCTGTGGATCAGAATCCGCGGGTCGTAACCTGCCGGGTGCGGGAGGCGCATGTAAGTCGCGCCCCGGCCGCTGGGCTGGTCGTCTTTTCGCAGCGGGACAGGGCAGACGCTGAGCGATTCCGCACGCTTCTCCGCAGCGCACAAGAGGGCGGGTCCGTGGAGTTTCAAACCAGCGAAGGCGGAGCATGGCAGCCCGCCAGCGTGGTGAGGCTCAAGAGCTGTTTCGGGCGCGGGTTGCTGATCTTGCCGGCGGGCGAAACGGCGCCCGCTGAAGGCAGCACAATTCTGGTGCGGTTTCCTGTTGCAACGCTGCAGCCGGCTTGAGCTGGGCAGGAATGCACGCGGCAAGACGTCCTGTATCATGAACAAAAGAAATGGGTTGGATAGGAACCTCAGAACTGAGAATGTAGTGGATTTCGCTAGCACGACGGGCCCTTCTATGCTATAGTGTAGTTGCGTTTGTTGCTCTTGTATGACCTTTAGATTCGTATAAGGGGGCTGCAAGTTCTGACAACTTGCCGCCCCTTTTGCATTACGGCTGGGGGCGCTCGAGAGGCACAAATAGCTTAAACAGAAGAGGAAACAAGAAGTGAGAGAACAAGGAACAGTAAAGTGGTTCAACGCCAGCAAGGGCTATGGATTCATCCAGCGGCAATCTGGCGAGGACGTGTTTGTGCACTTTTCCGCCATTCAGGCGGAGGGGTACAAGTCACTGAATGAAGGACAGGCAGTTGAGTTTGAAGTGACCCGCGGGCCGAAGGGCCTCCAGGCCGCAAACGTCACGAGCCTCTAATTCAATCGGGCAAGCGGGCGTCCGCCACGGCGGGCGCCCGACGGCCCTCTCTCTCAAGCGCCACGCGGGAGAATGGCCCGGTCAGGGCTCGCAACCGAGCCCGCCGGAGGCAGGCGCCGGAGCATCTCCGGCAGTGGTGGGCTGGAACAGGAGGCAAGTGTGAAAGCTCTCGCAGAAGGCCTGTACATCAAGCATTTTCAGTATGGCTGCGGTGTGGTGACGCAATCCGACATGGAACGCACCACGATCGATTTTGACGCGCACGGACTCAAGAAATTCGTCACCAGTTTGATGGTGGTGGAACCAGCTGAGGGGACACCCCCGAAGCGTTCCGGCTCCAAGCGCCCGAAGAAGTCCGCCCGAGCGGCTGCGCCCACCGCGAAGTAAGCCAGTTCCCTCACATCTGCTGCGCGGCACCCGAGCCCAGGGCCCAGGCCTGTGCGGAGGGTTCCCGATCCGTGCAGACCTTCCTGCAAAGACCTACCCGATGCTGTAACTGCGGCTTGACCGCTCCGTGCGCCTGCATCGGACAGAATGACAGCTGTGGGTGACGTCATCTGTATTTCCTGTGAGGCGCGTCACCTTGCATAGGCTTGAATCCATGCCTCGTTCCAACCTGAAACCTTCCTTCACTACATATTCGCCCTCGTGACCTCGTGGTGGCCGCTCTCATGGCTGCAAGCGAGTTATCTCCAGTCCGCATTTCCCGAATAGAAGTACTAACAGTACGCCCGGTCTAGGCTTTACGGACCCCTCCAACTCTTCTCTGCTGGGGCCGCCCAGCTCTCAGAATTCGACCCCGTAGTGCCCTCCCCGGCCCCTGTCTCGCTACCGAGATTCATGGTGACGAGGGTCACATCGATAGGTATCAGCAGCCACAGTGATACCTCGTGCCGCTTCCTCATACTGCGGTTTCATTCTGGGCTTGTGGTTCTCGACGATTAACTGAAAGGCGGAATTGAGGACGGTATGCCGCATCCAGCAATTACATCGAGAGGGTGGCAGGCGCTCGTGCTGGTCGGCCTTTCACTGTTTTGGGGCATAACCACCCTGGCCGATGTGCACCCGGTGCCCCTCGATAAGAACACGGATTCGGCCAAGTGTTTGGAGTGCCATGCGGATAAGGCAAAAGGGAAGAGCGTGCACACGGCGATGTCGGCTGGATGCACAAGTTGCCATGAAATTCGGGTGAACAAGGATGTGACCCGCGTGAAGCTGATTACGGCCACTCCCGCGGCGCTGTGCTTTACCTGCCACGCCGACAAGAGCCCAGCCGAAGCCAAGGGACCGGTGCACAAGCCCGCGGTTCGTGACTGCCTCAAGTGCCACGACCCGCATACCAGCGACAATCCCAGCCATTTGCTCAAGCCGGTTTCCGGCGGGGAAAAGGAGAACCTCTGCCTTGGCTGCCACAACGTGGGAGTGCACACGCCGAAAGCGGGCAGCCGTCACGCCGCATTGGACGCGGGCTGCGACGCCTGCCATGTGACGCACAAGACCGGCACCTCGAGCAGTGTTGAGTTCACCGCGCATTTGAAGAAGGCCAGCCCGGCTCTCTGCCTGGACTGCCACGACGGGAAGGACGCGGATCTCGCCAAGGCTCACCAAAATCAGCCGTTTGCCACGGCAGACTGTGTGAGTTGCCACAACCCGCACGAGTCCGCCCAGCCGAACTTGATGCAGGCCTTCACACACCCGCCGTTTGCCGGGAAGCAGTGCGACCTGTGCCACGCCCCGGCGAAGGATGGAAAGGTCGTTCTGGCGCAAGCCAGCAGCAAGGAGTTGTGCGTCACCTGCCACGACGACAAGGCAAAACTGATCGAGACCGCCAAGGTGCAGCATCCGGGAGCGGCGGGAGACTGTGTGGACTGCCACAATCCTCACGCCAGCAAGGAGCCGGGCCTGCCCAAGACAAACAGCGTCCAGATTTGCCTCTCCTGCCACTCCGACCAGGACGAACTGCTGAAAACCAAGAAGGTACTCCACCAGCCCGCGTTCCAAACCGGTTGCGCCACCTGCCACACGCCGCACGGCGGAGAGAATGAACATTTGCTGAGGGCCAAGGACGTCAACACGCTCTGCCTGGAATGCCACGGACCGGACAAACCGCAACCGACGAAGCTCGAGGACCAGCACCTGATCGCCATCTTCGACGGGAAAGTAAGACTTCCGGAAGGGTATTTCAGCAAGACGCCGATCCTACCGCTCCGGTACGGCACCGGCCACCCGGTGGAGGGGCATCCCGTCGCCAACACCATCAACGTCAAGACCAAGACGCCGGTGGCGCTCAGCTGCTTGAGCTGCCACCAGCCGCACGCTTCGGCGAAGCCCGGCCTGCTGGCAAAGGATCAGGAAGCCAACATGGCATTTTGCAAGACCTGCCACACGGAAGGAACGCTGCAACTCCGATGAAAGGGGAGGATGAAATGTCTTATCAACGGTCAATCTTGACGCCTTCCCGAGTGATGCTCCTGCTCGTGGCCGCCGTGATTGTCCTGAGTCTGGGAGCCCGGCCGTGTCTGGCGCAGAAGAATGGCAACAAGAAGGCCAACACGTCCGACCAGTCGCAACAGCGGCAGAGGATAGCTTTCGATATCAGTAAAATCGTGTGGCCCAACCCGCCGGCCATCGCCCGTGTGAAGTTTGAGAACATTTTGACCGGCCAAAAAATCGACTGGGCGGGCCTGAGTACCAAACAAAAGCCAAAACTGTCGTGGATGGACCGGCTGGCGGGAGCGCAACCGGATAGCCAGATCAAGGATGTGCAGAACAAAGTCGGGTTCCAATTGATCCGCGTGTACGGGGTGGCCGCGGACTCGAAGGGCAATATCTACGCGGCCGACCAGGCGGTTGGGGCGATTTTCATTTTTCCGGCCGCGGAAACCGAAAAGGTGCAGTTCATCAAGAATGGCCAGGATGCGCACCTGTCCCTGATCAACGGGCTGGCCGTCGACGATAACGACCGGCTGATGGTCACGGACTTAAAGCTGCACCATGTGCTCGTTTTCAACGAGAAACACATCGTCGAGGCTTCCTTCGGCGCCGATTCCCTGGTTTCTCCGGCGGGGATCGCGCTGGATACCACAAATCGGTTCGTTTACGTGGTGGACACGCAACAGGACCAGGTGCTCGTGTTCGACGCGGACAACTACAAACTCCTCCGCCGGATTGGAACCGGGGGCAAAAAGCACACGCTGACCGGCCAGGGGGATTTCTCGCTGCCCACCAATGTCGCCGTCGACAAAGAAGGAAACGTATACGTCACGGACACGCTCAACAACCGCGTCGAGATTTTCGACGCCGACGGGAGCTTCATCAGCGAATTCGGAAAGCCGGGCGACGGTCCGGGCCATTTTGCCAGGCCAAAGGGAATCGCCATCGATTCCGACGGCCACATCTGGGTGGCAGACGAAATTCAAAGCCGGGTGCAGGTATTCGATAAAGAAGGCCGATTGCTGATCTACCTCGGTGAACGCGGATTGTACCCGGGGCAATTTCAGGCGCTGTATGGCCTGGCGATCGACAACCGGAACAACCGGGTAATCACCAGCGAGCAGTTTCCCGGCCGGGTGCAGACATTCCGCTATGTGACGGATGCGGAAGCAGCAGCAGAACGAGCCCGCCGCGAGGCGGAGCGAGACAAGCCGGCGCCGAAGACTGCAGGTTCGACGCCCCAGAAAGGCGGTGGCCCCCCTAACAATTCGGTTCCACGGTGACGCAGGCAGGGTGTGAGTCCCTGAGCGCCTCGAAAGCAAATCAGGGGATTGTCCTGGCGGCGTTCCGGGGTTTGAGCAAGGCAAGTAAGTAGTTTTGGAAAAATGGAAATGAAGTTTCGCAACTTAAATCGGAGGTGGATGTAATGAAACGAATCGCTGTATTGCTCGTCCTGACCTTGGCTGTGGCGGGATATGCCGCAGCTCAGATCACTTCGCCGACCCAAGACGTTCTCGGCGCGCACAACGTGTACGGCCGTGGCTGTATCGCCTGCCACGCGCCCCACAGTGGCGCCGCTGGAAACGGCGGAGCAGGAAGCGCCAACACCGGCAACCTCGCCCTCTGGGGCGAGGATCTGTCACCCCTCTACGGGCAGACGTTCACGTTTGCCGGCGGGACCCAGGTCACCATTCCGAACTACGGCACGACCGCTGTGGTCGTTGGTGGCAACCCAGTTGCCCCCGCTGGACTTCCTACCAGCGCCGGCGACGGGATCTTCGTCATCGCTGCCTGCCTGAGCTGCCACGATGGCAACCTGGCTAAAGTGGGGATGCTGAAGGGCACCTCGGTGGAAACGGTAACCATCGCCGGTGCGGTATTCAATCCGCCCACACTGCTGGGGAACGACGGCTCAACGCCCGGCAATTACCTCAATGACCACCCGGTAGGGCCCAATGCGGTCGTGAGTTGCGGCGGGCAGTACAACTGGGACTGCGTCGTTAACGCCAACGGTTCTATTAGCTTCACCGGGCCGAACAGCGCGCAGTTCCTCCTCGACTACTATGATGTGACCAAGACCGGGCCGATCCACAGCCTGATAAAGGTAGCGGGAACTGCATCCACCACTACACCCGGAACGTATACCTCCAATTCCTGGGTGACCTGCACCACCTGCCACGACCAGCACGACATGAGCTATTTCAACACGGGCAAGGCCATCAAGCCGACCCATTTCTTTGTCCGCGGCTGGTACGATCCGGGAAATTCCGCTACCAGCAATAGCGCCGCGCAGTTCTGCCGTACTTGCCATGGCGGCGAATCCAACGAGATGCACGGCCAGATCGTGCCAACGACCTAATCCCTTCTTCCGGGGGGAGGACGCTTTCCTCCCCCCGGGGAGGCAGTTTGTGAGGCGGAATCGCAGGTCGAAGTCAGTAGGGGAGTGGAGAAGAGGAGAACCTGAAATGAGAGGGAATAGAAACCTCCACCTGGCAGTCATTGCTCTCACGCTCGCGGTAGGGATGCCGCTGGCGGCGCAGCAGCGGGATGCGCGTCCCTCGGCTCCCGCGCCCGCCACTGTGGCGGTCGCTACCGCGCTTCCTCCAGCGAAGCCGGTGGCACGAGTGAACGGGACGGTGCTGACCGATCGTGACCTGCTCCGCGAAATGTACTCGATCTTCCCCTATGCCAGGCAGCACAACGGAGGCTTCCCGCGCGCGATGGAGGCGGACATCCGCCGCGGCGCGCTCAAGATGATCGAATTCGAAGAGCTGGTGTACCAGGAGGCGAAGCGCCAAAAGATGACCATCGCCCCGGAGCGGCTGGCGAAGGCGGAAAAACTGTTCCGCGAACAGTTCGAAAGCGAGCAGCAGTACAAGGAATTCGTCCGCGTCGAGGCCAATGGCTCTCTCCAGGTTGTGCGGGCAAAGCTCACACGGTCTCTGCTGATTGACGACCTGCTGAAGGCGGAAGTGGAAAACAGATCCGGGATAACGCTCGCCGAAGCCAGAGCCTATTACCTGAAACATCCGGACCGTTTCAAGCAGCCCGAGTCGTTCGCCCTGCAGTCCATCACCATCATGCCTCCCGTGCGGCCGACGCCGAAACAGCCAAATCCACCGCCGCCCACACCGGAACAGCTGAAACAGATGAAGGTTCGCGCGGACGACGCCTTGCGGCAGGCGAAGGCCACCAAGACGTACGAAGAGTTCGGAATGCTCGCGGAGAAGATTTCGGAAGACGACTACCGGGTGATGATGGGAAATCACAAAACCGTGGACGTCGCGGAACTGCCTCCGGCAATCCTCGAGGCCATCTCCAAGCTCCAGCCTGGGCAGGTGAGCGGCCTGATCCTGGCGGAAGGGGCCTATACGATCATCCGCGTAAATGCCCACACGCCGGCCCGCACGCAGAAATTCGAAGAAGTGTCCGCCGGGCTGCGCGCCGAGTTGCGGCGAAACAAGCAGGAAATGCTGCGGCACGAGCTCGACGCGAAGTTGCGGAAAAGCGCAAAGATTGAAGAGCTGTAAGGAGATGCATGAGTTCCAGAAACCGCTTCCGGGCGATCGGCTTGGCCGTGGCCGCGCTGCTGTGCGCCGTCGCACCGGCTGGGGCCCAGGTGCAGGCGGGGAGCGAGGTGCTGCTTAACCTCGACGGCAGCGTCAGCACCGGATACTCGGGGAGCGTTACGAACCAGGGCCCGGACAGCCATGGGCTTATCTTCGGGGGTACGGGAAACTTCACCGGTTCGGTTCACAGTCCGCAGTTCCTGTCCTTTGATGTGGCCCCCTTCTTCAATCAGTCGCGCGATAACTCCGACTACCAATCCATCACCAACAGCTCGGGTGTCACCGCCAGCGCAACGATTTTCGGGGGAAGCCAGTTTCCGGGATACATCAGCTTCTCGAAAGTCTACAACAGCGAATCGAACTACGCGGTTCCCGGACTGGCCAATTACGCGACCAATGGCAACAGCGAAGCCCTTGGGGTGGGCTGGACCGCGAATCTCAAGAATCTCCCCACCCTCACCTTCGGTTATCAGCAGGGAAGCAACGACTACACGCTGTATGGAACCCAGCAAGACAGTACCAGCGATTTCCACTCGTTTTTCGGGAACGCGGCGTACACGGTGGACGGCTTCCACCTGAGCGGCGGGATTCACTACTCGGATGCGAGCTCGCTGTTCCCGGAGGTCGTGACCGGCCAGCCCAACGAAAAAGTCACCTCGGACAACACCACGCTCACCTTCAACATGGGCCGCAGCATCGCGCTGAACGGGAGCACGTGGCTCAACTTTACGAGGAACACCGGCGAGTACGATTCCCCGGGGATCAGCAATTCTCAGACGGCGGACATCGTTACGGGGGGCGTGTCCCTCAAACCGACGAGCAAGCTGAACGTTCAGTTCAATGCAGATTACAACGATAATCTCGCCGGAACAGTCTTTCAGGCGGTGGCCGCCACGGGCACCATCGCTCCCCTCTCCCTCACGGAAGCGCCGTCTCATTCCTGGGGTTTCTCCGGCGAGGCGCAGTACTCACTTTTTGCAGGGTTGTATGTGGCCGGGACCGCTTCGCGCCGGGAGCAACTGTTTCTGGGCACCAACTTTGATTCCACTGCATTCGGCGGGTCCGTGAACTATGGACACAATCTTCTGGGCGGGCAGTTTACCGCCGGAGTGAATGTGACGCATAACTCCTATGGAGGAAACTACGGAGCGTCCATGCTGGGTTTGCTGTCGGATGTGATCTATATCCGCAGGTTCGGCGCATGGAGCGTGAGCAGTTCTTTCAACTATTCGCGGGATGCGGAGACCCAGCTGATCGCCTATTCCACTTCGGGCTACGGCTATTCCACTTCCGTGAGCCGCCGCATCGGCCGGCTGACGTGGACGGGCTCGGCAAACGGAGCCAAGAGTCTGTTGAACGAGGTGCAAGGGGCCAATACATTCACGCAGGCCTATACGGTGGGACTTTCGGGCCGGTGGCTGGGCGCCAGCGCGGGGTATTCGCGATCCAGTGGGATCGGTTTAATCACGCCCGCGGGAATCACGCCGCTGCCGCCGGGACTGCCTCCCACTCTCGGGCTCACCCCGGTTTCCTACGCAGGCACCACGTACTCGGCAGGTGTGGGCAGCAGCCCGATTCGCGGGCTGACGATAAATGGAAGTTTCGTGCAGGCCCAAAGCAATACGGCCAATGGGCCGCTCGCTTCCAATAACAAGACACAGCAAGCCTACGCCTACGTGAACTACCGGTTCCGCAAGGTATATTTCAATTCCGGCTACAGCCGGCTGCTGCAAGGGTTCACCGCCAGTGGGCTGGCCCCGACAATGGTATCCACGTACTATGTCGGGGTATCGCGATGGTTCAAAGCCTTCTAGCACGGGCGAGGCACAGTAGAAGGATGCTGCGTTCGCGCCTGCTTTCCGTTCTCCTGCTGTTGCCCATGTGTCTATCTGCTGCGCCGCGTCCCCCAGATTCCAAGACACATACCGTGACCGTGCCGGTGCTGCTGCTGGACGGCGGGCGGAAGCTGGTGTTCGAAGGCACCCTGAGCGCGGAAAAAGATATAAAGCCGAAGCGCGGCTTTTTGAAAAAAATGCTGGATGTGGTGGTGGGGGAGCCGGAACACCACGCGATGATCCGTCCGTTCAGCGTGGTCACGGATTCGCGGGGGCGCATCATCGTCAGCGACCCGGGCGCCGGCGGAGTGCACGTCTTTGACTTAAAGGAGCAGAAATACAAGTTCATCACGCGTCGTGACAAGACCACGGAAGCGATGACCACGCCGCAGTGCGTGGCCGTGGACGCGCAGGACAATATCTACGTCACGGACTCCGGACTCGGGAAGATATTCGTTTTTGAGCCGGGGGGGAAATTCAGCCGGGTAATCGGCAGCCTGAAGCGCGGCGAAGGTTTCTTCAAGCATCCCACGGGCATTGCCGTGGATTCCGCGGCGCAGCGGATCTACGTCAGCGACACGTGGCGCGACCAGATTTTCGTGATGGATATGCAGGGAAGCGTGCTCCAAAAAATCGGCAAGAGCGGTGAGGGAGAAGGCGAATTCAATTTCCCGACCGACCTGCGGCTCGACGGGCCCAATCTGTTTGTCGTGGACGTTATGAATTTCCGCGTACAAGTGCTGGACCGCTCGGGAGCATTTCAGTCCGCCTTCGGGAAACTGGGCGACTCACGTGGGGACATGTTTCGCCCCAAAGGGCTGGGCATTGACTCGGAGGGGCACCTGTACATCGTCGAAGCACTCTCCGGGATCGTGCAGGTGTTCGATCGCCAGGGACAACTGTTGTACTACTTTGGAGAAAATGGAACGGGATTCGGCGATTTTCAATTGCCCACGAACGTGTTCATTGACCGTGCGGATCATGTGTACGTGGTGGATTCCTATAACCACCGCGTGCAGATGTTCCGGTATTTCGCTGCGGGCAAGGCGGCGGGGGGTGCGGAGTGAAGGCGCGCTGGCTCATCGCTCTTCTCCTTCTCGCCAGCGCCGCGGTCCGGGGCCAGCAGTTCAGCGGCGATGTGCTGGGCCAGCACAATTTGAGCCCGGGTGGCACGTCCTCGGTGCGGGGGGGATTAAGCGCTCCCTGTCTCTATTGCCATGCGCCACATTCCGGAGCTGGCGGTGTAACTCCGCTGTGGAATCAGACGTTGACCACACAGAGCTATACCACCTACCAGAGCACCACCTATCGCGAGTCCGGGACGCCGCACCCGCCGCTTGGGAGCGACAGTAATCTGTGCCTGAGCTGCCACGACGGGAGCATCGCCGCCGGGCAAACGATTGCCTATGGAAAGTTTCCGATGACCGGCAGCATGAAATCCGGCGACAATCTTGGAACCGACCTCTCCAGCTCGCATCCCTTTAGTCTGGTTCTGCCCATGAAGGACTCTGCGGATCTGGTCGTGACCCTCCACAGCAAAGGAACAACGGCGGATCCGACCCACAAGGTAAAATTGATCAAAGGCAACATCGAGTGTACCTCGTGCCATAACGCGCACGTGGAGGCGACCGACCTGGTGGCTCTGAATTTTCTGGTCCGGGATGCTTCCAGCGGCCAACTTTGCCTGGCCTGTCATGATGCGGGGAATCGCACGGTGGACCACCGACCGAACCCCCTGGCCGGATGGACGAACAGCGCACACGCGACAGCCGGCAATAAGGTCGCCACTCAGCCGGGAGTCAACCTGGGGCCTTACTCGACGGTGGCGCTGAATGCTTGCGCCTCCTGCCACATGGAACATAACGCGCCCGGCGCCGCGCACTTGCTCCGCGGCAAGAATGAGAATGACTGCATTCCTTGTCATAGCGCGGGAAACTACCTTTCTCCTGCGGCCCCGAACGTCATGGCGGAGTTCGCCAAGCAGGGGCATCCCTTCTCCACGGCCGGCGGCTCACATGACGCAGGTGAGAGCGCTCTGCTCAATCAGAATCGTCACGCCACCTGTGTGGATTGCCATAATCCGCATTCGGTCAGCAAGGTCTCCGCATTCCTTCCGGCGCCCGGGCTGCGCGGCTCTCAAAACGGCGTGCAGGGGATCAGCGCCACGGACGGCATTAGCGTCCTCCAGCCAGCCGTCAATGACTACGAAAATTGTTTGCGTTGCCATGGCAGCAGCACCGGCAAGACGGCTCCAATCGCCTCCTTCGGATACCTTCCCGTATGGACGGTGGCCTCCGGCGATCCGTTGAATGTCATTCCGCAGTTCTCGCTTGTGGCGAGTTCGAGCCACCCGGTGTTTCATGACCGGAGCAGCCCCTATCCGCAGCCGAGCTTGAGGGCGTTCATGGTGAATGAGGATGGAGTGACACCGGGACGGACAATGGGCTCGCGCATCTTTTGCACCGACTGCCACAACAGCGATGACAACCGCGAATTTGGAGGCACGGGACCAAATGGCCCGCATGGGTCGAAGTGGACGCACATTCTGGAGCGGCGTTACGAGTCGAGTCGGGCACCGATTCCTGGGAGATTGGTGACGAATCTTTTTCCCAACCCGGATCTGAGCGTCACGGGCCCCTATGCCCTGTGCGGAAAGTGCCACGATCTAACAAAACTCACGACAAACGGAAGCTTCAGCGAACACGCCCGGCACATCAACGATGGATTTTCGTGTTCTGCCTGCCATACGGCGCACGGAATAGGCGGCGTGAACGGGCGGATTAGCGGAGAGAGGCTCGTGAACTTCGACATCAACGTGGTCGCGCCCAACGGTGCGGCCCCCATCTCCTATTCGCGGGCCACGAACTCCTGTGCCCTTACTTGCCACAGCCACGCGCATTCCCAGCCCCTCGGCGCAGCCGCAAAAATCAAGTAGGAAGCTGATCGTAGTTCAAGAATCGGCGGAGTACACTTGCTCGGGTCTTGCGGGGGGCGCTGCCTGGCGTTTTTGGGAAAGCACTTGTCTCCGCCGAATCAACTCTCACCAGGGCAATTACACCGTTTCGTGGCGGTGATCTACAGGGTGGGAATTCTGCGCTGCGTGAGCGTGCCGGAGAAAATCTGCGCCTGGCTGCGGCAGGGAAACGCGCGAACCGTGCCGGTGGTTGCGACCGTGGCCGGGCAAACGCTCCGCACGACGCTCCTGCCCGCGGCGGGCGGCAGCTACCGTCTGTTTCTGAATCGAGCGATGCGCAAAGCGGCTGGTGCCGACGCGGGCGACCCGATTGGAGTCTCACTGCGGCTCGACCGCGCGTCGCGGGAAATGCCCGTTCCCGAGGATTTCGCGGCCGCGCTCTTGCGCGCATCCGAGGCGCGCGCTTACTTTGCCGGAGGAACCACCGCACTTCGGCGCGAGGTGCTGCGCTACATCGAGCAGGCCAAGGCGCCCGCCACTCGCGCGCGGCGCATCGCAAATTGCGTCCGCGTCCTCACGCACCGCGCCCGCAAAAAGAAACACCGTCGCCGTTGACCGCAAAACTGCAACTCCGTTCAACATCGCGAACGCCGGCTCACCTGTTTGGCTTTTGTTTCAATGTCCATCTATCATGCCGCCGCGTGTGGCAGTTCATTTCAGAACGCGAGGAGGATTCCATGGCCAGCCGGCGTGAAGCGTTGAAATCCGCTGCGGCGTTTGCCGCGGCGCGAGCCTTGCCGCTTTCCTGGGGGGGAGGAGCATCGGTCGTCGGTGCCGCGTCCGCTGACGGTGCCCAGGCGGAATCAGCGGCCGGAGCCGAGGAGGCTGTCTCGCTGTATGACTTTGAGCCTCTGGCTAAAGCCAAGATGTCGCATGCGGCCTGGGAATACGTGAACGGCGCCGCCGCGGATGAAATCACAGTTCGTTGGAATCGCGAAGCTCTGGACCGGATTCGTCTGAAGCCGCAGGTGCTTGTAGACGTGTCGAAGCTGGACTGCCGCGTCACTCTGCTGGGCCGAGAGATGCCCTTTCCGATCCTGCTCGCGCCCACGGCGAGCCAGCGCGCCACGCACCCGGAAGGAGAGCTCGCCACCGCGCGCGCCGCGGGACGCCGCGGCGCAACGATGGTGCTGAGCACGCTCGCGAACACGAGCGTGGAAGGCGTAGTTCGAGCGGCGAAGAGTCCCGTGTGGTTCCAGCTCTACGTGCAGCACGACCGCGGCTTCACGCGCGAACTCGTTCAGCGAGCGGTAGCGGCAGGATGCAAGGCGCTTTGCCTCACCGTGGACACTCCCATCTCCGGAGCGCGAAACCGGGAGCAACGCGCCCGCCTGGCCATGCCGCCGGGCGTCGGATATCCCAACCTGACGGGACTGAAAGTTTCCGGAGAAAAAGAAGCGCACGCGGCGCCGCGGGAGAGTTCCATTTTCGACGCGCTGCTTTCCGCCGACCTCACCTGGAAGGAAGTAGGCTGGCTCCAATCGTTCGCAGGCGTTCCCCTGCTTCTGAAGGGTGTGCTGAATCCTGCCGATGCGGAACGCGCGTTCAAGGAGGGCGTAGCCGGAATCATCGTTTCCAACCATGGCGGACGGAACTTGGATACGGTCCCGGCGACCGCCGACGCACTGCCCGGAGTGGCGGAGAAAGTGGCCGGCCGCATTCCCGTCCTGATGGATGGCGGCATTCGTCGAGGCACGGACGTATTGAAGGCCTTGGCGCTCGGGGCCACGGCAGTCCTGATCGGACGGCCCTATGTATACGGTCTTGGCGCAGCGGGGGAAGATGGCGTTGCCCGCGTCCTCAAAATCCTGCAGCAAGAATTCGAGATGGCCATGGCGCTGACCGGACGGCCACGCATCCGCGATATCGATCGGTCGGTGTTGTGGTCCGCTTAGGGCGGCTAGGCCAGAAAGAAATCGAGCGATGCGGCGATGTAGTTTTTGAGCTGCGGCCGCGGAACCACCGCGTCCAGAAAACCGTGCTGCAGCAGGAATTCGGCGCGCTGGAAGCCTTCGGGAAGTTTCTGGCGGATGGTCTGCTCGATCACGCGCGGGCCGGCAAACCCGATGAGCGCGCCCGGCTCGGCGATGTTCAGGTCGCCGAGCATGGCGTAACTCGCAGTGACGCCGCCGGTCGTCGGGTCGGTGAGCACGGAGATGTAGGGCAGGCCGGCTTCGTCTAGTCGCGCCAGCGCGCCGGAAACCTTGGCGAGCTGCATCAGGCTGATGGTGCCCTCCATCATGCGCGCGCCGCCGGAGCAGGACACGATGATGAGCGGAAATCGCCGCGCGATGGCCAGTTCGATAGCGCGCGTCACCTTTTCGCCTACAACCGCGCCCATCGAGCCGCCGATGAAGCCGAACTCCATGGCGCAGCAGATCACCTTCCGGCCGGCGAGTGCGCCTTCTGCGGTGACGATCGCGTCGTTCATTCCCAGCTTTTGGCGGGCCTCGCGAAGCCGTTGCTTATAAGGACGCGTGTCGGTGAAGTGCAGCGGGTCGCTCGAAGCCAGCTCGGAGTCGTGCTCGGTCCAGCGCGCGTCGTCGAGCAACAACTCGAGGCGCTTCGCTGCGCCGAGCTTAAAGTGGTGCTCGCACTTCGGGCATACCTGCCAGTTCGATTCCAGGTCCTTGCGCCAGATGATTTTGCGGCACGCGGGACACTTGTCCCACATGCCCTCGGTGCGCACGCGGCGCTCCTCGGGCGGCACGGGGGTTTGAATCGAGTCTTTGTCGCGTTTGAACCAGGCCATATCAACCTTTAAGGCGAAACTCGAAAAATGGTCAAAACCGGACCGGCAGAGCCGGGGCCGCGCCAGTCGCGAGGTTAATAGTCTATCCCGCGTTGAGCCAAAATGCCCTTGGTATATGGATGTTTGACCTCGCGCATCTCGGTCACCAGGTCGGCCAGTTCCACCAGGCGAGGGTGCGCGTTGCGGCCGGTGCAGATTACGTGAACCTGTTCGGGGCGGGCGGCCAGCGCGGTCACCACCTTCTCCGCATCGAGCATGCCGTAGCTGATCACGTAGTTGATCTCGTCCAGAATCACCAGATCGTAGCCGCCGCCCTTGATCTGGTCGAGCGCGAACTGCCAGGCCTGTTCGCAGAGGCGAACGTCTTCGGGGTCGGTCTCTGCGCCGCCCACCTTCACGAAGCCATGGCCCATTGGACGAATCTCAATTTTGTCGTCGCCAAGGAGTTTGGCGGCATCCAGCTCGCCGTAATGCCAGGAGCCTTTAATAAACTGCACCATCAGCACGCGCAGGCCCTGGCCCACGGCGCGGAACGCGGTGCCCAGCGCGCACGTCGTCTTCCCCTTTCCGGGGCCGGTATAAATGATGAGCAGGCCTTTGCCTTCAGGCATGGAGGGAGAGTAGCACACGGCGCAGAGCTGGGAATGTTTGTGCTACTCGGAGAGGCCGAAGCGGCCGCGGATGTTGTCCGCAAGCTGCGCAACGCAATCGCGCGCGGCCGGAGACATCGCGGCGCCATCTTCCGCACGCTCTTCCTTAAGAACGATCCAGAGTCCGGGACGGAACACACCCTTTGCGGGGCAAATCGCGCCGGTGAATTGGATCACCGTAAGGCCGGAATCCCCAAGGGCGAGGCTGAGCGCGGCGCGCGCGTCGTCCACGAGGTCGCGGAAGCCTTGGGAGACCAGAATTTCGTCGATTTGCCGCGGCGTGGATTTCTCCACTTCGTCGAGATCGTAGTCCGGCAGCGGCAGAGTGATAGCCAGCTCGACCGATGCCGTCGGCGTATTTGTGTCCGGTGTGATGCGCACGGACATGTTGCCCGCTCCTGGCTGAAGGGACATTCTCGCACAACCAGAAAAGAACCCGATAGCCGCAGCGTTATTTTGCGTAGGGGTGATGGGAAAGTATTGCGAAAGCGCGGTAAACCTGTTCCGCGAGGACGACACGGGCGAGTTCGTGCGGCATGGTGAGCGTGGAGAGCGAGAGCGTTTCGTGCGCGCACTCTCGAAACGATTTCGGAAAGCCCGTATCGTCCCCGCACAGAAACACGATTTCGCGGGCGCTGCCGTCGCGCAGTTTGCCGAGCCACCGCGCAAACTCCTGCGAGGTGTAGTGGCGGCCCGCGGCGTCGAGCAGTACCCAGCGTGCGGCGGGATCCGTCTTGACGCGGGCGAGCGCCGCATCGCTCGGCTCCCGCAGTTCGGTGACGCGCAGTTCCGCCGCACGCCGGATGCGCCCGGCATAATCCTCGAACAGCGCACGGCACTCCGGCCGGCGCGTGCGGCCGACAAACACAAAGTGAATGACTAGGCTCACAGCAACCCGTACTTTTTGCGTTTTTCGAGCAAAGTCTTGCGGCTGATGCCCAGGATTTCCGCGGTCCGAGAGATTTTGTAGCGCGTGGCTTCGAGTGTGGCGGCGATGGCTTCCTTTTCCAGTTTTTCGAGCGAGCGCAGATTTCCCGGTATGGCGCCCGGGCGTCCCACGGCACGAACGGATTCCGGCAGGTCGGCGGTGCCGAGAACATCCTGCTGCGCAAACACGAGAGCGCGCTCCAGCACGTTCTTCAACTCACGCACGTTGCCCGGCCAGCTGTACGCGACGAGCGCCGCCTGGGCCTCCACATCCAGGCGCGCCTCCGGCCTTCCGTGCACGGGGCCGAGGCGCCGCAAGAAATGATCCGCGAGCAAAACGATGTCCCCTGCGCGCTCGCGCAGCGGCGGCACTTCGATGGCCAGCACGTTCAGGCGAAAGAACAGGTCCTCGCGAAAGCGGTGCTCGGCCACGGCGCGTTCCAGATTCGAGTTGGTGAGTGCAATGATGCGCGCTTCCATGCGAAGCGCTTCGGTGCCGCCGAGATGTTCGAAGCGGCGCTCTTCCAGCACGCGCAGCAGTTTCGCCTGCACCGCAAGGCCGAGCGCGGCAACTTCATCGAGCACCAGAGTGCCCCGGCCGGCCAGTTCGAGGCGGCCGCGCTTCGCGTCCACGGCTCCGGTGAACGCGCCGCGCTCGTGGCCGAACAACTCGGATTCGACGAGTTCGGGCGGCAAGCTGGCGCAATCGATTTTCTGGTAGGGAGCGTCGCGGCGCGTGCCGCTTTCGTGAATGTAGCGTGCGAGCTGGTCCTTCCCCGTTCCGCTTTCTCCGGTGATCAGCAGGTTGGTTGCAGCGGAGGCCACGCGTTCGGCAAGCTCGAGGACCCGTTGTGATACGGGATCCGCGGCAATCCACTCGACGCGCGGCTCGCTCACGCGGAAACAGCTCCGGATTCGTCGCGCGCCGCAGGCAGGTCGGGAACGTCCACGCGCGGCGCCTTCCGCCACAGCCGCTCGATGTCGTAGAACAGGCGCGCGCGTTCGGCAAACACGTGGACGACAAAGCGGCCGTAGTCGAGCAGAATCCACTCCGCCGAGTTGTAGCCTTCGCGGTGGAGCGGGCGCGATCCCGCGCGCGCCAGCGCTTCCTCCACACCGTCGGCAATCGCCTGTACCTGGCGCTGGCTGAAGCCCGTGCAAATGACAAACGCGCCGGTGAAGGCGCCCAGGCCGGAAAGATCGAGCAGCGTGATGCCCGCGGCTTTTCGGTCTTGCGCGGCCTCGACAGCGGCCCGGAGTTCGGGACTGCGCTCCATCAACGGTAGAGAGCCTGTTTGCAAATGTACTCCTCCACGTCCCGAGGGACGAGCGAACGGACGGAAAGGCGGCGCGCGAGGCGGCTGCGGATTCCGGTCGAAGAAACGTCCACATGCACGCTCGTAATCAGATGCACGGTCGAGCGCCGCAGCCGCAGCGCTCCGCGGGCCACCGCGCGGCGAGCCATGGACTCGGCAGCGAGCATGCCCCCGGGAAGCGCCGCGCGCAGCGTTTCCAGGCGAAAGCCGGGACGGCTCACCACGATAAAGTCACAAGAGTCCAGCAGCGCTTCCGACTCGCGCCACTTTCCGATTTCCAGAAAGGCGTCCGCACCGATCAAAAAGTAAAGATGCGCCGAGCGCGGCAACCGTTTCCGGTGAGCGCGCACGAGATCGATGGAATACGAGGTGGCGCTGCCCGAAAAATCCGGGCCCGCCTCCGCAAGCGACAAACTGAGCCGCGGCTGGCCCGCACACGCCAGCGCGACCATCGCGCAGCGATGCGGATAGGGGCTGAGCGGAGCGCGCGATTTGTGCGGTGGCCGCCCGGCAACTACAAAATGCACGGCGTCCAGTCCAAAGCGGTCGCGCGCGGCGCGCGCCGCGGCCAGATGCCCGCAATGCACCGGGTCAAACGTTCCGCCAAACAATGCCAGCGACCGAACGGCGAGAGGAGGCGAAGCGGAAGCTGCGGTCACGCGGTTTGCCCTCCGGAACGGGTCGAAGGTGCGGCATGGTTTTCGGAATCCTGCGCGGCCTCGCCGCGTTCGTGCCGAGGCAAGGCGTCGAGCGCGTCGGCCATGGCGCGGATGAGCTTCTGTACGCCTTCGCCGGTGGCGGAGGAAATCTCATAAAACGTATAACCGTGCGCTGCGCAGTGCGCGCGCAGGGCCTCGAGCGGCGCGCGGTCGGTGGCCGCGTCGAGTTTCGTGGCCACCACGAGAAACGGCTTTTCCGCGAGCGAGGCGCTTGTAGCGACGAGCTCGTGCCGCACCACCTCAAAATCGTGCACCGGGTCGCTGGACGTGGCGCCGGTCACGTCCACCAGATGCGCGAGCAGGCGCGTGCGTTCGATGTGTCGCAGAAAACGGGTGCCTAGCCCGGCGCCTTCGTGGGCTCCTTCGATCAGGCCGGGTAGATCCGCAACCACAAAGCTCCGGCCGGCGCCGGGACGCAGGCCGTCCGCCGAGACGACGCCGAGATGCGGCTCGAGCGTGGTGAACGGGTAATCGGCAATTTTCGGCCGCGCGGCGGAGATTCGCGAGATTAGCGTGGATTTTCCGGCGTTCGGGAGCCCGAGCAGGCCCACATCGGCCAGCAGCCGCAGCTCGAGACGCAGATGCCGTTCCTGCCCGCTCTCCCCATCTTCAAACTCGCGCGGCGCCTGGTGCCACGGCTTGGCGAAGTGCTGGTTGCCGCGTCCTCCGCGTCCGCCGCGCGCCGCTGTAAAGCGCTGGCCCGGCGCGGAGAAATCGAACAGCAGCTCGCCGGTCTCGTCGTCGTAAACGAGCGTGCCGACGGGAACGTCGAGTGCCGTGTCGGCGCCGGATTTTCCGTGGCAGTTCGAGCCCTGTCCGTGGCGTCCGGAATCGGCGCGGAATTCGCGGTTGAAGCGGAAGCGCAGCAGCGTGTTTTCGTTCGGCGTAGAGACGAGTGTGATGCTTCCACCCGAGCCGCCGTCGCCGCCAGAAGGGCCTCCGCGGGGCACAAACTTCTCGCGGCGGAACGCGACGCAGCCGCGGCCGCCGTCTCCGGCCTTCACGTAGATGCGGGCTTCGTCAACGAACACGGAGGGTGGTCTGCCGTTTCCTGGGAAGACTATGACATCCCGGGGAAAAAACCAAAAGTGGCCGCGTGGCCGGCTTTCGAACTAGCCCGCCGGGGCTTCGGCCGCGTCCACGCTAATGAATTTTCCCATGCGGCCCTTGTCTTCGTACTTCACGACGCCGCTGATCTTCGCGAACAGCGTGTCGTCCTTGCCGCGGCCGACATTGCGGCCCGGCTTGTAGCGCGTGCCCCGCTGCCGGACCAGGATTGAGCCGCCGCTTACCACTTGTCCGCCGAAACGCTTCACGCCCAGCCGCTGCCCCTGCGAGTCGCGCCCGTTTGTCGAGGAACCGCCGCCCTTCTTGTGTGCCATGGACTCCGCCTCAGAGTTTGATTTCGCCGACCTCAACGGAGGTCAGGTGCTGCCGGTGGCCGCGCTGAATTTTGTACTGATTGTTCGATTTGAACTTGAGCACGGTCAGCTTCGGCCCGCGCGTGTGGGCCACAATTTTTCCGGAAACACTGGCCTGTGCCGCCGCCTTGCCGGTAATCATTTTGTCTTCGGTGCGTACCGCGAGCACCTCGCTGAATTCCACGGCATCCCCGACCTTGCCGGGTAGGGATTCGACCTCAATGCGGTCGCCGGGGGAGACGCGGTACTGCTTCCCGCCGGTACGAATCAGGGCGTACATGTAGCCTCCAGGAGAGAATGCGAAACAGTCATTATAAGAGGTGATCTCTACTGGCGTCAACGCACACTTCCTATTCCTTGCGGAGGCTGGAAAGTGGCCGAAACGACGGAATGGTGAACGAAAAGAGGGCGAGAGGAGGCGAGAGAATGGAGTCCGTAGTGGAAGTAGTGCCGGCGAAGAGGAGATAGCGGGCACGATCCTTGTTCCGATCTCCGTTCCGGCTGCGCATGACGAAAAGAAGGCCCACTGCATGCGCGGCGAGAAAGAGCGGAAAGAGAAGTTATACGCCCAGATCCGAAACGATGGCAGGCCAGGTGCCGGGGACCGGCGGGACCGCGCCCAGACTGGACGAATAAACGTCCCCCGTCCACTTGTACAGAAAAGACGCCTTAAACCAATCACGAATGGCGTCCGCTGCGAGGGGATTGCCCATATGGAAATGAGCCGGGCGCGCTTGTATGAGGAATGGCCACATCAGAAGGGACCCGAGCAGAAAGCCGGGGAGGAGAATGGACGTTGCATAAGTTTCCAGGGTGCGACGCGCAGGCAGACGCAAGCCCGCCAGCTCGGGCAATACGAGAAGAGAAAAACAGAACATCAGGCAGACGGCGGGAAATGCGTTCGTTAGATTTGACGCTGTGGAAAGCGCCAGGAGTACGGAAATCTGGACACACGCCCGCCGCCATTTCCGGTCGTTGCCGTCAAAGCGCCCTCGATCCACCGCACGCGCAGCGACGTAGAGCGAGCCGGTCAGGAAGGCAGCCGCTAGGATATAGCCGCGAGCTGCGGCCATGAAGTCCGGCATCTGGAGATTGAGTGAGAGCAATCCCACTGAAACCAACAGCAGCGGGCCCTCTCCGAACAAATGCAGCCACAGCAGATACGCAAAAGCCAAGTACGCAGCGGCGCCGATCAGGCCCGGCAGGCGAAGGGTGAATTCCGTCAGTCCAAGGAGTTTGACAGCTAATTTCGCCAGGAGCGTGAACAATATATGGTTCGTGCTGTTGAACCTCAGAACTTGATAGACGGAGCCCTGGAGGAACCATTCATAGGTCAGCGCCTCGTCATGCGCGATTGCCTGGGTCTTAGCGGGGAAGACCGCCAGACCGAATACAAAAGCCAAGAGCAGCCATGTGCTGATTCGGTAGAGAGATGGAGACGCCTTCACTTGGATTCACGTCTATCGGGAATCACCGGGCACCCTCGGAGATATCGCCCGCAACAAGAGCCGTCAATCCTGAATAGAGCTGTCGGCGAACATAATCAATTGCAGGCGGGCATGTTCCACAGGGCTTGCGAAGGCAGAAGTACTCGTTGATCGGCCGGTCATCCTGAAGAGCCGGGCACTCGGGAGAGAGACGAATCATTCCATCGAGCGTCGACTCCTGCGTGAGCATGAGGTTAAACTGCTCGACGGGCGTCTTCGCGGGTCCCCATTCCATCATGTCGGTGACCGCGTCTTGGGGCATTCGCGCGACCAGTTCCGCCGCGCTCCGAGTGGGAATGGGTGTCCCACTTGCGAAAAAGTGCCAGCCCCACTTTTCCACGGAGTGAAAGACCCGAACGTGTGGAAAGGAATCCTGCAGGGCGCGCGCGACGGATGACACTACGGCATCGTCTCCCTCCGGCAACCACTGCTGGAGAATTCCTCCCGGCCGCAGACGCTGCTGGATCAGGGCATAGAATTCCTGGGAGTAAAGCAGGCTCGATCCTGCAGCGGAAACGGGAGGCGGCGGATCAATGATGATGGCATCGTAGCTCTCCGCGTTGCGCTCCAGGAAGCGGCGGCCATCGTCCACCACCACATGAGCAAGCGGTGAGGCCAGTATCTTCCCGCCATCGGGGTGGTAATAGGTGAAGAGTTTCGGGACGCTCGGCACGAGATCCACGACCGTGACAGGAGTTCCCCAAGACGCCGCCGACCTAAAGGTCGTTCCCATTCCGAAGCAGATGACCAGAGTGTTTTGGGGAGGTTGCTCCAGAGAAGCCAGCGTCATGTGCGCCATCATCTTGGTGATCGGGGTGAGATTGGTCATCCCTACCCCGTTCACGAGCAACTGCTTCTGCATCCCTGCCCCGGTGGCAATAACGGTGGCGGTGCTGTCCCGCAGCACCCTGCCTTGAGGAAATTGCCTCTCATAAGTCTGTGTCAGCAGAAAGATGGCCAATGCTGCGGCCGCGGTGAAGCCGATCCAAGTCTGTTGCGCGAACCTTAGCCCTTTCATCTCTTTCAGGGGCAAGGCCAGAGCGAGCCAGGGAAGAGCGAAAAGGAGGAGAGCCACGCTCTCTCCGACAATGGGCAGCAAGACGAAGCCAGAAACCAATGGGCCTACGATGCAACCCAGCACGTTCACCGCGTATGCCCGTCCCGCCCGTGTGGGGTCGCCCTCTGACCACTGGTCCACCAGCATGGGAGTGAGGAAACCAATGACGCCGGCGAACGGCGTCACGCCCAAAAAGACGCGAAGGATAACGTCCATCGACAGGCGAGAGTCCGAGGTGAGCAGGGGGAGGAGCCCCAGCAGGGCCAGCGAGACCCAGGCAAGTGTGTCTTCGGAGCTTCGACGGTAGCGGCTCGAAAGGCGATACAACTGGGACCCAGCAAAGGTGGCTAACAGATAGGAGGCCAAAATCATTGCGAAGGAATAAACCAGTGGGCCCGCATAGGGGGTGAACAGGCGAATCCAGATGACCTCCATCCCCATGGTTGCGAGGCCGGTCGCAAACAGCAGGACGAGCGCGCGGTGTCTCGTCCCGAAACTGGGTGCTGAGCGTTCCGCGGAATTAGGCGAGGCGGTAGCCCGGGTCCGCCGTGAGAAAGCGCTCGAAAGCAGAGCGAGCGTCGCAATCGTACCATTCACCGCGGCCCCAATTCGCAGCGTGCGGTGAAAGCCGTAGACCTCGATGAAGAACAGTGGAATCACCGCGCCCGCAACTGCACCCAAAACGTTGGCAAGGTAGAGAAAGCTGAAGGAGCGCCGCCCTTCATACCGTGGGTCCTCGCGGATAGCGAGCATGGCCAGTGGAATGGTGGCGCCCATGCAGGCACACCAAGGGACCAGAGTCAGTCCTACCCACACGCCGGAAACCAGGTAGTAGGTTGCGGAGGAGACCGAAACGTGCCCGGTCAACCGTTCGAGAAGGGCGTGTCCCCAGAGCAGTTGAAGCGGTACCGCCAGCGCGGAGACCCCAATCAGTAGTTCGGCGAGCGCGTACAACCAAAGCGGCGGAAAGTTGAGGCGTTGCTCGTAACGCTGGATGAGTTCACCCGCCGCCCAGGAGCCCGCGCCGAGGCCAGCCATAAACGCGGAGAGGACAATGGAGACGAGGGCAGTGGTGACTCCGAACTGGGCCATTGCCAGCCGCAGCCAGACCAGTTCGTACAAGATTCCACAAAACCCAGAAAGAAAAAAGAACGCAAAGAACCAGGCCATGGGTACGGTCACCGGTTCATCAGAGAACCAATGAACAGGGAATCTCGGAACGAAGCGATTTGAACAGAGCTTGCCCTAAGGTGTCAACTCTGCCGGGAAGTTGAATTTGCAGAGGACGTCGAGTCGTCAACAGGCCGGCGGAGAGCGTAGGAGGGCTGGAAGTACTGCCAGGGGGGAGGAGAGACCACTTGGCGTCATGTTCCGTTTTGGTACTGCAAGAGAATCTGTTCGACAACCAATGCCGATATGGTCTTGACAGAGGTCGGAACGGCTCGCAGACTCAATGTGGGTGTGACTCTTTCCTTTTGAGGGACCCTGACGCGACGACTGTTCGCTTCCGGACGCCTTCTGTTTGGGCGTGTGTCTTCACGGCCTGACCGAAGAGCTATCCTTGTCTCCGGTCTCCTATCCCTGCTGCTTCTGATCTGTTCCGCTGGCGCCTTTGCGCAGGCACCGCAGTCCTCGAGTACTCAGGGGTCCTCGACACCTCAGACGCGAAGCGGCCAAACGACAACCATCCTCTCCTCCTCGACCTCCGATGGATTGGGTGAATACCTGATCGGCCCGAACGATCTGCTTTCCATCTCCGTGTTGGAGTCGCCGGACCTCGCGCGCGACGTGCGCGTGGATTCAGACGGTACGCTCGGGCTCCCCTTGCTCGCGGAGCACCCGCATGTGGCGGGTCTCACGCTCACGCAGGCGGAGGCCCTGCTGAAGAAAAAATATCAGGAGAGCGGCATTCTGAACGCCCCGAACATCACGGTCACGTTGAAGGAACTGCAGAGCAAACCGGTAACCGTGATGGGGTCGGTGCACCAGCCGGGGGTGTTCCAGGTGAGCGGGGAGGTGCGCCTTGCGCGCCTTCTTAGCATGGCGGGAGGGATGACCGACGACGCGGGAACCACCGTCCAGGTGATTCGGGAAGACAGTGCCGGCACGCAGCAGGTAACGGAAGTCAGCGTGGAAGGGTTGCGCCAGGGGCGCGCCGAGACAAACGTGCTGGTGCGCGGCGGCGACACGGTCAACGTCATCCCTGCGGGCGCCGTGTACGTGATCGGCGCCGTGAATCATCCCGGGCGCTTCCTGATCCCCTCGAGCGGCTCGCAGACCACCGTCCTGAACGTTTTGGCGCTGGCGGAAGATTTGAAGCGCACCGCGAAGCCCGCGCACTCCGTGCTGCTCCGCCGCAAAGGCACTGGCACCGAGGTGGAGCAAATTCCGGTGGATCTCTCGAAGATTTTGGCGCGCCAGCAGCCGGACGTTCCCGTGTTGCCCAACGACGTCCTGTTTGTGCCGGACAGCACGGCAAAACGGGCATTTACACGCGGTCTGGAAGCGGCGATCCAGTTAAGCACGGGACTTATTCTGTTTCACTAAAGGGGAGCTGGGAGACCACAGCGGCCGGGTCGGGAGATTTGGGATGGCCGCCGGGGGAACGAGGGGATGGATCCAACGCGCCCGAACGGGCCTGGAAAAGGAAGCGGGGACGGCGGGGACCGCAAACCCGGGAGCGCTCTGGAACGCGCGGTGCGCGGAGGGCCCGGCGCGCTGCTCACAGATTCGGGGGGCTGGCGCTCGACGCTTCCCGCCGCGGCGCCGGACCATCTGACCGCAGCGCTGCCGTTGCGTGAGCTGCTGCGCGTCCTGCACAAACACCGCCTGATGATCTTGACGGTGGTGAGCGTGATGGTGACGGTGGTGGCGGTAGTCACCTTCCGGATCAAACCGGTGTACGAAGCCGCGTCGCGAATTGAGATCAGCGGCGAGACGCCGGACTTGAGCAATCTGCGTGAACTCTTCCTGCAAATGCCCACAACCGATGACTACATTCAGACGCAGGTGCGCATCCTCCAGAGCGACGATCTGGCCATGCAGGCAGTCCGCGCGCTGCACCTCTACGACGATCCGGAATTTGCGGTGCGGCCACCGGGGAACAACGCCAACGCGCCGTTCACTTCGGCAGAGGAGCTGCGCCTGATCGAGGCTTTCCATAGGCATCTGACCGTCGGCGTGGTCCGTGCGAGCCGGCTGGTAGAGGTGAGGTTCGAGAGCACGAACGCTAAACAGACGGCGGACGTGGTTAACACGCTCGCGGACCTGTATGTGGAGAACAATTTCCGGAAGAAATACGAATCGGCGATGCAAGCCTCCGACTGGATGGCCGGGCAGATGCGCGAGCTGAAAGTGAAGATGGAGGAGTCACACGAAGCGCTTATCAAATACGAGCGCGACAACCAGATGTTTGCGCTCGATCAGGGGCAGAACGTCACCGTCGCCAAGCTAGGCGACCTGAACAAGGACCTGACCGAAGCCGAGGCCGATCGGATGGCCAAGGAATCACAGTACCAGCTGGTGAAGACGCACCGGCTGGGGGATCTGACTGCTGTGATGCAGAACCCCATGCTCCAGGACCTGCAGCGGCAACACTTGCAGGCGGCCAACGCTTTGGCGGAAGCGCGGGGGACGCTGGGGCCGAAGCACCCGAGGGTGCTGCAGCTCGAGCGACAACTGCAGGAACTGGATGGGCAGATCCAGAGCCAGGAGCAGGTGGCCGCGAGCCGGATCGAGAGCGATTACCAGGCGGCGCTGAACAAAGAGCAGTTGCTGCGGCGGGCGTTTGACCAGCAGAAAAACGAGGCAAATTCGCTGAACTCAAAGCTTGTGGAGTACAGCCTGCTGCGGCGCGATTACGAGACCAACCAGCAGCTCTATGAGGGCCTGCTGCAACGGTTGAAGGAGGCGGGGATCTCTTCCGGGCTGCGGTCGAGCAATATCCACGTCGTGGACCGCGCGCGTCCTCCCCTTAATCCTGTCCGTCCGCGGAAATCGTTGAACCTGATGCTGAGCCTGATTGTGGGGCTGGCGCTGGGCTGCGCGCTGGCGCTCTTTAACGAGTATCTGGACAACTCGGTGAAAATCCCGGAGGACGTGGAGCAGCTCGTCAACCTGCCCGTGCTCGGCATCATCCCGGCCGTGTCCAGTGTGATGTCGTATGCGGCCAGGCGCAGGCCACTGCCGCAGTCTGCGACGACCAGCGGGACGACCTCGGAACTTGCCACCGTTTCGCAGCCGCAATCGGTGGTCTCGGAAGCCTACCGCGCGCTGCGGACCTCGATCCTGCTCTCGACTTCGCGGCACGCGCCGCAGCTCATCCTGATTTCGAGCGGACAACCCCGCGAAGGGAAGACGACTACCGCGCTTAATCTAGCTATCACCCTGGCGCAACGAGGCGACCGTGTGGCGCTGATCGACACGGACCTGCGGCGTCCACGGATCCACCGCTCGTTCCAGATGACCAACGACCGCGGGCTGAGCACCTTCCTGACCAGCCAGGCGACGCCGGAAGAGCTGGCGAGGCCAGTGCGGCAAGTGCCGAACCTGTACGTGATTACCTCCGGACCCACGCCGCCGAATCCGGCAGAACTGCTGAGCTCGGAGCCGCTCGAAGCGCTGTTCGCGGAGCTGCGGCGACATTTCGATTTCATCGTGTTGGATTCTCCCCCGGCCATCAGCGTAGCGGACAGCATGATCCTCGCAGCGCACGCGGACGGGGTCATGTTGGTGGTGCACGGCGGGGTGACAACGCGGGAGACGCTGAAGCACACGACGAAGCTGATGAACAGCGTGAACGCGAAAATCCTGGGGATCGTGCTGAACAACGTGGACGTGCGCTCGGTCGATTACAAGTACTACTACTCGAACTACTACGGCGACTACTACCGCCACCTAGTGGAAGGGCAGGGCTATGGCTATGGACATGAGGAGCAACGCGACAGTCGAGGGGAGTCCCGACCCAGGTCGTAGCGAGAAGGGGAAGAGTTTGCAGTGAAGGCTCCAGGGATGGAACTCCGGGTGAGGGTGCAGGCCCGGCGGCGGGTCGGTTCGTGCGATTGCGGCCGGAGCCAATTGCAATGCACCCCGCTCTTTCACGTTCGGGGCGGCCCGGGAAACCGCTGACGATTGATGGAACTGGTCCTGGAACGGTGGCTCAGCAGAATCCTTGCCGCGGCTGTTGCGGTGGCGGCGACTACAGCCTTGTCTGTGGAACTGTGGAAGCATGTGGAGGCGGGGCGGCTAGCGCAGGAAGGAAGCGTGAAGAGCCTGGAGGGCGCTCTGAGGCTGGAACCGCGCAATGCGGAGCTCTACTGGCGACTGGGGCGGGCCCAGCTGTTCTCAGAAGCGGGAAGCCCGGCGGCGGCCATCGCCGCGCTGGAAAAGGCCACAGCATTGGATCCGCACACCGGGGCCTACTGGGTGGACCTTTCGCAGGCGCGGGAGAACTCGGGAGACGCAGCCGGCGCGTCCCGAGCGTTGGACTACGCTCTGGTGGCAGAGCCGCGCACCCCGCGGATGATGTGGCTGTCGATGAGCTTCGCGTTGCGGAACAACCAGCTTGAGCGCGCGCTGGATTTGGGGCGCGAACTGGCGGCTGCGGCGCCTCCTTACACGGCGCGGGTGCTGTCACAATTGGCGGAGGTTGAGGACCTGAGCACACTGATTGAAAGGGTTCTGCCAGCCGACCAGGTGGCCATGGACCAGGTGACCGCCTTTCTGATCAATGAAGGCGACGTGAAACCGGCCCGGGCGCTCTGGAACCGAGTACTGGCAACGGGAATTCCGCCTTCGAGTTTTTATCTTCGCCGTTTCCTTGACCTCCTGATTTGGCGGGGCGACGGAGAGCTCGCGGCACGTGTGTGGACGGATTCGATCGGGCGAGGCTGGATCGGAGGAGATCCGGCAGGCATGCATGAGCCGCTCTACAACAGCGATTTCCGGCGGCCCATGCTGGGGTTTGGGTTTGACTGGAAGGTCGTTCCGCAGGAGGAGACTTCTGTCTGGGTGAGCGATGAGGGTCCGCAGCCCGGGCAGGCCTGCCTGTGCGCGGATTTTTCAGATAGGGCCCGGGCCGAGTTCTCCAACGTCTCGCACCCTGTGGTCGTGGAGCCCGGCGAGCGCTATTTGTTAACCGCGAGACTGCGCGCCCGGCATCTGGCCACGCGCAGTGGCGCGTTTCTCTCCGTTACCGGGATCGACGCGGCGGGCCAGCAACCGGCGACAACGGATCACGTGGTGGGAAGCACGGCCTGGGAGGAAGTATCCGCAGAATTTGCAGCTGGTCCGGAGACACACCTCGCTCAGGTGATCCTGATGCGTCCGGGAGTCGGGGCGGACGACGCGCCGGCAAGCGGGCGGGTGTGCCTGGCTGGAGTTGAGTGGAAGCGGTTGAACATCAGCGCAGAGGACGGCAGGCGGGCCGCTCCGCAGAGGGTGGCGCGATGAGCGTGCTCATCAGCCACGCCGAGACGTGGACTCTGCGCGAAAAGGTCGCGGAGGAAACTCTGGCGAGGCGGCTGGTTGCAGGCGGGGTCTGCGCCGTGCTGATCGTGGCACCACTGGCGTTTGGGGCCACGTCCAGAATTGCGGCCCTGGCTCTGGTTGCGGCTTCGTGGTGTTTGTTTTTCGCTTGGCTGCTGGACGGAATCCTGCGCGGCCGGGTGGCGGTTTCGGGCCACCCCATGGTGGTGCCCGCACTGCTCCTGCTGGCCTTCACGGCGCTTCACTGGATGACGGACATCTCTCCGGCTCCGGTGGCGAGCGAGATCGAATGGCTGCGCTGGGTGGGGTACGTGGTACTGGCCGTCGCCGCGGCAGGGACTGTGGATTCGCCGTTACGATTGCGCGCGTTTTGTACGGCGCTGGCGTTGGCGGGATTTCTGATTGCTGCCATGGGCATCGCTCAGTATCTGACTGCGGATGGGCGGCTCTACTGGGTGTGGAGACTGCAGCAGGGTGGGCAGATGTTTGGACCCTATGTGAACCGCAATCACTTTGCCGGGCTGATGGAGTTGTGGTGTCCCCTGGCATTGGGCATGGCGATGCTGCCACAACACCGGCTGACGCATAGGTGGTTCTGGTCGGTGCTGGCGTTGGCGATGGGTGGCGCAGTGATGTTGTCCGGATCGAGGGCGGGTGCGCTCGCCCTTGGCCTGGCGGTAGTCATGTTTGCGCTCTTGATTGCCGCGCAGAGAGCGGGGAAGCGCGCTGTCGTTTGGCTGCTAGTGGTCATGTTCGCGACTAGCGGCAGTATTCTGGCGCTCGATCGCGGGGAACTTCTCGAACGCTACCAGGCCGTGCTGAAGCCTCAGATGTTCCAGCAGGAAGACGCGACCGGATATCGCCTTGCAGCGTGGAAAGACACGATCACTCTGATTCGCGAGACTCCGGTGATCGGAAGCGGCCTGGACACGTTTGAAACACGGTTTCCTGCGGTACGGTCATTCGCAACCGACCTGATCTGGACTTACGCGCACAATGATTTTCTGCAGTTCCTGGCTGAAACGGGAGCCATCGGTGGGGCGCTGGCCCTTTGGATGTTTGTGGCCGGGGGCCGCGAAGCCGCGCGTAACTTAACCCGTACGAGCGGCACGGCCACGGGCGCACTGCTGGCGGCGATGGCTGCGGGGTGCATCGGTTTTCTGGCGCATGGCTGGCTCGACTTCAACTTTCACATCCCGGCCAATGCGTCGAGTTTCGCTGTTTTGGCCGCGGTCCTGGCGACGCGAGGCTGGGACGAAGCGTAAAGATTTTCGTTTCAGTCAGTTGCAGCGTTTTTGTGATGTGACTGACGAGGGCGGAGCTGTGCTTTCAGTCCACCAGGACGAATCGGGAGGAGCTGAGGCTGCGCAGATCGGAGCCGGCCTGCGCGGCGCAGCCGATTCGGTATACCCGTGGTTCGCGCTATACACCCGTTCGAGATTCGAGAAGCAGGTGGCCGAGCAGCTCGAACGAAAACAATTGCCCGTATTCCTGCCGCTGCGAATTGAAGTACATCGCTGGCAGGACCGCTACCAGAAAGTCGAAGTGCCGATGTTCAGGGGATACTTGTTCGCGCAGTTCGCGCCCGATTCCGTGGAGCGCACGGCGATCCTGCGCACCGCGGGCGTCGTGCGCATCGTGGGATTTGGCCAGAAGGATTCCGAAGTGCCCTCGGAGCAAATCGAAGCGTTGCGCCGGGTGGCGGGGGAAGGCGGCCTCCTGCATCCCCACCGGTTCCTGCGCATAGGGCAGCGCGTGAAGGTGGCGAGCGGGGCGCTGGCAGGCGTAGAGGGAATTCTGGTGCGCATCAAACGGCAGGACCGGTTGGTGATTGCAGTGGACGCGATCCGGCAGGCCGTTGCGGTGGAACTGGGTGGATACGAGGTCTTTCCTCTCTAGGTCTTGAGGGGCCTCCGTGCGGCCTCTATGGAAACGTGAGCCTGGAAACGAATCCCGCGGGAGAAACGCTGGCGGTGGCCGCGCGACGCACGCTTGCGCAGGTGGAAACACGAGGCACAGTCCAGGTGGCAGTGGTGAAACGCATTGTGCCGCCAGGGCCTTGGTTTGCTTGGAACCTGCGTGAGCTGGTCGAATATCGGGAACTGCTCTACTTCCTGGTGTGGCGCGAGATAAAAGTGCGCTACAAGCAGACGCTGATCGGCGCGGGCTGGGCGATCGTGCAGCCCATAGCGACAATGCTCGTGTTCACCCTGTTCTTCGGCCGGCTGGCAAAAATCCCCTCGGGCGGGCTGCCGTATCCGCTGTTCTTTTATTGCGCGCTTCTTCCGTGGACTTATTTCGCGGGCGCACTTGCGGGCGCGACAGGCAGCATCGTGGAAAATCAGCGTGTGATCACGAAGGTCTATTTTCCACGCGTGCTGCTGCCCCTTTCCGCCGTGTTTTCCGGGCTGGTGGATTTCGTCATAGCCTTCGTGCTGTTGATCGGCATGTCGCTCTACTACAGGGTGACTCCGGGGCCGTGGCTCGCGTTCGTGCCGGTATTTCTGCTGCTGGCGATGCTGACGGCCTTCGGCGCAGGGTTGTGGTTGGCATCGTTGAACGCGCTCTACCGCGACGTGCGCTACGTCGTACCGTTCCTGGTGCAATTCTGGATGTTTGCCTCGCCGGTGGCGTATCCCTCGAGCCTCGTCCCGGAACGGTGGCGAGCGTTTTATGGACTCAACCCGATGGCGGGAGTGATCGACGGGTTCCGCTGGGCAATCACGGGCCAGAATCCGCCGAGCCTCGGATTGCTTGCGGCGTCGGCAACGGCCGTGCTCGCTATCCTGGTGGCGGGCTGGTGGTACTTCCGGAGAATGGAAGCGACCGTAGTGGATGTGGTGTAGCAGAGAGCCGGCGCCGACAAAAAAACCATGAGCGCAGCGGCAATCAGCGTTGCAGGGCTGAGTAAACGCTTCCGCGTGGGCGAACGGGAACGGTACGTGGCCCTGCGTGACCTGCTGGCGCGCGCCATCACGGCGCCCTTCCGCCGGAACGCCGGCCCGGCAACGAACAGTAGCGAGTATATCTGGGCGCTTCGCGACGTCACATTTGAGGTGCGGAAAGGCGAGACGATTGGCATCATTGGGCGCAACGGGGCCGGGAAATCCACGCTGCTGAAAATCCTGGCAAGCATCACACAGCCAACGGAGGGGTGCGCGGAAGTGCGCGGTCGCGTGGGCAGCCTGCTGGAGATCGGCACGGGGATTCATCCGGAACTGACGGGGCGGGAAAACATCTATTTTTCCGGCTCCATCTTGGGCATGAAGCGCCGGGAGATGGACCTGAAATTCGACTCCATTGTTGAGTTCTCGGGTGTCGAAAAGTTTCTGGACACACCGATGAAGCATTACAGCAGCGGCATGCACCTGCGGCTGGCGTTCTCCGTGGCCGCGCATCTCGACCCAGAAATATTCATCGCAGACGAGGTTCTGGCCGTCGGTGATCTTGAGTTCCAAAAAAAATGCCTCGGAAAGATGGGAGAGGTGGCGGGAAGCGGACGCACGGTGCTGTTCGTCAGCCACCAGATGAACCAGATCCGCCGGCTGTGTGCGCGCGTGATGTGGCTCGACGCGGGGCGGATTCTCTGCTGCGGCCCGACTGCCGAAATTGTGACGCGATACGAAGCCGCGATGGCTTCCGGCGACGGGGCGATGCCTGCGCCCAGAGAGGTGCCCAGGGGAAGAGGCAGGTTCCTGGGCTGGCGAATTCTGGATCCGCAGGGCGGAGATCCTCACTCCCTTGAAGCCCAGGGTCCAGTCAAGTTTGCGTTTGACCTGGAGTTGAACCAGCCAGTGCAAGGCGGCCGCCATCGCATCCTGCTTTACAACCGAGATGGTCTTCTGGTGTGGGGTGACGACACGCCGTCTCTAAACCTTTCGCCCGGGCGGCATCGGCTCGTTTACCGCTTTGCAGACCTGCCGTTGCGTCCCGGCCCCTATTCCTGGCTGCTGGGGCTCTATGACGACCGTGGGGGCGTGGACGAATGTCACTGCGTTCCCCAACTGAACGTGTGCACCGAGCCGCTGAACAATCTTGAGGATGAACGAACGGGCCTGCTGAATATCTCCCCGGACTTTTCCGTGGAGGTGTGAAAAGCGTTCGCTGTGGTGGCTGGAGAAGCGGGAATGATTTCTAGATGTGCAGGCTGATGAGGGGTGGAAGCGGTGTTGTGGGGGCGCAACTGGCCTTTAACGTCGCGCCTCGCTGGCACCGCGCGACCGTGATGGACAACCTGGCGCGCGCCGGGAGCGAGCTGAGCCTGCCACTCTTCCAGCGCGAAGCGATCGAGTTCACCCGCACCCGGCATTGATTTGAGCAGAGCAGCGATGCGTAGGTGGTCATTCACGTTCTTGGTTCTGGCAGTCCAGCTTGGCTCGCCGAACGCGGCACCTGCGCAGAACACCTCAGGCATTCCGGTGCAGACTGGGTCGAATTGGTTTGTTGGGACAGCTTCGGGGTTCGTAACTCCGCCTTCAGCAGCGCCGATCCTCGCCGTGGATTCGACGTCAGCGGGCAACTTCCCGGAGGAGACTACGTACTGCGTCATAACCTACCAGAACCGAGATGGAGAAACGCCGCCAAGCCCTCAAGCTCGAGTTAGGACGACCGGCTCAACCAACGTTATCAGCGCCGTCCCTGGAGACTATAATTGGCTTACTGGGGCAGCCTGGTACAACGTCTACTGCGGGACGGCCAGCGGAGGACCGTACTACGCGCAGACGCCTGCCAAGGTTTCGGTGGCCATCGCAAACAATGGATTCACCCGCAGCGCGGGCGGCGTGGTGACGGTGACGACCTCAACGAGAGAGCCGTTCACGAAATGGCAGAATATCACGATCGGCGGAGCCTCTGGCTGCAGGACCTCCCCGAACGGTACGCAGCAGGTTGCCGCGACGAATTTCAATCCGGCGACCTCGTTCACATTCAATCAAGCCGGGACGACAGAGATCTGCGGAGGCTCATCGGCTACTGCTAGCTATCCGACTTACGCTTATACCAACGCAAATGGAGTCAACGGGCACGATGTCGTGGATTCCTCTGGAGCAGCCTACAACGGCGTGGCGCTGATAAGCGCATACGCAGCGAGCGGTGTGAATCCTCCGTCCACAAACAGGGCAAAGATTGACCCCATCCAAGTGGCCTACAACTCTGCCCGCTTCACCAGTTCAGTGACTGGCAAGAAGGGTTCGTTAGTGCTGTCGGATACGTCCGATTACGCGCTCACGACAGAACTTATTACCGGATACGATGGCCCGCGCATCATGGGTGACCACGGGCCGATTGACGTGTCGCAGGCAGGCACGGCGACGGGAGCGGGGCCGCGCATCACATGCTCGTGGTCTGGAACGCTCACGGGCTGCGTCCGAGTCGTAGGGCGCGGTCAGACCTTCCAAGGACTCAGCATCATTGCCAGCGGCGTGACGAACGCGCTGATGGCCGGGTGGGGTTCACCGGATATGAACAGCCTCACCCTCGATGGGGTGTATCTTCAGACCTATTCCGGAAACGTTGGCGTCGGGGCCTTCCGTGCCTACCACGTCAAAGAAGCTCACCAATGGCGCTTCAAGGACGTGACGATGAACGGCGGCCAGTTCGACCTCTACGCCTCGAATTCCGTCATCGGGGACTTATCTTTCAGCATGGGACGGTTGAATTGTGGGGGAAGTGGGGAAGCAATAACGAATGCCGCTGGCCCCGGAGACACAGATCACGGCACATCTTTCATCGGCTATAAATCCGTTCTCAGTCTCCAGACGGAGTACGTCGACACGGAATCTTGTTCGAGCCAGCAAGGAACCGTGGACTTCGGCGGCGGGTATCTCATCCTCGGAACCGGCTGGTCGAACTCGGATGGGGCACATCCATCTGGAACCGTTGCTGTGTACAACTTCTGGGACGACAACTACTCGTGGGGCGGAGCTACGGGTGGAGTGAAAGTCAGTGCCGGCGCTGCACTATTCGGAAGCAACAACGCCGGGGCCACCATGAAGATTAACGCGCCGTTCGGCTCCTATGTAGATGGGATTCTCGACGAGGGCGATTATTGGAACGGTTCAGCAAGCAACGCCGGTTTGGATTTAAGCAACCAGTGCATTCCTCTGCTCGTTGAGTCCGGCCCTCTGAATGGAAGCGGCCTGGTCCCTGATCCGAACGCTACGAGCGCTAGCGGAGCTTTGATTATCAATGTTCCGACAGGCTGCACCGGGATTTCTTCTATCAACGCGGCTGGGCAAACGAATACCAGCGGAACGATTTTCCCATATACGCAGTTTGGCCACCGCATAGCCCTCCTTGGCTCTAGCGGAGCCATGCGCTGCCTCGATTTCAACTTCAACTCCACTGCCGATACCTTTAATTTCCTGGGAGGCAGGAACTGCGGGACGACCCACTGGACCGACGACACGAATGGGAATGTGTCCGTTCTCGGCACGCTGGGGTTCAAGGGCCTCGCTGGCAGCAGGGGCGCAACCTTTACCGGCAACTTTAGCGGTGCCCGAACTTTTTCCTGGCCGGACGCCAGCGGCACCGTGTCCCTCGTGCTCGTGGCGACGAGTGGCAGCCTCGGCGGACGCGCGCTCACGGCTGGAAGCTGCTCGAGCGCCACCGTACCCATCCCCGGTGCGACCTCGGACATGGTGACAACGGCCTCGCCGTCATCCGATCCCGGCTCGGGTTTTTACTGGCTGGCATTTGTGTCCTCGCCGAACACCGTAATCGTGCGGATCTGCGCCGCTGTGGCCGGCACGCCGGCGGCCACCACTTACAATGTCCGCGTCATTCAGTAATTCACAGATGAACGACCGCGCGTTCTACGAGCGCCTTTGGGGCGAGGTGCGCAGCTCGCTCGCCGTGCAGCTTTCCATTCACCGTGAGTCGCGACGCCCGCTGCTTAAGCTGCTGGCGGGGTTACTTCCGGAGGCTCCGTCCGCGCGGACTCTCGAGGTGGGTTGCGGGACGGCTCTGGATAGCTGCCTGCTTGCCAAGGCGCACCCCGGGCTTTGCTTCTATGCGTGCGATCTTTCGGAGAAGGCCGTGCAGGTGGCGCGGACCAACGCAGAAGCGCTGGACGCCTGTGTGCTCACGTTTGCAGGAGATCTAACCGCGCTCCCGTTCGCCGACGGCGAGTTCGATCTCCTGTTCAGCCAGGGCGTACTGGAGCACTTCACAGACCCGGCCCCGGCCATGCGCGAGCAGGTACGCGTGTTGCGGCGGGGCGGCGCGCTGGTTGTGGACGTGCCGCAGAAATTCAATGTCTACACGATGCGCAAGCATCAGGCCATGCGCGAGAAGCTCTGGCCCTGGGGTTGGGAGACGGAATACAGCGCCGCGGAGCTAAAAGCCTGGGCGCCACGTTACGGTCTGGAAGTGGCTGGCGCAGTGGGATACCAGCACGGGAAACTGCTGGACCGTTTGTTCGTGCATCCGCATCGCTCGGTCCGGCGGCTACTGGCGCGCCGGGACGGCAACGGAGCGTCGAAGGGATACAGGCCGGGCGCGCTGGCGCGACAGTGGGAAGCGATGTGGGATGGTTTGGACGCGCGCGTGGGGCCGTATCTGGCCATCAATGTCGCCGTGGCGTTCCGAAAGACCTCCTGAGATTTTGTCGAGACACATGAGCCACACCGCTGCCATGGAAACTCCGGCTCAGGCAAAGGCGGGGACAACCTCGCGAACCGGAGATCAGGCCGCCCGGCCGTTGCGTGTTCTATTTGTTGCGGTCTTCCGGGGAGATCGGGCGACGGGAGCGGGGAACGCCGTCCTCTCTCTCGCCGAGGCGCTGCGGGGCCGCGGGCATACGGTGGATACCCTCCTGGCGGAGGACGCTCCGATCGCGGGCAGGGGCGGCTGGCCTGCGCGTATGCTCTTTCCCATCGCCGCTGCTCGGCGCATCGCCCAGGGCGAACGGCGGGGAAGCCATTACGACGCGGTGATTATCCACGAACCCTCGGCGATGGCCTATGCCCTGGCACGGAAATGGAATCGTTCTCTTCCTCCATGCGTGGCGATGTCACACGGCGTGGAGCAGCGTTGCTGGGATCTGGGCGCGGAAAAAACTCCGCGCTCGCTGAAGACGCGCGTCGTTCACCCAGTCACGGAGCTTTTCCAGGCGAACTACTCCCTGCGGCATGCGGACGCGGTGGTGTGCCTATCGAGCGACGATGCTGAATATATTGAGCGCCGGATGGGCGTGCCGGCCGGGCGGATTCGCCGGATGAACAATGGCGTGGATGCGCGGCTGTTGCGCGTGGAATGGAAGCCGTGCGCGCAGCCGGGACTGCTCTTCATCGGATCGTGGATCCCGCGGAAGGGGACGCGTGAGTTCGTCCAGGCCTTCGCCGAATTGCGCCAAACGATTCCGACCCTCCGGTGCACGGTGCTCGGTTCGGGGACTTCTCCGGAGGCAGTGCGCGGTGATTTTGCGCCGGCCGACCGCGAGGCGGTGGAGGTTGTCCCGTCAGTCGGCCGTGAGGAACTGCCGGGATGGCTTGCTCGCGATCAGATTTTCGTTCTGCCTTCTCATTTCGAAGGGATGCCGCTCACTCTGCTGGAAGCCATGGCCGCGGGGCTGCCCTGCGTGACCACAAACATCTGCGGCATGCGGGACCTGCTGGCTCACGGCAAGAGTGGTTTTCTGATTTCCCCCGGAGACGTGACCGGGCTGGTGTCCACGCTGCGCGCGCTGCTGGATTCGGACGGCATGCGACGGCGCATTGGAAGCGCTGCGCGAGAAACCGCGCGCGGGCGAACGTGGGATTGCGTGGCTGGAGAGTGGGAGAAGGTGCTTGCCGAAACTGCGAGCAGACAACCGCGCCGCTTCATCCTCCAGGAAGGTCGCTGGAGCGACGAACTGGCCGACGACCCAGGTGACCGCCTGGCCGGGGTGCTCGTGAAACTGAGCGAGGAACTGCAACTAGACCCAGACCCGTTCCGGGAGATGGAACAGTGGAAAGATCTCCGAATCGCCGGCCGGGTGCTGGACCTCGGCTGCGGGACGGGATGGAAAGCAGCAAGCCTGGGACGCGACCCATCGAACTGTGTCGTGGCGATGGACCGGGACGCGCGGCTCCTGGAGTTTGGGCGTAAGACATTCGGGGTGGATCGATTGGTACAGTCGGACGGATGCGCACTGCCATTTCCCGCCTCCGTTTTTGACTGGGTGCTGGCGATCGAGGTGGTGGAGCACGTGCCGCGCCCCGAACAGCTCCTTCGCGAGATTCACCGCGTGCTGCGGCCCGGCGGGAAGCTGCTGCTGACCACCCCGAACCGCCTGCAGTATCTCCGCCCCTGGCGCCCAAAGTGGTTCTACCTTGGCCTGCAGCAAAGAATCGTTCTGGAGCCATCGCACGTGCGCGAGTACAACGCGCGTGAGTTCAAGCTGCTACTCCCAAAGGGGCTGGAGATCGAACGATTGCGTTTCCGCGGGACACTCTGCGGCTGGCCCCGCCGGGTGGAAATGGATTCGGTACCGCAACCATTGCGCGGCTGGTGGGCACAGGGCATTGAGGTAGTGGCCCGCAAGGGAACGATAAATGGCTCTTAGCGGCAAACTCAGGAACGGAAGCCTGGCCTGGGTGCGGAGAAACGCCCGCGAGCTGAATTGGGAGATCGCGCGAGATATGGGTTCCCTTGGTTCGGCGCCGGGGGCGACTGTGGCCGACATCGGCTGTGGCGCGAAACCCTATCGGCAGTATTTCAGCGGCTCTGCGCGCTATTTTGGAATTGACCTGCCGGTGGAGCGCTCCGCGAACAAACTGGAGAAGCGCGCGGACGTGTACGCCGATCTCGTCCGGCTTCCCATTGCGGACGAGAGTTTTGACGTCGTGCTCTGCACGCAGGTGCTCGAACACGTGCCTGAACCTGTTCGAGTGCTTGCCGAGGCGCATCGCATCCTGCGCACGGGGGGCATGGCGGTCCTGACTGTTCCTTTCCTGGCGGCTGAACACGAAGAGCCGCACGACTACTTGCGATTCACTTCCTACGGCATCACTGAATTGATGAAGAGGTGCGGGTTCGAAGCCGTAAGTGTCAAGAAGCAGTTTGGCTTCTGGTCGGCCATCGGAGAGATGATTTATTGGCATTACCACAGGAAAGTGACGGGGACGCGCTGGGAGAAATACTGGTTTGCAGTGGGGACAACGGTTTTCCTGAGCGCGTTCCACCTCCTGAACCGGATGGATCCAGACCAGAAGTTGGCATTAAACCTGTTCGTGACCGCACGGAAGGCGCCCATGGAAGCGCCGGCGACGCCCCCCCCAATCACCGACCGGCGTGCGCAGGAGGAAGTGCACTCATGAGTGTGGAGAGGATCGAGGGCCGCGCTGCCATGGCGACGGTGGAAGCTGAGAAGAAGGAGCTGCAGCGGTATTGGGACGCGCACCCCATTTCGACGGACAGCGTGCCGTATGAAGCCGGGACGCGGGAATCGTTCGAGGCCATTTACGCGAAGTGGGAAGAGACGATCGATGAGATGAGGCTCGAGTTTCTCGAGTCGTGCCGCGGGCGGAAAGTGCTGGAAGTAGGCTGCGGGATCGGGAAGGACGCGCGCTTTCTGACCGAGAACGGAATTGACTACACCGGCCTGGACTACAGCTTCCGCACGCTGGGACTGGCGCGAAAACATTTCGATTATGCAGGGCTGCGGAAGCGATTCGTGAACGGGGATGCAGTGGCGTTACCCTTCGCAAACAATTCGTTTGGCCAGGTCATATCGATCGGCGTCATCCATCATATCGTCGGCACGCCCGAGGCGTGCCGGGAACTGGTTCGGGTTGCTGCGCCGGGCGGGATCGTCCGGGTGATGTTTTACAACCGGGAGTCGTATCACTACGCGCTGGTGAACTGGGTGGTCCGGCCGCTCATCTGGGTGATGCTGCGCGTGCCGCCGCTCGAGGCGTTCCTGCGCTGGGCGCCGGAGAAATACCGGCATCTCTACGCCATTGCAAAGCAGCACGGCCTCTCCCGCGAGCTCTTGCTGGCCACCAGTGCGGATACCAGCTTTGCCGGGCAGGATAATTTCATCCCGCGCTCAGGTTTTTGGACGCAGCAGGAAATGTGCGAGTTGTTTGCCGGACTCGAGGATTTCCGGTTTATCCGGTCTGATCTGAAATACTTTCCGGTGCCGTTCCTGCGGAGCTGGGTGGAACGTCGCTGGGGATTCTTTCTCACCATGATGGCGCGAAAGCCCGCGGCGGCGATCGAGTCCCCGAAGGCAGCTGCGCGCGCGGCTTCCGGTGGTTAACGCGGAGATGAAGCGGCTCGGGACTTTGCGGGGCGAGCGATGCGCGTTCTGATTCTCACGAAGAATTTTCCCCCGCGCTCCTGCGGCGTGGGGGACTACGCCTGCCGCATGGCCGGGGCTTTTGCGGCGGCTGGTGACTCTGTGAGCGTACTTACGGAACCTTCCGACTCCCCGCGCCACTGCCCCATCGGCCTTCGCGAGCATCCGCTGCGCGGGTGGCGCGATTTGCAGCCGGTGCTGAGGGAGGTTGCACAAGCGGCGCCCGATCGGGTGCAACTCGAGTATTCGGGGTATGCCTGGGGGCGCTGGGGCACGGCGTGGTGGCTGAATGTGCTTCTCTTTGCCGTGCGGCGGCGTGGGATTTCCGTGCACATCGGCTTGCATGAGGGGGCGATCCGCATGCGCCAGCACCCGCTGCAAGTTCCCGTGGCGCTGGCTCAATGGGCTCACATCGGGCTGCTGCTGGCGGCGGCAGAGACCGTGGCTGTGAATATGCCGGCGCGGATGAAACTGCTTGGGCGCGTGTTTCCGTGGTGGCGCGCAAAGCTTCGCTACCGGCCTAACTCGAGCACCATCCCCGTGGCGCCGATATCCGAGGCGGAGAGGGACGCCATCCGGCGCGAGCGCGAGGTGAGTTCCGGGGATTTTGTGGTCACTGCTTTCGGGCTCTTCCACAAAGCGAAGAATTACGAGGCGTTGATCGAGGGTGTGGCTCAATTGCGACAGCAGCGGCCAGTGAAGCTCTGGCTGCTGGGAGATGCGGCCGCGGCATCGCCGGAGTACATTACCTGGTTGAGACACGTGGCGCGCGAGGGTGGAGTCGAAAATGCGGTGTGGTGGCCGGGGCGACTCGATGCTGCTGAAATTTCCCGAGCGCTTCAAGCCGCCGACGTGTTCGTTCTCCCCCAACCGGACGGGCATGTGACGCGCAGCAGCGCATTCATGGCCGCGGCAGCCCACGGGCTTCCGGTGATTGCCGTGCGCGATCCAGCGAACCAGCTGGAATTCATCCATGGAGAGAACGTCTGGCTGATGGAGCGGAGCACGCCGGAGGGGATTGCTGCGGCGCTCGGCGCGCTGCTCGGGGACCGGGCCGCTGCCCGGCGCATGGGCCGCAAGCTGCAGCAGCTTTATGAGGCGCGATTTGATTGGCCCGTCACCTTGGCGCGTCCTCGGGAGTTGGGGAAGAGTCCCCTGACATCGGCCGCTCGCAGCGTCACCACACAGGGCGAACAGGCCGTGACCGCGGCGCACGCGGGCGGGGCAAAACCGTGAGCGAACTCAGCATCCGCGAAGCGAGAGGGCACGGACTCTCGACGCCGTTCATCGTCACGGTGGTACTTGCGGCTGCGGCCATCCTGTGGGCGGCGCCTCGGGCAGCGCAGGGAGATTACCGCGACCTGCTCACCGCATTCATCATCCTGCAGAGCCTGTGGATCATGCTGTTCTGGCGGATGGGCGTGTATCTGTTCATGATCTACGTCGTGCTGGAAGGCTTCCTGCTCAATTACTTCTACCAGGTTCCCGCGCTCAACGTGGTCAAAGACGTTTATGTGGGCCTCTTATTCCTCTCGCTCGCGGTGGGGCTGATCCTCCGGCGGCAGGCGCTGTTCCCCCGGCTCGGCTGGGTGCTGCCGTTCGCGGGCTTTGCGATGGTGTACACGGCGGAGATCTTCAACCCCAACCTGCCGAACTTTCTGGTGGGTCTGGTGGGGTTGCGCGTAACCTTGTTCTATTGCCTGTTAGCGCCGGTGGCGTTCTGGTTCTTCGATTCCTGGGATCGCGTGATTCGGTTTTTCATGTTCATGGTGGCACTCTCGATACCGGTGGCCGCGTTCGGCATCATGCAGTACTTTAAGGGGCCCGAGTGGATGATCAGCATGTCGCCGGGATTCCAGCGCGTGGTGTTCTATGCCTGGGTGCCAGCGATGGAGGGTGAGACAGGTGGGGAGCTCCCTGCACTTCGCACTTTTTCCACCTTTGTGCAGACGGGAGGCTTTTCACTCTATCTGGCCTTCCTGATGCTGATTACGGCGGGATGCTGGGGAGTCTTTCGAGCTTACTGGCAGCGCATGATCATTGCCGCGATTTTCCTGGTGCAGTTCTTCGCACTCCTGACTACGGGAGGACGGACTCCCGTCTTCGTCTTTGTGGCTTGTGTCGTATTGTGGTCCTTTTTCCAGCGGGGCTCGCTGCGACTCACGCCGGTGCTTCTGCTTCTGCCTTTGCTTTTCTACGTGTCTACCATGCTGCTGGGGACCGGCTTCCTGGACCGATTCTCAACAATGCTCAATCCTGATGCGGTTCGGGCTCGAAATATGCCTCTTCTGACGGACTGGTTTGGGGAGGCCTTGAAAACGGACTGGACCGGCTTGGGGGCAGGGTATGCTTCCGTGGCTTCCCGGCACGTCGGTGAGACTCCGCTCAATGGGGGACCCGTGGAAAACGGGCTGGCCAAGATGGTTTTTGAGGCTGGATTCCCCGGCCTGGTTCTTTACGTCGTTTTCCTTGTGAGTTTTGGGTTTACCTGTGCGCGTCAGGCTTTGCGCGTGTCCGATCCGCGGCTGCGATGGTTCGCCATGCCGGTGGCGGCATTCATTCTGGTGAACCTGCTGCTCGTTCCGCTCGGCACGCCGTTCGATGTCTCGCCGGCGAATGTATATTTGTGGTTCTTTGCAGGGTTTCTGGCCCGGGCACCGCTGCTGGATCCGGGTCACGCGGCCGGTCTGGTGCCGTCCGCCCCAGCATGATGAAGCGACTGAGAAACGAGGCTGGAACCGGCAACGAGAGCCCGCTGCGAGTACTCTTTGCGGAGAGCCAGGGTGAGCTCTGCGGCACAGGGTTTGCTCTGCTGGCGATGTTGGAGCATCTGGACCGCTCACAGATCGAGCCGGTGTATGTCTCTCTCACAACGAACGGCGGCGAGATGCGCGCATCGGTGGAAGCATTGGGCATTCCCGTCGCGCACGTCCGGACGGGCAGGTTTCGCGAGGTCTCGGGCACTCCCCGGACCGTCGCAGGCCTCGCCCGGCTGATCCGCAAACATCGAATCGATCTGGTGTTCGCCAATACCGGCCATACGCTCCTTTTCGCGCGGCCGGCGGCAGTGGCCACGCGGCGTCTCTGTGTGTGGTGGTGCCATGGTTATGTTCCCAAGGAGAAGGCCGGCTTCGAGCCCATCGCGCTGGCGCAGCGCGTGCTCTCCCAGGACGTGATCTTTGCGAATTCAGAGTTCACCGCCCTCGGGTTGCAGGGCGATTTTCCGCCGCCCACCACGATCCGCGTGGTTCGGCCCGGCGTGAATGTGGAACGGTTCCGGCCCGATCCTGAGGCCGGGGCGCGCATGCGTGGCGAAATAGGGATACCGGCAGGCGAGGCTGTGATCGGCATCTTTGGGCGTTTGCAGCACTGGAAGGGACAGCACATTTTTCTGCGTGCCGCGGCGTTGCTGGCCGGGCGGGGGATTCGCTTCACGGCGCTCGTGGCCGGTGGAACGCTTTACGGGGTCGAGCCTGAGTTCGCGGATGAACTGAAGAAGCTGGCGGAGCAGCTATCGCTGGCCGGGCGGGTGCGGTTTCTTGGCAATCTCAAGAACCCGCAGGACTGGATGAACGCGTGCGACGTCGTGGTGCACGCTTCGGTCGAGCCAGAGCCGTGGGGACTCGTGGTGGCGGAGGCGATGGCATGTGGCCGCGCGGTGCTGGCGTCCGCTGCGGGCGGTCCTCTGGAGATGATCGACCATAGAAGGACGGGTTGGCTGACCACGCCCGGGGACGAAGTGGCCATGGCCGCGTGGCTGGAGATTTTGTTGGCGAACCCTGCGCTGCGCGCAGAACTGGGAGAGGCGGCGCGACAGCACGCCGTGATGATGCTGGACGCGCGCAGGGCCGCCTCCAGACTTTGCACCGAACTCTGGCGGTATTGGGCCACACGTGTTGCAAAGATAGAACTTCTCCCGGAAATCAGCGGATGAAGGAATTTTCCAGGGCGCGATTCCGGAAGCGATTCGCCTCTGACGTGAAATGAAACACGGGAAACATTCTCAGCCGGCTCCGCACACCCCTCGTCTGCTGCTGCGAGGGGAGTCTGTGGCGGACTACTCCATTCGCGACGTCCTGCTGCGCCACCAAGAATTTGTTTCCGGAATGGTGCTGGACCTGGGTTGCGGATCGCGGCCCTACGAAGCCTATTTCAATGGCCGTGTGAGGCAGTGGATTGGAGCGGACTACCCGGCCAGCGGGCATCCCCCAGCCCGGCGGGTGGACGTGTTCGCGGACGCCATGCGACTGCCGCTCGCCGGGGAAAGTTTCGACACCGTTCTGTGCACCCAGGTTCTCGAACATGTGCCTGAACCGATGGACGTGTTACGCGAGGCCTGGCGTGTGCTGCGTCCGGGCGGCCATCTGGTGCTCACGGCGCCGCAGTACAACGGACTGCACGGCGAGCCCCAGGATTTCTACCGGTATACGAAGTATGGATTGGAGCACCTGGCGCGCAAGGCGGGGTTCGCGGTGAAGGCCATCGAACCCATCGGTGGATTCATCTCGCTGTTCGCATTCATCACCACGATCCATTGTGCGCCGCTGCGCCTCCGGCCTCTGCACGGATTGTGGCAATGGGCCGGCTGGAAACTCGATGGCCTGTTCTGGCGCCCGAAGGATTGCATGGGATATTTGCTCGTGGCCACGCGTCCCGTTGCGCCGGGGAAAGCGTGAAGAACTCCCAATGAAGCGCGAGGACGCGCTTTGAAGCCAGAAACCGTCGCCGTCGATGATGAAAGGACCTATCCGGAGACCCCGGATGTGCCGACCTTCCAGCATCACTTGGCGCGATACGAATTCCTGCTCCCGATGATCCAAAAGAGTGACGAGATTCTGGAGACGGGTTGCGGCGCGGGCTATGGGTCGAGGATGCTGAGCGAGCGGGCGCGTTCCGTGGTGGCGATTGATTACTCTCCCGCGGCGCTCGATTACGCCCGGTCGCGCTACGGCGCGCCCAACCTGAAATATCTTTTAATGAACTGCCACAGGCTGGGCTTTGCCGCCGGCAGCTTCGACCTGGTGGTCTCCTTCGAGGTTTTCGAGCACTTGGAAGAGCCCCAAGACTATCTGAGCGAATGTCGGCGCGTGCTTCGACCCGGCGGCCGCCTGGTGGTTTCGACTCCAAATCGTTCGTCGTGGGACATCCACATGCGTTCCATTCGCAAGGCCTACGACTACCACGTAAATATGGTGGACCTGAAACAATTGCGGCGCCTGCTCAAGAGTTGTTTTTCCCGCGTGGAGATTTACAGTCAGTGGCGCCGGGGAAATTCGCTGCACCGGACGCTACGTGCACTGGATGTGTGGAACCTGCGCCTGCGGCTGGTTGGTCCGGAGAAGAGGGAAAAGCTACAGCGTACCCTGGGTGTGCCGGGCGGCGACGAAGTGAAATCCTGCGACTGGGTATTTACTCAATCGCAGAGACGGCAGGCCAACCATTTTGTGGCTATTTGCCGGAGGTAAAGTGCGATGGGGGGCCGAACGCGATTTCGGTTCTGGCGATGATGCGGGCAACGCTTCTGTGGTCATGAGTGCGAGGGAGCTAATCCCGCCCCAGGGGATACAGGTCGTGGGACGCGCGGCAGGATCAGGATTAACGTTTCGCGGGCTTTTCGCCGACCGCCCAGAGGAGCCTGCCGAAGGGCAACCTGGCAGCGGCCCAAAGCTTGCCAATGCAGGCGAGAGCGAGGTTGAGGTACGATCCGCGGGCAGGTGCCACCACGCGCATGCAGTAGGCCTGGGAGGCGGGATCTTCGTCAATGACTCTACATTCGATCACGTCAAACGATGTTGCTTCGAGTGCGCGACGCAACTCGCTGCGGGTGAATTCGCGGTGATGACCGGGATAGATGGGATGTTCCGCGCAGGTGGTGAAGTAGTAGTCGAAGCTGTCGTTCACGCTCCGTCCAGCGAGGAGACTCAGGCGGTTGTAAAGGGAGGCGTGGTTGGGCGTCGTGATGATCACGCGGCCGCCGGGAGCGAGCACGCGGTGGATCTCCAGAAACACGCGCTTGGAGGAGAAGGCGTGATGTTCGACCACGTCCATGTAGGAGACAAAATCGAAAGAATCATCCGGGAACGGCAAGGGCTCGTTGGAGAGATCGCAGGAGCGATAGTCAACCCCGTAATCTGCCGCAATGACGCTGAAGCGGCGCGCGTAATGCGGGAGGTCGAGGGCGTGCGACTGGAAGCCCAGCTCTGCTGCATAAGCGACCATAGCCCCCACTTGAGCGCCTACGTCGAGAAATCGCGGATGGCTGCTTCGCGCGTGGGCCAGCATATAGTGCAACACGCGAAGCTTCGTGCCCCCCGCGGCGATGCTGTGCCGCGCCCACGCAGGGTAAGCAGTATCCTCGGCGCCGGACGGGCCGCGGGGATCATTTGCGATGGCCTCAAGGATGGCGTCAAACCGGCGAATTTGAGCACCGGGAACTGCACGCGTTCTCACGTCGTCGTTCCGGTTCTCTGCGGTGCCCATGGATTTGATTATCCAAAGACAGACGGACCGCTTCAAGTAGGGCGGGCCGCGGTCGGACTCGAGCCCTTCGCCCGGCCACTGAGTCCGTCGCGCACGGCCTGTATTCCGTGGGCTGATCCACCCGAAGCGCATTGACCCGGGTTTCCAATTTGACCTTTCCTTACAAACCTTCGAATGTTCGTTGGCGCTTGGATTTATGCGGGTTTGGACGCACAGTTTTGTGCTTTGAGAATTTGCCGCAGCGTCGAAAGGGTCCTCTACTTAAGAACCTGACTGGCGCATTGCCTACTGACGGGGGTGGGCGCAGGTTTTCGGTCGGCCGAGAGGTCGAAATGGGAATCGCTGTTCAGGGGAATATCTGATGTTGGGTTCGTCGGCAAAGACCGTCGACATGCAGAGAGACTACTATGCCCAGACGGCGACGCAATACGACACGATGCATGCCCATGAGGGAGGAGACGATCCTCAGATATTGAAATTTGCATCTTTCTTTCTCCGCGGTCTGCAAGCTGGCTCCATTCTCGACGTAGGGGCAGGTACAGGACGCACGATTCAAAGGATTAGCGAGGCCTTGCCCAGCCTGTCCATCCGCGGGGTCGAACCGGTCGCAGAGCTGATTGAGCAGAGTACTCAGAAATACGGTCTGCCGGAGGGGACCATCATTCAGGGCGTGGGCGAAAACCTTCCTTTTGCGAACGAGAGTTTCGATGTGGTGTGCGCCTTCTCAATCCTCCATCATGTGCGGCGACCCAATGAAATCGTCAAGGAAATGACGCGTGTCGCAAGGAAGGCAGTCTTGATCTGTGATGCGAATCGATTCGGACAGGGCAGATGGGCTGTCCGTCTTCTGAAACTCGGTCTCTATAAACTCGGTCTCTGGGGGTTGGTGAACTACCTAAAAACCGGAGGCAAGGGCTACACCGTGACTCCCGGCGACGGGTTGGCATATTCCTACAGTGTTTATGACTCGTTTCAGTGTCTTTCGGGCTGGGCGGATCAGCTGATTTTAATTCCCTCGCCGCTTTGCAAGGCAGGAAGCTGGTTTCATCCCCTTCTCACCAGCAGAGGCGTTCTCGTCTTCGCACTGAAGAATCGGGAGTAAGCGTGAGATTGCGTTCCTAGGCCCAAAGTTGTAAAAGGCATATGACGTTGACTCAGCCAGCGCTCCACCGCGAACATCACTGCCATATCCTTTATTCGGTTCAGACGATGAGTCACGCCGCGCGTCTTAAGTCATGAGCGCACCAGCGCAAGACGCTTCGCCCGCGGGCGCCAGTGCCACGAGCCTCACGCTGAGAGAACTCGAGACGTATTGGGAGGAAGCGCACCAGCAGATTGCGCGGGAGCAGGGTCCGGCGTCGGCAATCGTCGAAGGCAATCCGCGGCTGGTAAACCTGTTCGATGATTTTGCGCACCGCCTGGGTATGGCCGCGAACTTTCGGTGCCTCGGTCCTCTGGAGAACCGGCGGGTATTGGACCTGGGTTGCGGACGCGGCCGGTGGTCGGATGAATTCGCACGTCGGGGGGCACGCGTGACGGGAGTTGACTGGTCCGGGCAGGCGCTCGACCAGGCGCGCCGCCGGGTTCCCCAGGCTGCGTTTGTGCGCATGCCCATTACAGATTTGGGATTTTCCCGAGGCTGTTTTGAGGTAGTGAACTGCGTGACCGTGGTTCAGCACTTGCCGCATGCCGTCCAGGCATCCGTGCTGCAAGAAGCACAGCGAGTGCTCGTGGCCGGGGGAATGCTCTCGATGGTGGAACTCACCGCGGCGCAGTCTGGACCCCACGTGTTCCCGCGCCATGCCGAAGATTGGGTGGCGCTGGCACGCGAGAGCGGATTTGTTCCCGTGAGCCTGCATGGTTGCTGTTATGAGCTTGTCTTCCGGCCCTACAAAGCCGTCATGACGCGGCTGAGGTCCGGGCGCGAAAACGCGAGTGGCGTTGCGGGTCTTGGCTCGCGGCACGGACTCTCGTGGCGACAGCGGGCGAACCGCTTGGTGATGGCCGGCCTCGCTCTGCCCGCATTTCCTGTCGAATTTGTCTCCCAGGTGTTGCCGCTCTCTTCGGCGACACACGCGGCGATGGTTTTCCGCCGCATCGGTGATTAGGATGAAGCTTGGCCGCTGTCCAAACATCTATCGCTGAGCCAGTCCCAGCGACGAACGCCGGCGCCACCCCGCTGCGGATCGCCGTGGTGACTCCGGAATTGCATCGCACAGGCGGCACGGAGCGCGCCACCGCAGAGCTCCTTGCAACGCTTGCCCGCGACCATGATGTGTGTCTCTACGCACACCACTGGATCCCGGACGCCGGCGTGCGGATTTGTTTCCACCGCGTGCCCGTGCTGCCGTGGCCGGGCCTGGCGCGTTTTCTCAGCTTTTATGCTGCTGCTTCCCTCGCTATCGGGTTCGGAGAGCGGCGGCATGGAAGATATGACGGGATTTATTCGCCGGGGGCGAATTGTCGGCAGGTGAGCGTCGCATTGGCGTCGTTCTGCCAAGCCCGGCAATTGGAACTCTTCCGATCCGGCCAGCACAGGCCGCGGCCAGTGTCGCTAATGGATTGGCTGAAGCTGGGAAACCGATGGTCCTTCGCATGGATAACCGCGGGGGTGGAACGACAGTTCTATAGATCGGAACGGCTGAGACGTGTGATCGCTCAATCACGATTGGTGGGAAGAGACCTGAAGCATTTCTACGGAATTCCGGAGTCGATGCTCGAGGTGGCACATGCAGGGGTCAATGCGGCCACGTTCGATCCGGCGGAACGACTGGCGCTACGCCCGCGGGTGAGGGCGGAACTGGGTCTGCCCGACGGGCGTTTTGTATTCTTTTTCATCGGCAACAACTGGTTGATCAAAGGCCTCTACCACGTCTTGCGCGCACTGGCGGAAGTGCCCGAGGCGTGGGTGGCGATTGTGGGCGCCGACGTGGAGCGGCGCGAGTCCTGGGAGGAGTTCAGCCACGAACTCGGCGTGGCCGATCGCGTCCTCTACTTACCGCGTCGAAAGGACGTAATTGCTTATTACGCGGCGGCGGATGCGCTTCTGGCGCCCTCCGTCTACGACACCTTCGGCCTGATGCCGCTCGAGGCGATGGCCTGCGGGTTGCCTGTCATCCTCAGCGCGCAGATGGGTGTGGCGGAAATCTTGGACGAGGGAAGCGCCATTATTCTGGACGATCCCTCAAATTTCGCAGAGCTTGCGCGGGCCATGCACCGGTTGATGAATGAGCCGGCACTGCGGCAGCGGCTGGTGCTCCAAGGCCAACTGCGCGCCAGGATGAGCCCCTGGGACGGCATCTGCCGGGCGACTCTGGAGGCCATCCGGGAGACTGCAGCGGAAAGGAAATCCGCCGCGGCGGTTCGGACGCGAGCATGACCAGAAAACGCGAGCGCGGGATTCGCATCTTCCTCGTCGGCACGGAGTTTTTCCGCAGCTACGGCGGCATTCAATACGTCAACCGGCTGCTCGCGCGGGCCCTCTGCCAGATGGGCAGCAGGACTCCGCTTCAGCTCGAGGCCTTCAGCTACGTGGACGGCCCCGAGCATTTCCCCGCTATGATGGCCGGCGCCACTCCGGTGCGCTGGCACGGCGCGCAGCGCCGCCGCCGCGAAATGGCCTGGCGGCTCACGAAGCGCCTGGCCGCCGCGCAACCCGATCTCGTGCTGTTCACCCACGTGTCGCTCCTGCCGCTCGAAAGAGTGGTGCACGCTCTCGTCCCCGGGTCGCGTGTCGCCGTTCTGACCCACGGCACCGAAGTCTGGCATCCGCTCGAGGCCCGCGCGGCGCAATGTCTGCCGCGCGTGGACTCGTTCGTCTCTCCCAGCGCCTTCACAGCCCGCAAGGTCGCGGAGATACACGGCATTCGCCCGGACCGCATTACGGTGATCCCTCACGGCCTCGATCCGGACTGGATGAACGCCTCGAACGCGAGTCCCGTGGCGCATGGTGCCGCTCCCGGCGGCTCCGGGCCGCTGTTGCTCAGCGTCACTCGCCTCAGCCGCGCCGACCGTGAGGGCAAGGGGATCGACCTCGTGCTTCAAGCTCTTCCCGCTGTCGTCGCGCAATTTCCCAATGTGCGTTACCGCGTGATCGGTGGCGGCGGCGATCTGCCGCGTCTCGCCGAATTGGTTCGTAGTCTCGGCCTCGAGTCACGCACGGAGCTGCCGGGCGCGCGCCGGGACGACGCGCTGAGGCAGTCTTACGCCGAGGCTGACGTTTTCGTATTGCCCACTCAGGTGGAAGGTTTCGGTGTCGTCTTTCTCGAAGCCATGTACAACCGCCTGCCCGTTGTGGCAGTTCGCGCTTCAGCCACTCCGGAAGTCGTCGAAGACGGTGTCAGCGGCATCCTCGTCACTCCCGGCCGAGCCGATGAACTTGCATCCGCCCTCATCGCGCTGCTCTCCGATGCTGATCGCAGGCGCTCCATGGGAGAAGCCGGCCGCCACCGTGTCGAGCAGTCGTTCCGCTTCGAGCAATTCGCTGCTCGCTGGGAACGCTGGGTGACGGGGCGTGTGCCAGAAGCCGTTTATGCGGCCCGGCAAACGTGCGCATTCTCCGCGGCGCGCGCCGCTTTAGGAGCGGCCTAGCCATGTGCGGCATTTGCGGCTGGTGGGAGGAACGCGATGAGGGGAGGAACGAGCCCCTGACCGCGATGCTTCGCCAGATGGTTCCCCGCGGGCCCGATGACGAAGGCTGGATGGAATTCCGTCCGCGCTCGGGTGGGTGCTTGCGGATTGGCGCCCGGCGTCTGGCCATCCAGGATCTGTCGCTGGCCGGCCACCAGCCCATGAAGGATCCGGCCACCGGTTGCTGGCTCGTGTTCAACGGCGAAATCTTTAATTTCCGGGAATTGCGCCTGGAACTCGAGGCGCGCGGCCATCAATTCCGTTCGGACGGCGACACAGAGGTTCTCCTCGCAGGCTACCGCGAGTGGAGCGAGAAAATCATCGAGCGGCTGCGTGGGATGTTTGCCTTCGCGCTCTGGGATCCGGCCCGGCAAACGTTGCTGGTGGTTCGCGACCGGCTGGGGATCAAACCTCTCTACTATGCTGCGTTGCGCGGGCGTTTTGTGTTTGCCTCGGAGTTGCGCGCGCTGCTCGCCAGCGGGCTGGTGGCGCGGGAACTGAACGTCACCGGCCTCGACTCCTTTCTGAAATTCGGGGCCGTGCAGGAACCAGCCTCCATGGTGCGAAACGTGCGCCTTCTGCCCGCGGGCTGCCTGTTGCGCTGGAAGGATGGCGCGCTTCAGACCGAGCGCTACTGGGACCTGCCGGCGGCCGCGCTCCCGCTGAACGGTGATGCGCGCGTCCGCGCGGATCGGGTGGAAGCGTTGCGTGCCGAACTCGACGCTGCCGTGCGCATGCGCCTGATCAGCGACGTGCCTCTCGGTGTGTTCCTGAGCGGCGGGCTCGACTCCACCGTGGTCGCCGCCATCGCCGCGCGTCATTGCACCCGCCTGAAAACGTTTACGGTCACTTTTGCGGAGGAGCAATTCGCCGAGGGCGTAAAGGCCCGGCAGGTGGCGCGCCTGCTGGGAACCGAGCATCACGAGATTACGGTCTCGCAGGGCGACCTGCTCGCCACTCTCCCCTCCGCCGTCGCCGCCATGGACCAGCCCACCGTGGACGGGATCAATACCTACATGGTTTCCCGCGTCACCAAACAGGCCGGGGTCACCGTCGCGCTCTCCGGCCTCGGTGGCGACGAGCAGTTCGCCGGTTATCGCAGTTTTCGCCTGGTGCCGCGCATGGAATGGACTGAGCGCAGCGTGCCGGAATGGATCCGCCGCGCCGCCGGCGCCTCCATCAGTCCCTTTCTTGGGGGCAGCAGCCGCGGCCAGAAAATGGCACTTTGGCTTCGCGACCACGACGCATTTCCTCATCCGTTCTACCTTTCGCGGCTTATCTTTTCTCCCGATCAGATTGCGCGCCTGCTGCGGCCGGAGCGGCTGCTCGAAATCGAGTTCGAGGTTCTTGGCGAGGAATTCGCGCGACAGCAGCGGCTGATCGCGCGGCACGATCCCGTGAACCGCGTATCCTGCCTCGAATTGCTCGTCTATCTCCGCAATACGCTCCTGCGCGACACCGATTCGATGAGCATGGCCCATTCGCTCGAGGTCCGCGTTCCGTTGCTCGATCATCGCGTCACCGAGCGGGCCCTCGAACTCCCCGGCCGCTGGAAGCTCGAAGGCCGCCAGCGCAAACCCCTGCTCATGGTCGCCGCAGGTCGTGAGCTCCCGGCGAAAATCCTTCACCAGCCGAAACGTGGCTTCGAATTCCCGTGGGACCAGTGGTTGCGCGGCGAACTTCGCTCCGCGGTGGAGACGGCGCTCGCCGAGCCCGGCCCAGTCCTCGAATCCGCGATCAATTGGCAAGAGGTGCGCGGCATTTGGTCGGCCTTCCTGGATAGGCGTTGCCACTGGTCGCGTGTCTGGATGTTCTACGTTTTGCAGCACTGGGCAGCGCAGAACCTGGCGGCATGAAAGTTCTCGTCAATGCGGTTTCCGCGAAGCTGGGTGGCGCGGCCACCTATGTGCGCAACCTGGTCCGCTCGCTCGATGCCCTCGCCGGCCCGGAAGACCGCTTTCTTTTCGTCGTGCCCCCGGAGCGGGCCGGCGAAATTATTGCCGACGGGGAACGCGTGCGCGTCCTCGAAAGCCGCGCCGCCTCCGGCTCCTATGCGCGCCGCTGGTGGTGGGATCAGGTTACCCTGCGCCGGCTCGTCGCCCAGGAGCATCCCGATGTTCTGTTCAGCTCGGCGAATTTCGGCATGATTGCGTGTCCCTGCCCGCAGGCCCTTCTGGTGCGCATCCCCATTTATTTTTCCCGTGAGTATTGCGAGCACGTCCTGCCGGCGAAATCGGCCGCCTTCCGCGCGGAGACGGCGCTGCGCCGGTGGCTGGTGTGCCGTTCCGCCGCACACGCCGACTGTGTGGTCACCCCATCCGCGGCCATGCTGGACGACCTGCAACGCTACGCAAGCATCCTCGAAGGCCGAGCGCGGGTGATTCCCTACGGCGTGCCGCGAGAGAGGCTTTCCATGGTGACGCAACAACGGGCGCCGGCTGCCAGAACGGGCGGCCCGTTGCGTGTCCTCTGGGTCTCTCATTACGCCGACCACAAGGACCTCGCCACGTTATTGCGTGCCGTTTCGTTGCTGCGCAGCCGGGGCGCGGCGCGCATGGAGCTGTTGCTGACGCTCGAGCCCCCCTGCCATGGTGCGCAGCGCGGCCAGCACACCGAAATGCCCCAGGCCGAGCAACAATTGCTCGCCGGCCTGGGCGATTCCGTGCGCTATTTGGGCATCCTGCGATACGAGCAGATCTGGCAGGCCTACCGCGACGCCGACGTTTTCGTGTTTCCGTCTCTCTGCGAATCGTTCGGCCATCCGTTGGTCGAAGCGATGGCGGCGGGAGTGCCTGTGGTCGCGTCCAACATCCCCATTCACCGTGAAATCTGCGGTGACGCAGCGCAGTATTTTTCCGTCCGCGACGCGGAGGCGCTGGCCACCCGGCTCTCACTGCTGGCTGGCGACGCAAACCTGCGCGCCGAGATGGCCCGCTGCGGCGCCGCCAGGGTCCGGAATTTCGTCTGGGAAGATCACGTCGCGCGGTTATTGGCGCTCCTCCGCGAGCTCTCCGCTGCTCGGACAGCCCGCGTAGCCGTCACCGCGCCTGTCGCCTGATTCTCTGATTTCCGTTCGGCAGCTCGCGATCCTCCACTCACAGCCATGTGCGGCATAACCGGCGGAGTACCCGGAATCGACGCCCGGGTGCTCGAACGCATGACCACGGCTCTGGCCCACCGCGGCCCCGATGGCGAGGGATATTTCCACGCCGCTGGACCTGCCGGTGCCAGCCTCGGGCATCGCCGCCTCGCCATCATCGATCTGCCCGGCGGCCGCCAGCCCATGACCAGCGCCGACGGCCGCTGGACCCTCATCTTCAATGGCGAAATCTACAATTTCCGCGAGCTCCGTCGTGAACTCGAATCCGCCGGCACGGTGTTTCGAACGAACTCGGACACGGAAGTTCTGCTCGAAGCCTGGGCCCGCTGGGGTGTTGACGCCCTCGGGCGCCTGCGCGGGATGTTCGCGTTCGCCATCTGGGATGGTCGCGAACGCACCCTGTGGCTCGTCCGCGACCGGTTGGGTGTCAAACCGCTTTACTACTCCACCGCCAATGGCCGCCTGCTGTTCGGCTCCGAGATCAAAGCGTTGCTCGCGCACCCCGACGTGTCGCGCCGCCTGCGGCCCTCCGCGGTTGACGACTATCTTACATATCTCTACATACCCGCCCCCCAGACGATCTTCGAAGGCATCGAGGAACTCCCTCCCGCCCATTGGCTGCGCTATTCGAACGGCGCCGCAGAGATTCGCCGCTACTGGCAGCCGCGGCCGCTGCCCGCAGGCGAGGCGAGCGAGGCCACCGCGGAGGAGCTTCGCGCGGTGCTGGACGAATCGGTCCGCCTTCGCCTCGTCAGCGACGTCCCCCTCGGCGCATTTCTGAGCGGCGGCCTCGATTCCAGCAGCATCGTCGCTCTCGCCGCGCGCGCCCAGGCGGACCCGCTGCGCACCTTCAGCCTTGGATTCGGTGCGGGCGAGGAGCATTACACCGAACTCGAGTTCGCTCGCCTCGTTTCCAGCCGCTATTCCTCCGAACACCGCGAGCTGGCCATTCGTCCGGATTGCACCGATCTGTTGCCGCGCATGGTGTCACTGTTCGATGAGCCGTTCGGCAATCCCACTGCGCTCCTGCTCCATGCGCTCTCGGAAGCCACCCGCCGGCACGTTACCGTCGCGCTGGCCGGCGACGGCGGCGACGAACTGTTCCTGGGCTATCCGCGCTATCTCGGTACCCGCCTGCGCCGCGCTTGGAGCGCGCTGCCGTCACCCGTCCGCCGCGCCGCTGCCGCGCTCGCCGACCGTATTCCGGAAGGCGCCAACGGTCACCACGCCCGCCGCCGCGCCCGCGAATTCCTCGCGGGCGGCAACGGCTCTTGGCAGAGCGCCTACATCGGCTGGGTTGCCTATTTCAGCCCGGCGATGCGTGCCGAACTCTTTTCGCCGGAATTCAATGCCACGCTCGGTGACCACTCTGCCGAGCGCTTCCTCGAAGAAAAATTCGCGGAAGTCTCCGACTGCGACCCGCTCGGTCAGGTCTGCTATGTGGACCTGCACTCGTTCCTCCCTCACAACCTCCTCCAGTATGGCGACCGCATGAGCATGGCGCACGCCCTCGAACTCCGCCTGCCGTTCACCGATCACCGCCTCGTCGAATTCGCTTTGTGGCTTCCATCTCACCAAAAACTCCGCGGCAGTGAGACCAAACGCCTGCTACGTGCTGCCATGCGGCCCCTGCTGCCGGAAAAAACTTTGCGCCGTTCGAAGCTGGGCCTCAACCCGCCGCTGGCCCGTTGGCTCAGCGGGGAACTCGCGCCTCTCGTCGATCGCTATCTATCGCCCGCCGCGGTGCGCCAGCGCGGCTGGTTCCGGCCGGAGGCAGTGGCCCGGCTTCGCGATGAATTCTCGAGCGGCCGCAGGGATTATTCGCTGCATCTTTGGAGCCTGCTCGTCCTGGAGGAGTGGGCGCGGCAATATCTGGACGCGGCACGTCCCGTAGAGCAAGCCCCGCAGCGCGCGGAGGCGGTCGCGTGAGAATCCTCTACGTCTCGCACTACTTCCCGCCCGAGATGGGCGCACCCGCCGGTCGCGTCGCCGGACTCAGCCGCGTCTGGGCCGCCGCAGGACACGACGTCCACGTGCTCACCGGTTTCCCGCACCATCCTACCGGCCGCATCCACCCCGGCTATCGTCGCGCCTTCTGCCGCGGCTTCCTGCGCGAAGAACTGGACGGCGTGCACGTTTACCGCACCTGGATTTTTCCCGCCGCCAACCGCGGCAAAATCCGCCGTTCGCTGAATTACTCCTCGTTCATGGTTTCCGCCACTATCGCCGGCGCGTTGCGCCTGCCCCGTCCGGATGTCATTGTCGCGACCTCGCCGCAACTGCTCTGCGCCGCTGCCGGCCAGTTGCTGGCGCGCAGATTCCGCGTGCCGCTCGTGATGGAGGTGCGCGATCTCTGGCCCGAATCGCTCATCGCCGTCGGCGCTTCCGGCCAACAGTCGTTCCTCGTCGGCAGCCTCGAGCGCCTCGCCCGAGGGCTCTACGCGCGTGCGGCTCATATCGTTACCGTCACCGATTCGCAGCGCGACGTCATCGTCCGCTTCGGTGTTCCCCCCGATCGCGTCACCGTGGTTCCCAACGGCGTGGACAGTGCGTTCCTTGATGCCGCCGCTTCACTCGCAAACCTCGCGCCCGGCGCGGATGGCCGCTTCGTGGTCACCTACATCGGCACCATCGGCATGGCGCATCATCTGGAAACCCTTGTCGAAGCCGCCGCGCTCCTCCGCGACGAACCGCGATTCCACTTCCGCCTGGTAGGCGAAGGCGCGCGCCGTGAGGCGCTCGAAGCCCTGGCTCGCGCCCGGAATCTCGCCAACGTCGAATTCTGCGGCGAGCGCCCGCGCGGCGAGGTAGCGCGCTGGATCGCGGAATCCTCAGCATGCGCCGTGCTATTGCGCCGCAACGAAACCTTTCGCACTGTGGTCCCTTCGAAGCTCCTGGAAATCATGGCCGTCGGCCGGCCCATCATTCTCGGTGTCCAGGGTGAAGCCCGCTCGCTGCTCCATCGGGCCGCCGCCGGCGTCGCCATCGAACCGGAAAACGCCGTACAGCTTGCCGCCGCCATCCGTGCGCTCGCGGGCGACCCCGCGCGTTGCCGCCAGTGCGGTGATAGCGGCCGGCGTTTCGTCCAGCGCGAATTCTTGCGCGAGAAACTGGCGGGGCGATACGTCGATCTGCTCACGCGCCTCGTCGCGCCCGCAGTTCCGGCGCAGGTTTCAGCCCAGCAGTCATGCAGTCCACTTCCATCTGTCGAGGAGCCAGGATGAGAACGTACATTCTGATTCTGTTCAGTTCGAGCGCGCTCGCCTACCTCATCACCTTTTGGGTGGCGCGTTTCGCTGCGGGACGCGGCTGGGCAAAGCGCGAAGGCGATAGCTCCGCCGGCGATGGAATCCCCCGCCTCGGCGGACTCGCCGTTTTCGTCGCCATCCTGCTTTCCCTCGGTGCCGCCGTGCTCCTGCGCAACATGGTCACGGACAGGCTGCTGGCCGTGGGCATGCCGGGAATCGTCCTCGCCGCAGGATGTCTCAGCGTATTCCTCGTTGGCCTGTATGACGATCTGAAAGGCGCGCGTCCCTGGCAGAAGCTCGCCGTCCAGACCGCCGCCGCCCTCGCTCTCTACGCGTTCGGTTTCCGCATCGACAGTCTTTCGAATCCGTTCACGCACACTCCGCTCTCTCTCGGCTGGCTCGGGTTGCCATTGACCGTTCTGTGGCTCGCCGCAATCTCGAACGCCTTCAACCTGATCGACGGCCTTGACGGGCTGGCCGCCGGCGTCGGCATGTTTGCCGGCGTTTCCCTGTTCCTGCTGGCCGCGCTGCGCTCCGACGTTTTCGTCGCCGCCGTCGCTGCCGCCATCGCCGGCTCGCTGCTCGGCTTTCTGCCCCACAACTTCCATCCCGCGCGCATATACCTCGGAGATTCCGGCAGCCTCACCGCGGGTCTCGCGCTCGGCGCGCTTTCCATCGTCAGCGCGCAGAAGGGGCCGGTGATGGTCACCATGGCCATCCCGCTCTTCATTTTCGGTTTGCCTCTGCTCGAGGTCGCCGTTACCACCACCCGCCGGTTGCTCAGCGGCCACCCGCTGTTCAGCCGCGACGAGGACCACCTGCATCATCGCCTGCTCAAAGTCGGCCTCGCCAAACGCCTCGCCGTCTTCGTGCTCTACTCCCTCGCCGCGCTCTTCGCGCTCAGCTCCATTCTCCTCGTCAACTATTCCGGTTCTGTCGCTCCCCTGATTGCCGTCCTCTGCGGCGCGTTTGCCTGGATCGTCGTCGGCCAGATGCGCTACCCCGAATTCACTGAGCTCGACGCGCACATCCGCCTCGCGCTCTCGAGCCAGCCCGCTGTGCTCCGAAATCAAATTGCCATTCGCAAAGCCACGGCAGAACTCCAACAAGCCGCATCCGCTCATGAAGTGTGGGTCTGTCTCTACGGCCTGCTCGATCAGCTCGGTTTTGCCCAGGCGCGTTGTGAGGTTCGCGCCTCGGATGGTGAAATCTCTCACGAGTTTGACTGGAAGCGCCCTGAACCTGCGGAGACGGCTGGCAGCCGCGTCCCGAACAGCGCCGGCTATCGTGGGAACTCCATGTGGGCGCTGGAGATTCCGCTTGCCCCCGCCGCGAATTTCACCGGCGTGGTGCGTGTGGGTCACGCCTTCGACCGGCGCGCGCCCATGTTTCGCATGCAGTCCCTGGTCGAGCTGATTTCCGATGCGTTCGGCCCCACGCTCCTGGCCCGGCTGAACGAACCGCGCGCCGCTGCTCCGGTCATTGCTCCGGCTCCTCTGACCGCAGCCTCGCTGAAAGCCGCGGCGGGTGTGCGCCGCTAGTCGTCGTTCTTACAGTCGAACCAGCCACAAACAGTAACGCTGATCCGATGAGCCAGCTTCTCGCCTATCTCGCCGCGCAGGCCCGCAGCCAGCCCGGCCCAACGCTTCGCTTTGTGGCTGGCGAGCTGTGGCGCCGCGGCCGCGCCCGCATCCATTCCGCGCTCGAACACGGCCTCCCGGAGCTGTCCAGCGAAGAGTTTCGCGCCGCTGCAACTCTGTTCCTTTCCGCCGTTGCCCTGGATCCGCCCGGCCTCACAGGTTTGCCCTGGGCTGCCGCCACCATCGCACGCGCCGAACGCATCTGCCGGGGCGAATTCGAGATTTTCGACGAATGGGTCGCCTGTGGCTCGCGGCCCGATTGGCATCGCGACTGGAAATCCGGCCATCGCTGGCCTCTCGAGCCCGCAGGGCGCCTGCAAGTGCTGGACGCGCCTGGCGGCGCTGATGTCAAACGCCCATGGGAGCTAGCGCGGTTCCATCATGGCCTGACGCTCACCGCCGCTGGCGCTTCCAGTGGCGACCCCCGATTCGCCCAATCGTTCGCTGCTCTGGCGCAGCACTGGATCTCGCACAACCCTTGGCCCCGCGGCATCCACTGGGCCATGCCCATGGAAGTCGCACTCCGCGCCATCAACTGGATCCAGGCCGCCACGATTGCGGGCGCCTCCGGTCAGCTCGATGATTCCTTCGCTCGCGAACTCTCGCGCTGTCTCTTTCTCCACGGCCGCCACCTCTGGCACTATCGCGAGTGGAATCCGGTCGCGCGCGCCAATCACTACCTCGCCTGCGTCGTTGGCCTGGTGTGGCTCGGCGCGCTCTTTGAAGGCACTCCTGAAGGCCGCCAGTGGCTCGAATTCGGCCGCGGCGAACTCCTCCGCGAAATGGATTCCCAGACGGGCCCCGACGGCGTCGTCCGCGAAGGTTCGTCGGGTTACCACGCCTTCGTTGCCGAATTGTTCCTCTCCGCCGCGCTCCTGCTGGTTCGCCGCGCGGCCCGCGTTCAGGGGCAGGCCCCGGCAACCAACGGCAATCTCGCCGCGGCCATCGAACGCGCGACGTCACCCGCGTTCGTCTCGCGCCTCCCGCGCCTGTTCAATTTTCTCTCCGCGCTCTGCGCCGGTCGCGAGCAGCCTCCCATCTGGGGCGACGCGGACGACGGCCGCGTGCTCCCGTTTGGTGGCAATGCAGTCCCGCCCGTGCGCGTCCTGGCCGCCCTCGGGGAAGTGCTCGCCGGACATCCCCAGCCCGGCAGCTGCCCGGTCCTCGATGCCGAAATCTTCTGGCGCTTCGGCCCCCTTCCCGAATCGTCCGCGCCGCGCGACCGGCGCCGCTCCCACCGCTCCCAGGCCTTCGACGATTCCGGCTTCTATTTCTTCACCTCGCCGCGCATGCGCGGCAGCATCCGCTGCGGCCCTCTGGGCGTCGGCGGCTGGGCCAATCACGCCCACAACGATCAGCTCAGCTTTGAATTTTCGTTCGATGGCCGCTCCCTCATCGTGGATCCGGGCCTCCTCTGCTACGCGGACGATCCCGACGCGCGCAATCTGTTCCGATCCACGCGCTATCACAACACCATCGAAATCGCCGGCGCCGAACAGAACCGTTTCTGGCCCGCGCTCCTGTTCCGCATCGTGGACGACACGCGCAGCCGCACCGCCGTGTGGCGCGCGGACGCTGCCGGCACATCCTTCTCCGGCTCCCATTCCGGCTACGCGCGCCTGCCCGAGCGCGCCACGGTGCACCGCGATCTCCGCCTTACACCGGAGGATACTCTCGCGCTGCACGACGCTGTCGAACTCGCCTGCCCCGCAGCCGTCGCATGGTATTTTCATCTCGCACCCGGCGTCGTCCCGGAAATTATGCCGCTCGAATCCGTCGCTTCACCCGCCCCTGGCATGACGCCGCATTCCCGCTGGCGTCTCGGCCCCGTTTTCCTTTCCGTGTGGACGGGATTCGCCCCCGGCGAGCTCGAGGCGCGCTCCGGCGCCGGCTGGATCGCTCCGCGCTTCGGTCGCAAGATTCCCGCGCCAATCCTCGAGTTCCGCGGCCGCCTCGCAGGCCGCCCCGAGGTTCAGTTTGTGTTCACCCCTGCGGAACCCGGTACTGCGGCCTCCCCGTCGGCGAATCATCCATGAGACAGGTCGCCCAGAATCTTCGCAGTGGCGAGATCGCCGTGGCAGAAGTGCCCGCGCCCGCGCTTCGCGGCCCCGGTGTCCTCGTCGCCACCTCTTTCTCCGTGCTTAGTCCCGGCACGGAACGCGCCGCCGTCGAGCTCGGCCAGGCCACCCTGCTCGGAAAAGCGCTCCGCCGTCCGGATCAGGTGCGCAAAGTACTCGAAACAGTCCGCCGCGAAGGCCTCGCCGCCACCCTCCGAAAGGTGCGCGACCGTCTCGACACAGACCGCCCCCTCGGCTACAGCTCCTCGGGCATCGTCCTTGAATCCCGCGATGCGCCCTTCTCTCCCGGCGACCGCGTAGCCTGCGCTGGCACCGACGCGGCCACCCACGCCGAGATTAACTTCATTCCCCGCAACCTCTGTGCGCGCGTGCCGGACGGCGTTGCGCTCGACCAGGCCGCATTTGCCGCACTCGGCGCCATCGCTCTGCACGCTCTCCGTCTCGGCGAGCCCGCGCTCGGCGAAGATGTCGCCGTCATCGGTCTCGGTATCGTCGGCCTGATCCTCGCGCAAGCCCTTCGCGCCGCCGGTTGCCGCGTCACCGGCTTCGATCTCCGCACCGATCGTCTCGCCGCTGCCTCTCGCGTTGGCGTGGACCACATCTCCGTTGCCTCACCGGAAGCGCTCGGCGAGCCGTCCCCTCGCGGCGGCAGCTTCGACCGCGTGTTCCTCTGCGCCGCCTCGCGTAGCGCGGAGCCCGTCGAGCTCGCCGTCGCCGCAGCTCGCGACCGTGCTCGCATCGTCATCGTCGGCGACGTTCGCACCGATTTCCCGCGAAATGCCTGTTACGAGAAGGAGCTGAGCATCGTTTACGCCCGCTCCTACGGCCCGGGCCGCTACGACCCTGCCTACGAGGAGCAGGGCCACGACTACCCGCAGCCCTATGTTCGCTGGACCGCCCAGCGCAACATCGAAGCCTTTCTCGATCTCATTGCCCGCCGTCAGATGGCCATCGCACCGCTCATCACCCACCGCCTGCCCATCTCGGAAGCCTCGAACGCTTACGAAATTGTTTCCAGCAACGTGCCCTCGCTGGGTGTCGTGATCGAATATCCCGCTGCGGAGCCTCCGCTTCAGAAGACCATCGAACTCCGCACCCGGGAGCCGCGCCGCAAAGGCTCGCTGGGTGTCAGTTGGATTGGCGCAGGCAGCTACGCCGTCACCGCGCTCCTGCCGCACGTATCTGCGGACGGGCGCGTCCGCTTCCTTCAGGTCGCCAACGCCCACGGGCTTTCCGCAAAACGCGTCGCGGATCAATTCAAATTCTCGGCCTGCTCCACCGATCCCGCCGCCATCCTCGCCGACCCCGATTGCGATGCGGTCTTCATCACCTCGCGCCATAGCACCCATGCCGCGCTCGTCACCGCCGCCCTCGAAGCTGGAAAATCTGTCTACGTCGAAAAGCCCTTGTGCGTCACGCTCGACGAGATCGACGCGCTGGAAGCCGCTTGGGCCCGCCATCCCCTCCCTGTCGTCGTTGGATTCAATCGCCGTTGGGCTCCCGCCACAAAAGCAGTCTGCGAATTCCTCGCCGTAGACCCGCGCGAACCCGTCAGCATCCGCTACACCGTGCGCGCTGGCATGCTCCCCCCCAATCACTGGCTCTCCGACCCGGCCGAAGGCGGACGCATCGTCGGCGAAGCCTGCCACTTTGTGGATTGGTGCATGGCGGTGGCAGCCGCGCCTCTCGAACGCGTATTTGCCAGCCTGCGTGGCGCAGCGCCGAACGAATCGCTCCACGCCACTCTCGATTTCTCGGGAGGCGGCCAGGCCTCCATCACCTACGAGCCCTCTTCTGCCCACGGCTTGGCCAAAGAACGCATCGAGATTTCCCGCGCCTCACGCATCGCCATAGTGGAAGATTTCCGTTCCGTCACCTTTCACTCTGCCGGAGGTCGCAAACGGGCCTTTTTCCACGGCAAAGGCCAGCAGGAAATGCTCGCCGCTGTCACCGACGCGTTTGTCGCTGGCCGCGCCCCTTTGCCCTTCGCCGACGCTGTCGCCTCCACACGCGCCACCCTCAAACTCCTCGAATCCGCCTCCTCCGGCTTCCCCCTCTCCTGGTAACGCTGGCTTCCAGCCCGCGTATTTTCTAGTTGTCCCCGTCCTGTTAACCACCTCTCTTCGCCTTTCCCTCGTCCGTCTTTCTCTGCCGCCCGTCTTCAGCGACAATGGAATTCTGTCTGTTGGCTCGCAGTTCACACTGCCTGGAGGCTTCGTGCGGATTACGATCATCGGTTGCGGTTACGTAGGGTTGGTTACGGGCGGATGTCTGGCCGCCGTCGGCCATCACGTTACTTGCGTGGACAACGACGCAGAGCGCATCCGCGCGCTCGTCGCCGGCCAGATGCCCATCTACGAGCCTCATCTCGACGAGCTCATCGCACGCGCGCGCTCCGAGGGGCGCATCGAATTCACCGGCAATCTTTCTGGCGCTATCGAAGCCGCAGAAACTATCTTCATCTGCGTCGGCACTCCTCCCCTCGACAATGGCGAGGCCGATCTTTCCGCTATCGACGCCGTCGCGCGCGTCATCGCCACCGAATCCCGCGGCTCCAAGCTCGTCATAGAAAAAAGCACCGTGCCGGTCCGCACCGGCGAACAGCTCCGCCGTGCCCTGGAAGTTTACGGCCGCGCCGGCAAAGCGAAATTCGAGGTTGTGTCCAATCCTGAGTTCCTCCGTGAAGGCAGCTCCGTTCTCGATTTCTTGCATCCCGACCGCATCGTTGTCGGCGTGGAAGAGCCTGCCGCAGCGGACAAAATGCGCGAGATCTACCGCCCCATCCTCGAGCGTAAGTTTGCCTGCCCGGTCCATAGCGGCGGCTGCCCGCAAGGCGCCCCGCCTCAGTTCTTCGTCACCACCATCAACTCTTCCGAGCTCATCAAACACGCCTGCAATTCGTTCCTGGCCCTGAAAATCTCCTACGCCAACCAGCTCGCCGATCTCTGCGAGCGGCTCGGTGCCGACGTTGAAGAAGTCACCCGCGCCATGGGCATGGACCCGCGCATCGGCCCGCAGTTCCTCAATGCCGGCATCGGCTTCGGCGGCTTCTGCTTCCCGAAAGATATCCAGGCGTTTTACCGCTTGGCCGAACGCGCCGGCATGGACTTCATGCTGTTAAGAGAAGCGGAGCGCATCAATAAGGACCGCATCGACCACTTCGTGGA
>Ga0187803_10000027_pt1 | contig 63460 bp, 45 predicted proteins | sample NC_wetland_sal_i_2_FD_132425 | JGI IMG/M metagenome (GOLD analysis project Ga0187803, IMG submission 132425) | Wetland sediment microbial communities from Neuse River Estuary, North Carolina, USA - Control_3 | ecosystem: Environmental > Aquatic > Freshwater > Wetlands > Sediment | place: USA...
GGTGAGCGGGTTCGTGCTGGCGGTGAGCCCGAACCACATCCGGATGATCGGGCAGGCGCCGGTGATCGGGTCGAGAGTGTTCGACATGGTGAGCGACGGCGAGACGTTTCGCATTTCGATACCACCGAAGGGAAAATTCATCGTGGGCCCGGCGCAGTTTGAGCACGCGGCGAAGAAGCCGCTGGAAAACCTGCGGCCGCAGCATATTCTGGAAGCGATCTTCTGGCCGCCGATCGAGCCGGGGGGCGTGGTGCTGTTCGATGAGGAGGAAAACGGCGGCGGGCGGTATTATGCCCTTACCGTGGTGAGCCGCGGGGAGACGCCTGAAGTGAGGCGGCGAATCTGGTTCGACCGCACGGACCTGAACCTGGCGCGGGTGGAAGTGTACGAGCCTGGCGGGCGGCTGGTCTCCGTGGCCCGATATTCCGACTGGCAGCCGGCGGGCGAGGGAGCCAGGTACCCGCGGCAAATCGAAGTCGAGCGGCCGCACGACGATTACCGGCTCGACCTGCGCATCACCACGCTGACGTTGAACGCCGAGGTGGCGGCCGACAGCTTCGAGCTGGCACAGCCGGTGGGGAGCGAACTGGTGCGCGTGGGGGAGAAGGACCAGGAAGCGGGAGGGCCGTCGCGGCCATGATGCGGGAACTGGTGCTGCGAAACGTGATGCACCGGCCGGTGCGGACGGTGGTGTGCCTGCTGGCAGTGGCGGTCGAGGTGAGCGTGGTGGTGCTGGTGGTGGGGCTGACTACGGGACTGATGACGGATACGGCGAAGCGCATCGAGGGCGTGGGCGCGGACGTCATGTTGCAGCCGCCTTCCGCCTCCGCATTTATCGCCTTCAGCAGCGCGCCCATGCCCATCAAACTGCGGGAAAAGATCGTGCAGATCCCGCACGTGGCTTCCGTCGCGCCCGTGCTGCTCCAGTTCAATGCCTCGGGGTTGGAGATCGTGTACGGAATCGAGCCGGAGAGTTTCCGCGCGGTGTCGGGCGGGTTCGTGTTCCACAAGGGGCACGACCTGGAACAGCCGGACGACATGATCGTGGACGACGTGTACGCGGCCACGCATCATGTACGCGCGGGGCAGACGTACCGGCTGTTCGAGCACGACTTCCACGTGGTGGGGGTGGTGGAGCACGGAAAGGGTGCACGGATCTTTGTGCCCATCGAAACGCTGCAGGAGATCGCCGCGGCGCACGACAAAGCCTCACTGTTCTTTGTGCGCTGCAACCGGCCGGAGGAAACCGAAGCGGTGATGGAGGAGATGAAGAACAGGTTTCGCGGGTACGAGGTGCGGCCGCTGAAGGAGTACCTGTCGCTGATGACGGCGACGGACCTGCCGGGGTTGCGCGCGTTTATCAACTCGATGATCGCGCTGGCGGCGTGCGTGGGGTTCCTGGTGATTTTTCTATGCATGTACACGACGATCATGGAGCGGACGCGGCAGATCGGAGTGCTGAAGTCGCTGGGCGCGTCGGATGGATACATTGCGCAGGCGATCCTGAGCGAAAGCGCGACGCTGTGCGTGACGGGGGGGGTGTGCGGGATCGGGCTGAGCGTGCTGCTGCGCGCGCTGGCGCTGGCAAAATGGCCAAACCTGACGATACTGATTACGCCGGAATGGACAGCGGGGGCCATGCTGATTGCGCTGGCCGGGGGACTGTTGGGCGCCGCGTATCCCACCTGGCTGGCGTGCAGGAAGGATCCAGTGGAGGCGCTGGCCTTCGAGTAGCGGCTGAGCGGGAGCCGGAGCAGGGTACGGGAAACAAAGGAGAGGAGACAGGCAGGAATGCTTGTCCTACAACAATGACGCTGGCGCAGCCGGAAGGCAGGCCGTCTATAATACCGATACGGGGCGTGCAGCACCCAGTACCGCAGGTGGAACCGCTTCTCAAAACGGAACTGCTGTGGAAGGTGTACCGCACCGGGCAGGTGGAGGTGCCGGCGCTGCAGGGTGTGACGTTTGAGGTGTTGCCGGGCGAATTCGTGGCGGTGATGGGGCCTTCAGGCTGCGGAAAATCCACGCTGCTGCACGTAATCGGGGGACTGGCGCAGGCGACGCGGGGACGCGTGCTGGTGGATGGGAACGACCTAACCGCGATGACGGACGCGGAACGGACGAAACTGCGGCGGCACAAAGTGGGGTTCGTGTTCCAACGGTTCAATCTGCTGCCGGCATTGGACGCGAGGGGGAACATTGCGCTGGCGCAGCACATCCACGGGAATGGATTCGACCCGCACCGGTTCGAGGTGGTGACGCGGATGCTGGGACTGACGGAGCGGCTGCACCACAAACCATCGGAGATGTCGGGCGGGGAGCAGCAGCGGGTGGCCATCGCGCGCGCGATCATCAATGAACCGAAAATCCTGCTGGCGGACGAGCCGACGGGGAGCCTGGACACGAAGAATTCGACACTGGTGCTGGAAATGCTGCGGCAGTTGAACCGCGACCTGGGGCAGACGATCGTGATGATTACGCACAATCCCGAGGCCGCGGCGTACGGCAACCGCATCGTGCACATGCGCGACGGCGTGATCGTGGACGGGGCTCCGGAGGAATGACGTGGGCGGACTGCTGAAACGGATTTTCTTCTGGAACTACGAGCGGGGAACCGTGCCGTACGACATCATCGTGCTGGCCATCGTGGCGTTTGTGTTTTTGACGCCGCGAAACTGGTTCCACGACCAGGCGGAGACGAGCCCAGCGCCCGTGGCTGCGGCCATTCCCTGCGAGCCGGACGCGGCATCGCCGCAGGTGCTGCACTGCAAGGTGAATGCGGCGCTGCTCACGCCGCGGCAGGCTTCGCCCGAACTGCAAGAGAAAGCGCACAAGGTACTTCTTCGCAATGCACCGTCGCTGAAGGATCGCACGTTCCAAATCACACAGATGGAGCCGGTGCTGGGGAAGGACGGCGGAGTGCTCTACTACGAGGTAGCGGTGAAGCAGTAGGCGGGGCGCGCCTACACAGTTAGTAGAGCCGACGCTTCCGACACGCGCGATAGCCTGATAGGATGTCGCCCCGGTGCAAAATCCCTTTCCAAGAACGAGGAGCAAAGTAATTCGGCTGCGCGCGCGATGGACGTGCGGAATCCTGCTCCTGACGGCAGGCGGGCTGGCGGGGCGCGCGGCCCGGCCACAGACCCACGACGGGCCAAATGTGGATTCGGTGATGCGGGAACTGGACCGCAAGGCGAAAGAGCTGCACAGCCTGTCTGCGGACATCGAACGGACCACGGTGACTGTCGTGGTGAACGACAAATCGACGGAAACGGGCCGGATCTTCATGCGCACGGACGGGAAAATGCGCATCGAGCTGACCAAACCGGACCAGCGGATGATCCTGCGCAACGGGGACAAGGTGTGGCACTACCTGCCGAAGACGAAACGGGTGGAGGAGTACGACATCAGCAAATACGGGGCGCTGGCGGATTCGCTGCTGACGATCGGGCTGGGGTCCTCCGGCAGCTCGCTGAGAAAACATTATCTGGTGACGTTGCTGGGAGAAGCGAACGTGGAGGAGCGGAAGACGGTGGAGCTGGAACTGGTGCCGAAGGACGAGAAGCTGCGAAACCAGATCGATCGCATCCAGTTGTGGGTGGACACGACATCGTGGCTGGCGATCCAGCAGAAATTTTTCGAAACGGGGTCAGGCGACTACATCGTGATCAATTACCGGAACATCGTGACGAATACGAAGATGCCGGAGAATGATTTTCGGCCGCGGTGGCCGAAGGATGTGACGGTGGTAAAACCTCAAGCGAATCCAGGGTTGTAAATTCCAGGGCAGACAGGGAGAGGCGCACGACGAAAGGCTCGTCGGCCGGGGTGTGGGCGGGGTAGAGGACGCCGAAGCGAGCTTCGGCGAAGAAAAGCGGCGGCGAGCCGCAGCACTCCAAATCAGGCGGGGCGCTGCTCGGAGGCGAGGAGCGCCTGTTTGCGTTCGAGGCCCCAGCGATAGCCGGTGAGGCTGCCGTTTTTGCCGACCACGCGGTGACAGGGTACGACGACGGAAATGGAGTTGGTGGCGCAGGCGCGAGCGACGGCGCGGACGGCCTGGGGGTTTCCAATGCGGCGGGCGATTTCCGAATAGGTGCGCGTCTGGCCTCGCGGAATGCGCTGGAGCTCCTCCCAGACGCGGCGCTGGAAGGCGGTGCCGCGGATGTCCAGGGGAATCTCGTCGTTCGCGGCTCCGGTGCGCAGGCGCGCGGCCACGGCGCGGGCCCAGGCGCCCACGCCGCGCGCATCTTCGCGCAGCTCGGCGAGCGGAAAATCGTGAGCCAGCTCGCGGAGGAGCTGGGCATCCGGCTTGCCGAGCATGACGGCGCAGACGCCGCGCGATGTGGCGCCGACCAGCAGGCGGCCGAGCGGCGAATCCACCACGGCATAGCGGATTTCGAGACCGGGAGCGCCGTGGCGGTAATCGCCGGGAGTCATGCCGAGCTGGGAGCCGGCGCGTTCGTAGAGCCGGCTCGAAGAACCGTATCCCGCGTCATAGAGTGCTGAGGTCACATTCCCTCCCTGTCGCAGGCTGCGCTTGAAACGGCGAAGGCGCACAGCGTCTGCATATTGCCGCGGCGTGACGCCGAGAACGCGGCGAAACAAACGCAGCAGGCGAAATGGTCCCAGGCCGGATTGGCGGGCGAGAGCTTGGAGAGTGGGGCGGCCGGGATCGGCCGAACCGGCCGCTTCTCCCGATTCGAGTGCGTGTTCGATCCCGCGGCAGAGGCGGTGGACGAGCGAGCGTTCCGCGCGATCGAGCGAGAGGTCGCGACCGAGGCAGCGCGAGCAGGGGCGATAGCCCTGACGCAACGCGTCGGCCGGCGAGAGGAAAAACGAAACGTTGCGCGGCGCGGGACGGCGCGCAGGGCAGCTCGGGCGGCAGAAGATTCCCGTAGTGCGAACAGCGAAAACGAATCGGCCGTCGAATGCGGAATCGCGAGTGGTGACGGCGCGCAACCAGGCGCGCTGCGGCCCGGCGCCCGCCTGGCGGACGGGCAGGCGCCGGCGGCGCGGCAGGGCCGTGATTCGCGTGATTGTTCGGGTGTGTTTCATGTGTTCACGGTACGCCGAGAGGCGGGAGGGGTGCTATCCGTTTTTTGCAGGCAAAGTGCGCGCCGGCCGAGCGGGGAGGGGGGATGCGATAGAATAGCGGTGCGCATGCAAGACGCAGGAATATTCCGGGATTTGCTGCTGCTACTGGGACTGGCGACGCTCATGTCGTTTTTGATGCGGCGGCTGAGCCAGTCGACGGTGGTGGGGTATCTGCTGACGGGACTGGTGGCGGGGCCGTACGGATTGCGGATGATCTCCAACGTGCAGACCGTGGAGATTCTGGCGGAGATCGGCGTGGCGCTGCTGCTGTTCACGGTGGGGGTGGAGTTTTCGCTGGAGCGGCTGGCGCGGATGAAACAGGTTGCGCTGGGCGGAGGCAGCTTACAGCTCGGGATCACCGTGGTGCTCACGATGGCGGTCCTGATGCTGGCCGGCTTGAAGACGGGAGACGCGCTCTTCTGGGGATTCCTGGTGGCGGTGAGCAGCACTGCCATCGTGATGAAAGTGCTGGAGGAGCGGAACGAAGTGGAGACGATGCCGGGACGAATCAGCCTAGGCATCCTGCTGTTCCAGGACCTGTGCGTCGTGCCGATGATGGTGCTGGTGCCGGTGCTGGCGGCACGGGAATCGGCGCAATTTATGCCGGTGCTGATGGCGCTGGGAAAATCGCTGGTGGTGGTGGCGCTGATCGTGACGAGCGCGCAATACCTGTTTCCGCGGCTGCTGCGCGCGGTGGCGGGCGTTCGAAGCCGGGAAGTGTTCGTGATCGCGACGCTGTTTTCCACGCTGGCGATTGCGTGGGGCGCGTCCCTGATGGGGCTTTCGCTGGCGCTGGGGGCGTTTATCGCCGGAGTGGTGATCAGCGAGTCGGAATACGCGCACCAGGCGATCGCGGCAATCATTCCGTTTCGCGACAGTTTTTCGAGCCTGTTTTTCGTGGCCATTGGGATGCTGATCCACGTGCGGTACGCCGTGGGGCACGCGCCGGTGGTGCTGGGAGTGACGGCAGCGATCCTGCTGGGAAAGCTGTTGGCGGGCACGGCGGCGGTGAGGATCCTGGGATTCCCAGCGCGGCTGGCGGTGGTGTGCGGGCTGGCGGTGGCACAGGTAGGAGAATTCTCGTTCGTACTGCTGCGGGAAGGGGAGCGGCGCGGCATGGTGTCCGAAGCGTTCTACCAGGTATTCCTGTCGGCGGCGGTGTTGACGCTGGCAGCGACGCCGGGAATGGTGGCGGCGGGCCCGCACGTGGCGCGCTGGTTCGGCCGGCAACGGGCGTTTCCCGGGGAGGCGGCAGCCGGGGACACGGAAGAGGCGATGACGGACCACGTGATCATCTGCGGGTACGGAGAGAATGGAAGGCGGCTGGCCGCGCTGCTGCGGGAGAACAATCTGCCGTACGTGATCGTGGACGTGAACATGCGCGCGGTGCGGGCGGCGAAGGCCGCGGGAGAGAGGATTTATTTCGGCGACCTATCCAGTTCGGAGATCCTGCGCCGCGCGGGGGCAGAGCAGGCGCGCGCGGTGGTGTTCGCGGTGTCCGACCCGGCGATCCTGCCGCTGGCCATCTCGCACGCGCGGATGCTGAACCCGGAGATTCAAATCATCGCACGGGTAAAACGGATCGCGTTCGCGGCGGAGTTGCGGCGGGTGGGCGCCACGCACGTGGTGGCCGAGGAAATCGAGGCCTGGACGGAGATCGCGGTGCGCGTCCTGCGGATCTTCGGAGTGCCACGGGAGGTGCTGGCAAAACAACTGGGCGAGCTGCGAGCCGGGGACTACGACATGCAGCGCATCCTGCCGCTGCCGGGGGAGCCGCTGCGGCATTTGCGGCAGCTGCTGCCGGAGGTGGACTTGGAACAGTTCATCGTGATGCCGGGCTCGCGGCTGGCGGGCATGGAGCTGGGCGAGGTAGACCTGAGGGGACGGAGCGGGGCCGTGGTGGTGGCGGTGGTGCGAGACCCGAGCGTGATCTATAACCCGGCGCCGGGCACGATGCTGGCGGCGGGCGACCAGATTGTGTTGATGGGATCGCGGCCGCAGCTCGCGGCCGCGCATGAGGCGCTGAGCGAGATCCAGGCGGGCGCAACCGCCGCGCAGCGCACCCCGCCTGTTGCCGGATAGGACACGGAAAAACCGCGCTGAATTGACCCTTTCTGCGGTTGGGAAGAAGATGCGGCTTTCTTGGGCGCAGTCTCCACTGGGGTGAAGTGATGGTGGCCAAACCGAAGCCGAGTGTGTCTCCTGAATGGCCTGACCGGCGCTCGACCGCGAAGCCCGATCCTCCCGTCAGCTTCAAGACCCCGACGAACCAGCACTTTTTGAGCGTGCCGACACACGCCGTGAGCGTGGTGGGGAACCGGCGGAACTGCGCGCGCGCCTTCCTGCAGCTGCCGCTGCGATTGCTGGCGGTAAACGGGAGGGAGCTGGAATTTCCGATACCGCTGGAGACCCGGAACATCAGCGCCAGCGGAGTGTACTTCCTGGCGCCGCAATGCATCGAGCCGGGGACCAGCATCGCGATGGAAGTGGCGCTGACGGACCGGCCGATGGGCATGGGGTCGGTGCGGATGTGCACGATGGCGCAGGTGGTGCGGAGCGAGTCGCACGGGTCGCGCGGGTGGTTTGGCCTGGCGGCCTCCTTTTTGCATTACGAATTCAGCCGGGACGAATCGCTACCGGACCGGTTCCGGTAGTCACGGTTGTAATCCCCTCGCAGGCCCAGCGTTCATCACTCTCATTCCGATTCCAGGCGGATCGTGTTGGGGTGAGGAACCCGCACGTCTCGAACCGAAAGCAGGTCCCTCCCCGCAGGAGCGGGGTCGGGATGACAACGCAGCGGCTCGCTCGACGATTCGCTAACGGCTTGGCTTATTTCTGCCGATGACCATGAAGCCGGAGCAGAGGGAGTGTTTTCCGGCGAAACATGGAACCGACAAACGAACTTGCGGCTGCGGGTTCGCCGCCAGGGGCGGGACCTGAGCCACAGTTATTTATTGGCCGGGAGGGTTCGGCGACGAGACCTGCGCGTGGAGAACCGAGGGCCTGTACGTGGGAGTGACTTCCTTGCGCTTGGACCAATCGTGATAGGCGTGGCACTCGAAGCAGCGTGATTCAACGTGCGCCGGGCCAGGCGCGTGGCAATCCTTGCAGGTAGCGAGCTTGGGGAGAAGCAGCTCCGCGGAATCCTGGCTCTTGAGGGCGTTGGGATGGCAACTGGCGCAGGCGAAGCCGCGATGCGCGTCGTGGTCGAACCGGGCGCGGGGGAGCCAGCGCAGAGTGTAATTGGCGTCGGCGACTTTCGGGAGCGGCTGACCCTCGGTGATGGTGATGGAGTGGCACTGCCGGCAGGTCTTTCCCCACAGCAGCGACTCCGCCTCCTTGGTGCGTTCGGCGACCCACTGCGCAGGGGTGACAACGCGAGCGGCGGGCGGAGCGGGGCGGCTGGGTAGGCGGCGGTCTTCTTCCGGCTGCTCGCGGAGCTCGGCGGGATGAGCGGCGATGTAGGCCTCGAGCTTCTTGACCACGAATGCGCGGACCACTTCCGGCTTGTCGTGTGGGACCTGTTCGGCGAAGCGCTTGTCGAACTGGAGCAGGTGGCACGCGGAGCAGGCTTCGGTGAATTTCGGCATCGTCATCAGGGCGCGAGAAGGATCGGGAGCGTAGAGATCGGCCTTGATTGCGGGCGCCGAGGCGGCGGGAGTGGAGACCGGCATCGCTTCGGTAGAGCCGTACTTCCAGGCCTCGCGTGAGGCCGGCTGCCGGTGGCAATCCTTGCATTCCAAATCGACTTTTTGGCCATTCGGCCCCAGCAGGTTCTTCTTCATGTGAACGTAGTGGTTCACTTTGATGGTGACGGGATCCTTGGGAGAAGTGGCGCGGAAGATGGCCATCTCGGGATGGTCGGTGTTGAAGGCAGAAATCGTTTTGACGTACCTCGTGGTTGATCCAGGGGCGGTCTCAAGATTCGCATGGCACTGGGCGCAGCTCTGGTTGCTGGTGGCGATCAGCCGGGAGGCGCCGCGATGTTCGATGTGGCAGGAGCCGCACTCCGGCTCGCGCACCTGGATGGTCTGGTGGATGGGGCCGTCGTGACAGGTCTTGCAGGCCTTATCGCTGGCGTGCTCGGTAAAGACCGCGTTTTTCTCCGCCACATGGCAGGTGGTGCAGTCGCGCGTCAGCAGGACGTGCCCGGCGGAGAGTGGCCCACTCGAATACGGCCGGTAGTCCCTGGCGGCGAGTTTCCAGCCGATCCAGAGGAAGCTGGCCAGAGGAAGCAGCAGGCAGAGCCAGAAGCGCCAGCGGCGCAGAGGGATCTGGCGCTTGAAATAGTTCAGGTCAATGCGCTGGGCGAGAGCCTTGGTTGTCCGGACACGCGGCACGACTGCTTCCCTCCACTCCTACACTCGTCCAACTACCCCCGCCGCATCAGTACCGCAAGGCGATGACGGCGTGAAACACACTGAGCAAAAGCAAAGCCAGTGAGAGCGGAATGTGCAGCAGCAGCCAGGTGTGCAGCACCTTGTGCAGGCGCGCCTGGCGCGTGAGCTGCCGCTCTTCTTCACACAAGTTTTCGAGGTTGGCGATCACCGGATGCGCCACGGAGGGGACGAGCATGCGCAATTTGGTGAACGCGGCGACGGCGCGAGTGTCGTCGCCCAGGCGCGAGCCCTTGGCGTCCGGCGCCTGAAGGAACGGCAGCATCTCAGTTTCGAAGAACGAACGGACAGGCTCGATTTCCTGTTCCGCCAGTCCGTACTGAATGCTGCCACCGCCGCGCGGGCGCATGGCCGAGGCGCCTCCAGCGAGCAGCCGGTCGTCTGCCGCGACTTCAACCGCCTCCGGGCCGCCGCCACCTCCTCCGGACAGTTCGGCGATGAATCCCTCGGCTTCGGTGCGAAGCTGTTCGCGGACGCGATCGATTTCGTCGTAGATGGTTTCCATGGGAACGCGTTCGAGCATGATGGTGGGGAGATAGTGCTGGAGGACGGCGCCGAAGACGCCGCTGAGCACGGTGATGATCAAAAGCCACAGGAGAATCGAGGTGAGCGGACCGCCGAAATGGAACCCGCCGTGGAAGAGGATGAGCGGAAGAGCGAGCAGGCCGAGCCAGAGGTGGCCGCGCATCCAGGCTTGGGCGCGGCCGAGGCGCATGACGGGGACTTTCTTCCGCGCGCCGAGAAGTCCGGCGTAAATCATGAAGCCGAAGCCGGTGAAGCCGAAGACCAAGCCGATGGTCGAGCCGCCGCTGGGGCCATGCGGAGCGGCGAGAGCATAGATGACATAGACGGCCGTGGCCGCGCCCAGAATCAGGATCGAGGCGATGAGCCACACGCGGTGGGTTTCGTCAATCCGCATAGGCCTCTAAACCACCTTCGTCCCCAAGAGCTCGGCGAAAAACTTGCGCGGGTCCACGCGATGCGCCGCGTCGTGCGGGCAAGCGTAAACGCAACTGGGCTCGGCATGCTCGGTGCACAGGTCGCAGGAGGTGGCCTTCTGCTTGACCATGGCGATGCGACGGCCTGGGTTGTTTGGATCATCACCCATGACTTCAAAGGGATGGAGGTTGATGTTGCCGTACGGGCAGTTGCGTGCGCACAGGCCGCAGCCGATACACCAATCCTCGATGATGACCTCGAGGGAATTGCGGCGGCGAATGGAGCCGACCGGACAGCCGACCATGCACAACGGGTCCTTGCAATGGCGGCAGGAGGTGGCCACCAGGAACTGGTCAAAACGCTGGCCCTCGCGGACGAGGCGGGTGACGCCGTCGTGAGCATCGGCGCAGGCGCGGACGCAGGCGTCGCAGCGCGTGCAGCGCACGAGGTCGAGGACGAGCAAACTCTGGGCTTCCATCAATCCCTGGCCGAGGAAGGAATCGAGCGATATGGTGCCGAGCGCGGCCATGCGTTCGGCGTTTTGCCGCTGCCGCTCGTCAGCGAGCGCCTGGAGGCCGCGGCGGACGCCCGGGAACTGATTGACCATGGCGTTGAAGTCTTCGGCTGAGATTTTGCAAAGCTCGACGTGGTCGAGCGCGATGCAGGTGGCGGTGCGCGCGCCGGCGCCGAGCAGACCGATTTCGCCGAAGGAGTCGCCGCGCGAGAGATAGGCGATGACGAGCTCGCCGCCGGGGAAGGATTCCGTGACCTTCACGAAGCCGATGCGGACCAGGTAGAAGCTGTCGGCGGGCTCACCCTGCTTACAGATCACCTGGCCGGGGGAGAGGCGGATGAGCTTGACGTTGTCCATCAGGCGCTCGACGAAATCGGGAGAAAGCTCGGAGAACATAGGCACGCCGCGAAGGTGGGTTTCGAGTGCGCGGCGCTTGTACTCTTTGCCAAGGCGGGCGCGGAACGATTTATTCTTGAGCAGAATGTCGAGCACGTTCCGGAGCATCTCGTACATCGTGCAATCGGTGAGCGCTTTGACCGTGGCCGACCGCGGATAAAAGCTCATGCAGGTCATTTCGCCGAACAGATCGCCGGGGCCGAGCTCAGCCACCGGATTGCCGTAGGCGAGGTCCACGGAAGCATCGATGGGGATATAGGTCTGCGAAGTTTCTTCGTCACGGACGTCGGAATCGCGTCCCGTCAGGCTGCTGGTGAGGCGGCTGAACCAGCCGGCTGCGCCGCCACTGGTTTTCACGTGCGCCATGGGAGTGGAGATCGAAACGGCGGCCTTGCCCTCCGCGATGTAGAAAGCGGTAGAGCCGAACTCACCTTCGCGGCAGATCACATCGCCGGCGTTGAACACGCGTTTGACGATGGCGCCTTTGTTCATCTCCAGGAAGGTGCCGGAGACGCCCTTGAAGACGGGCAGTTCGAGCAGGTCTTCCGGCTCGGCGGGAACGGCGCCGGCGGGAATGGGCAACTCGGTACCGGCGATGCGCTTGTTCGTGAGCGCGCCGGTGGGGCAACTGACCATGCACTCGCCGCAGGAGATGCAACTCGACTCGCCCATGGGATTGTTCAGGTCGAAGGCGATACCGGCGCCTCCCCCCTTGCCCATGCGGCCGAGAACCAAGTTTTGGCGGATTTCGTTACAGGCGCGGATGCAGCGGTCGCAGAGAATGCAGGCCTCGTGATCCACGGCGATGGCGAGCGAGGAATCGTCCTTGGGGCGGGTAAAGTAGCGCTTGGGATAGCGGCTTTCGGTGATGCCGTGGTTGCGTGCCTGCATTTCCAGTTCGCAATCGCCGGAGTGGCGTTCGCGGGCGCAAGGCGAGGGGTGGTCGGCCATCAGCATTTCGAGCAGGGTCTTGCGCGCGGCGACCACGCGGTCGGAATTGGTGAGGATCTTCATCCCATTTTCGACCTGGCGGACGCAGGAAGCACTGAGGACACGGCCGCCAGCCTCGACGACGCACAGGCGGCAGACGCCGACGGGCGTCTCGTTCTGCATGTGACAGAGAGTAGGGATGGTGATGCCGTGAGCGCGCGCGGCGTCGAAGATGGTGGCGCTGGCGGGGGCGGCGACCTCCTTTCCATCGATGGTGAGCTGCACCATCGGGCCGAGGAATGTGCCGAAAAGGGTGCTCATGGATTGATCCCCACGCGCTGGCTGGCGACCCGCTTGGCAGGCGCTCCGGGCAAATGGCAGATGCCAGAGGGGCAGGTGCCGTGGAGGGCGTGCTCTCGGACTTCGTCTTCAAAATACTTGAGGACAGAATTGATGGGTGCAGGCACGATCTGGCCCAGGCCGCAAATCGAAGCGAGGCCCATGGCGTTTGAGAGTTCGTCGATGAGCCCCCGGTCGGCGACGAATTGGCGTTCGGTGAGGCCGCCCTGGGTCCAGCGGATGAGCAGGGCAGTCATTTTCGCCGAGCCGACGCGGCAGGGAACGCATTTGCCACAGGACTCGTTGCGGAAAAAGGCGACGGAGTTCAGGGCCATGTCGAGCATGCAAGTGTCTTCGTCGCAGATGACCATGGCGCCGGAACCGAGCATGGTGCCCGCGGCGGCCATGGTCTTGAAATCGAGTTTGATGTCGGCCATGGAGGCGGGGATATAGCCGGAGGAGGGGCCGGAGGGCGCGAAGCCTTTCATCTTTTTCCCGCCGCGGATGCCGCCGGCGAGACGGAAGATGACCTCCGATGCCGGAGTGCCCATCGGAATTTCGTAGACGCCGGGTTTGACGACGTGGCCGCTGATGCCGACGAATTTGAGGCCGCTGGTGCCCGAAAGGCCGGCGGACTTGAACCAGTCGACGCCGCGGACCAGGATTTGCGGCACGTTGGCGAAGGTTTCGACGTTGTTGACGACGGTCGGTTTCTGCCACAGGCCGGCTTGGCCGGGGAACGGAGGTTTGTTGCGCGGCTCGGAGCGATGTCCCTCGATGGCTTCAATGAGCGCGCTTTCTTCCCCGCAGATGTAACCGCCGGGGCTGACGAAGACTTCGAGATCGAAATCGATGCCGGATCCGAGGATGTTCTTGCCGAGCAGGCCCTGGTGGTAGGCGCGCTCGATCTCCTCCTTCATGATGTGTTCCTGATGGCCGTATTCGTGGCGGATGTAGAAGATGCCTTTTTTCGCGCCGGTGCAGATTCCGGCGATGGCCATGCCTTCGGCGACCAGATAGGCGAGATGCTGGATGATGAAGCGGTCCTTGATGGTGCCGGGCTCGCTTTCGTCCGCATTACAGACGATATATTTCTCGGGATTCTCCTGGCGCCGGACCATGCTCCATTTCATCTCGGTGGAGAAGCCGGCGCCGCCCATGCCGCGGAGGTCGGCGGCTTTGAGCGAGGCGAGCACGCCATCCACGTCTTTCGATTTGAGCAGCCAGCGCAGGGCCCCGTAGCGCTTGTCGGGCGGATACGGATCCGACTTGCAGGTGACCTCGGTGTGCGGTGGATGCGGCTCCTGAAGCGTTTCGCCGCCGAGGGCGCGGGTGATCAGAAGGTCCACGGTGGCTTCGGTCATGGACGGGAAAATCTGGTCGTTGACGGTGACCGCGGGCGCATGGTCGCAGCGGCCCAGGCAGGAAACCTCGCGGATGGTGACTTCCGAGGGGCCCATGCCCGCGTACCGGCGCTCGAGCGCCTGACGCAATTCGCACGCACCGTTGAGATTGCAGGACATGTCCATGCACACGCGCACGTCTGCTTTGGGCGGCGGGGTCAGACGGAAATGCGGATAGAAGCTGGCAACGCTATGGATCTGGTAAAGCGGTGTCCCAGTGTGCTGCGAAAGCGCGTGCAACTCTTCGGCAGGAAGGTACCCGTGCCGGCCTTGTATGGCGCGAAGATCGTCCCAGATCACCGTCGCACTCTTTGGGCCCTGTTCACTCGCCGGGCTCGAGCCGCCGTTGGAGCCACCGTTCCTGGCAGCTTCGCTGGGCGAGGATAGTAGCGATTCACCCGCCCGATGTCCATAGGCACAGGAAGAGAATTTGCAGCGGGAGCCACCGCGCCCGCTCGGCGCCCGATGGACAGGGCGCTGCCCGCGGCGAAGAGGCGAATCGCAACTCCGGTTCTCTCGGCCATTGACACTGGCGCGGACATGGGGGTATAAGCACAGCCACCTGAAGCCGGTTGTGAGAGCAGCCCGGGGCCGAGTCCGGGAGCTGCGGTATCAGGTAGCGGAAACCAACGAGTGCGCCCTCTGCGTCCCGCGACAATCGCTGCCTTCTTTCTATTTGCTCCGGCCATATTTGCCGGGCCGGGAGGAACTCCGCCCGCGCCGGGAGCGCCGCCGGAAGACGTCGGACAATATTCCGGGCCGGGCTCGTGCAGCGCAACGAGCTGCCACGGGAGCATCCGGCCGCGCGACACGAGCCGGATCCTGCAGACCGAATACAGCACCTGGGTGGTAAAGGATAAGCACAGCCGCGCCTACCTGGCGCTCACGGGGGAAGTGGGCGAGCGGATGGCGCGCATATTGAAATTGAACTCCAAGGCGGAGGAAGCGCCGAAGTGCCTGGTGTGCCATTCCCTTTCCGTGCCGGACGCGAAGCGGGCGCGGACGTTTGAGTTGAACGAAGGCGTGACCTGCGAGAACTGCCATGGACCGGCGGGCGGCTGGCTGGGCGGGCATACCACGCGCGATTGGCCGCATGAGAAATCCGTGCAGCTCGGAATGATTGACACGCGCAACCTGATCCACCGCACCGAGAAATGCCTGACCTGCCATCTTGGCACTCCGGACCAGTTTGTGGACCATGAAATGATCGCGGGCGGGCATCCGGACCTGTACTTTGAACTCGATTCGTTTGCGGCGGCGATGCCGCGCCACTGGAAGGTGCCGCGCGAGAGCGCGCCCGGGAAGCCGGCGGAAGAAGTGACGTGGCTCGGAATGCGCGAATGGGGCACGGGCCAGGCGGTGCAACTGCGTGCGGAGCTGGAACGCGTTTCCTGGCGCGCGAAGGGAAAAGTTTGGCCGGAATATTCCGAGCTGGATTGCTTTGCGTGCCACCACGCACTGGGCCCGGCGGCGCAGAGCTGGCGGCAGGAGCACGGCTATTCGGCGCGTCGTGCGGGCGATCCTCCGTGGCAAGCTTCGCGGTACATCGTGTTCCAGCACCTGGCCAATGCATTGGATCCGGCGGCGGCGCAGGACCTGGCCGCGAAAGTGGCGAAAGTCCAGGCGGAAATGAACAAGCTGAATCCGGACCCGGCTGCGGTGGTCGCGGCGGCGGGAGCGGCGGCGCCTGTGGCGCAGCAGTTTGCGGTGAAGCTCGAATCAATGACCTATGACGCGGCGCTGGCAAAGCGCGTGATGCTGGCAATCACCGGCGACGCGGACAAGATTGCATACTCCGGCGAACGGTGCGGGGAACAGGCGGCGATGGCTCTCGATTCGCTCTACATTGCCTACAGCAAGGAAGCGAAAGCGAGCGACGCGGGGGAAGTGCGAAATGCCATCAATGTACTGTTCCAGCAGTTGGAAAACCCCTCATACTTTGAACCCGGGGCCTTTGCCCGCCAGATGCAGAAAGTCGGCTCGCTGATTCGCTAGGCGCTTGGGCGGTTCCCTACCCTGCTTAAATTTGTTTTTCGACGTGATTCCATCAATAAGGTGTCGGATCATGCCGCGGCGACGCGACGCGGCATGGAAGAGCCCACGGTCAGATAAGCACCGACCGTGGCTATTTCCGATGATAATTGTGGGCTGCTGAGTGTCACTTGGCGCCGGTTTTTTCGGGACCGAAGATGGAGAGGTGATTGCCGTCGGGATCGTCGAAATTGGCGGCCCAGTTGGGGCCGGAGACAACACGAGGCTCGATGCGGAATTGCACTCCACGCCCGCGGAGGGCTTCGTAAGCTTCCCGCACGCCTTCCACGGCAAAGACAATTTCCATGGCGCCGCCGATTTGCGGGACGGCGCGGGCGAGTCCTTCGCTGAGCGCGAGAGTGACGCTGCCCGCATTGAAGAACGCGAACCCCTCGAATTGGGCGGTTAGTTGCAGCCCCAGCAGGTCGCGGTAGAAGGGGATGGCTTTCGCCGCGCTTTTGGTGCCCAAAAGGATCGTTCCAATCTTGGTGAGGCGGAAGCTGGTGGCGTCCATGAATCCTCCTGTTTAAGCCACGGCCAGGTGCACAGCGCTTGGGCGCTGGTGCCGAGGATAGCGCTTCGGCGAGGGATTACTTCTCGAAAGTTGCGAATTTCGGCGCACCACACAAAAAGCCTCCGGTCAGTCCCGTCCCGAAGCTTCGGGACGGGACGGGACCTGAGCGACACGCTTTGGGGAGCGCACTTGCCGTATGATTTGCGGGCGCGCAGCCAGGAGTGGCTGCGCCACTTGGCGAACGAGGAGACGGTAATGACGCCTGAAGAATTTCGACGCATCGGCCATGCGCTGGTGGACTGGATCGCAGAGTATCGCGCAGGGATGGAGCGGCTGCCGGTGATGAGCCCGGTGGCGCCGGGGGTAATCCGCGCACAGCTTCCGGCGGCTCCGCCGGAGCGGGGCGCGTCACTTGATACGATCATCGGAGATCTGGACCGGATCATCCTGCCGGGGATCACGCACTGGAACCATCCGGGGTTCTTCGCGTACTTCCCGTCGAACACGAGCCTTGCTTCCGTGCTGGCGGATCTGACCGCAGCCGGCCTGGGCGCACAGTGCATGAGCTGGCAGACCAGCCCTGCGGCCACCGAGGTCGAAGAGGTGGTGATGGACTGGCTGCGGCAGATGGTGGGGCTTTCCCGGCAGTTCACCGGAGTGATCCAGGAATTCGCTTCGACCGCCACGCTGTGCGCGCTGCTGTGCGCGCGCGAGCGCTCGACGAATTTCTGCCAGACGCGCGGCGGGCTGCAGGCGGAGCAAAAGCCTTTGGTTGTTTACGCGTCGGAGGAAAGCCACAGCTCGGTGTGGAAGGCGGCGATGCTGGCGGGATTCGGAAAGGAAAACCTGCGGTTGATTCCGACCGACGAAGACCATGCGCTGATCCCGAAGAAACTCGAAATCGCGATGCAGGATGACGACGAACGCGGCAGACGGCCGTGCGCCGTCGTGGCCACGACCGGGACGACGAACAGCACGGCGCTCGATCCCGTCTCGGACATGGCCATGCTTGCGAAACTATGGGGAGCATGGCTGCACGTGGATGCGGCCATGGCGGGCGACGCGATGATCCTGCCGGAATGCCGCTGGATGTGGCAGGGAATTGAAGGCGCGGACTCCATCGTGCTGAACCCGCACAAATGGCTGGGCGTGGGCCCGGACTTCAGCGCCTATTTCGTGCAGGACCCGCAGCACCTGATCCGCACCATGTCCACGAATCCCGCCTACCTGCGCACGGCGCAGGATACGGAGGTAAAAAACTTCCGCGACTGGGGTATCCCACTAGGGCGGCGGTTCCGCGCGCTGAAACTCTGGTTCCTGCTGCGGGAGCAGGGAGTGGCCGGATTACAGGCGCGGCTGCGGCGGGATTTGCAGAACGCGCAGTGGCTGAAAGAGGCGGTGGACGCTGCGCCGGACTGGCAGCGCACGGCGCCCGTACATTTGCAGACGCTATGCCTCCGGCACGTCCCCACGGGCGCAGCGGATGGCGCGGAGCTGGATGCGCACAACTTGCGGATCGCGGAGGCGGTGAACCGCGGCGGGCGCGCCTACCTGACGCCTTCAATTTTGAAAGGGAAGCAGATTCTCCGCGTCTCCATCGGAGCGGAGATGACGGAGCGGCGGCATGTGGAGGCGCTGTGGGGTGAGTTGCAGGCTGTGGCGCGCTCGGTGTAGTGGCGAGCGGAGGCCGGCTTCGGGCGATGGAACGCTCTGTAAGTGCTTGACTTTGAGCGACTAGAAGCATATATCACGCGGCCAACAGGTCGGAGCACGACGACGTCGGGAGAAGACTATGATTTGGACGCAAGTCTACGACCCTTTCAACAACTGGATGGTGTCCACGCTGGTGGCGGCGCTGCCCGTCCTGGTGCTGCTTGGACTGCTGGCGGGGCTTCGCGTGAAAGCGCACCTGTGCGCCATAGCGGGTGCGGGGACCGCCATCGTGGTATCTATCTTCGCGTTCGGCATGCCGTGGCAATTGGCGGGGTCGAGCTTTGTGTATGGGATGGCGTTCGGCTTCCTGAAGATCGTGTGGATCGTGATCGCGGCCGTATTTCTCTACGACTTGTCGGTGGACGCGGGGCAATTCGAAATCGTGAAGCACTCGGTGGCCGGGATCACGGCGGACCGGCGGCTGCAACTGCTGCTGGTGGCGTTCTGCTTCGGGGCATTGATTGAAGGCGCGGCGGGATTTGGAACGCCGGTGGCCATCGCGGGCGCGTTCATGATCGGGCTGGGATTCAAGCCGTTCCAGGCCGCAGCGCTGAACCTGATCGCGAACACGGCGCCGGTGGCCTGGGGCGCCATCGGCACACCGGTGCACACGCTGGCGGCGGTGACGGCGCTGAACGAATCGGACTTGAACGCGATGATCGGGCGAATCCTGCCGTTCACGGCGATTATCGTTCCCTTCTGGCTGGTCCGCGCGATGGTGAGCTGGCAGGAGACCCTGGAAGTGTTCCCAGCCATCGTGGTGGTGGGCGCATCATTTGCAGGAACGCAATGGTTCTGGGCCAACCACATGGACAGCAACCTGGTGGACATCACCTCAGGAGCGGTCTCGATGGTGGTCACACTGATCTTCCTGCGCTTCTGGCATCCGAAACGGATCTGGCGATTCCCGGACGAGCCGGATACACCACCGCACACGTACACGACGGGACAAGTGGCCAGAGCCTGGCTGCCGTTTATCATTCTGACGGTGTTCGTGGTGGCATGGGGCCTGCCGAGCGTGAAAAAGATCATGAACACGGCCACCACTCCAAACTTCAGCAAAGGTGGCTGGGAAGTGCCGTATCTGCACCGCACGGTAAGCCGCGCGGCGCCAGTAGTCACGAAGCCCACACCGGAAAATGCGAAGTTCGATTTCAACTGGCTGACGGCTACGGGAACAGGCTGCTTCCTGGCCGCGGTAATGTCCGGAATCGTGTTGGGAATCGGCTTCGGACGCATGATGAAAGTGTTCGGCCATACGCTTTACCGGCTGCGATATGCGATTGTGGCCATGACGTGCATGCTGGGATTAGGCTTCATCACACGATACTCGGGGATGGATGCGGTCTTAGGACTCGCATTCACTCGAACAGGCTTCCTGTTCCCGTTCTTCGGCACGTATATCGGATGGCTTGGTGTGGCGCTGACGGGGAGCGACACTTCGTCGAACGCGCTGTTCGGCGGGTTGCAGCGCATCACGGCCGAGCAGCTCAAACTGAGCCCGATTCTGATGTGCGCGGCGAACAGCGCGGGCGGGGTGATGGGGAAAATGATCGACGCGCAGTCCATCGTCATCGCCACGGCGGCCACTAACCAGGTGGGCAACGAAGGCGGAATCTTTCGCTACGTCTTCTGGCATTCGGTGGCGCTGGCGGCAATCGTGGGACTGATCGTTTTCAGCTACGCTCACGTCTTCCCGCAATACATTCCGTCGGGATTGACCTTCGTGCACTGATACGGCATGCTGCAGGAGGGATCTCGCTGTCCGGGACACGATCTGCCCCGGCGGTTGGCCCTCCACCTATAGCCACACGCGCGTCCCGCAGGGGAGAAGATAACCATGGATGCCCGCATCCTGCACGAATTCCGCGCGATTGTCGGTGAACGCGGTCTCATCACTTCCGCCGAACAGCTCCAGACCTATGAGTGCGACGGCTTGACGAATTTTCGGGTGATGCCGCAGGCCGTGCTGCTGCCCGAATCGGCCGAACAGGTGCAGGGGATTGTGCGGGTGTGCCACCGGGAGCGGATTCCATTTGTTGCCCGTGGGTCGGGAACGGGATTGAGCGGCGGGGCGCTGCCGGTGGAAAACGGCATTGTGATCAGCACGGCGCGGATGAACCGCATCCTGGAAGTGGACCTGCCAAACCAGCGCGTGGTGGTGGAACCGGGAGTCATAAACCTGGATGTGACAGGGCGGGTTTCGCCCCAAGGATTCTTCTACGCGCCTGACCCTTCCTCGCAATCGATATGCAGCATCGGAGGAAACGTTGCAGAGAATTCCGGCGGGGCGCACTGCCTGAAGTACGGGTTCACCACCACGCACGTGCTGGGTATCGAGGTGGCGCTGCCGGATGGGAGCCTGGTCCACCTGGGCGGCCGGACGCTGGACACGCCGGGGTACGACCTGGCCGGTGTGTTTGTGGGTTCGGAAGGAACGCTGGGAGTGACGACGAAAGTCATCCTGCGGATCGTGAAGCGGCCGGAATGCATCCAGACGCTGCTCGCTGAGTTTCCGACCACCCGCGAGGCGGGCGCCGCTGTGAGCGGCATCATTGCCGCGGGCATGGTGCCGGCGGCGATCGAGATGATGGACAACCTTGCCATCCAGGCCGCGGAGGCGGCCGTGCATGCGAACTATCCCAACTGCGGCGGGCTGCTGCTGGTGGAGCTGGACGGCCCGACGGCAGAGGTGGAAGCGCTGATGGAACAGGTGGACGAAATCTGCAGGAAGTGCGGGGGCGGCGAAATCCGTGTGGCGCAGAGTGAGGCGGAGCGCGCCCTGGTGTGGAGAGGCCGCAAAGCAGCGTTCGCCGCCGTGGGACGGCTCGCACCGAATTACCTGGTGCAGGACGGGGTGATTCCGCGCACGGCGCTGCCGCGGATCCTGGAGGAGATCGAACGGCTGAGCGCAGAGGCCGGGATCCGAGTCGCCAACGTTTTCCACGCCGGCGATGGCAACCTGCACCCCCTGGTGCTCTACGACGCGAGAATTCCCGGCCAGGAAAAAGCGGCGGAAGCCCTGGCCATCCGCATCCTCGAGCTCTGCATCGAGGCGGGTGGCTCGATTACCGGGGAGCACGGCGTGGGCGAAGAGAAAAAGCACATGATGTCGAAGATGTTCAGCGAGCCGGACCTGGAGACGATGCAACTGGTGAGGTGCGCGTTCGATCCCTTGCAGCTCTCCAATCCCAATAAGGTATTCCCCCGATCGCGTCTGTGCGGGGAAAAGCCCGGGCGGTACGAGCCGCACCCGCTGGAAGTGGCGGGAATCGTAGAACGATTCTGATGGTGCAATCACAATCCAGTTCGGGCGGAGGCGCGGGAGCGGCGACGGCGGAGGCCGCCTGGGACGAGTTGCGCGCCATCGTGGGGCCGGAACATCTGCGGCCGGCAGCACCCGCGGACGCAATCTGCGGCGTCCAGCCGCGCATGGTCGCCGAACCCGGAGATGAAAAGCAACTGGCCGGGGCGCTGCGCTGGGCCAACGATGCCGGTGTCGCCGTGGCACCGCGGGGCGGCGGCACGAAACTTGAGTGGGGCAACCGGCCCACCCGGCTGGAGCTGATCCTCTCCACCGCGCGGCTCAATCACATCGTAGAGCACGTCTGGGCGGATATGACGCTGGTTGTCGAAGCGGGCGCAACCGTAGGGCAGTTGCAACAGGCTCTGGCGCAGCACGGGCAGCGAATCGCCACGGACCCGCTGTGGCCCGATCGCGCGACCGTGGGCGGCATCCTCTCCACGAACGACAGCGGGACGCTACGGCTGCGCTTTGGCGGGCTGCGCGACCTGGTGATCGGCGTGACGCTGGCATTGCCGGACGGCACGCTGGCGAAGAGCGGCGGCAAGGTAGTGAAAAACGTAGCGGGCTACGACCTGCCAAAACTCGTTACCGGCGCGCTGGGGACGCTGGGAGTGATCACGCAGGCTGCGTTCCGGCTGCATCCGGTGCCCGCGTCGGAAGGGCGCACGCTCACGTTCCGGGCCGCGAGCGTGTCCGATGCGAACCGGCTGATCGTGGAGTTGCAGGGCTCGGCGCTGGCGCATACGGGATTGCAGGCGCGCGTTCGGCACGACGCTCAGGCGGAAGTGGACATCCGGTTCGAGGGGACCGCCGCGGGCATTGAAGCGCAGTGCGCGACGGCCAGAAAACTGGCTGCCTTCGCAGTGGAGACCGGAGGACCGGCCGAGGTGTGGCAGGCGCGGCAGGAATTGTGGACCGGGGCGGAAGCGGCGACGCTGGTGAAATTCAGCGTGCTGCCTGCGCGCATCGCCGCGGCCTGCGAAACGTTGCGACATGCCGCGGACAAGGGCGGCATGAAGTGGAGAATCGTGGCGCAGGGAACCGGGCTGGGGTGGGTTCGCCTGGAAGCGGCGCGGGCGGCTGACCTTCGCGGGGCGCTCGCGGCTCTGCGCGCGGAATTCGAACGCGACGCCGGCTCGTTGTTCATCGCCCATCTTCCCGCGGGAGTGGAAGCAATCGACGCGTGGGGCAGCCCCGGCGACGCGTCTCCCCTGATGCTGCGGGTGAAACAGCAGTTTGATCCCCGTGGAACGCTGAACCCCGGCCGTTTTGTGGGAGGCATCTGATGGGCGCGGTGGGAGAAAGCGGACGGGGTACGGCACCAGGAGCGAAGAGCGCGTTCGACGCACACCATCCGCCGGCGCGGGAGCTGATTGATAAGTGCGTGCATTGCGGATTCTGCCTGCCCGTGTGTCCCACCTATGTGCTGTGGCATGAGGAAATGGATTCTCCGCGGGGACGGATTTACCTGATGAGGATGGCCGCGGACGGCGCGGCGGGGATGAACGACAAATGGGTGGGGCATCTGGACTCGTGCCTGGGATGCATGGCGTGCATGCCGGCGTGCCCCTCGGGCGTGGACTACGGGAAACTGATTGAAGCGACGCGGGCGCAGATCGAACGGAATTACCCGCGCTCGGCCGCCGATCGGATGTTCCGGCGGATGATTTTCAGCACGTTTACGAATCCGGGACGTCTTCGCGCCCTGCTGCTGCCGGTGAAGGTGTACCAGAAGATGGGCCTGCAGGCGCTGGCGCGCAAAACAGGCCTGCTGAAGTTGCTGCCGAAACGGCTGCGTTCGATGGAGTCGCTGCTGCCGAAGCAGGAAAAGAAGGAGGCGGTGGCGGAGGTCACACCCGCGCAGGGGGCGCAGCGGCATCGCGTGGGGATGCTGACGGGGTGCGTGCAAAGCGTATTTTTCCCGCATGTGAATGCGGCGACGGCGCGGGTGCTCGCGGCGGAGGGATGCGAAGTGGTAGCGCCGCTGGGGCAGTCGTGCTGCGGGGCGCTGCTGGTGCACGCGGGAGAAGAGGAACAGGCGCAGGCGATGGCGCGGCGGACGATTGACGTGTTCGAAAACGCGAAGGTGGATACCGTGATCGTGAACGCAGCGGGCTGCGGGTCCACGATGAAGGAATACGGCCACCTGCTGCGTGATGACCCGCAGTATGCGGCACGGGCGCGCGAATTTGCGGCGAAGTGCCGCGACGTGTCGGAGTTTCTGGCGGCGATCGAGCCGCGCGCGCCGCGGAATCCCTTGCATATACGCGTGGCGTACCACGATGCCTGCCACCTGCAGCACGCGCAGGGAGTACGCAGCCAGCCGCGCGCACTGCTCTCGCGCATCCCGCAGATTGAGCTGGTGGAAATTCCCGAGCCGGCTGTGTGTTGTGGCTCCGCGGGAATCTACAATCTGGTGCAGGCGGATACGGCCGCGGAGTTGGGCGACCGCAAGGCCGGGAACATCGCCGCGCTGAAGCCCGACGCGGTCGCGTCCGGAAATCCGGGCTGCCTGCTGCAACTTCGCACCGCGCTCGAGCGCGCGGGGAAATCCGTGCCTGTCCTGCACACAATCGAACTGCTCGACGCATCCATCCGCGCGTCCACGCCGAAGTCCTTGCTCGGATGAAGCGATCGCTCGACTGACCCGTCTACATTTCCGCCATCTTTCGTTGTGGGCAGCACCCTGCAGAAAGCGCGGCCAAAGGCTAGCTCAAGGTCGCCTCCCTTGTATCTGATCACGATTCAAAACCGAGACCCGGGCTATGTTGTGGAGTGCGGGTTATCTGGCAGTGCGGAGTGTTGCGGGATGGTTCTCTGACGGTTAAGCTCCACCGAGTGGTGTTCAGCGATGGCTTTGCTTGAATCCATAGGCCAGGACATTCGCTACGCTCTTCGCATGATGCGAAAAAGCGCGGGCCTCACCACGGTCGCAATCCTGTCCCTCGCTTTGGGAATCGGTGCCACAACCGCGATTTTTTTCGTCCTGAATGCTCTGATGCTCAAGCCGCTGCCTGTGCTCGAGCCTAACCGGCTGGTCGAGGTGGCACGATCGGATATTCCGAATAATCACACCTCCGCAATCTGGAACCAGATTCGAAGCCAGCAGGATATCCTTTCCAGCGTTTTCGCTTACAGCGAGACTTCCTTCGATTTGGCGAACGGAGGAGAAAAACACTCCGTCTCCGGGTTGTACGCCAGCGGAGACTACTTCCATACGCTTGGCGTCTCGGCAATCCTCGGAAGGACCCTGGCAGCATCTGACGACAAGCGCGGCGCGGCGCCCGTTTGCGTGATCAGCTATGGGTTGTGGCAGCTGCAGTACGGCCAGTCTCAAAGCGCAATCGGCTCGATGCTTCTGCTGGATGGGCATCCGTTTGAGGTTGTCGGAGTCGCGCCCCGACGCTTTTTCGGCGTCGATGTCGGCGATTCGTTTGAGGTCATCGTGCCGCTCGAGACGGAGAGGATCATTCACAGCCGCCGACCGGCGCTCGACGATCCACACGCGTGGCGGTGGTCGGTCGTCGGCAGGCTGAAGCCGGGAGTCAGCGTTGCCCAGGCCGATGCGCGGCTGCGGGTTTTGGGTCCCACCATCTTCAAAGCGTCGCTTCCGCCACAGGCCGACGAGAAGACCTGGCAATCGTTGTTGCGGTTGACCTTGATTGTGCGTCCGATGCCGAACGGAATCTCCTATCCGCGGTACCGCTACGGCCAGGCCGTGCTGCTGATGATGGTAATGGTCGGAGTCGTTCTGATCATCACGTGCACCAATCTGGCCAATCTGCTGCTCGCGCGGGCCACACGCCGTCAGCGCGAGATCGCCACGCGGCTGACGCTTGGGGCGAGCCGCTGGCGCCTCGTGAGGCAGCTCCTTACGGAGAGTGTTGCGTTGTCAATCTTTGGCGCCGCGTTTGGCCTTTTCGTCGCGCGCTGGGGGAGCGAAGCACTGGTATCTGCGGCATCCTCGTCGCGCGATCCGCTTTTTCTTGATTTGTCGTGGGATCTGCGGGTTGTCGCGTTTAGTCTCACCACGACGGTCGCGTGCGCCCTTCTGTTTGGGCTGGCTCCGGCGCTTCGGGCCACGCGTCTCCCTCTGTATTCGGCCATGAAGATCGGCGCGGCGCCGGGCATTGGCAGCCATCGGTTTTCCGGAGCTCCGCTCATTGTGACGCAGGTGGGTTTGTCGATGGTCCTGCTTGTCAGTGCGGGGTTGTTGGTGCGAACGCTCCAGGCGCTTCTCGCGAAGGACCTCGGCTATGAGCCGAGGGGCGTTTTGGTGGTTGGAGTCGGCTGGGAAGGGACGGACGATGACCCGCAGCGCCAGGCGTTCCTGGGCGAGGAGTTGCTAACGCAATTCCGTTCCGTGCCTGGTATCGTCTCCGCGGCACGGTCTGCTTCCACGGCCCCGGGCACTTCGCAGCCAATCGCGATCATTCACATGCCTGCTGGCCCGGAGCGCCGTTATCCCATTTTTCCCATATTTGTCTCGCCTGGAAGTTTTAGAACCAGGCAGACTCCGCTGCCGGTCGGCAGGGATTTTCGCCCGGACGACACGCAGACATCGCCTGCGGTTGTCATCCTCAGCGAGACCGCAGCACATGCTTTTTTCCCTGGAGTGAATCCACTTGGTTTGACGTACCGGCAATTCGATCCTGAAAGCAACCGTCGCGAGGAGTCCGTCGAGGTTGTTGGAATCGCGAAAGACGTGCAATACAGACGTCCAGACGACGCGCCGCTTGCCATCGTCTATCGGCCGCTCGCGCAATGCCCGGCTACGTGCTCTTTGCCTGGCAGATACGAATTACGATTCGCTGGGCCGTTGCCGGAGATCAGGGAACGCGTAAAGAACTCCGCTCGAAACGTGGATTCTCATCTTGCCCTGGACTTCCGGCTGATGACCGATGAAGACAACGAGGTCATCAAGCGGGAGCGCCTCACCGCGATGCTCTCGGCATGTTTTGGTTTGCTCACCCTGGTGCTGGCGGCGATTGGGATCTATGGTGTGACGTCGCATGCGACCTCGCAGAGAACCTACGAAATCGGCGTTCGCATGGCGTTAGGCGCGCGACCAGGCGATGTGTTTCGAATGATTACCGGTGAGGCCATCCGGGGAGTGGGTGCAGGTGTAGCGCTTGGCGCGTCGGCCGCATTCGGCGCCGCACGGGCCATGCGGGGAGTACTCTTCGGTGTGACTCCAGCTGACCCGCTGACCTTCATATCCGCGGCCTGCCTGATGCTTTCCGTAGCTGCGGTCGCTGCGTTCCTCCCCGCGTATCGCGCGTCGAAGGCGGATCCCATCATCGCGCTACGAGTGGAATAGGGTCGGCAGAATTCGAAGAATACGGGCCGCGCCCACCGCGGATTCACGATCACCAGCGAAGAGTCAGGCTTTGAGGATCGCCGCGAGGAGTTCGATGGGATGCAGCACGGGACGGCCGAGGCCGCTGTGGAGCTGCTCGGTGCAAGAAGTGCCGCTCGCGACGAGCGCGCGCACGCCGCCCGCGCCGGACGCTTCGGCCGCCTGCACCTGCCCATACAGGTCATCGGCGACGGCCATGCTCATCTCGTAGTATTCCTTTTTGTAGCCGAAGCTGCCGGCCATCCCGCAGCACTCCACATCAGACGTGGCCACATCGAAGCCGATTTCGCGCAGTAACGTTTCCGTGGGCGCAGCGCCTCCCATGGTTTTTTGCTGGCAGTGGGAGTGTAGGAAAAGTCGCGGGCCGACGGGCGAATGCGCCACGTCGAACCAATCGTTCGCGGGGCGGCCGGATGAGGTGATCAAGCGCGCCGCGTATTCCAAGGGATCAAACGATCGCGTGCGGAGCAGGTCGAAGCGAGTGGCGTCGGCCAGAAGATGGCGATAGTCGCGGCGGAACATGGCGAGCGCGCTTGGCTCGACGACGATGATGTCGCGCCCTTCATCGAGATAGCGCAGGAGCGCATCGGCCGTGTGCCGCGCGTGTTTTTTCGCCGTGGCGATCATGCCCTGGGAGAGCGCGGCGCGGCCCTCGGGAATCGCGTCGCTCACCACAACGTCGGCGCCGAGCGCACGGAGAACTTTGATCGTGGCGATGCCGCGCTCGGGCAGTCCGAAATTGGTGTACACGTCGGCAAAGAGGACGACTTTGGCGCGCTTTCCCACACGCACGGGAGCGGAAAGCTCGCGGGCGGCGCGGACCAGCGTGCGCGCGGGGAACGGAGGCAATTCGCGGCGCGCGTCCACGCCCACGGCCGCCTGCATCAGCCGCCGCGCGAGGCCGTTGCGGATCATGCCGTTTGAGAGGCCATGCATCCGCGCGCCCCATTTGGCGTACCAGTGATAATTGGCGAAGAAAATCTTTTGGGCCGAAGCGCGGCGGTCGTCGCCGCGGACCAAAGCAGTGACTCCGAGCAGGGAGGCAAGCGGCGAGCCGGCGCTCGCGCGGTTCAGGCGGTCGCGCAGCACTTCATTGAGCCAGGGAATGTCGATGCGCACGGGGCAGTTATTGACGCAACGCGAGCAGCCGGTGCAGAGGTCGGAGAATCGCGCGTTTTCCAGCGTGCCGGTTCCTGCTTCCCAGGCGCCGCCGATACCGCCCACATAGGCTTCACCGCCGAAGGCGTGGCCGCCGACGGTCTGAAAATTCGCGCAGGAGTTCATGCACGCGCTGCAGCGGATGCAGTAGAGGGATTCCTGCAGGACGGGGTCTTGCCGCATCTTCCTGCGGCCATTGTCCACGAGCACCAGATGAAACTCGCGGCGCTTTCGCGGGCGGCCGGAGAGCGCAAAGGGAGCATCGTCGAGCGGCGGGCTGAGGAAACTGGTGTAGGAAGAGAGCTTTCCGTTGAAAGAAAGGGCCAACAATTCCAGGAAGACGCCCATTTCGGTGCGTGACGGTATGACCTTTTCAATCCCGGCCAGCGAGATGTGCACCGGCGGGAGCACTGAGGACATGCGGATGTTGCCTTCGCTTTCGACGAGCATGAGCGTGCCGGTGTCCGCGGCAATCAGGTTGGCGCCGGTAAACCCGACATCGGCATTCAAGAACTTCTGGCGGAGGCGCTCGCGAGCGAACTTGGTGAGTTCCTCGCCCGTTTCGAGCGGCTCGGAGGTGGAAAATTTGCGCTTGAAAAGAGCAGAGATGCGTTCGGTGCTGTAGTGCATGGCGGGAGCCACATTGTGGGAAGGCTGTTCGTCGGCGACCTGAAGGATGAATTCGGCAAGGTCGCTTTCCGCCACTTCGATTCCGGCGCCCTGAAGCGTATGGTTCAGGCGGATCTCTTCGCTCGTGATGCTCTTCCCTTTCACCACCAGCTTGGCGTTGTGCGCCTGGCAAACGCCCAGGATGTAGCGGCAGGCATCGGCGGCGGTGGAAGCGATATAGAGCTGGCCGCCGCGGGCGCGGACGGCGCCTTCGAGCGTGATAAGAAGATCGGGCAGATTGTTGATGGCGCGTTCTTTGATGGCCCGCGCTTCGTCTTTGAGCGCGTCGTAGTCGGCGAGCGCCGCGGCTTCGCGGTAGCGGTTGCGGTTGAAGGTCTGCGTGTTGCGCCGGACAGCGGCGCTTTCGATGCCCAATGCCATGCGGATGGCGCGGAGCAGCGTGCGCTTGTCGCGCTTGATGGCTACGGCGCGGGGCGCGTCGTACTGGCTCGTGGATGTTGCCGGCGCGGCCATGGCGGCTATTCGAGCACCAGGATGTGCACGCGGTGCGGGCCGTGGACACCGCGCACCAGCGGCCCCATGTCCGCGGTCGCGCTCGGGCCGGTGGCGAAGACGAGATTGCGCCCCAGCGCTTCCTTCCCGATGCCCTTCGGCTCAAAGAGCTCGCGCGGACGAAGGACGATGCGGTCCACCGGCAGCAGCGCGATGTGCAAGGGCATCAGCAGACTGGCGGTCGAGCGCAGCGGCGGGCCCATGGCGATGACGATGGAACCGGTGCGGGCAACACCGGCGAAGGCTTCGGTGATGCCGGCGTCCGCGGTCGAGAGCTGATCGTCCGTCGGCTTTGGAATTACGCGGGGAATCGTGCGGAGGGAGTTGAATACTTCGGCAGGGATGTGATCCCCGTCGGCGACCACGAACGAGCGCAGGCCGTCCGTGGCCCGGGTGACGGCGGCGCGCACGTCTGCAGCGGACCGCCCGATACGCTCGACTTTCGCGGCGGCCTCCGTGGCGCGAGCGACGAACAGATCGACCAGCGAGGTTTGAGCTGGGGCTGCCATTCTCGTGCCTCGACTTCTGCCCGCTCCCGGCGGGTGTTTGCGGAATCTTGCCGCCGGGCCGGTGATTTCCGCCGGGGCGGAAGCGCGCATAGTTGCTGCCCGGGGAAATTGCCGCGCCGCATACATATCAGAAATGGTGGCACAATTCCATTCGAAGCGTCCACGCGGGGAGCGGCGGTGAGTGGGCTGGAAAAATGTTCCCGTGTCCGGCAGATTCTGCACAGGTGATTTGCGCCGCCTCCTGCAACCGCCGCATTTTCAATCCATTGGGCGCGCACGTCCCGGCACTACACGTGCCAAGAGCATAGGTTCGCCCGTTCCAAGTCCGCGTGGAGCGCGGACTGCAGCCTTCCCGCGCCAAAAGGGCGTGAGGGGAATCAAAACACAACTTCACTGGGGGAATCGTGAGACTCAGCCTGCGGCTCATTGCTTCTCTCGTTCTGGGAATCAGCATCGTGACTTTTCTGGTCGCCAGGAGCCAGGTGCGGGCAGAGAAGAAGGGCCTTCGGACCGATCTGGAGCGGCGCGCCGGGATCCTGGCGGAGAGTCTGCAGGAAATTATCGAGCCCGCGTTGGAACGAGGCTCACGGGAACAGCTCCGGCACATCGTGGAGCGGTTCGGAAATCGCGAGCGGCTCGTGGGTGTGATGGTCTATGACGAGCAGGGAAGGGTGCTCGCGGAGACTTCCGGCTTGCGTTCGCAATTCGAGCCGCCCGCCAGCCTCTTGACGGCTGCCAGGCAGAACGACCGTGAAGCCAGCGAGTTCCTGACGCTCGACGGCCGGGCGATTCATGCCTGCTACCTTCCACTCCACGTGCGGGGTGCAATCACCGGAATCCTTGCGGTGTTTCACGATGCGGGATACATCGAGCAGCAGACGGCGCGGATTTGGGAGGAGACGCTGTGGCACGTGGCGGCGGAGGTGCTGCTGGTGGTGTTCGTGACGCTGCTGATCATTCGCTCGACGATTGTCCGGCCGATCACGAAAACGGCGCAGTGGATGAAGGAGTTGCGCGTGGGGCGCCTGGGCGCTCCTCCGCCGCTGCCGCGTGAGGATTTCCTGGCGCCGTTCTCGCAGGAAGTGGTGAAGCTGGCCCGCAGCCTGGCGGAAGCGCGCGGGGCGGCGGAGGAAGAGGCGCGGCTGCGCGAGCGGGGAGAATCCACGTGGACGGCGGAGCGGCTGCGGGCGAGCATCCAGAGCAAACTGCTGGGCCCGCTGTTCGTAGTGTCGAACCGCGAGCCGTACATGCACGTGCATCGGGGCAGGGCGGTGGAGGCGCTGGTTCCCGCGAGCGGACTGATTACGGCGCTCGAGCCGATCCTGCGCGCGTGCGACGGATGCTGGGTGGCGCACGGCTCCGGCGATGGCGATCGCGAAACCGTGGACGAGCGCGACCACGTCCGCGTGCCGCCGGACCAACCGGAGTACACCTTGCGCCGCGTGTGGCTGGAGAAAGAGGAGGAGGCGGGTTACTACTACGGCTTCTCGAATGAAGGGCTCTGGCCGCTGTGCCACATAGCGCACACGCGGCCGATCTTCCGCGCGACGGACTGGCAGGCCTATCAGAATGCGAACCGCAAATTCGCCGCAGCGGTTCTGGAAGAACTGGCCGGGGCGGAAGCTCCGCTCCTGCTGATTCAGGACTATCACTTTGCGCTTCTGCCGCGGCTGGTGAAGCAGGAGCGGCCGGACACGCGCATCGCGATCTTCTGGCATATTCCGTGGCCGAATCCGGAGGCGTTTGGAATCTGCCCGTGGCGGAACGAACTGCTGGACGGGATGCTGGGCGCGGACCTGGTGGGGTTCCACACGCAGGCGCACTGCAACAACTTCCTGGAGACGGTGGACGGGGCGCTCGAATCGCGCATCGAGTGGGAGCAGTTTGCGGTGAAACGCAGCGGCAGCGTTTCGTTCGTTCGCCCGTTTCCCATCAGCATTGCCGCCCACGATGATCCCATCGCTGACGGGCGAGCACCCGCGGGCCAGGAGCTGCGCACCTCCGTGCTGAAGAACCTGGGAATTCACGCGGGGTTTCTGGGTGTCGGCGTGGACCGGATCGATTACACGAAGGGAATCGTGGAGCGGTTCCGGGGGATCGAGCGATTTCTGGAACACTGGCCCTCCTATCGAGGCAACCTGGTGTTCGTGCAGATCGCCGCGCCGAGCCGGACGAACATCCCGCGGTATCACGATCTGGTGGCGGAGGTGGAAGCGGAGGCGGCGCGAATCAATTCGCGCTTCCAGTCCGGCGACTGGAAACCGATCGCTCTGCTCAGCCGGCACCACAGCCACTCGGAAATCCTGCCGTACTTCCGAGCGGCCGATTTCTGCATGGTCACCTCGTTGCACGATGGGATGAACCTGGTGGCCAAGGAATTCGTGGCGGCGCGGCAGGATGAGGAGGGAGCGCTGATCTTGAGCCAGTTCACAGGCGCGAGCCGGGAGCTGCGAGACGCCCTGATCGTCAACCCGTACGACACCGACCAACTGAGCGAGGCCATCCGGCTGGCGCTCGAAATGGATTCGACGGAGCGGCGCGCGCGAATGCAGCGCATGCAGCAGGTGGTGAAGAGCTACAACGTCTACCGCTGGGCGGGCAGCCTCATCGGAGAACTGGCGGACATCCGCCTGGAAGAACCGGGTGGAAAACGGCGCGCGTTGGCGGCTGTAGCGACAGGGCCGATGCAACCGATGAGCCTGGGGCAGCCGCTGTGAGCGCGCCCGCTATCGCCGGAATCATTGTCCCGGGTTCGCGGCAGACTCGGGGGAGGGGAACGCGGCGCGGCGGCGGCGCGCGGCATGCGCTGCGAGCATGGCCGGAGACCGCGCGGGCATTGCGCGCCGCGGGATGGCGCGCGCTCTTTCTGGATTTCGATGGGACTCTCGTTGGTATCCGGCGCCGGCCGGAGGGAGTGCGCTGTTCGACCCGGATGCGCGGCGTGCTGGCGCGGCTGGCGCTGCGTCCCGAGCTGTGGATTGGAATCGTGAGCGGAAGGCGGTCGCGCACGCTCTCGCGGTTGATTGGCGTCGAGGGAATTCACTACCGCGGTGTGTATGGCGCGGAATCGGGAGACTCGGCATTGAGAATTTCACCGGCTGCCCGCCGCGCGCTCGCCAGCGTGCGAAACGTGCTCGCGAGGCGACTGGGAAGGCTTGCGGGGTTGTGGATGGAACACAAAGGCCTGAGCCTGGTGGTTCATTACCGCGGCGCACGCCGGCCCGCCGCGACGCGGGCGGAGGATATTCTTCGGCGGGCGATGGCCCGGGCGGGACCGCTGTTGCGTGTGATCGCCGGCCACAAATCTTGGGAAATCGTTCCCCGGGAGATCCCCGGGAAGGGCGCGGCAGTGGCCGCGGTGATGCAGTCGTTGCCGGCCGGGTGCATGGGCATTTGCATCGGCGACGACGCCGCGGACGAAGAGGCGTTCGCCGCGCTTCCCGGCGGAATCACGATTCGCGTCGGGCGAAGCGGAAATTCGCTGGCGCGTTATTTCCTGCGCAGCCCCGATGAGGTTTTGGAGTGGCTCATCCGTTTTGAGGAGGCGCTTCCGTGAAAGCCGCCCAGCCCTTTGAGTTCGTGACGGCTTCGTATCTGATCCGCATCGGCGGCCAGGAGGCCGGGAATCTGCTCAGCCTGCAGCAGGGAATCGAAAACTGCAGCGATGCGTCGATGTTCTATCACACGTTTCAAAGCTTAGGCCGGCACCACTTTCTGAATGAAGGATTTTCGAACGACTTCGCCCAGTGGGTGCTGGGCTCCTGCAACCGGCCGGCGCTGGCCGAGAGGCTGGCGTCACTGGACATCCGCGACTACGTATCCATTGCCGAGCTTCGGGAGGACCTGAAGCGGATGCTGGCCGAGTTCTGCGCGGAGTGGCCCCGGGAGGCTGCGCAGAGCGCCTTCGAGAAGTTCCATTTCTGCGAAACCGTCGAGGAGGAAGTGCCCCTGGGGAGCGCGGGGACGCTGGAGGAGTTCCGGAGCGGCCTGGAGACGCTGCCGCACGCATCGATGCAATTCCATTTTCTGACCTCGCGGCTGCGCTTGCACCTGCGGACGAACGATTTTTCGCACTGGTTCGACGAGGTGCTGGGCTTGAAGCGGCTGGCGCGAACGGTCGAGCGCATCGACATTTACACGAACACGCTGGACGGCGTTCGCGAGCGCATCGTCGAGCTGGTCGAGAGGGAAATGAAGGCATGAGCACGACAGCCGCTCCTCCCCGGGTGAACAAACTGGACGACTATGCGGGGCTGCTGGGCGCCGGGGAGATTGCGGAGTTGCGCGCGCTGGCTGCGCGGCTGGAGGGGCGATCGATTCAAATGGTGAACTCGACGTCGGTAGGCGGCGGCGTGGCGGAGATGCTGATCCGGATCGTTCCGCTGATCGAGGAACTGAACTTGCCGATCCGCTGGGATGTGATTACGGGGGGCGACGATTTCTTCGCGGTGACGAAGGCGTTTCACAATGCACTGCACGGGGGCGCGTTCGACATGCCGGAGGAAAGCTTCCAGACGTTTCTGGCCTACTCGGAGCAGAACCGCGGCAGGCTCCGGTTCGACGCGGACTTCACTGTGATTCACGATCCCCAGCCGGTGGCGATGATCGAATCGCGCGCGGCGAACGGGCTGTGGATCTGGCGGTGCCACATCGACGTTTCGCAGCCGCACCGCCGCGTGTGGGATTTTCTGGCGCCGTATGTGGCGCGATACGACGCGGCCATCTTCTCGTCGCCGGCGTTTGCGCGCCAGCTTCCCATACCGCAGATTCTTTTCTACCCGTCGATTGATCCGCTTTCCGACAAAAACCGGGAACTGGAGCCGGAGGCCATCCAGGAGGTTCTGGAGATTTACGGAATCGAGAGAACCAGGCCTATTCTTTTGCAAGTCTCGCGATTCGATCGCTTAAAGGATCCCGTGGGCGTTGTGCGCGCCTATCAACTCGTCAAGCGATACTACGACTGCCAGCTCGTGCTCGCGGGGGGAAGCGCGAGCGACGATCCCGAAGGCGAAGCCGTGCTCGCCGAGGTGCGTGAGGCGGCGGGGAAAGACGCCGACATTCACATCCTAGACCTTCCTCCCTGGAGCGCGCTGGAAGTCAATGCGCTGCAGCGGGCAGCGACGATTATCATTCAGAAGAGCATGCGCGAGGGATTCGGCTTAACGGTGACGGAAGGATTGTGGAAGAAGAAACCGGTGGTGGCCTCTGCGGTCGGCGGGATTCCGCTGCAGGTGATCCACAAGCAGACCGGCCTGCTGTCGCACTCGGTGGAAGGGACCGCGTACCAGATCCGTTTCCTGCTATCGAATCCGGCGATTGCGCGGAGGCTCGGAGAACAGGGCCACGAGCACGTCCGCGAACAGTTTCTTATCACCAGCAACGTGCGCCGGTACCTTACACTGTTCCTGCATTTTTCCGCGCGAGCCTGAGGGCGCGCTCCAAAAGTGCGGCGACCCGCCGTTACTTCGAGTCCAAATTGGCCGCCCGCGCCGCCATCGCAAGAACCCATGCCCGTTATCGAAATCCGCGGAGTTTCATCCATCCAGTCGAGAGCTGGAAAGTGGACTGACGGAGAAGCTCAAACATGACAAAACACGCGCTGCTGGAACGGCTAGGAATTGAACATCCCATCGTGCTGGCGCCGCTGGGGGGCGGGCCGGGAACGCCGGAGTTGGCCGCGGCGGTGAGCGAAGCGGCCGGGCTGGGCTCCCTGGGTGCCGCCTACATGACGGCGACGCAGGCCCGCGAGGCCATCCGCAAAGTGCGATCGCTGACGCGGAAGCCGTTCCTGGTGAATCTGTTTTGCGGCGGGCGCGAGGGACAGAAGACCTATGACGCCAGGCCGATGCTCGCGCTGCTAGCGGAGGTCCATCAGAAACTGGGGCTGCCGACGCCCGTGTTGCCGGAGATGCCCGCCGATCCATTTCCCGCGCAGCTTGAGGTGGTGCTCGAAGAGCGGCCGGCGGCGTTCAGTTTTACGTTCGGGATTCCCGATGGCGAGTCGCTGCGGCGGCTGAAAGCGACGGGGACTGTGCTGATGGGTACAGCGACCACAGTCGAGGAGGGGCGCTTGCTCGAGCAGGCGGGAGTGGACGCGATCGTGGCGCAGGGAGCGGAGGCAGGAGCGCATCGGGGGACGTTTGCGGGACCCTTTGAAGCGTCCATGGTGCCCGTGGCGGATCTCGTGCGCGGGATTCGGCGCGCGTGTTCCGTGCCCGTGATCGCATCCGGCGGAATCATGAATGGCGGCCAGATTGCCGCGGCGCTGGCGGATGGAGCCGCAGCGGTGCAATTGGGCACGGCGTTTTTGTGCTGTCCGGAATGCGGCGCGGCGGAGGCGTACAAGCGCGCAATTCTTGCGGCGGGGCGCGATACCACGGTGATCACGCGGGCGTATTCCGGCCGACCGGCGCGCGGATTGGCCAATACGTTCATCGCAGAGCTCGAGGGCCGCGAGGAAATCATTCTTCCGTATCCGCTCCAGAACGCTTTGACGCGGCCGATGCGGACTGCTGCGGGCCAGCGCGGCGACGCGGGTTATCTCTCACTGTGGGCCGGGCAGGGGGTGGCGCGGGCACGGAGCCTTCCCGCGGGCGAGATGGTGCGTTTGCTCGTGGCGGAGCTGCGGGAAGCGCGAACGCACGGGGCCAACGGATCGCGCTAGCAGGCGCCTCGCAAAGGTCCCGCGTCTACCGGCGGTCCGATGGTACGAATTTTATTCCGGGCAGGCGGCGCCCTTTTCCACCCACTGTTTGACGTCCCGGGCGAACTCCTCGCGGCCCAATGGCGGAAGCGTGCGGCCGTCGCCGGGATTCCATCCCCAGCCGACGAGCGGATCGGCGGAGACGTGCTTGATGATTTGCAGGAGCGTCTTGCCGCCGTTGCGCGCGGGGTCTTTGAGCTGCTCGCACAGATCGTGCGTGGTTCTTCCCTGGAAAATCATGGGCATCTTCGGGGGAGGCAAACGCCAGACGACGGCGCCGGGAGGCATGTGCGGGCCGGGCGTGTTTTCCTTCTGATGGCAGGCGCTGCACTTCATTCCATACTTGCCGTTTCCGAGGGGGCCGCGCCGGACATTCTGCGTATGGGGATCGCTGTAGTCTCCCTGGAGGGGCTGATCGCCGGAGGGATGACAGTTCACGCAGCGCGGGTGAAGGAAAACGGTGGCGGCGGCGGAGAAAGCGACGCGAGCGCCGGCATCATCGCGGGAGCCGGGGGGCGGGGCCGGCGAAGCGCGCATGCCGGCGGCACCGGCAATCAATCCCGCAATGAGCAGGGCGAAAATGCTGGCGAGCGCTTGGGCTTTCTGTGCGGAGTGTTTCTTCATTTTTCCGAGTCTCCGTGCGATGTGCCGCTCAGTCCCGCCGGCTCACGCGCCGCGCAAATCCTCTGAGCGAATGGGCAGGCGCCGGATGCGCTTTCCGGTGACCGCGAAGATGGCGTTAGTGACAGCCGGGGCCGCGCAGGGAACGCCGGGCTCGCCGATGCCGCCTTGTTTATCCGTGCTGGGCACGATGTGCACTTCAATCTGCTGCGGGCACTCGTGGATGCGCAACAGGGAATAGTCGTGAAAATTGCTCTCTACGACGCGTCCATTGGCGAACGTGATTTCGCCCCGGAGCGCGGCGGTGAGGCCGAAGATGACGGCGCCTTCCACCTGGGCCTGGATCGTGTCTGGATTGACCACGGGGCCGCAATCCACGGCGCACACCATGCGGTGCACGGTCAGTTCGCCTTTCGGCATGACGGAAACCTCCGCGACGTAGGCCATGAAGCTGCCGAACGATTCGTGCACCGCGATTCCGCGCCCGCGGCCCGCGGGAAGCGGCGAGCCCCAGCCGGCTTTCTGGGCGGCGAGCTCGAGGACGCGAAGATGGCGCGGGGCTTTCGCCAGCAGCGTTCGGCGCAGCTCGTAGGGATCTTTGCCCGCGGCATGGGCCAGCTCGTCGAAGAAGCTCTCCACGACGAATGCGGTGTGTGAATGGCCGACCGAACGCCACCACAGCGTGGGCACGGGCAGCCTCGGACTGTGGAGATCCACGTGGAGGTTCGGGATCAGGTAAGGCGTGTCTGCGGCGCCTTCGACGGAAGTGTCATCCACGCCGTTCTTGACGAGCATCGGTTCGAAGGGCGTTCCGGCCATAAACGATTGGCCAACGATGGTTTGTTTCCAGGCGGATAGGTTGCCGGCTTCGTCCACACCGCCGGAGAGGCGGTGGAAGAAATAGGGACGGTAGTAGCCGCCGCGCATGTCGTCTTCGCGCGTCCAGATCAGTTTGATGGGAACGCCGGCGGCCTTTGCCACCTGCACGGCTTCGACAACCATGTGGCAATCGGGGACAGCGCGGCGTCCGAATCCGCCGCCGAGGAACATGGTGTGCACCCGGACCTGTTCCGGTTTCAGGCCGGCGGCCTGCGCGGCGGCCATGCGGTCAAAGGTCTGGAATTGCGTACCGGCCCAGACTTCGCAACTGTCGCCACGGATCTCCGCGACGCAGTTCATCGGTTCCATGGTGGCGTGCGCCAGATATGGCAGCTCGTATTCGGCTTCGAGGGTTTTGGCGGCGCGGGAGAGCGCGGCGGCAGCGTCGCCTTCCTTGCGCGCGACGGCACCGGGCGTTTTCGCCAGTGCCGCGTACTCGGCGCGCTGCCGTTCGGTGTTGTAGCGTGCCATAGGCCCTTCGTCCCATTCGATCTTCAGGGCATCACGGCCGCGGCTCGCGGCCCAAAAGCCGTCGGCGACAACAGCGATGCCGCGGGGGATTTCGACCACATCTCTTACGCCGCGGATCGACTTGGCCAGGGAGGCGTCGAAGCTCCTCGCTTTGCCGCCGAAAACCGGCGGGCGGGCCACAACGGCGACGAGCATGCCGGGCCGATTGACGTCGATGGAGAAGGTGGCTGTGCCGTTGCACTTTGCCGGCGTATCGAGCCGGTGCAGCGACTTGCCGATGATTTTGAAATCCTTGGGATCTTTGAGCGTCACCTGGGCGGGAGGATTGCCTTCCGCGGCCTTCGTTGCGAGATCGCCGTAGGCGGCGCGGCGGCCGGAGGCGTCGTGGATGACCAAGCTGTTTTCCGTGCGGCACGCGGCGGGTGCGACACCCCAGCCGGCGGCGGCAGCCTGGACGAGCATGGCACGCGCCACGGCGCCTGCTTTGCGGAATTGGTCGAACGAGGACCAGACGCTTGTGCTTCCACCCGTCATCTGGATTCCAAAGGCGGTGTGGTTGTATGCGGGATTGACGGGAGCGAATTCACAGCGCACGCGGGTCCAATCCGCATCGAGCTCTTCGGCCAGAATCATGGGGAGCGAGGTGTAAACACCCTGGCCCATCTCCGCCTTTCCGATGATCACGGTCACGCCACCGTCGGGCGCTATTCTTACGAACGCGTTGGGGACGAATTCGGAAGCTGGCGCGGCGAGCGCTGCCTCGCTGGCAGCGAGCGTGGAGAAATGGAGCGCGATGACGAGGCCGCCCGTGGCGGCAGCGCTGTTCTTGAGGAATTCGCGGCGGCCGACTGTGCCGGTGGCGCTCATCGGGATTTCCCTTCCGCCATCAGGGCGGCAGCACGGTGGATGGCGCGTCGGATTCGCGGATAGGTGCCGCAGCGGCAGAGGTTGCCCGCCATGCCGTCGTCAATGTCGGCATCGGTCGGATGGGGATTTTCGCGCAGCAGAACGGCGGCGGCCATGAGCTGGCCGGACTGGCAGTAGCCGCACTGCGGCACGTCAATTTCCATCCAGGCGCGCTGGAGGGGATGCGAGAGGTCGGAGGAAAGGCCTTCAATCGTCGTCACGTTTTTTCCTGCGGCGCGAGAGACAGGCGTGACACACGAGCGCACCGCCTCGCCATCCAGATGGACCGTACACGCGCCGCAGAGCGCCATGCCGCAGCCGTATTTGGTGCCCGTCAGGCCCAAATGCTCGCGCAGGACCCAGAGCAGCGGCATGGCCGGATCCACATCAATCGAAGATCGTTTGCCATTGACGATCAGAGTGAGCATGGCGCACCCCCGCGAGGAAGATACCGCTTTGATGTGCGAATTCAAACCGGGATAGAGGAGAAAGCGAGCGGAGGGGGCGCCGGAAGAGGGAGGAAGTGAAGCGAAACAGGTGCGTGCGAAAATCGCACATTTGTGCACTTCTTGGAAGGCGCGTATTGCCCCCCGCTAATCCTTCCTGCCCTTGCCCATTCGTGCGACCATGTGCCTGCTCAGTCTGCAGGGAACGAGGGGCATCCGTGAGGCAGCGCAGGGCGGTTCGGCGGGGACGCGTCGGGGCAGGCGGTCGGAAGCCTGTTCGCCGCGACGGGGCAGGAGAGCCGGCCGGTGAGCCGCGGGACCTGGGCGCATTCCTGGGTAGTCCGGATTTCGTTCTGTCTCTGGCGCGCGGGCTACAGGTTATCGAAGCGTTCGAGACGAACTCCAGGGGCCTCTCCGTATCCGCCGTGGCGCAGCGGACGGGACTCTCCCGCGCGGCGGTGCGGCGGCTGCTTATGACGCTGGAGATGCTGGGATATGCGGAATCCGACGGGAGCGTCTATCAACTGAAGCCGCGAATCCTGCGATTGGGTTACTCCTATCTGTCGTCGAACTCGCTCGCGAACATCGCGAATCCCATCCTTCACCGCGTGGCGGAGACGTTGCACGAGGCCGTGGCCCTGGGTGTACTCGAGGGCGAACAAGTGCTGTACATCGCGCATCACGGAGTGCGGCGCGTGATGTCCGTGGGTGTTTCTGTGGGCACGCGGCTGCCGGCGTACTGCACGTCGGGGGGCCGGGTTTTGTTGGCGGCGTTGCCGGAAGCGGAGTTCCGGGCGTTTCTGGAAAAGGTCACGCTCCATCCGATGACCGCGAAGACGATTACGGAGAAGGCCGCCTTCGCGGCGATGATCGAAAAGGTGCGCCTGGAAGGCTTCGCGCTGGTGGACGAAGAGCTCGAACCCGGACTGCGGTCCATGGCTGTGCCGGTGCGGTCGCGACAGAACGAAGTGGTGGCTTCGATGAATACCGGTGTGCATGCCGCGCAGTTCTCGTACGTGGACATGGTGGACCGGATCCTTCCTGCCCTGAAAGAAGCGGCGCAGATTCTGGGAGAACAGGCCGGCTGATTCCCCGGCAGGGCTGCGTCCGAACGGCTAAATCGCTTGACTGTGTGGGGCGGGGTCCCCACACTCGGGGTATGCGTATATCGGAGAGTTGCGCGGTATTCGCACACGGCCGTCGGAGGCAATCGCCGGGACTAGATCCCTGGAATGCCCGCGGCCTGGCCCCAGACCGATGCGGCGCGCGGGCTGCTGCCGGGCGTATCGAGGAGATAACGGAAACGGGAGCATGGCGGAACTGACTTCATTGCGGGCTGCGGTCGAATCGCTGGTGCGGGATGGCGATCTGTTGGCTATGGAAGGGTTCACGCACCTGATTCCGTTTGCCGCAGGGCACGAGATCATCCGGCAGGGACGCAGGAATCTGGCGCTCGTGCGCATGACGCCGGACCTGATCTACGACCAGATGATCGGGGCAGGGTGCGCGAGAAAACTGGTGTTCTCCTGGGGCGGGAACCCGGGGGTTGGCTCGCTGCACCGGTTGCGCGACGCCGTGGAGCATGGCTGGCCGCGCGAGCTGGAACTCGAGGAGCACGGCCACGGCGACCTGTCGAACGCATATGTTGCGGGCGCGTCGAATCTGCCGTTCGCCGTGCTACGGGCCTACGCCGGATCCGATTTGCCGCGCTATAGCAATGCCATCCGGTTCATCGACTGTCCGTTCACGGGAGAGCGGCTGGCGGCAGTGCCTTCGGTGCGGCCGGACCTTGCCGTGATTCACGCGCAGAAGGCGGACCGAAGGGGCAACGTGCTGTTATGGGGAATTCTGGGAGTGCAGAAGGAGGCGGTGCTCGCTGCCCGGCGGGCCATCGTGACCGTGGAAGAGGTGGTGCACGAGTTGGAGGCGTGGCCGAATGCCTGCATCCTTCCGCACTGGACGGTGTCGGCGGTCTGCCTGGTTCCCGGCGGAGCGCATCCCTCGTACGCGCACGGCTACTACGAGCGCGACAACCAGTTCTACCAGTCGTGGGACGCGATTTCGCGCGACCGGGAGAGTTTCCAGCAGTGGCTGAAGCGGCACATCCTGGACACGGAAGACTTCGAAGATTTCCGGCGGGTGCTCCAGGAAGGAATGGCGAAGGAGGTCCGTTGAGCGCGCTCGCCCCATTCACAGCCGCGGAGATGATGACCGTGGCGGCGGCGCGGCTGCTTGGGAATGACGACGTATGTTTTGTGGGCATTGGATTGCCGTCTGCCGCGGCGAATCTGGCGCGACTGACGCACGCTCCCGGGGTGGTACTGATTTACGAGTCGGGGCCGATCGGGGCGAAGCCGGACGTGCTGCCGCTTTCGATTGGAGATGGGAACCTCGCTGAGACAGCGGACACGGTCGTTTCGACCTCGGAGATTTTCCGTTACTGGCTGCAGGGCGGTCGCGTGACGGTAGGATTCCTGAGCGCGGCGCAGATCGACCGCTTTGCGAACATCAATACGACCGTGATTGGCGATTACGAGCATCCGGAGGTGCGCCTGCCCGGCGCAGGCGGCGCGCCGGAAATTGCGGCATGCGCGGGCAAAGTGATTCTGGTGCTGCGGCAGACGGCGCGTTCCTTCGTGGAGCGTGTTGACTTCATCACTTCCGTCGGCCATCTGGACGGCGGCGAGGCCAGAAAGCAGCTTGGGCTGCCGGGCCAGGGCCCGGTCGCGGTGGTGACCGACCTGTGCCTGATGGCGCCGGATCCGGTGACGAAAGAGCTGACCGTCACCTATCTTCATCCCGGTGTGAGCCGGGAAAAGGTGCAGGCGGCAACCGGATGGAACCTGCGATTCGCAGACGCCGTCGGCCAGTCTCCCGCTCCCAACGCTTCGGAACTTGAGACGCTGCGGCAATTGCAGCGGCGCACGGCGCTGGCGCATGGGCGCACGCCGGATGCGTAGGATCACGCGCCAGGGGCACGCTTTGCTCGCAGGCGGGCTCGGAACGCAGACGATTCGAACCGCGCTTGGAGCTTCGAACGCCCGAATGATTCCCTGCTCTCGTGCCGGAATGTGATGGAAAGGACGGCTCGACTTGTGCGGCGAATCACGCAGCCTGGTGATGGCCGTCCTTCCGCCCACGGATTTCTTCCGCCAGTATTTGGACTAAGAAGAGGAGGGCCGCCGCGATGCCTTCCACGCCATTGCTCCGGCCCTTGCGCGACGCAGGGAGACTCTGATGAAAATGCTGCGAATGAAATCGCACGAAAGAAAGGGAGAGCTCGAAGCTCCTGTCGCTGTGCTCCAAACTGTGCCCTTATGGCAACTGGATATCGTCGAGCTGACGGGCCACAACCTGGAGGTGCGCGGCCGGGAAGAAGTGAACCGGCTTCTCGAGAGCGGATGGCGGCTGCTCCACATCTACACCTTGAAGTATCAGGAAGACGGCACATGGCGAGAGCGGCCCATGGCCATCCTGGGGCGAACGCGAAACAGCCCGCGAAAGGAAGTTCTGGCGGGCAGTTCTCCGGTTGACCTCCGGGAAACGCACGTGGAGCCGGGCGATATTCAGTAACTGAGGGCAGGATCCCGGGCGCGGAGCTGGCGCCCGATCTACCGAAGTGTTTTTTCAAACCTTCCGACGCCCGTACCTTTAATGGCGTTGAGGAATTCGTACGATCCAAACGGAACACCGGGCGTGGCGCGCCACGGATTCCGCCACGCTGCCGAGCAGGAATTTGTTGAGCCCTTTTCGACCGTGCGAGCCGACCACGATCAAATCGGCCTGCCATTCGGAGGCAATGTTCAGGATCGCGGTCCGGGCTTCGTACTCCACCACGCGCGTGTCCACCTGGAATCCCGCGCGGCGCAACTGCTCGGCCACCCTGGTCACGGACTCGTTTGCCTGTTTCCGGTCATCTTCGAGTTGTGGTGCCATCTCCGCTGTGTACGTGGGCTCCATCCGGGGAATGGTGGTGTGCATGAGCGGCTCGAGTACCCGGACAATCAGGACTTGCGTCCCCTTCGGATGGACCTGGGACGCCAACGCGTGAACGGCCGCTTCGGAAAATGGAGAATCGTCGATCGCCAGAACCACTCGCATAGCGCCCCCCGAGATTGGTTCGCCTCGCGCCCGGCGGCAGCGTAGCACTTTGCCGAATGCAGCGGGCGCCGCAGGACGGCCAGCGAACAGACTCCCTCGCGCAACTGCCGGGCCGCCCTCCTACCGAGCGGGATTTGCCTCATCCCTTGCCCGCGATGCGAACCACTTCAACGGAGCAGCCCGCATTGCGCGCAACAAACTCCGCCACACTCCCGAGCAACAGCCGGGGAATTCCGCTGCGTCCGTGAGAACCAAGCACGATGAGGTCCGCATTCCACTCCGCAGCCGCATCGATGATTCTCAAACGGACGTCTCCCTTTTCGAGCGCGGTCTCCGCCTGGAAACCGGCGTCACGCAGGGTCTTGGCAGCGCGCTCCAGCGATTCTCGCGCTTGCTTGCCCAACTCCTCCAGTTCCGGAGCGTACTTGGCCGACATCTGCGGCGGGGCGGAGACGGAGATAGGCTGGAGCACCTGTAAGACCCGGACTTGCGTGTCCTGTGGCCGGAATTGCGAGAGGATGGCATTCAGGGCCGCTGCAGAGAACTTCGAATCATCCAAGGCAAGCAGGATCTTCATGTCCTTTCTCCTTGCATGTGATTTTTACGCGCCACGCGGGACCGGGGATGTGATTTATGTCACCGGAGATGGTGCGATGGCTCACGGCGGCTGAATGTCCTGTTGCGCTCAACTGATGGGGAAGGCAGGTCCCCGAGCGGTTGTGAGCCGCAGTGCGAACGCGGGCACGCAAACTCACGCTCCGCAAAGGGTGTCTCTAGTTAGAAGGAAGCGAGGCCGGAAAACCGCGATCGCGCCGTCAGAGCCGGCCAGCACCTCGAACCGCCTCTGCGGGCAGGGGAGAAGCTTCCGATGTTCGACACAAAACGCCTTCACTCACTTTCCAAGCTGCCTGCGCCGCTTCTGACCGCCTATTTGAAGATCAGCCCGGATGACGCTTCCTTGCATCCGCCGGTCCGCTCGTGTCTCGCCTGGTTGCGGCAGGAAGCGGACTCCCTGGCAAACCGCCTGACGCGAAACGACTCCCTTCGCTTTCGCCAGCAGGTGCGACGGCTGGAAGAATTCCTGCACGATCGGACTCCGCGGGAGAAAGGCCTGGTGGTTTTCGCGGGGCCGGGTGCGTGGGAAACCATGGCATTGCAGGTTGAGGTCGCCAGTGAACTTCACTGGGGCAAGGCCGCCGTAACGCAATTGTTGTGGCTGGCCGCGGAGCACAAGCCGTATTGCGTCGTGATGGTAGACCGCAGCGGCGCCACGATCTTCGGCTACCGGCTGGGTGAAGCTTCTAAGCTGCAGGAAACGAAGTTCGATGTGGACACTTCGCAATGGAAGAAGAAGGACCGCGCGCACGTGGCCCGGCCCGGGATTCGGGAGACCTATGGCGCGCAGCGCGATGTGTTCGATCATCGTGTGGATGCCCAGTACCGCCGCCTGTCGCGCCTGGTAGCCGACGAGGTAATCCGCCTGTGCAAGCGGGAGCCGTTCAGCGCCGTCTTCCTTGCCGGCCCCGAACGATTGGTGACTCCCATCGGCGGACGGTTTCCCGCGGAGCTCTTCGAGCGGGCCGTGTGCGTTCACAAAGATCTGGGCCGCGGCGACACGGGCCGGATGCAGGAACACATCGAGCCCGTGATCGAGGAATGGGAACGCGGGCATGAAATGACCCTGGTCGATGAATTGCTCGGCCAGGAGCGCGGGGCCGTCGCGGGAATCGATGAAACTCTGGCGCAACTGCAGAGTGGGGGAATTCGCAGGCTGGCGATTTGCCGGGACTTGGATGCCCGCGTGTGGCGGTGCGAAGGCTGTGGGCACACGGATTTGTCCGCCGATCCGGTCTGCGGCGCGTGCCAGGGCCAACGGATAGCCGTGCCGCTGCGTGCGGTGCTGCCCGAACTGGCGGCCGCCAAGGATACGGAGATCGAGGTGGTGAGCGGCGAAGCGGCAACGAAATTGAACCGGGCGGGCGGCATGGGCGGCTGGCTTCGTCCGCTCCGGCAAAGCCGGCGCAGGCCAGCCTTGGCCCGCGTTTGATGCCTGGCTTCCGCCGGCAGGCGTGGAGAGTGCAGGAAGTCCGGGAGGTGCATCATGGCTGCGATAGACACTACCGTCGGGAGGATTCCTCTGGCGCCGGAAGCGCTCTACAAGCCCTGCGATCCCGGCAAATTCAAGTTTGAAACAACGGCGGAACTGCCGGACCTGACGGAACTGATTGGCCAGGAGCGCGCTCTCGAGGCCATTCGCTTCGGGGTGGGCATCCACCGACCAGGCTTCAACCTGTTCTTACTGGGGCCGGGGGGAACAGGGAAGTTCGGGGCCATGCGGGAATTCTTGGTGAAGCGGGCTGCCACGGAACCTACGCCCGATGAATTGTGTTACGTCAACGATTTCGAGAATGCGAAGGTGCCGCTCGCCCTGAGGCTTCCGCCGGGCCGCGGCATTCTGCTCCGCGACGAAATGGACCGCTTGCTGGAGCACATGCAATCGGCAATCCCCTCGGCCTTCGAGAGCGACACGTACACCGCGCGCAAGCGCGTGATCGAACAGGAAGTAAAGGAGCGGCAGCAAAAGGCTCTCGATGAGATCCGCAAGGAGGCGGACGAGAAGGGCATCGCCTTGGTGCAGACCCCCACGGGAGTGGTGCTTGCCCCGGTTCGAAACGGCGAAATTCTGACCCCGGAGGAATTCGAAAAGCTTGGGGAAACGGAGCACAAGCAAGCGGAAGCGTCTATCGTGGAGATGCAGGACAAACTTCAGGCCGCGCTGCGCCAGATGCCGAAATTCGAGCAGGAAGGCCGGGAAAAGCTTCGTGAGCTCAACCGCGAAGTGGCCATCTTCGCCGTGGGGCACCTGATTGACGAGCTGCGCAAGAAGTACCTCGATCTCCCGGAAGTGGCCGCTTTTCTTCACGACGTGCAGGTAGATATCAGCGAAAACGTGGACGAATTTTTGGCGCCACAGGAACATCCGCTGGCCAGCCTGCTGGGAGTCACGCCGCCATCCGAGCCCAAAGGTCCCGCATTTCTCCGGCGCTACCGGGTGAATGTCCTGGTGGACCACAGCGGCAAGGAAGGCGCTCCGGTAATTCTGGAGGAACATCCCACCTATCAGAATCTTGTCGGCCAGGTGGAATACATGTCGCATTTGGGCGCGCTCTCTACGGATTTCACGCTGATCCGGCCGGGAGCGTTGCACCGTGCAAACGGGGGCTACCTGCTCCTGGATGCGCACAAACTGCTGATGCAGCCGTACGCCTGGGAAGCGCTCAAGCGGTGCCTGCAGACCTCGCAGGTGCGCATTGAATCGCTCGGGCAAATGCTCAGCCTGGTGAGCACGGTATCGCTGGAGCCGCAGCCGGTGGCCCTGGTTGTGAAAGTGGTGCTGATCGGAGAACGCTATCTCTATTACCTGCTGTGCTCGCTCGATCCCGAATTCAGCGAGTTGTTCAAGGTGGCCGCGGACTTCGAAGAGCAGATGGAGCGGAATGCGGAGTCGGATTTTCTCTATGCGCGGAGGATTGGGACGGTCGCGCGGCATGAGAATCTCCTGCCGTTCGACCGGGGCGCGGTCTGCCGGGTGATCGAACAGTGTTCGCGAATGACCGGGGATTCACAAAAAGTGCAGACCCGGCGCAGGGCGCTCGCCGACCTGTTGCGCGAAGCGGACTACCAGGCGCGCGAAGCCTCGCGTTCCGTGGTCAGCGCGGAAGATGTGCAGCGCGCGATTGACGCGCAGATTCGCCGTGCCGACCGCATTCGCAACCGCCTGCAGGAAGAAATGGTGCGCGGAACCATCCTGATCGATACACAGGGAGAGCGGACCGGGCAGGTCAACGGAATCTCCGTGATCGATCTCGGCCAGTTCGCCTTCGGGCATCCCAGCCGGATCACCGCGCGCGTGCGGCTGGGCAAGGGAGAGGTGATCGATATCGAGCGGGAAGTGGAATTGAGCGGGCCAATCCACTCGAAGGGCGTGCTCATCCTGTCGGGCTTTCTCGGCGCGCGCTACGCGGCGGACCATCCGCTTTCGCTCTCGGCGAGCCTGGTGTTCGAGCAGTCCTATAGCGCAGTGGAGGGAGACAGCGCCTCGTCGGCCGAGCTCTACGCTCTTCTCTCTGCGCTCTCCGAGTTGCCCATCCGGCAATCTTTGGCCGTCACCGGCTCCGTGAACCAGCTTGGTCAGATCCAGGCGATCGGCGGAGTAAACGAGAAGATTGAGGGGTTTTTCGATCTGTGCCGGGCGCGCGGGCTTGCCGGCGGGCAAGGAGTGGTCATTCCCGCAGCCAATGTTCGGCATCTGATGCTGCGGCGCGATGTGGTGAATGCCGTGCGCGACGGGAAGTTCCAGATCCACGCCGTGGAGACCATCGACCAGGGAATCGAAATCCTCACCGGCGTGCCCGCGGGCGAGCGCGAGCGCGACGGAAAGTTTCCGGAGGGAAGCGTGAACGGAAGGGTCGAGGCGCGCTTGATTGATTTTGCCAAAAAGCGCATGGCCGCATCGCAACCATCAAAGCCGGGGAATGAGGCATGAGCAAAGGCGAGCGCAATTCGGTGATCCGGCGGATTCTGGTGGCACTCGATGCGTCGCCCGATAGCCTGGCGGCTCTGGAAGCAGCGGCGGAAGTCGCGGCGCGAATGCAGGCGGAGCTGGCGGGGCTCTTTGTGGAGGACGTGGAACTGCTGCGCCTGGCGGAGTCCCCGCATGCACGCGAAATCCTGCTGCCTTCGGCGACGATTGTGCCCCTCGAACGGGAGGGAATGGAATCCAAGTTGAGAGCGCACTCGGAGGGGGCGCGATCCGCGCTGGCTACGGCTGCCGAACGTGCGCGCGTTCCCTGGTCCTTTCGAACCGCGCGCGGCCACGTGGCGTCGGAGATTCTGGCCGCCGTCGCTGAGGCGGACCTGCTGGCCATGGCCACAATCGGCTGCTCCCTGGGGAGACACTTCCGATTTGGTTCGGCCGCCCTCGATCGTGCGGAGAATGCGCTGCCCGTGCTTCTGCTTCCCGCGCGCGGCGCTCGCTTCAAGGGAAATTTGCTTGTCCTTTACGATGGCTCCCCGGCAGCCAAGCGGAGAATTTCCATCGCTGCGGAATTGGCCGGCGCCGGGGCAAATCGCATCACGGTGTTGATCGCTGCGGCGGATGAGAAGAACGCCGAACGGATGCAGCAGGAATTCGAAGCTCTGCTGGCCGGCTCTGGCGCAGAGGTTTGTTACCGTTCGTTCGATCCCAAGGACGAAGCCGCTCTCGTCCGGGCTCTGAAAGCGGAGCGCGAAGGCGTTCTCGTATTGCCGGGGCGAAAGGCGCTCGAGGCGCTCCCGGATCTCGAAAGCTATTTGGATGAGAGCGAGATGTCGCTGCTACTCTGTGGCGGATCCGAGGCGGAAGAAGAGTAATCCTGCCGCTCTGCGATTGGGCAATTCCGGTAGGTCGAATTGGTAGCGGTACCGGGAATCGAACCCGGGTTTCCAGATTGAGAATCTGGCGTCCTAACCCCTAGACGATACCGCCGCTCGAGAAGAGGGAAAATATTATAGCAGGAACATGGAATCGGGCCACGCACGCCCGGCGGAACTGGTTGAGGAGGTTTTGTGGAGTGAGCTGGAGCGTGCTGCGAAGTGCCTGGTTTGGAGCGATCACAACCCTCCCCGGCGCGCAGCCAAGAGTGGCTGCGCCACTTAGCCGATGTTTTCCACATTGAGCGCGGCAAGCTTTGCTCGAAGGCCGTAGATGTCCAGGCCGAGTTCCCCGGAGTGGAGGCGCAGGCGGGTGCGTTCCTCTTTGGCGCGGCGCTCGATGCCCAATTTGGCGATTTCCGCGGCCTCGGCGCGAGGCACGACCACCACGCCGTCCTGGTCGCCGACGATGACGTCGCCAGGGTGGACCATAGCGCCTGCGCAGACGACGTCTACGTTTACGGAGCCGGCCGTCTCTTTCACCGTTCCCTGCGCGGAGACGGCGCGCGACCAGACCGGGAAATTCATCTCCGTGAGTTTGGCGATGTCGCGCGAGCCGGCATCGATCACCATACCCACCACGCCGTGGGCGCGCAGCGACGTGGCCAGCAGCTCGCCGAACATTCCATCCGTAGATTCGGCGACGACGGCGACCACCATCACGTCGCCCGGCCGGCAGACTTCGACCGCGGCGTGGATCATCAGGTTGTCGCCGGGATGGCACAGCACCGTGACCGCGGGGCCGGCGGCTTTCGCGGAGGGATAGATGGGGCGCAGGTAGGGCTTCATCAATCCGCGTCGGCCCATGGCCTCGTGAACGGTGGCCACACCCAGCTCGCCGAGTAGCGCGACGTCTTTCCCGTCCGGCCGTTCGATGGTGCGCACGATGGTTGGTTTCATGACAGGTCATCCGTTACCTGCGGATAAAACCGCTGGTAGGCCTCCGCGTATTTGATTCCTGATTTTCCCGAATTTCGCACGGCCTGCACGCCGCGGCGGCGGGCCAGATCCGTGTAGTACTCCCAGAGATGTTCCTGCGCTTCCATGGCCTCCATGGCTTTGCGTTTGCGGTCGAAGACGGAGGTGATGTCGAGCAGAACTTCCGGCTTGAAGCCGCACTGTTCGGGCTGGTGGGGTTCGAAAGCGAAAACGGGCGGCGCGCCGAGTTTCTTCCCCTCGGCGGGATAGCCCGCGGCCTGCGCGTACACGCGCGTGCGCAGCGTGATTTCACTCGCGTCGCCGTGGTCCATGTTGTAGGGGTCGGAGGCGGAATGCGTGAGCACGATATCCGGCTGGCAAACGCGGAATTCCGCCACCATTTCTTCGGTCAGATAGGTGGTGATCTGTAGCGGATAATCGCTGGCATCGAAGAAGCGAATCTCCGCGCCGAGGATGGCGGCAGCCTTCTCCGATTCGTCCTGGCGCATCTGTTTGACGCGTTCGATCGACATGCCCGGCATCTTCCACAATCGTTCGGACTCGCCGCGCTCGCCAAAGGAAAGGCAGAGGATGCGCACGCGGCACCCACGGCCGGAATAGAGCGCAATGGCTCCGCCGGCGCGCCACACGAAATCGGCGGCGTGCGCGCTGATGACGAGCAGTGTTTTTTTCTGGTTGTCCATGGAGCGTTCCCTCCAGCGATTTCCTATCCCACCAGCGCGGCGGGATTTTCGACGGCCATGCGGCGGATTTCACCTGCTTTGAACCCGGCGTCGAGCAGGCGCTGGGCGAACATGGCGAAACCTTCCGCGACGGGCGGGTTGATGGACTGGCCGAGATCGGTCGAGAGAATGCACCGCCCCGCGCCGGCGCGGCGGATGCTCTCGAACGCGCCTTCCCACGGGGCTTTGCCGGTGTGCATGGTGGTAAAGCAGTGCTCGATGAAGGCGCCCATTCCGGCGAGTTCGCACTGCTCGTCCGCGGAAAGATTCTGGGACGGGAACTCGGCGTGGGTGACCACAATCTTGCGGACGCCCATTGGGCCGGCGGCGCGCACAAGCGCGAAGATCTCGGCGCGGCCCAGATGGCCGGTGGCGAGGATCATGTCGTGCCGGGCGATCAGCTCCATGCACCGGCGCGCAGCGTCGGTGAGCGCATCCGCGGCGTCGAGGACGGAGAGAGGCGGGGGCGCGATTCCGGTGGCGGCGAGTTCGCGCTGGATCTTTGCCCAGAAGGGGAGCTTCGTGCCCGGGCCATCCACGCGCCCGGCGGTTTCATTCGCCGCGTCCACGGTAGGCATCCACACGATCTTGCCGCCGGAGCGGCCGGCGATTTCCACGGCAACGGGATTCAGGCCGCCGAGGCTGTGATTCAGCGTGACGGCGCCATACGCAGCGATGCCCGGAACCGCTTTCGAGACGACTTTCGCGCGCTCGGCGGTGGGAATGTAGTGCGACTTCAGGACAAACCCACGCAGGCGGTGAGCCAGAAATTCGCGTGCGAGATCGATATCGTCAATGCGGCGCTCGATGACGTCGGGCGCGACGTGCACCTGCAGGTCAAAGGCGCCTTCCAGTGCTTTCCAGGCGGCGTCCGTGACCATCGTGGCAGCGGCGGCAGAAGGATGGGAGCTCATGGTTACTCCGAATCGAGCCGCAGAATGTGCGGGTTGGCATCGTCACTGTACAGGGATTCGACGAGCGCGGCGCGGCGTTCGAGCACGTTGCGCTGGTTGATCGAGCCTTTGTCCGTGATTTCTCCGGCGTCGAGCGAAGGCGGCTCCTCGAGCAGCAGAGCGCGCACCACGCGGTTCGAGCTGCCCGTGGCGGTAAGCGCGAAGCCGCGCAGCAGCGCGCGAAATCGCGCGCGCACTTCCTCGTGGCGCAGCACCCGCTCGGGCGGGCAGCCCGCCTCGAGCGCGGGGCAGAGCGAATGGCAGCCATCCAAATTCGGGAAGATCATCATGGTGATTTCGTCGCGGTCGTGCCCGGCGATCACCACGTCGCGAACGAGCGGGGCGAAGTGGGCCATGACGCGCGCGCGAAGCGGGCCCACGCTCACCCAGGTGCCGCTGGACATCTTGAAATCTTCGGCGAAGCGGCCGTCGAAGAGGAAGCCTTTGTTGACGTCGGCCGGGTCGATGAACTTTACGGCGTCGCCGAACTTGTAGAAGCCATCTTCGTCGAAGGCGAGCGTGGTGAGTTCCGGCTGCCGCCAGTAGCCGGGAGTGACGTTAGGGCCGCGGACGCGGGCCTCGAGTTTGTTCTCGCGCGGCGCGAGTTTCAGCTCGACGCCGGGGACGGGGATGCCGATCACGCCGGCGTGGTCGGTTTCCCAGGTGGTCTGTATTGCCATCGGCGCAGTTTCCGTGGCGCCGAGCCCGGTGGCCATGATGATGCGTTCGCCGCAGGTTTCTTCCGCCAGCGCGCGATAGGCATCCCAGATGTGCTGCGACATTCCTGCGGCGGCGTAGAACAGAAGGCGGAGGCGGGCGAAAAACGTTTCGCGCAATTTCGCGTCGGTGCGCAGCGGGCTCAGCAGATCCTCGTAGGCGCGCGGCACATTGAAAAACGCGGTGGTCGAGATCTCGCGGAGATTGCGGATGGATTCCGCGAAGGAGGGCGTGCCGGCCTTGCCGTCGTCGATATAAAACGTCCCGCCGTTGTAAAGCGCGACGCCGATGTCATGATTGCCGCCGAAGGTGTGATTCCAGGGCATCCAGTCAACCAACACGGGCGGCTCGTCCTGCAGGAAGCGGAAGACCTGGCAGATCATCTGCTGGTTGCTGCACAGCATGCGGTGAGTGTTGATGACGGCCTTCGGCCGGTCCGTCGATCCGGATGTGAACAGGAATTTTGCCGGGCTGCCGGGATCGATGCGGGCGTGGGCGTCCTCGACGGCGCCGGTGGGCGTGGTGGCCAGCAATTCCGCGAAGGGCGTCGACCGGCGGCCTTCGATGGGAGAGTGCGTCACCACGACTTCGGTTTCGGCAGCGATCACCGATTCGACGGCACGCGCAAAGCGCTCGCCGCTCGCCGCGAACACCAGTCCCGGCGTGAGCAACGCGAGGGAGTGTCGCAGCTTCGCCAGATCCGTCGAGACCAGGGAATAGACGGGGGAAAGGCTGGCGGTGGGAATTCCGGCGTGCTGTCCCGCGAGCATCAAGAGCAGGTGCTCGAGATCGTTTTCGGAAAGGATGGCTACAGGGCGCTCGGCGGAAAGCCCGCGATCGAGGAGCGCCTGGGCGAGGCTGCGCACGGAGGCGAACACTTGTTCGTAGCTGAGCCGGCGCCAGTGGCCATGCGCATCGCGTTTGGCGGCGCAGGTCCGCCCGGGGTCGAGCGAAGCCCAGTGCGCGACGCGATCGGTGAGCACGCGCGGATAGTGTCCCAGCGGTTCTTCCGGGCGCACCAGCATCGCGCCGTTTGCCAGCCGTTCCAGAGTGGCGCCGGAGGTGCGCATGCGCGCCTGGCGCACGCGGCCCCTTGCTCCGGGCGATTTTGTCTCCGGGTGCGCGACTGCGCCGTGCGTGGGATTCGTGGAATGCACGTGGGCCGGCTTGCTCATGCGGTTGCCGTCGGGCGTCCCGATTTCACGTCGAGCTTGGGCATGGCTTGGACTACAGAGGTTAGCTTTCGTAGAGCTTTTTGACCAGTTGGCCCTTCATTTCGAACCGTGGCAGCGTGCCCGGAGGCACGAGCTGCACCGAGGAAGCAACGGTGAGCATGGCCCTGATCTTGTGCTCGATTTCCGCTTGCAGGCCGCCGGAAGGTTCGGCGGCCTCGCCGAATTCGGCCACGATTTTGAGTGGAGGCTTTACGCCGGGGCCGGGCGCCTCGAGCAGGATCTGCACCTCACCGGTAGTGCGAGGACGGAAGCTGGACACCACGTCGCGTACCGCCGAAGGAAACACATTGACGCCCAGTACGATCAGCATATCGTCCGTGCGGCCCAGGCAGCGCAGCTTGAATCCGGTGCGGCCGCAGGCGCATGAAATGCCCAGGATGGTCACGCGGTCGCGCGTGCGGAAACGCAGCAGGGGCACGCACTCGCGTTCCAGGCTCGTGTAGATAAGCTCGCCGGAGACGCCCTCTTCAATCGGCAGAACCTTTTCGGTTTCGGGATCGATGATCTCGCAGTAGACGTATTCGTGTGCGTTGTAGTGCATCCCGCACTGGTTGCGGCATTCGGAAAAGATGACGGGGAGCATGTCCGCGTTGCCCATGCCTTCGGTGACGCGGGCCCCCCAGGATTCCTGAATGTTCGCGCGGACGGAAGGAATGCCGCCGCCGGGCTCGGCCCCGCACACAATTTTCCGGATGCCCAGCTCGCGCGGATCCATTTTCGCTTCGCGCCGCACGTAGTCGGCCAGGTAGATGGCGTAGGAGGGCGTGGAGTGCAGCACGTTGGCACCCAGTTCTCGGGCAATGAGCACGAGCTTTTCGGACGCGCCCGTACCCACGGGCACGAACGTGGCGCCGATCCGCTCGATAGCGTCTTTTACCGGAAGCCCGCCGGCGAATAGCGCGAGGCTCGCTCCGTGCATCACGATGTCGGTCGGCCGGACGCCCTGGGTGTAAAAGGAACGTGCGGTGACGCGCGTCCACACTTCGGCATCCTGCCGCGTGAGGCCCACCAGGCTGGGGCGCCCGGTGGTGCCCGTGGACGCCTGAATGCGGATCACGCTGGCCAGATCCACGCAAGCGTGGCGTCCGAGTGGGGGAGCGGCGAGCTGGCTTTCGCGGAGCTCTTCTTTTGTGGTGAGCGGCACCAGAGCCAGATCCGCCAGCGTGCGCAGGTGCTCGCGCCGGAGTCCGGCGGCCTTCAGCTTGTCCTGATAGAAGGGCGAACGGGCGAATAGGTAGTCGAGCTGTTTGGAGAGCTTCTGCTCCTGGAGGGCGCGCACCCCATCCGGGATCATCGTCTCTATCTCGGGATCGAGATATTCTCCAGGATTCATACGGAATAGCGGGCGCGGTGCGTCACCGTATTCGAATCAGAGCAGACACTTATAGCTCCGCTGCGATTCTCGCCGCCGATGCGCCCGCGACCAGGGCTGTGGTTAGAATGAAAGTTTCGCCGAGAACTGGAACTGCCGCGGGTTCAAGACCGTGCGCGGCAACCCAAAATTTGGGTTCGGAGTGGCGGGAATCGGGACCGGCAACAGCCCGTCTGCGATGAACGCGCCTCCCGGGAAATTAAGCCCCGGTGCGGGACCGATAGTAGCAGCGATCTGCGGCCCGCACGAAATGCTTCCTGCCTGGATGGCGTGCGTGGTCGCGTCCTTGTAGTGTCGCGGAATCACCGGAGAACCCCCGCAGAAGGCCGGCGAACCGTAAACGGAAGTGACTTCGTCCACGTTGGGCCGGTTCAGGAAGTTGAACGCGTCCACGGCCAGATCGAGCTTCATCTTTTCGGTCAGCTTGAAGTAGCGCGCCAGCCGAAGGTCCCAGGAGTAGAGAGGATCGCCGAAATAAGTGTTTCTGCCGATCACAGTGTCGCAATTCGCCACAGTCGTGCACGTGCCGGCGACGGGAGCGCCGCCGACGCGGTCGGTGCTGAGGCCCGCGATGTCTCCGAACACGTTTTCACCGGCGAACAGTGTGAATGGACGGCCCGACTGCAGCGTGATGATGCTGCTTGCCTGGAACTGCCGGAGGAAGCTTTTGTCTGGCGCGCTGGCGGTGAAGTTGGCCACAAAATGGTGGCGTACGTCCTGATTCGAGTTGGCCCGCTCCGCGCGGTAGTCGTACTGGTTCACGGGAAGGTTGATGAAGGTGGTGAAATTTCCGTCGTCAATCGTATGCGAATAGGTGTAGTTCGCGGTGAGCGTGAACAGGCGGCCCATGCGTTCGAGCGCGGTGATCGTCAGCCCGTGATACGCGGCATTCACCACGTTGTTGTTGAAGTCCAGTAGTCCGGCGCTCAGCGTGGACTGCCCGGGCGCGCCGGGCACGCCAAATTCGAGCCCGCTCGGATTCGCCAGACTGGCGGAGAATGGTCCCAAGCCGAACGGTCCAAGCTTCGGAGTTCCCGTGCAATTGCTTTGCGTTCCGTCCGGATTGAGCCATCCTTGGGCATAGGCGGGATTGCCGGGCTTGCTCGTCCCGAGGGGACAATCGAAGTTGAGATTGTTCCCCCGCACGAGTTTGTGCGCCCCGACGAACAGATAGCCGACGTTCAGCGTGAATGATTTGCCGATCTGCTGGTCGATCTCCAGGCTGGCCTGTTCCGCGTACGGAAGGCGGCCATTTCTCTCGATACCACCGGCCCCAACGCCGCAGGCACCGGCGGGTCCCATGGCGCCGAACACGCACGGGCCGTTGAGGGTCACCGGCGGGTAGGGGTTTCCTGCGAGTATGGAGGCCGCCAATCCTGCGACGGCGTTCGGGGGGGTACCCGGGAACCCGGGCAGGGCATTGAGTTGCCACCCGCCGGTTGCGGCCCCGGTTTGCACTTGTGGAGCGACTACGCCCGAGGCGTAGCCGTTGGCAGCACAGGCCGGGTTGGCGCTGGGGGGATTGCATAGGTAACCTGGGATAATCTTCTGGTTTCCTGTGACGAAATAGAAGGTCTGGTTGTTGCGGTCGAAGAAAATTCCGAAGCCCCCGCGGATTACGGTCTTGCCGTTGGGGGAATACGCGAATCCAGCGCGCGGGGCGAATCCGGTGTAGTCGGAGTTGGAGAAGTTGCCCAGGCCCGACTCGAAATCCCAGCGCAGGCCGTAGTTCAAAGTGAATTTGGTTGTCACCCGCCACTGGTCCTGCGCAAAAAAGCCCCAGTAACCGTGATTCAGGTTGAAGTTGAAGTTGCTGAACATGTTTGTGGGAAATGCATTGGGCCAGCCGCCGCCGAAGCCGCTGCCCGTGGCCGCCGGTGGAACAAATCCGTTTGTGAAGCCGGTCCGGGGTAGCGTAACTCCCCAGTAGAGGAAGGCCACGCCCTCCGAGGCCTTATCGCCGTGCGTGGGGCAGCCAGGCAGCGAGGCGATGGGGTTCAGCGCAGGGCCGCCGCCAAAATCGACGAAATTCGCGAAGTCAATTACACAGTTCAGGTCGGTAAACAGGATGCGCTCGGGCTCAAATCCGGGATAGTTGTTGTGGTCCCAAATGTAATTGCCGTCGAAGCCGAACTTCATGATGTGCTTGCCCTTCACCCAGGCGATGGAATCGGAAATCTGAGCGCGGCTCTCGTAAGTCTGGTCAAAGGTGCCGAAGTTATGTCCGAATTCCAGATCGTTCACCACGCTCAGGTCCGGTTCGCCCGTGGCGCCGGGGAAGTTGTAGTGGCGCCGGGCGTACTGCACGAGCATGGTGTTGATCAGGTTGGGCTTGAATTGGGTGGTCAGCGTGCCCGCCAGTGACTGGTCGCGGACGTAAAGGTCGCGGGCGCCGCTTGGTGTCCCGATACCGCCGCCATCCTCGGTCTGACCGATCAGCTCTCCTAAGTTGCGGCTATCCTCGACGTTATAGCGGATCGCCACTTGGTTCGTCTTGTTGACCTGGTAATCGAGCCGGGCAAAGCCGAAGTCGTCATCCGTCGTCTTCCGCACGGCATCGAGATAGCCGAGGGGCGTGCCGGTGCATTTCGCCAGCGGCAGGTAGCAACCCTCGGGGGAAAGCCCCAGGTACGCCTTGGCTTGGTCGAGCTCGGTAATGTTGTTGTACAGATCCGGAGCGTACGTGGGAGCCAGCGAGTTCCGCTTGGCCTCGTAGTTGGCGAAGAAAAAGATCTTGTCCTTCTTGAGCGGGCCGCCCAGGGTGGCGCCAAACTGATTCTCGTGCAGGGCATCCGGAAGAGGCGCGGGCTGGAGCAGGGAACGCGCGTCGGCGGCGTTGTTCTGCAGGTATTCGTAGACGGAGCCGTGTAGATCGTTGGTGCCGGATTTGGTAACGATGTTCACGATGCCGCCCAGCGCCCGGCCGTATTCGGCGCCGAAGCTGTTGTTGACCACGCGGAATTCCTGTACCGCTTCCTGCGGCGGCGTGGCGCGCTGTACGCCGGTCAGCATGTTCACAAAGTCCGCGCCGTCCACCGTGATCAGGTTATTGAACGAGCGCTGGCCGCCGAAGGAGATCTGGGTGGTCTCGTAGTCCGTGAAGGTGGTGCCCAGGCTGGTTCGGCTGGTGGCCACGCTGGGCGTCAGCAGCGCGAAATCGGTGAACAGGCGGCCGTTGATGGGCAGCGAATCGATCTGGTGGGTCTCAATCACCTGGCTGATTTCGGTCTTGGTGGGCTCGATCGTGGGCACCTCGGTTGTCACCACTACCTGCTCGCCTTTCGCCGCCACCTTTAGGGTTATGTCGTTGGTCGCGGACTGGGCTACGGTGAGGACGATACCGGTCTGGACGAAGTTGGCGAAGCCCTTGTAGGAGGCCTTCAGCTCATAGCGCCCAGGGGCGAGATTGACGAAAGCGTAGAAGCCTTTATCGTTCGCCGAAGTGGAAAAGCTGCGGTTGGTATCCACCTCGCGGATGGAGACGCTGGCATTGGCCACGGCGCCGCCCCCTTCGTCGCGCACGGTTCCGCTCAACTGCGCAGTTCCGCTGCCCACCTGCGCGGAAAGCGAAGCGGCACATCCCAGGGCCAGTGCCAGAACCAGCAACACGGCTACGGCATGAGATCGGCGCATGAACCACCCCTTTTCCGAGGATCGGCCTTCGGGAAAATCCAAGAACCAAATCCGACGGATTGCGAAATCCCCGGTGACTCGTAGCTGTAACGCGGGTGTCATGTGAAGTCAAGCCTCTAATCGAGCAGCCGTGCGGTTATCGGCCGGTCCCGGTTCTCGGCTCGCACCGTTGTGCTACAGTACGCGCGCGTGCTGCGGTTCTCCGAGTTTCGTTCCCCGATGTCTCTCGCCGTCCCCGCTTCGCGTTGCTGTCTGATTCCCCGTCGGCCGCCAGCCCGTTCGATATCCTTGAGCCATGGGTAAGCTCTGTTCGCGCGGCATCCCTTTCCTGCTGGCTCTTGTGACCCTTGCCGGCCCCCTTCTTGCGCAGTCCGTTCGCGTGGATGGTGTTGTCCGCGATCCTTCGGACGCGCCGGTCGTGGGCGCGAGGGTAACTCTGCAGATCGGGGCGGATCGCACTGAGACTCCGTCAGATTCGGAAGGGAAATTCTCTTTTCCGGCCGTGCCGCCGAAAAAGGGAACACTCCTCGTGTCGGCGCCCGGATTTGCGCCCGTCACGCGCGATTTCGACGCGACCGGCGGACAGCCGCTCCATTTCGAGATTGTGCTCCCCTTCGCAACGAAGGAAGAACGTATCGTGGTGACGGCCACGCGCATTGCGTCGCGGCTGGGCGACGTGGCGGGTAGCGAGGTGGCCCTCGATTCCGAAGACCTGAGTGCCACGCCGGCGCTGACCATGGACGACAAACTCCGCCAGATTCCGGGATTTTCGCTCTTCCGCCGGAGCGGAAGCCGCACGGCGAATCCCACGACTCTCGGTGTCTCTTTGAGCGGGCTGGGCACGAGCGGGGCGAGCCGCGCCCTGGTGCTCGAAGACGGCGTTCCGCTCAACGATCCCTTCGGCGGCTGGATTTACTGGGACCGGATTCCGCAGCAGGCACTGGCCGGCGTGGAACTGGTGCGGCGCGGGGAGTCCAGCCTCTATGGCGGCGACGCGCTCAGCGGAACGATCCAATTCCTCACCCGGCAACCGCAGGGGCCCGGCGTTTCGCTGGAAGTTTCCTACGGCTCGGAAAATACTCCGGATCTTTCGTTGTGGACCGGGGCGCGTGTGGACCGCTGGGACTTCGCGCTCGCGGCGGAACTGTTCCATACGGACGGATACATCGTGGTGCCCGGGTCGATTCGGGGCGCGGTGGATACTCGCGCGAATTCGGAGGACGGGGTCCTGGATTTCACCACCGGCTACCGCCTGGGCGCGAAGGGGCGCATCTTTGGCCGCGGATCCTACTTCACCGAGGAACGGCACAACGGGACGCCCATCCAGAGGAATGACACGCAGATCGGCAACGGCGTCATCGGGCTGGATACCCCGCTGGGTGCGGCAGGCTCAATTTCCGCCCGCGTGTACGGCAGCGCGCAGAGCTACGACCAGAATTTTTCCGCAATTGCCGCCAACCGCATGACCGAATCGCTGACCGACGAGCAGCACGTGCCCGCGCAGCAGGTCGGCGGTTCTGTTTTCTGGTCGCGCGCGGCCGGTTCGCGACAGACCCTGGGGCTCGGCGCTTCCGCGGACGAAGTGATCGGCTCGAGCCACGAAAACTTTTTTTCTTCAGGCACGCACACGGCCTTCCAGACCTCGGGCGGCAGCCAGCGGACCGTGGCCGCGTACGGCGAGGACATCTTTCGCATTTCGCGCAAATGGACGGCGACGGCCAGCTTCCGCTTCGACGATGTGCGAAATTTCGATGCTGCCTCCGTCCGCACGCCGCTCGCGCCGCCGGGGCCGCCGGTGATGACTCCGTTTGCGGATCGGACGGACACGGCGTTCAGCCCGCGGCTGTCGCTCCTCTACGCCGTGAACAAAAATCTCTCGCTCACTGCGTCCGGTTACCGCTCGTTCCGCAGCCCGACGCTCAATGAGCTCTACCGCTCGTTCCGCATGGGCAATTTGCTCACCGAGGCAAATTCGGGCCTGAGGCCCGAGCGGCTGACCGGCGGGGAGGCGGGCGCGAACGTGCGGGGGTTCAGCGACAAGCTGACGCTACGCGGAAATTTCTTCTGGAACGACGTGACGGACCCCATTGAAAACGTGACGCTCACCACCACGCCTTCCTTGATCACGCGGCAGCGGCAGAATCTGGGACGCACGAGTTCACGCGGCGTGGAGCTCGACGCCGAGGCCCGGCTGACGAAACACCTGGAATTCTCCGGCGGATACCAGTACGTTTCCGCAACCGTGGTGAGTTTTCCGGCCAGCGCGGCTCTCGTGGGACTCGATGTGCCGGAGGTCCCGCGCAACCAGTTCACCGTCCAGGCCCGCTATTGGCGCCCGTCGAGCTTCGTCCTGAGCGTCGAGGGCCGCTTTGTGGGCCGTCAGTTCGATGACGACAAGAACCAATTCCTGCTGCCGCGCTTTTTCGCGTTGGACCTGCTGGCGTCCCGCTCCCTGGGACATGGTGTCGAGGCGTTTGTGGCTTTCGAGAACCTGTTCGACCAGCGCTACTACGTGGAGCTGACGCCGACGCCCATGCTCGGGCCGCCCATCCAGGCGCGCGTGGGGCTGCGCTACAGGCGTCTGCGGGAGAATGGGCTGGGATGAAATCTGGTGGAGAGCGTATGAGTCGGACGAAACAATACGGAATGGGAATGCTGCTCGCATTGGTGCTGTGTGCGGGTTGCAACCGCGGCGGGCCCCGCGAGGAGAAGACGACGGCTGCGAAGCCTGCTGCCGTGGACGCCGGCCGCATCGTTCATGCGGATGCCGAGCCGGGGAATTGGATGACGACTGGGCGCACGTACGGCGAGCAACGCTTCAGCCCGCTCGCGGACGTCAACGCGCAAAACGTGGGGCAGCTCGCTCTGGCCTGGTCCTTCGACCTCGATACGCGCCGCGGCCAGGAGGCCACCCCGCTGGTCGTGGACGGCGTGATGTACTTCACCACGGCGTGGAGCAAAGTGGTGGCGCTCGATGCCGCTACCGGCGCGCGCCTGTGGGCCTATGACCCGAAGGTGCCGCCGGAATGGGCCGTGAACGCCTGCTGCGACGTGGTGAATCGCGGGCTCGCGGCGTGGAACGGAAAGCTGTTTCTCGGCACGCTCGATGGACGGCTCGTCGCGCTCGATGCCGCGACCGGAAAGCCGGTGTGGACGACGCTCACCATCGATCCCTCCTTCCGCTACACGATCACCGGCGCGCCGCGCGTGGTGAAAGGCAAAGTGCTGATCGGCAACGGCGGCGCGGAAATGAGCGTGCGCGGCTACATCTCCGCCTATGACGCGGAGACGGGGAAAATGGTCTGGCGCTTCTACACCATTCCCGGCGATCCCTCGAAGCCTTTCGAAAACCCCGCGCTCGAGAAGGCGGCCAAAACGTGGACGGGCGAATGGTGGAAACTCGGCGGCGGCGGCACGGTGTGGGATTCCATGGCCTACGATCCCGAGCTCGATCTGCTGTACGTAGGCACCGGCAATGGCGGGCCGTGGAACGAGCGCATCCGCAGCCCGCGCGGCGGCGACAATCTTTATCTCGGCTCGATTGTGGCGCTCAAGCCGGACACCGGCGAGATGGTCTGGTATTACCAGGAAACGCCGGGAGACATGTGGGACTACACCTCCAACCAGCACATCATCGTGGCCGACATTCCCTTCGGTGGCCGGCCGCGCAAGGTGCTGCTGCACGCGCCCAAGAACGGATTCTTCTATGTGATCGACCGCACGAATGGAGCGCTTCTTTCCGCCAAGGCCTACACGTTCATCAACTGGGCGAAAGAGGTGGACATGAAGACGGGCCGGCCGGTCGAGACCGGAATCGCCCGCTATCCGGGCCCGAAGCCTGTGCCGGTCGTGCCGGGGCCGCTCGGCGCGCACAGTTGGCAGCCCATGTCGTTCGATCCGCAAACGGGGCTTGTCTATTTCCCGGTGCACGACGCCGGTTTTCTCTACAAATCGCCCGACAAATTCCAGGCCCATACGCTCTCGCCCAACTACGGGATCGACGTGGTAGCCGCCGAGATGCCTCAGGATCCGCACGTCAAGAAGGCCATCATCTCGACGGTCAAGGGCCGGCTCGTGGCCTGGGATCCGGTGGCGCAGAAACAGGTGTGGGAGGCGCCGCGCACCACGGCGTGGAACGGAGGCGTGCTCTCCACCGCGGGCGGGCTGGTGTTCGAAGGCACCGGAGACGGTAATTTCGAAGCTCTCCGCGCCACGAGCGGAGAAAAACTCTGGTCCTGTTTCGTGCAGTCGGGCGTGGTTGCCGCGCCCGTCACCTACACCGTGAAAGGCGAGCAGTACGTGGCTGTCCTGGTGGGTTGGGGCGGAGTCTTTCCGCTGGCCACGGGTGAAATCGCGCTGCGCCCGAAGCCGTTGCCGAACCTGGGACGCATGCTCGCGTTCAAAATCGGCGGAAAGGCTGCGCTGCCGCCTCCGGTCGAAATTACGCCGCTGGTGCTGAGCCCGCCGCCGTCAACGGCCGGCCCTGCCACCGTTGCGAAAGGCGA